>Ga0326728_10002227_pt1 | contig 65368 bp, 64 predicted proteins | sample MB3enrmetagenome_FD_207602 | JGI IMG/M metagenome (GOLD analysis project Ga0326728, IMG submission 207602) | Lab enriched peat soil microbial communities from McLean, Ithaca, NY, United States - MB31MN | ecosystem: Environmental > Terrestrial > Soil > Wetlands > Peat | place: USA: New York...
TATGTTGCGATAGTAGTCTAGCGGCAGGACAGGAGCTTCCCAAGCTTCTAACCCGGGTTCGATCCCCGGCTATCGCATCTTTTTATATGGAGACGGAACTGAGTTCGGAGCCGGAACGCTGTGCAATGCGGATCATCGCGGAGAACCGTCAGGGTGTCCTCCGGGATATTGCTACCGTAGTTGCGGAACACGGGGCAAATATCGTGATGATCAGCCAGGAGATTTTTGACAGTGGTCCCCATGCAGGAATGGCCGAGCTCTATTTTGAGTACGAACCGGGACCGGACCGAGAACAGCTGATAAAAGAACTCTCCGGCCTCTCAGCGGTCCGGGATATCAGGTTATACCAGCCGTTCGGTGATATTTTCGGGTCGCGCGTGATTATCATCGGCGGTGGCGCGCAGGTCGCCCAAGTGGCGCTCGGAGCAGTGAATGAGGCCGACCGGCACAACATCCGGGGGGAACGGATCTCGGTCGATACGATCCCGCTGGTCGGTGAGCAGACACTAGCCCTCGCCGTGGACGCGGTTGCACGCCTTCCCCGCGCCTCGATCCTCGTGCTTGCCGGCTCAATCATGGGTGGCGAGATCTCGAGGGCTGTGGACCGCGTGCGGGAAGCAGGGATCCCGGTGATCGCACTCAGGATGGCGGGCACGGTGCCGGAGCATGCAGACCTGGTGGTCACCGACCCGATCCAAGCGGGCGTTTTTGCCGTCATGCACGTGAGCAGCAAAGCGGTCTTTGACATCAAACGGGTCCGCGGCCGAGAGTTCTGATGGAGATCGTTGAACGGGCCGTATCGGTGCTGATGCATGACGGTCTTGTCATATATCCGACCGAGACGGTCTATGGGCTCGGGGCTGATGCATTTTCCGAAGAGGCGATCCAGAAGGTCTACGAGGCAAAGAAACGCGACCTCGCAAAACCGATCTCGATTGTGGTCTCCGATTTCGGGATGCTCGCGGCCGTTGCGCATATTAACAGCCGCATGCAGGAGTTTATCGAGGCGTTCCTCCCCGGGCCCGTGACAGTTGTCGTGCCTGCCCGCACCATGGTGCCAGGTATCCTGACCGGCGGCACCGGCATGATCGGGATCCGCATCCCCGCCCACGATCTGGCCCAGCAGATCATCGAACGGTTCGATGCCCCGATAACATCGACCAGTGCAAACCTCTCCGGTGCAAAAGACCCAAAGACACCGGACGAGTGCACCGTACCCCGCGACTTGCTGATCGATGGCGGGATACTGCCGGGCACGCCAAGTACGGTTGTCGATCTCACGAACGGTATCATCATTCGTGATGGCGCCGAGGCCCGGAAGATCCGGGCATTCCTTGCCGATCACTGAGGCGTTTTCATGAGGCCGATCCGGCTGCGGGACTTTGTCGAGGATCGCGATGGCTGTCTCTATGCGGTCTCCACGTATGATAACGAAGAACGCATCGGAGGGGTGCTCCGGTACGTGCCGGATGAGACCGGGAGCCGGGTCCATCCTTCCGGAAGGCGGTACCGGAAATATGAGTTTGAGGATGCCTATGCGTACATCGCCCGGCACAAACCACAATACCTCGACATCATCCACAGACTCCCCCCAAACGATGTAGTACGGGTCATGAAACCCGATCTGGAGATTGCCCGGATCGCGTCTGCCCATCCCCACGTCAGGGAGCTGCTTGACCTCCTCCGGCTTCCCTCAGGTACCATCGGGTGCACCGGTTCGCTCCTCTGCGATCTGGCAGACAGCACATCTGATATCGACATGGTTGTCTATGGTCGGCACTGGTTTGTGGCACAGGAACGGGTTCGGGATGGGATTTCTGACGGCACTATCGAGGGACTGTCTCTTTCAATGTGGCAGAAGGTGTACGAGAAACGGCGGCCGGAGATCCCCTTTGATGTATTCGTCCTCCATGAAGAACGCAAGTGGAACCGGGGGCAGGTGGAGGGCACCTATTTTGATATACTCTATACCCGCTCCTATGACGATATGAAGGTCGTATCCTCCGGAAAAGGGGAGGTGATCGGCAGGATGACCATCGAAGCAACTGTCACTGACGCATCTCTGGCATTCGACAGTCCTGCGGTCTACTGCGTCGAGCATGAATCCATCAGCAAGGTACTCTCTTTTACCCACACGTACAGCGGGCAGGCGTTCGAAGGCGAGGTCATCGAGGCGTGTGGCGTCTGCGAGCACCATGGTGACGAAGACTGGCTGATCGTCGGGACCACTCGCGAGGCAAAAGGCGAATATATCGTCTCAAAGACATTGCTGGAAGGCTGAGAAACGGATTTGGGCTCTTTTTATATCCTCTTTCATCTACCAACGCATAGGAAAAGTTTCCAAGTATACCCGTATTTTGATGAAGGCAATACCTGATGAATACCAGGATCGTGCAGCTTTTCGCTCACAAAAGCTCGCTCAGCCGGTGCCCCTGACTCTCGCACCGCTCCTTGTGCCGGCACCGGTTGCAGGGTGCATTGAGCGGGTGGTGCGGAACTGCGCCATCACGGATCGACCGCACGGTGCGCAGCGTCGTCAGTAATTGCCTCCGGTCACGCGGCTGCACGGTATGGAAGCGGGCAATCCCATCTGGGATATATTCAACGCAGCCTCCGGCCACCTCTGTCCCCCTCAACTCCTCAAGGCAGAGCGTACAGGCCGCGATACGAATGCGGTCAGCCGCGTAAACCCCCGCAGGAAGCGCACCGGTGGCGCGGACCAGACATAATGTCCCGTCAGGCAGCAGTCTATCCACCATGCCGACAATGCTATGCCGTTCCGATACGACCATGATATCATGCTGGACCGCTGACTGCCACGGAGATGCTGAGCACCGGGCGATACAGGTGTCGAGAAACGATCGTTCTGCCGGGTCGATCCCCGGGCGGACGGATGTCACTTCATGCCAGATGTTCTCCGCATCGAGCGGGATTCCGAGATGGTAGGAGAGCTGCTTGCAGATTGCGTAACGGTTGGATTCGGAACGTGGTTCGCCCTGTTCAAAATAATATTTCATCGGACACGCATGACAGTGCACGAGATCTGAGATCGCAATTGCATGCCGGGTACCTGACAGGATTATTCCCCACCACTCATTGGGCACCGGCAGGATTATAGCTATTGAAACGCAATATCAGAGGGCGGATGGATTGCGCGCTGTTTGGATACCGGATACCTTTTCTGAAACCAACCTATTCATACCTTAAAAACAAATCCAATATCCATGAGTGCCCAGGAAATATCCGTCAATATACCGCCCACGCTCGATCCCGTTTACAGCAATATGATCCAGATCGCATACAAGGAAGACGAATTCACCTTCATGTTCCTCCACCAGCTGCCTCAGGTGAACCAGGCACGGGCAAAGGCGATCGTTTCCATCACCCCGAATCATGCAAAAAACCTGCTTGCCGTGCTTTCCAAGACAATACAGGACTACGAATCGAAGTTCGGGACGATCAACTCTCCTGCTGATAAGAAAAAGATCGATAACGTAACTACTCTGAGCGGATACTCCTGATCCCGGGGAATCATTAAACAGGATATTGGAATAACCGGAAATTTCGCGGGCCGTATTGGCAATGGATTACAGTCGATCCGCTCCTCATTTTTATGGGGGCGCCAGCTCCTTGAGGATGGCAACCAGATGATGCAGGAATACTCTTTTCTGGTTCATTAGGTTTATTATCGCACAGGGCGATATTGTGAGGTGTCGTGCCGCCGTGGCTTAGCGGTATAGCGGCTGATTCGTAATCAGCAGGTCGAGGGTTCAAGTCCCTCCGGCGGCTCTCTTTTGTAATTCGTGTCCCCATCCCGAACTTCAGCTTCAAGAGGCCTTCCCTTTAAGGACGATCCATTCCTTCTCCCCCGCCTTCTTGAACCGGAGAAGAATATACTTCCCGGAAAAGATCCTGCCGTGCAGCACGATCTCGATCCGGTCCTCATTCCAGACGAACGGCTCGTACCACCCTTCATCAGCGATGGATACCTCACCGGCACCATACTGTCCTTCCGGGATCGTGCCCTGAAAACTGATATACTCGAGCGGGTGATCCTCCACGGCAATCGCCAGCCGGCGCTCCCCGGACGTTTCCGGCAGCCCTTTGGGCACCGCCCAGCTCTTCAGCACACCGTCACGTTCCAGCCGGAAATCGTAGTGGTGGTGGCGTGCCAAGTGGTCATGGAGCACAAACCGGGGCTTCAGTTCAGCTGTCATCAAAAGTGCTCCCGTTTGCACCTGAAGATCAGGTCTTTTAATTCCCTCGCGGCTGCGGTGATATCCGGGCTCCCAACCACTGCCGAGATCACGGCCACACCATCTGCCCCGGCAGCCATAACCTCGACGACATTATCCCGCGTGATCCCGCCGATCGCAATCACCGGGATCGCTACCTGTGATGTAATATCCCGGAGGACATTGCAGCCAATCCCTGACCCCGCATCCTCTTTCGATGAAGTAGAGAAGACCGGGCTTAGGGCAACGTAATCCGCGCCGGCCTCCTCTGCCGCCAGCGCTTCCTCTGCATTTCCGACAGAGATCCCAATGATAAATCCCGGCGGGGCAAGTTGCCGGGCGACATCCGCACGCATATCGCCCTGCCCAAGATGCACGCCGTCTGCCCCACAGGCAAGCGCGATATCGAAGCGGTCGTTGACGATAAAGAGCGTCCCGGTTGCTTGGGTGATCGCCCGGAGGATCTTCCCGATACGGCAGAGCCCTTTTTCCCCACATGCCTTGTCCCTCATCTGGATTACGTCAGCACCGCCGGCAATCGCACGGCGGGCGATCTCTGCATGCGATAGCCCGCCCGCAATCGCTTCGTCGGTTATCACATAGAGTTCAAGATTCATGCGACCGGGATCGTGCTGTCCTGATACGTGCGCCACGCGCCAGTTCTTCCGGGGAGAGCGCGGCAAGTTCGTCAAACAGGGCCACCTTGAACGAGCCCGAACCCCGTGCCACTGCTGCCGCCCGCTCGCCGGCCAACCCGAACGCGGCAAGTGCGGCAGATGACGCAGAGACCGGATCGTCACAGACAGCAGCAAAGGCACCGGTCACCGATGCGGCCATGCAGCCGGAACCGGAGATGCGTCCCATCATCGGGTCACCATTTTCCACCAGCACCACCCGGCTTCCATCAGTCACGATGTCAATAGCGCCACTCACGACGACCGTGATCCCCAATCTTCTGGCCAAATTCAGGGCAATGGTGACCGGATCGCCGGCCATGCCACGGGAGTCCACGCCCCTTACCTCCGCTTCGGCCCCGGCAAGCATCCCGATCTCGCCGGCATTTCCCTTGAGGATGGTGATCGATATCTCATCAAGCAGGCGCCGGGCGCTCTCCATCCGGAGCCTGGTCGCCCCTGCACCCACAGGGTCGAGAACTACCGGTATCTTCCGATCGTTTGCCATCTGCCCGGCGGCGATCATCGACCCCACCAGTGGCGGGTTGAGTGTTCCGATGTTGAGGACAAGCGCGTTTGCTACCGCAGCCATTTCTTCGGCCTCCTCGCGGGCATCTGCCATCACCGGTGCACCCCCGGCGCAGATGGTGATGTTGGCGCAGTCATTGACCGTGACGTAATTGGTTATGTGGTGGATAAGGGGGCGCCGTTCTCTTACGAGAGCAAAGATCTCGGAGGGTTTCTGCCGTTTCGTGTCAGGTCACCGGTTCCTTCTCAACGCACTGCCTGGAGAATTTTATTAATAACATAGTAGCGACGGTGCCGTATTAAACCGTGGCTGATCATAAAAGAGACCAGAAAGCCGCAGGGTACGTGGGCAGCTTCCGTGCAGATGGCCTACCGGGTGAGCTCTTCCAATGTCGCCAGCAGCAGATCAATTTCGTCTGTGGTAGTATAGGACGCGAGGCTTGCCCGCACCGTCCCGTCGGGAAGACCAAGATGGTTTATCAGCGGCTGGCAGCAGTGGTGACCGGACCGGACCATGATATCTGCCGCCTCATCAAGGTGCTGTGCGACCTCATGGGGGTGGAACCCATCCACGGTAAACGAGACGACCCCGATCCGGTTTTCGGGCCGTGCCGGCGCAAATACATGGATGCGGGAAATTTTGAGAAGCCCTTCAATGAGCCGGGTCGTAAGACCGGCTTCGTACCGGTGGACAGCATCCATCCCAATCGCCCCCAGATAATCCACCGCGGCACCGAGCCCGATCCCTCCCGCGATGTTGGGCGTCCCTGCCTCATATTGCTGGTAACCTGCTGCGGGTGTATAGCCATCAGCCGTCACGGTTTCGATCATGCCGCCGCCGAGCATCATGGGCGCAAGGCAGGGCTCCTTCATCCAGAGTACCCCGGTCCCGGTAGGCCCGAGCATCTTGTGGCCGGAGAAGCAGATAAAATCACAGCCAAGCCGGGAGACATCCACCGGCATGTGCGGGACGCTCTGTGCACCATCTACCAGCAGGAGAACGCCATGGTCGTGGCAGACCCGGGCAATCTCCTCAACAGGGGTGACCACGCCGAGAACGTTGGAGGCATGCGTGATTGCAACGAGGCGTGTCGTCTCCGTGATCGCGTCTGTCAGCGCATCACAGTCCAGCTGGTAATCGCTGCCGATGCCGATGACATCGAGACCGACTCCCTGTCGTGCGAGGTTCCGCCACGGGAGCAGGTTGGAGTGGTGCTCGAGGATGGTGGTGATCACGCGGTCCCCCGGTTTCCAGGCAACGCCCTGCGCGACCATGTTGATCGCTTCGGTTGTGTTTTTCGTGAAGACCGTGATCCCGCTCTTCCCGCCGATGAATTCTGCAATCCGTTCATGTGCATGCCAGTAGCGCTGGCTGGCAATCTGCGTAAGCCGGTGCACGCCCCTGCCCACGTTTGCCCGGTAGTGGTGCTCGAACTCGACCATCGCCGCGATCACCGGCTCCGGCGAGAAGCTGGTCGCGGCGTTATCAAGATAGACGATGTCACCGAGGATCGGGAAGTCCTTCCGGATATTCCCGACAGCAAAACCGTTGCCGGCTGGTTCTGGCATGACTGGTTTCATGGTTCTTTCTCCCGGTATATCAAGCGTGGTGTCCCGTGTCTCCACCGGTGCAGCCTGAAGGGTAAAATCATCGTTTACCGCAATACCTGCGTCCCGGCAGAGTTCGCGCATCTTGGGAGGCAGTGCATGCCACCGCCAGAGCCCCCACCTCCCGTATGTCTCCGGCAGTCCTTTTTTCCGGGCATATGCGGCAAGGAAGGCATCCCATCGCTCCGCCTCTGACGGGTACATGGCCCGGATCTCCTCATACTCGCTTTCGAGCATCGACGGGCAGAGATAACATCCTATCCGCTCGATCCCCTTTTCATAGAGCAGATTGATCGGGGCGTCCTGCCACCAGAGGTAGAGGAACACCTCCAGCGCCCTCCAGTTCCGGATCGGGGAGATGTTGAGCTGGAGCGGGTTTGCCGGGTTCTGGCTCGTCTCCTCAAGGTCCGCCCGGTTCCACGACTCGTACCAGCGGTTGCCCTGTACCGTCACACAGGGCCCGGCCTTGGCAAGGTACAGCATGAGCGGGCGCAGTTTTAACAGCTTGCAGCACCAGCGGTGGTCCTTGCCCGGGGGCCCCGCCTTTTCTACTGCTTGCCAGAAGTCCCCTGCCGGCGGGAGCACCTTTACTCCCTGCGACCGAACGAACGCAATCGTCTCGGGAAACTCGATGCCGGTGTCGATGAAAAAGGCTTCCGTCACACCGGCTTTTCTGGCGAGCGTGAGGACCGCCGTGCTGTCTTTCCCACCGGAAAAAGAGACATTGATGGCCGGGCGGTCGTGCGCATGGCGCCGGATCATCCGGATCGCGTTCCGCTCGAGGTTCCTGAGATGGTGCCGGTTCTGCTGCGCCACCATCTTCCAGTTCGGGTTCTTCCCCGTGCGGGGTTCGACTGCCGCAATCTCCTTTACCCGGATCTGCCCGGACCTGACGACGCCGGTTCCATACCGGTCCTTCAGCCGGACGATCACCGTCCCGTCAGGCACGGGCGCCCGGAGCGGGAATTTTTTGCCCCCGACCCGACCTGGCCCCGTTTGGATGGCGAGATCGGTTTCGAGATCAACAATACCCTTCGTCACGTGGCGGATGATATATGGAAGGGCTTCCGGCGCGAGGTCGAACCGGTACGTCCGGCGGACCGGGTCAAAGGAGAGCCAACCGAACCGGTGGCCATGGGCGATCACGAGGTCGGCACGGTCGGTGCCGCCGGTCTTGTTGAGGAGGATCACGGCCGGGAGAGGGATCAAACCGAATTGTTCCCGGACAAGTCCTTTGATCAGCTCCATATCAAACGTCAGCGCCGGGCGTACGTCGTACGGCTGGAGGAGTTCTATCTTCCTCCCTTCCCCGCCACACGCGCAGGTCCTGCCGATCAGCGGGACGTTGCAACGGTCGCACCAGTACAGGATCTTTTTCACCGGTGGTTCGCGCATTTCATGGTACTGGTTGCCCTCGCAGGGTGATAAGAAGTATCATGGGAGATAGTTTGGTCTTCCTTGCGGTATTCGGATACGATGGAAGGGTAGAGGGATTGAACGGCAGGATAAAAGCAGGGGGGCCCAGTTCCTTACAACTGCTCACTCATCTTCAACCGGCGGAGAACCTCACCGAGAACCGCAGAGATGATCTCCTCCCTGCGGGTGACATCCCGGATCCAGAACCGCACGGAGATTTTGATGCTGTCCTCAGTTATCCCGCTCAGGAGGACACGGGGCGTGAGCGCGACCGGGTCTGCCGTAAACCATGTATATCCCTGGAAGAAGAAGGAGGCATGGGTCTTTGGCGGCACCCGTTTCTCTTTCTCTTGCGGGATTCCGTTGGGGAGGATCTCGCCATGTGCCGCGAGGACAGAAAGGATCACCTCCCGTGCTTCGTCAAAGGGTTGGGTGGAGGGCAGGTTGATGGGAAGCGCAACTTCAATGTGACCGGACTTGGAGTAATTTACAATCTTTGATGAGAGCAGGCTTGCGTTTGGCACGATATAAACTCTGCCGTCCAGGGCTTTGAGGATGGTTCGGGTAAACGTGATGTCCTTGACCTGGGAGATACCGGTCTCCGGCAGTCCCCCTATCTCCACCCAATCATCGAGGAGTATCGTCCGGTTGAACGCGATCAGGATACCGGCAAGCAGGCTCGAGATGATCTGCTGGGACGCAAATGCAAGGGCGATACTGATGATCCCCAGCGATGCAACGAGCGCGGTGAGGTTGAAACCAAGAAACCAGAGGTCGATCAGGTAGAGGCCCAGCAGGAAGACGATGTACCCTGCAAACCGTGCCGTCCACCGGGCAAATGATCGTTTGGTGAAAAGCATCAGGATTGCCCTGACCAGACGGTAACAAAAATATGCAACAATGATGACTGCCGCGCACGCGGCCAGGATCGCAAGGATATTTGCGATACTGGCGGAATCGATAAGGAGGCTGCCATCATTCATGCCGGATACCTTGGCAGGACACCGTCAAATAGGTGTTGGGAGAGTGCCAGAGAACGTGTATGCTCGTTTCATTGTGACGACAACGGTATCCCCGGGTTTAAAGGAGTGATCCGATGCGACCAGTCAGTTCTTTGCATCTAGTGCTTCACGGATCTGTTCCTTGACATCCCCGGGAATATTGAGGCTGTCCAGCGCCCGTGAGAGGAGAAGACGCGCCATCTGCTGCCCTCCGGGCGTTGCAAGGTACGCATCGATGGCGGCCTGCCCTTCCGGGGAGGAGAGGTAATTCCGTATCATTTCCTGTCCTGCCGGCGATGTAAAATATCCCGCAACCATACCGGAGATTCCATTAAACTGTGCCATTGACCGTACTCCAATTCTCTTGTACTATCTGGAATGCCAAGACAAAAAAACTGCCCTGCCGTGTGCCGGCCGTTCAGGAAACACCTAGGGGCGATGATACATACCGGAAAAAATGAACGGAGGTCACCAGCCCCGGCCGTACTCCCCGGCACAGGGAATGCAGACGATCTTTCCGTCCCGCACCCGCGCCCGGTGTTCCGCTACCATCTCGCCGCACCGGGCACATGGGACAGACCGGAAGACCCTCGCCCGCTCAGGTATGTCGGGCTTCACATCCTGCTCGATGAAGATCTCCCCGAACGGTGTTGCGAGGATCCGTTCGATCACCGCTGCCTGCCGGTCGTGAAACTCCTTCTCCTCTTTTTTGGTGGCGGTGCCGGCCATCACCTTCTCCCGCAAGGTGGATGCCACCGGGTCGATCCGGCTGATGATGGGATCCGGCCGCTGTACGAGCCGGATCGCCCTGCCTGTTTTCCGGTTGATGAATGTGTAGGCATGTTTACCGAGGTCCCGCAGGATCAGGTTACCTTTCCCGACTGAACACCCCGCAACTACCTGTACAGCGTCGATCCCACAGGCATCGTTCTCTACGATTGCGACAAGATCTTCATCCTCAGGGCGCTCCGCTCACAGAGCATCGAGTGCATGCACGGCGGCACGGTACCCGAGCGCAAGGCCGGGGCACGTGTGGCCGTGGAAAGCGACCGCATCCTCGTATGTCAATCCGGTCCGGGTCATCACCATCACGTGAATATCTCAACTTCACGATGCAAGGGTAAAACCATTTCGTGCGCCCCTGCACGCTTTCTCCATTATTATAGAATGATGGGGTCTCATGAACAACAGCGTGAACCCCGTTTTTCTTTATTGAATCATCCTGCCTGCGGAATCTATTAACCGGTATGAAAGCGACAACACCGCCGATGTACCCCCGGAATCTCTGGCTGGAGCAGTCCCTTCTTTGACATGACTATATATACGAATGAACGACAGAGGAAAAGATCGGTGGATATTCATGGCAAAACTGACTGCAGAAATGAAAGAAGCGTTTGGCAAGATGAAGATCTTCCCGGTGGCAACCGCATCCAAGGACGGCACGCCCAACGTGATCCCCATCGGTGTCGTGGAACTGGTGAACGATGAGACCATCTGGCTCACGGACAACTTCATGAACAAAACGCTCTACAATCTCCGGACAAACCCCAAGATCGCCCTGTACGTGTGGGGACCGGATATCAAGGGATGCTTCCAGATCAAGGGCACTGCATCCATCCGGTCGAGCGGGAAGGAGTACGACGAGATGCGGGAGAAGATCAACCGGAAAAATCCGGCGCTGCCCGCGCGCTCACTCATCATCGTACGGATCACCGAGGTCTTTGAGTGCCAGCCGGGCCCGAAAGCCGGCAGCAAAATCCTCTAATCTTTTTTATTGTTATCATGCGATGTGATCGACGTGCCGGATCCTGAAGGGCTCTTACCTTCCTGTGTCGGGCGGTATAACGAGGCACTGGTAATCTTTGACCGGGTTCTCCAGATGGATCCGGGGAATATCGGCGCCCTGCTGGCGAAGGCTGCCACCCTTGATCGCATGGGCCGGTTTGCGGACGCCCTTGGCGTCATCGAGCAGATCCACGCAATTGACCGCCTCCAGAGCGACGCGTGGTACCTGAAGGGGTTTTTCCTGTACCACCGGGGTGACCTGAAGCAGGCGCTGCCTTGTCTTGCTGAGGCCCTCAAGCTCAATCCTCATCATGTGGAGGCGTGGTGCGCGCAGGGAAACTGCCACTACCACCTCGGGGAGCAGGATGAGGCGCTGGAGTGCTATGAGGCGGCGATCCGGATCGACCCAGCCTACCCGAAGGCCTGGTATAACAAGGGAGTCGTCCTCTCCGATACCCGGCGGTATGATGAAGCGCTGCGCTGCTACGAAGAGGTGCTCCGCCTCAACCCGGGCGTTGCCACGGTCTGGACAAACAAAGGCTACTGCCTTGCGATGAACGGCCGGTACCAGGATGCAGTGGATGCATTCACCAATGCACTTGATATCAACCCCGCGGATATTACCGCATGGAACGATAAGGCGGCCGCCCTCCGCCGGTTAGGCCGGGATGAGGAAGCGGAGTTGTGCGCCAAAACTGTACTCGAGCTCAGCCGGAACCGCGGCCCCTCGCTGGTGCTCTGAGATGGCTTTTTGTCGGGTCTCCGGCAGTTATTAACAGGCTGCCGTGGATTTCAGGGGATTAGCCATCTGCTTCCTCCATGGCAAATAACCGGATATGCTTACCACACCAGCCCCCGGATCATCACCAGGGCCATGAAGAGGAGGAGCACGCCGAAGATGTACCTGACCAGGTTCTCGTTGGCCCGGGCCGCCACAACCGTGCCGAGGGATGCCCCGATCACTGCCCCGATGCCATACACGATCACGAAAGGCAGCGAGATCTGGCCGAACGCGGCATGGGATACCGTGCCGGCAAGGGTGGTGGCAATGCCGGTGAACATGGAAGTCGCCACCGCGTAATGCACCGGCACGCTGATAGTGGCAAGCGCCGGTACAAAGATCATTCCGCCATTTGTGCCGGTGACACCACTCACGAGCCCGCCGGCCGCTCCCCATATAATGAAATGCATATAGGGGATGCTGGTGATCGGCTGGGTCCCCTGTGCGGGGACTGCTGTCGAGAGGATAAACGACGGCCCCCACCGGATCTCACCAAGGAACCGGAACGCCGGGATCAGCATCTGGAAGGATATCAGGATCAGGATGCACGAGAAGATCGCGACAAGGATCCGGGCATCAATATAATGGGAGATCACCGAGCCGATGGCCGAGAAGAGAACCGCCGGCGGTATCAGGATCAGAGCGATTTTATACAGGATCCTGCCCTGCCGCCAGTACCAGAACGAGGCGGAAAAAGATGAGAAGATCATCACCGCAAGGCTTGTCCCCATCGCCGTTTTGACGCCGGGATGGAAGAGAAGGGTGAGGGTCGGCACGAAAAAGAAACCGCTGCCCAGGGCCGATGACCGCGGCCACGATACCGATGCCCAGCACGATAATGCCCGCGACGATATATTCGAACACCGGCGATCCTCAGGTATACAAATTCGGACAGGATATGATAACGATACCGGTTTTATCCAAAACTTTGGGCGGGCACCCGGGAATGAGGTTATCCATCGGCACCTCCCGCACCCTCACGATCCTGCTCCATCCTGTTTCCGGAGGCTCACTGCCAGCCGGAGCGAACTGTTCACCATATATTCGAGATCCTCCTGCGTGTACCGGTTCCTCTGGATCTGGTCCCAGTCTTTTGTCGTGTCCTCGTCGTTTTCTCCGACCCATGAGGCGATAGAAACCTCGGGGCTGGAGAACCCCAGCCATGCAAAGAAGTTCAGGAGGTTGCCTGCCACGTGCTGCATCCCGTCAACATGACCGATGATGATAAGGCCGACCACCTTGTTTTTGATCATCCGGTTGCCGAACCACGAGTATTGGTTCTCGATGCTGTTCATCCGTTCCACGAACTTCTGCACCAGCGCCGAATGGTTGTTCCAGCGGATCGGGGTGGCAAGAAACAGGATATCAGCTGCGAGCACGGCATCGTAGACTACCTGCATCTGGTCGTCATCGTACTTCAGCGAGGACTGGCAGGGATAGGTGCAGTACTCGGGATTCTCCGAGTAGTTCCCTTCGCAGTCATAGATCTTCAGGTCCTTGAGCCGCAGAAATGTCGTCGTGCACCCCGCTGATTTGCAACGATCGAGCGCCTGAAGCAGGAGCCGCTCGGACTTGGACATCCCGGGCTGCTGCCGGCTCGAACCCGAGATCCCGAGCACCTTGATCCCCCGCACCTCTGTTACCTCCGGTGGCGGGATAGACTCAACGCCGTATTTCCTTCCGACAATGGGAGCTGGCATAAGTTATAATATCACCACCCGAAATATGGATTTGTTCCTTGGAGAGGGGATATGTCATGGTGGATAAATTCGTTGAAATGATGGAGAAAATGCAGAAGATGAGCAAGGCGGAGATCGACGAGCAGATGGAAAAGAGCAGGGCTCTGTGCGTCTGCGGGAAATGCCCGACCTACACGGACTGCATGAAAGCAAAGAATGAGCTTCTCTACTGTGCCACCGGCAAAAGCGCCTGCCGCGATATCCAGAAGATCGGTTGCATCTGCCCGACCTGCCCGATCACCCGGGCGCTGGGACTCAGGCATGCGTATTATTGCGTGAGCGGGTCGGAACGCGAGCTGCGGAAGATGTGAACCGTCTCTCTCAATCCCGAGTATCATTTTTCCTTTTGATTTCCCGTGTCCGAACGAGGGCCACAAAATAAACCTGGTACCATTTACCATCAATTTATATCCGTTATCCGTTCATACCGGAATTATAACCGCAATCCAATGATACCAGAGTCCGTCAAGGAACACCTCATGCATTCAATCCTTTATATCGATGACGAAACCGCGCTTCTCGATGTCTGCAAACTCTTCCTCGAAAGAACCGGAGAGTTCACGGTCGATACGCATATCACCGCCCAGGCAGCACTGGATGCCCTGGCAAAAACCTCTTTTGATTGTATCGTTTCCGATTACCAGATGCCGGGTATGGACGGAATCCAGTTCCTCCAGACGATCCGTTCCCGGGGAGATACCACGCCATTCATCATATTTACCGGTAAAGGCAGGGAAGAGGTGGCCATTCAGGCACTGAACAGCGGGGCGGATTTCTATCTCCAGAAAGGAGGCGAGGCAAAGGCGCAGTTTGTCGAGCTCGCCCATATGATCACGCAGGCAATCCGCAGAAAAAGTGGCGAGGAAGCCCTGCGGAAAAGTGAACAGCGGTACCGCAAGAGCGAGGAGCGTCTTGCACAGATCATCGATTTCCTACCCGATGCGACGTTTGCGATAGACCGTGATGGCCGGGTGATTGCCTGGAACCTTGCAATTCAGGAGATGACCGGTGTGCCAGCACAGGAGATCATTGGCAAGGGCGACCGCGAGTATGCCATCGCACTCTATGGATCCAAGCGACCGATTTTAATTGACCAGCTGTTCGATCCAAAGGAGAATCCGGAAAAGAACGATTATACCATCCTCAAGAGGACTAATGACCTGATAATTGCAGAGACGGGAATGCCGGGCCCGACGGGAGAAATGCGTACCCTGTGGGTGAAGGTCAGCCCTCTCTATGATGATAAAAGAAATAAGATCGGGGCGATTAAGTCCATCCGGGACATCACGGATCGCAAGGCCACCGAACTTGCCCTAGAGGTGGCAAATAAAAAACTGAACCTGTTAACGGATATCACGCGCCACGATATCAGGAATAGACTGACCGTACTGACCGGATATCTCGAGATGTTCAGGAGTCATCCCGCCGAACCCTACTTTTCCATGTACGTGAACAAGATAAACGACATCGTCAACGCGATGAATGCCCAAATCGAGGTAACCAGAGTTTATCAGGAACTCGGAATACAGAATCCGGTCTGGCAGAACGTCGATACACTCTTTAAGAGGGTTTTGAGCCAGCTGGATACCCGGTCTGTCACGGTATATTCCGAGCCGGATGGCTGGGAGATCTACGCGGACCCTCTTCTCGAAAAGGTCTTTTATAATATCATCGATCATGCACTGAAATGCGGGATGACCCTTACGGAGATCCGGCGACGGTCGTATGAATTTCCGGAAGGGCTGGTCATTACCATCGAAGATAATGGGGTCGGTATCCCGCAGGAAAATAAAGAGCGGATTTTTGCAAAGGGTTTCGGGAAAAATACCAGTCTCGGGCTCTTTTTCTCGCGTGAAGTGCTCTCCATCACCGGCATCACCATCCGTGAAACCGGTGAACCCGGCAGAGGAGCGAGGTTCACCATCACCGTGCCGAAAGGGGAATACCGGAGGTCATCATGAGAGAGGTATTCTCTCACCTCCGGTTGCATCCGGCCCGCTTCTTTCCCCTTACCGTGATGCGGTAAGGATAATCGCACGATGGCGAGACTCCTCTCCCCTCACCCTTCCGGGGCGGTACTTCCCAATCAGGCAAGATTACCGTACAGCGTCATCCATCCGTCATGATAACGGACGGATACCTGCCTGGACGGTGCGTAGGGAGAATCTTATCTGTTATACTGAAGAATTTCCACCCCATCGTATACCGGGAAGCCCAAACAGGTTCAGGATTTGGTTTATATACGTTATCAACCGGTCCGCGCACTCAATAAGCCAGCTAAGATATTCGGTCATTGATTCTTTTGTCCCATATACTGCTGTTCCTGTTGGGGGAACTTCAAGGGTAACTCTGGAAATATTTTTCAGATGGCCCTCTCCGGTTTGAGCGGATGCAACCGGAATGCATAAACCCCCAAGAAATATCAACAGGATACACAAGCGAAGAGAATCCATCTTTCGATCACACAATTGAGATGAGACCTCGTAACATGCCAATAGATGGTTCAGAAGAATAAACTTTTTTACTTGATTATGGGAAATTGTGGTGCAAATACCTGTAGACCGGTTTACTACGTTGACGGTGTTGTTATTTTTGCCGGACCTGAAGAAAATTCATGCCGTACTCTTTGCATCCAGTGTCAAGTTTCGGTTATGGGACCAGGACACTTCATCCTTCACGGCTTTTTCGTAGTGTCGCAGGATGGCGATCTTGGATCCCTTGTACGTCCATAGTATAATGGCAATGACGTTAAATAACCCGGCACCTGGTGCACTCACAGGCCATAATCCTCGCACTGAGAAATGATGGGGAAGTAAGGAAAGGATGGCGCTGGGAACTTGCCGGTAACAGGAGTACAAGCGAAACACAACCGGGCCGGTGCGGTTATGGATCACGTTTCTTGGTGGAATGTACATGAAAAAAATTTCTGAAATGTGGGTAATTTTTCTGAAATTTTTTAAAAGGCGTATGGCGTCACTATCGACAATTTTCTAAAAAATTCAACGGGATACACGATCAGGGTGGCCACGTAACCCCTTGCAAGAGTGAAAAACCTTGATTATAGCTTATTTCGTGAAAATAACCGATTAAAACGTAGTTTTTGGCACATCCGTACAAAAGGCCGCTATTGGCCTTCCAGCGGCTGATCTCCCCTCAGATCGATCTAAATCCCATCCGGTTTTCCGGGGCTGCTGCAGGCCCGCTAAATTGGCCAATTTTTTTCGGATTAAAATGCGTATTTTCAAAAAATACCCGTTTAAAACAATAATCTTTTCGGGCGTTACTGTCGTTTCCCGTGGAGATTTTTTGACCCTTGCCGGATTGTCAATCCGGACGTTTTACGGGGTTATTTTTCTGCAGGTCTGCCGGAGGGATGGATCCGGGCTCGATCCTAGGAAGATCCTTTTTTAAAGAGATGATACCAGATAACATTTTGTGAACCATCGAAAATGTGAACAACGGTTATCAATAATTCTCTAAGAAATCCGAAAATGTTTTTAAAAATTTAAAAAAAGTCCAGAAAGGTTTTCCGGAAATTTCAAATAAAATCTGGCCCGGTTCCTCCACGCGTACTCTGATTTCACTCTCCGGCAATCCCCCCATTATAATGGTGTGGCTCCGGGTGCACCGTGGAGATCAGCGACCGGTCAAAGATCTCCTTTTCACTGATGCGCCGTGAGACATAGGCGAGCGCGTGCAAGGTCTTCACGAACTTCATGGTTGAGGCGATATATTCGGGGGGCAGGGCGGCGCAGTATTCGGGTGAGATCCGGTAGGTCGCCATCACAAAGGCTTCGTCCACCATGCCGGTGGCCTTTGCCACGATCCGGGCGGCGGCCCGGGGGTCATGCCGGATCAGTTCGCAGGCAGCCTCGTGCGCCCGCAGGAACCGGGTCAGCAGGTCGGTCTGCTCCAATACCTCCCGCATGACGACAATACCGTAGCTCGGGTTGAACGGCCAGAGCCGGTCCTGGGGCACGACGAGATGGGCGTTGCCATACCTGCTGGCGGTGACAGCAAGTGCCGGGGTGCCGGCCGCAGCAGCGATCTCGCCCTGCCCGATGGCATCGGCAAGGAAGTCCGCCCACGGGTAGTTCTTCACGGTCACGTCACGGATCCCGTGCTCGCGCAGCAGCTCGTTCACGATCACATCGTGGATGGAGCCTTTCGGAGGCGTGCCGATCGCGGCCCCGGCAAACTGGGAGAGAAATGCCGGCATGCCGGAAAACTCTGCAAGCGTATGTTTCGCGGGGCCGGCGATCATCACAGTCCCCTCGACATGCCCTCCCGCGATACAGGCAAGGGAGAGGCCCCGGTCGATCCCGATGATGACCGGCGGCAGCCCGATATACCCGAGGTCAATCTTGCCTGCCTGCATCGCATGGATAATGTCCGGGCCTGAGGGAAAGAGCGTCCATCTCGCGGCGATCCCCTGTTCCGCCAGAAGGCCCGATCCCCGGAGCAGGAATGCCGTATGGTACATGGTCGAGAGGTGGCCGATTCTGATACGATCGGAATTTCCTGCCATGGTTCACCCGATCATCCTGCCCACAGGAATTATCGTATGGTTGACACCGGGACCGTCAGTCCGATCTTCCGGCTCCATGCCCGTGCTCGCCCGGCACCCACCGGCCGCCATCCCGGGTAAGCTCCTTTTTCCAGATCGGTACTCCTTTTTTTATCTCCTCAATAATGTACCGCGACCCGGCATACGCCTCCGGGCGGTGCCCGGCGCTGACGACAATCACAAGGATATTCTCCCCAATGGCAAGCCGCCCGATCCGGTGCACGATCTCCACGTGGAGGAGCCCGAACTGTTCTATTGCGACACGGGCGATCCGCTCAAGATCCGGCACCGCCACCTCTTCGTACGCCTCCAGGTCCATCTCGGTGATATCATCATCCCGGACAATCCCGTCAAAGACGACAACCGCACCCGTGCCGGGCACTTTCGCGTCCGCGATAAGCGCGGCGATATCCACATCCTGCTTCTGGATCCGGATCATGGCACCACCCGGGTTATCCCCCGGCGACCGGCGGGAAGACCGCAAGCTCGTCCCCATCCGCCACAATCACCTTGGCCGCATCGGCAAGCTCCACGCGTTTCCCGTTCCGCATCAGGATCACAAACTCGCGGAACTCGCCGTTCTCATCAAAGATTGCATCGTAGCCTTCCCTGTTCCTGCGCGCAACGTTTTTCACCAGCTCTGAAAAGACGCTGCCATTTGGAACATCAACAATAACATCTGTCCCGAGCAGCTCCCGGAACCGGGCAAAAAACCGTACCTTGACCGTCATGGTCTCCTCTGTTTCCGGGAGATTTTCTCCGTTGTACCACACACCGGGCAGGCCGGGTTCCGCTCTATGCAGATCTCCTCGGCGCGGGCTTCCCGGCCATCCCAGACAAAGAGCCGGCCTGCAAGGAGTTTCCCGTCATGGAGGAGATACTTGATCACCTCGTTGGCCTGCACCATTCCGATCAACCCGGGTGTCACCCCCACGACCGGGAAGACCTCCCGGGGAGGGGGATTGGGGAAAATGCATGCCAGGCAGGGCGTCATGCCGGGGATGATCGTCGTCGCCTGTCCATAGAGGCCCCGGATGGCCCCATGGAAGAAGGGGATATTCTTCTTTTGGGCGGTCTCATTGAGGAGGTAACGGGTGGGGTAGTTGTCCATCGCGTCCACAATCCCGTCCGCGGTGCCCACGAGGCGGTCGATGTTTGTTGCATCGATGGTGGTATCGACAACCTTCACCGTGATATCCGGGTTGATCTCACGGAGTTTCTCTTCGGCAGAGGCGGTCTTCTTCTTTCCGATATCCCGGTCGCAGTGGAGGATCTGCCGGTTGAGGTTTGTCAGTTCCACGACATCATTGTCCACGAGCGTGATCGTCCCTAACCCGGCGACTGCGAGGTAGAGAGAGACCGGGCAACCAAGTCCTCCGGCACCGGCGATGAAGATCTCCGCTTTTTTCAGCTGGTCCTGTCCTTTGTCGCCAAAGAGCATCATCTGCCGTTTGTACCGTTCACGTTCCCGTTCTGAAAACATCGTTCACCTGAAGAGCCGGTCCGAATCCCGCGGTGCACAGATAGTTGTACAAGTACCTGATATGTGCACGGGTCGTGGAATTATTCTTTCTCTATCTGAACCGGGATCGACCTTGCCAATCCGCATTTCCGGTATATAAACATCATCACCACATCAGCATAGCTGCGCTCCCGGCGCCACCTCTCGCAGACTGCCGTACTGCCCGAGTCGTTGGGTGATGATGTACAACTGTGAACAAACAGTATTATGCCGCGAATGAAATAACATAAAGGTTGTGATGTGATGGAAGCCCCCTGCCAGAAAATAGTCTGGGATGTGTTGCCGGCAATCCGGTCGGCAATTGCCGTGGAACTTGTCAGGTGCGGTATATCACAGGTCGAGGCGGCGCGGTTGCTGGAGATCGCTCCCTCAGCGGTTTCCCAGTACCTTTCCGGCAAGCGTGGTTACCGTATCGAGTTCAAAGATGAGGCAAAATCTTCCATCGAACTGCTGGCAAAGGATCTCAGGAATGGTAGGAACGTCAATCTTGTCGAGAGGATCTGCGATATCTGCAAAAAGATCCGTGAGACTGAATTGCCGTGCGGCGAACCTGACGGACGTTGCAGAACATGAATAATCTCCGGCATTTTACCCTTATATGCCCAGCGAGCACTTCAGGAATGGGGGATGATGGACGCAGCAGCCAAGCGTGAGCTCCTCAAGGAAAAGATCGCCAGCCGCGGTTCAATGCTCATCTCGTTCTCCGGTGGCGTGGACAGCGGCCTTCTGGCCGTTATCGCCCGCGAAGTGCTCGGGAGTAAAAGCCGCTGCGTCTTTCTGGACAGCCCGATTATCCCCCGGGAATCAGCAAAGGAGGCCCGGCGTATTGCAGGACAGTACGGGCTTGAACTCGATGTTATACCGATGCGTATCATAGACGATATACGGTTCCGAACGAACCCCGCGGACCGCTGTTACTGGTGCAAGAAAAAATCCGCGACGGTACTGAAATGGCGGGCTGCGGAGCTGAATTTTGCCTGCGTTGCTGATGGCGTCAATCTTTCGGACACGAATGAACACCGCCCGGGACTCGTGGCAGCCAGCGAAGAGAAGATCGTGCACCCGTTTCTGGATGCGGGCCTGACCAAGGAGGATATCCGGGAGATCGCACGGTTGTCCAATCTTGATTTCTGGGACAAGCCCTCCGACGCATGCCTTGCCACGCGCATCCAGTACGGGGACGAGATTACCAAGGAAAAACTCCGGCTGGTCGAGGATGCGGAAACATTCCTGCACACCAGCGGGTTTACCGATGTGCGGGTACGGGTGCATGGGAAGATTGCCCGGATCGAAGTTCCCGAACCATATATGTCATCACTCCTTGCCATGCATCGCGCCGTGACAGAGAACCTCAGATCGATCGGGTTTACCTATATTACCCTTGATCTCGGGGGATATCGCAGCGGCAGCATGGACGAGGTTCTCGGGCAGAAGAGAAGCGGGCCATGAAAAGGTTATCCGGCCGGGAAGAGACATGACAGAGATGTTCCGGCTGCTTTCCTGTATCAATGTGAACGGGGATGAATACCGGCAGGCGACCCATGAAGTGATCGAGGAAGTCCCCCTTGCACTCTTTGTCAACGGCCGTCACGCGATGACCGCCCTGATGAGCCCGGGGAACCTCGAGGATTTTGTCACCGGTTACCTTTTTACCGAGCAGATCATCAAAGGTCCCGTGGAGATCGAGTCCATCAAGGTCGAGCAGAACCGGGTCAGCGTCATCACGAAAAATCTCTTCAAGGTGCTGGGGCCCAAAAAGACCATCTTATCCGGCTGCGGCGGCAGCACATCCTATATCGATGTGGAAAAACTTCCATCCATCAGGTCAGATTTTGCCGTCGGCCCGGTGCAGATCCGTATGATGGTAAAATCGGTTCTCGAATCCGACCTTCATGTAAAGACCGGCGGCATTCATGTCGTCGGTCTCGCATCCGCGGAAACGGTCATCACCCGATCGGAAGACATCGGCAGGCATAACGCGCTCGACCGGGTGATCGGCTACGGCCTCCGCAACAATATCGATCTCTCCCACGCATTTGTTATCTGTTCCGGCCGGATCTCATCGGAGATGGTGCGCAAGTGCCTGATCGCAAATATCCCTCTGATCGTATCCCGGGGGGCGACCACCACGCTCGCCATTGAGATCGCCAAAAAGACCGGGCTCTGCGTCATCGGTTTTGTCCGCGGCACAAAGATGATCATCTATACGCACCAGGTACACGTGACCGGGGGCCCCTCACCGGCCCAGTGAGTGCAGGAGCCGGCAGACCTGGCAGATCTCCCCGCTGCAGGGGTCGCCGCATTCCCGGCAGCGGTTCAGCGTTCCGGGCTCCCGTATCCCTGCACAGTACCGGGCGACCTTTTGTTTGCTCTCGATCAGGTGCCGCATGGTGCCGGGGTGACGGTACTCGAGCCCGGAGAGCATGGACCGGACTTCCGCACGCAGCGCGTAGCGGGTGTACGGGCACTCGGGAAGTTCGGCAAAACGCCCCTGTACGAAGAGGTAGGAAGCGATCTCCTTCTCGGAGATATCCGCAAGCGGCTTGATACGAGGCAGGAAGCAATCCCCGGCATTGAAACCCGGGTCACGGACCAGCCGGGGCAGGTCGCCCCTGAGCACGTTCATGAAGACCGACTGTGCCTCGTCATCAAGGTTATGTCCGGTTGCGATTTTTGTCGCGCCGGCTGTCCGGGCTGCGTCGAGGAGCGCCTTTCTCCGCAGGATACCACAGACCGTGCATGCCTGTGTCTCTCTTCCTGCAAGGAGCGTGTCCAGATCGGCACCTGCCATTGCGGTGAAGGGGACCACAAGGTGCTCCACCCCGAGTTCGCGGGCGAGATCCCGCGCCGACCGGATCGTTTCGGAGCGGTAGCCGGCGATGCCTTCATCAACGGTGACGGCGACCATGCTCACATCCTTCCGGTCGCCAAGGAACCGGGAGAGGATAAGAAGAAGAGCAGTACTGTCCTTGCCCCCGCTCAGCGCGACGGCAATCCGGTCACCGGCCTGGACCTGCCCAGTCCGCCGGATTGTTCCGGCGACCCGCCCCTCCACGTAACGGATAAAGTGGCTGCAGCAGAGGTAGCGGCGGGATTCGGGTTGGTACACCACGGCCGGCTCCCTGCAGCAGGCACAGGACGGCGCTGCTCCGATTGTTGGTTCCGGCATCATGATGCTAACCCCCGTGGGCAATCCGGATGATCCGGATCTCGTCATCAGCCCCGACAGATGCTCCTTCAGGAACGATGGTGCCGTTCCGGGATACGATCACGTCATGGGGATTGATGCCGAGCGAGTGCAGGAGACTCTCAACGGAGACCGGTCCCTGCACCACGTTCCGGATGCTCTGATCCGGCAGAACAATTCTCATGACCGGATAGTAGTGGGGGAGCCGGGTGCTTAAATATCCCGGCACCGTACGCCCCGTCTCTTTTTACCCGATGGGGGTCCGGCCCGGATTTTCCGGCGGTGACTATTTGATGGTGGAAGAGCTCATTATGATAAAAAAAAGGAGGCTGTGTATGCAGAACGCGGTGCAGATCCGGCAGGAGATACACCGGCTCAAAGAGGAAAAGAACGCAATCATCCTCGTGCACAACTACCAGCGCGGTGAGGTACAGGATATTGCCGATATTGTCGGTGATTCGCTTGAGCTCTCCCGCGCTGCCGTGGGGATGGAAGGGGACGTGATCGTCTTTTGCGGCGTCGATTTCATGGCAGAGACAGCAGCAGTCCTCTCACCGGGCAGAAAGGTCATCCTGCCGGTCAGGGACGCCTGCTGCCCCATGGCGCAGATGATCTCTCCTGCTGAACTGGACCTGGCCAGGTCCCGCCACCCGGATGCAGCGGTGGTCTGCTACGTCAACACGACTGCCGAGGTCAAGGCACACAGCGACATCTGCTGCACATCGGCAAACGCGGTCTCCGTGATCAACTCGCTCCGGGAAGACACCGTCATCTTTGTCCCGGACCGGAACCTCGCGCGGTATGCAGCGCGGTTTACGAAGAAGACCGTCCTGCCGTGGGAGGGGTACTGCATCGTCCACGACCGGTATACACCTGCTGAGGTTCAGGAGGCACGAAAAGCTCATCCGGATGCGGTAGTACTCGTGCACCCGGAATGCCGGCCGGAGGTGATCGACTGTGCAGACTACGTGGCAAGCACATCCGGGATCATCCGCCATGTCCGGGATTTGCCAAGAGATGAGTTTATCATCGGGACCGAGGTGGGGATCCTGCACAGGCTCAAAAAGGAGTGTCCAATGAAGAGATGCTACCCGCTCTCGCCAGAAGCGGTCTGTGTCAACATGAAAAAAACCCGGCTTTCCGACGTGCGCGATGCACTGCAGACCTTAGCACCCCAAATCACGGTGCCAGACAGGATCGCGGATCCGGCACGTGGCGCCATCGAGCGGATGCTCGCACTTTAGGACAGCACAGATAATCGGCGATCACCAGCAGGCGATATCCAGAATAGGATCACACCTTTTTCTTACTGGTGAGTCGCCGGTACGCCTCCTCACCCACACATTCACGCGCATGATCGCACCATTGGACGCAGGACGCGATATCGTTATAGACTACAAACCCGCACCTGTCGCATTTCACGGAGATGTCGTTGGAGAAGACCTCCACCTCCTCGCCGCACTGCGGGCATCTTTTTATCGAGAGGGTCGGGGTCCGGATATTTGCTGCGCCGGGGCAATGATCGAACATACCAGTTTCACCTCATTCTGACGGTTCCGAGCCCCCCTGCGGATACGGAAACTCCCGCCGCCCGGGGTTGTCCTTACCATCATCTCCGCGGGACTGCTATATGATGGTGTCGAAGACTGCAGACGATCTGCCGGGCCCTGCCGTCCCTATCCAAAAACGTATGAACGCTCATCACCAAGATTCCGGCACGCAATGAAACGATCCCATCTTATCCGGACGATCCAACATCTCGCCGATACAAAACCGTCATTCATGCTCTCCGAGATTGCCAGATCACCGGGTACACCAGCCACGCCAGAAGGGTTGTATCGGGAGATCCTGCCACATCTCCCTGCGCTCGGACTTCAGGCACGAAAGATCGGCAACGATTACGAGGTCGAGAAAATACCTGCCGGCCACCCGTACCGCCTCTCTCCTGCCGAGGAGCAGCGGCTCACTGCGTTTCTTGCCGGGCGCACGTTTCCAACGGCGCTGGAACGGGCTGTTGAAGCGTATATCGGGAAGAAGACGGGAAAAAACTGGACGGATCAGGTCACTCTCGAACGCCTCCGCCGGGCCATCGTCGCGCAGAAGGCCGATTACTGGAAAGAGCCCGGCAGGCGCAGGCTCAGCTATACCAAGGGATATGCCGTACTCGGGTACCTCGCCTACCATTTCCCGGTCTATTTCATGCAGACAGAATATCTGTTGGCGATGCTCGCGGGAGACGGGTTGCTGAAGCCATCAATGACCATACTGGATGTCGGGAGCGGGCCTGGCGTGGTGCCGTTGGCCATCGCCGCTTTCTGGTCCCGTCTCGATAACGCCCGGGCGGCGGTCTGGTCGGTGGAGCGTTCAGAGGAACAGGTCGAGGCGTTCATGTTCCTGCGGGACGCGGTTGTGCCACGAGGAGAGCACGTCTCGGTCAAACCTCCCGTACGTGCAGATATCCATGAGGTTCTCCCTCACGCCATCCCGGAAAAGGTTGACCTGATCGTCTTTTCCAACGTGCTCAACGAGTTGCCGGATAGTACAATGGATACCCGGGCAGGTATTGTGGAGAGGATGGCAGACCGGCTCGCTCCGGACGGGAGCATCCTGATCATCGAACCTGCCGATGAGGAAAATTCCACCTGCATGCGGACTCTCACCGCTGAACTGTACCAGAGGGGCCTTTTTGTCCACGCTCCCTGCACGTTCATCCGGGGAACAACCTGCACTGCTCCCCGCTGCTGGAGCTTTGCAACCGCCCCGGCTATCCGGCCGACGCGGCTGATGGAGGCTCTCGCATCGTGCGGGGAATCGTACCGGTACGTGAACACGGATATCAAGTACAGCTATGCCATACTGCGGAAGGATGGGGTGCGCATGACGGGATACCGGGTTGCTCCCGGCGCAAAATTCATCCGGTTCTCAAAACTGCACCTTGCCGTGGGAAAACGGGCCAATGTTGCGGCGGTGAAGATGAGCAGCGAGCTGGGGGATGCAAAAAACCATCTCTTTAAGGTTTGTGACGGGACGGCAAAGACACCGGTCTATGCAGTTCTCCCCGCATTCCACATGACACCGGAAAATGAGGCCCTCAGGACCGCACCGTACGGCACAGTGCTGGAGATGAAGGGGGTATTGGTACGGTATAATAGGGAGCACGACGCCTACAACCTGCTCGTGAGCAGGAACACGGAGATACAGATACCGGAAGCTGGCAACCGGTGATAAAGGGGTGCCGGTCCGGCTGATTCGTTCAGGAACTGTAGTGATTTTTATGAGAGGGCCCTGCAGTAACTACAGATTTACCACTGCGTGGCCGTGACAGGATCGAAAGATCTCACAAAACTCTCTGTCAGGAACTCATCGCCCTGAAGGAGTTCCACTCATCAGGCCACATCAAACGCGAACTCTGGAACATTGATCGACAATATAATTGCTAGCGATTGCAGGAGATCCCAAGAGGGATGACTCCGGCCTCAGCCTATCAACACGAGATCCATTTCAACAAGAACCGAAAATATCCTGAAAGCGGACATAATCTCTGTCAACAGATCGGGCATTAATTGGGGCACTCAACAAATGGCTTTTTTTAATAGCCCTGCTGTCATAAGTACCATGATAATCTCTTCTCAACTCAGGGTCAATGAATAGAACTGCAGGGTATACAACGATGTGCCCCATGTCGGATCCTGCCCGCCGGATATCATGACGGTTACGTTATTCGCCGGCGTGAATGACTGTGTGATGGTAAAAACCTGACCGTTCCCCGGGGGTGTCTGGGTAGCATTGGCATAGAACACCCTCTCACCGTTCACATCAATAGCCATCCATCGTGCGAAAGGTACAGGAGAGGAACTGAGCAGACCGTTGAAGGTAAGGGTGTTCCATCGGGAACCGGAGGGGGCCGTAAAAGTCTTCCAGACACTGGCTTGTGTTGGAACTCTATCAAACGTAACATTCGATCCCTGTACGCCGTAGCCGTTTTCAACAACCGGGCCATATTCCACACAGGATGCGGGTTTCTTTCCCGTTGTTCCCGTACATAAAGCAACATGGTTCCAGTCACCCCAGCCATCAACAGACCACGTCCATGTCAGAGATGGTGCAATTTCATTTATCACCGTGAATACACCGATCTTTGACCCGGATTGCTCGCCAGCGTTCTTTAAGAAAACATCCCACTGCCCGGCTGATATGGATGACGCAGTGAGCGGGAACGTGCAGGTGATCCGGGTTGGTGAGATCACCGCAACATCTGCTGCGTTAATATCGGGTTCCCCCGTTTTTGCCAGCCAGATGGACGGTGACGGGCCGTAGGTAAAATTCGTGCCATTAATTATTACCGATACTACTGTCCCGGCAGCGCCACTGGACGGGGTGATAGGATTTACGGGCGGTGCCAAAAAAGCACCGATCGCAATGACGGCAATGACAAGGCAGATAATGGCAATAAGTATGAGTGCCCCGGCGCTCTTCAGCGACAACTTTTTATTGTTGGGTGGGGGTGTCATACGATACTTTATCGTGATTTGTTCTCTCTCGAACGGGAATTCCTGGAAGACATGTTCCGTTATGTTGCGGGTTCTTATCCGGTTAGAACCAGCGGGCAGACATCCATCAGGAAATCTTCCGGGGATGCGCTCGTATCCCGAATAAACAATCAAAGGTTGGATGAGTTAATAAATTAAGCGATATTTCGGGGGAGAGGGGACAACAGGGCGTGCTGGAGGGGCGGTATCCATCAACGGCTTATGGAGTATGAGCTGTACCTTACTCCTTGATATGGCAAGGTCGTGGTTTTCATCTGGATTAGATAAGAAAATGTCTCTGCTATCTCCCTGTACAACAGAATCTCCATTTCTTGTTCCTGTTTGGACTGTCCTGAGGAAATACATGAATGGTATACCGGATCTCCCTGAAGGAAAAACAATCCAGTCCCGACAGACCGGACAATATCAAGATGAACAATCCACGAGAGAGAACGGGCCTAGATCAAAAATAACATGGGGAGTATTCCCCATTTACCAGCCTGTCGCGTTCCCGACTAAACGGGAACTACCGGGCTTGACCGCCCGGCGCCTTTGTTGTTATTACCGTCGTGATGGTCTCTTCTCAACTACTCAACGTCAGTGATTGCAACTGCATGGTATACAATGTTGAATCCAATACATATATCGGATTCTGCGTGATTGTTATCTGGACAGATACACTATTCGCCGCCGTGAATGACTGCGTAAAGGTGAATTGCTGACCGAAATCCCCCGCGGAAGAGGGCTGGTACGTATATACATTTGCACCATTCACGTTTATGGTCATCGAGCTTACACTGGCCTCCTGATCGGAACTTGGAACGGAGCTGAGCATCCCGGTGAAAGTAATGGTACCATACGTGGAACCAGTGGGGGCTGTAAATGTTTTCGTGACACTGGATGTCATTGTACCCACAGAGTTCGCAGCAGGATCAAGGTTCGATCCATATACACCGTAACCGTTTACAATGGTCTGGCTGTATTCCGAACAGGTGGCGGACGTAGTTCCCGACGGACATATTGTCTGAGGTTGCCAGCCCGTCCAACCGTCAGTAGACCAAGTCCACATCTGAGAATTTGTAGACGCTGCTGTTACCGTAAACGCTCCGATCTTTGATGCGGTTACCCCGTCAGGGTTCAGAACCATGATACTCCAGCTTCCGGCCGGAGCTGATGCCGGAATAGTGAATACACAGTTTATCGTGGTCTGATGGATCACATTTATATCAGTTGCTGTAATATTAGGCTGCCCGAACATGGCCAGCCAGATGGACGGGTTCGGGCCCCAGTTAAAGTTCTCACCTGAAATGGTTATAGGTACTGTTGTCCCGGCAACGCCAGTGTCTGGGCTGATAGAAGTCACTGATGGAGGCGGGTAGGTTATCGTGAACGCTCCGGTATCTACACCTAATTGCCCGTCTGCATTCTGGACGTCGACATCCCATGCCCCGATTGATCCGGTTATTGAGGGGAGCGTCGGAAGATTGCAGGTGATTTGGGTTGGCGAGGTTACGGTGACAACGCTCGCGGCAATATTAGGCTGCCCGGACATGGCCAGCCAGACCGTCGGTGTCGTCCCCACAACAAAGTTTGTACCCGTAATAATTACACCGGATACCGGACTCCCGGCAACGCCCGTGGCCGGAGAGATACCGGTCACGGTCGGGGCAGGGTTCGTCACGGTAAAGGCATTGGCTGATGTCACCGACTGCCCGTCAGCGTTTGTTACCACAACATTCCACTGCCCGGCGGTTGTTAGAGATGGCGCGGGGAGCGGGAGCGTGCAGGTGATCTGCGTTGGCGAAATTACGGTCACCGATGTGGCGAGAATATTGGATGATCCTGACTTCGTCAGAGTCACAGTCGCACCCGATACGAAACCAGTACCTGCCAGATTTGTTATTGGTACTGTTGTACCGGCAACGCCAGTGCTCGGAGTAATACCGGTCACGGTCGGGGCAGGGTTCGTCACGGTGAACGCGGCGCTCAGTGACCCGGACTGCCCGTCTGCATTCTGGACCACGACATCCCACAGCCCGGCTGATGTTGCAGATGGCCCGGGGAGCGTGAACGTGCAGGTGATCAGGTTTAATGAATTTACGGTAACAACGGTCGCGGTAATATTGCTCGCACCGGATTTTGCAAGCCAGACCGTGGGTGTCGTCCCCGCAAGAAAGTTCGTGCCTGTAATACTTACCCCAGATACTTGACTACCGGCTACTCCGCTGGTTGGGGCGATACCGGTCACGGTCGGGGGTGGGTTTGTTACGGTGAATGCATTGGCTGATGTCACCGACTGGCCGTCTGCATTCTGCACTACGAGATCCCACGTCCCGGCTGGTGTTGCAGATGACACGGGGAGTTGGAGTGTGCAGGTGATCTGAGTTGGCGAGATTACGGTGACAGCGCTCGCGTAAATATTGCTCGCACCGGATTTTGCCAGCCAGACTGTCGGTGTTGTGCCCACAACAAAGTTTGTACCCGTAATACTTACACCGGATACAAAGGTCCCGGTTAGGCCTGTGCTCGGATTAATATTTGTCACAGTCGGGGCCGGGTTAGTCACCGTGAAGGCATTGGCTAATGTCATCGACTGCCCGTCCGTATTGGTTACTACAACATTCCACTGCCCGGCTGATGTTACAGAGGGTACGGGGAGCGTGAGCGTGCAGGTGATGTTGGTTGGCGAAACTACAGTCACCGACGTGGCGGTGATATTGGACGACCCTGACATTGTCAGATTCACGGTCGCACCTGAGACGAAACCAGTACCTGCCAAATTTGTTATTGATACTGTATTTCCGGCAACACCAGTGTTTGGAGTGATACCGGTCACGGTCGGGGCTGGGTTTGTCACGGTGAACGCGGCACTCAGTGTCCCGGACTGCCCGTCTGCATTCTTCACTACGACATCCCACAGCCCGGCTGATGTGGTAGATGGCGCAGGAAGCGGGAGCGTGCAGGTGATCTGGGATGACGAGACTACGGTGACAGCAGTCGCGGTAATATTACTCGCACCGGATTTTGCCAGCCAGACTATCGGTGTCGTGCCCACAACAAAGTTTGTACCAGCAATACTTACACCAGATACCAGAGTTCCGGCAACACCGCTGCTTGGGGTGATACCGGTCACGGTCGGGGGATTCAATCTCGGTATGTGCCCGGTCCCGGCGGCATATTTCAGGTCCTGATTCTTCTGGTCATAATAACTGATCCGGGGATTCCCCAGCGAGTCCAGTGCAAGGGAGGTGTATGTGCCCACTTGCGTTGAACTGTCCACCGTTTCGGTTACCCACGTGGAGGTTGTACTGTTCCATCCGGCAAATTTCAGATTGGCATGGGTTGCATCATAATAGCTGATCCGCGGATTGGCAGTCACATCCAGCTTAAGGGATGAATACTCGCCTACATCTTTGACGCGATCCGCGGTTGAGATGACCCACCGGCTCCCGTCCCAGAAGGCATACTTCAGGTCACCGTTTGTCTGGTCATAATAGCTGATCCGCGGGTTGCCGCTGCCGTCGATGGCCAGGGACGAATACTGGCCCACATTGATGGATCCCTGTTCGTACCAGCCATGATCCCGATCCCAGTTGCACCCTTTTTGAGGAGCTTTCACATAGTTGGTGCCGTCAACCGTTGTTATGACCCATCTGGTTCCATTCCATGAGGCATATTTCAGATCCTTATTCGTCTGATCATAGTAGCTGATGCGCGGGTTGCCGCTGCTGTCAAGGGCCAGGGACGAATACTGGCCTACGTTCCTAGAACTGTCTACGGTTGAGATGACCCAGACGGCTCCATTCCATGAGGCATATTTCAGATTCCCGTTCGTCTGATCATAATAGCTTATCCGCGGGTTGCCGCTGCCGTCAAGGGCCAGGGACGAATACTGGCCCACATTGATGGATCCCTGTTCGTACCTGCCGTGATCGTTATCCCAATTGGCTCCCGGTTGTCCTTTCTTATAGTTATTGCCGTCAACAGTTGTGATGACCCAGCCGGCTCCATTCCATGAGGCATATTTCAGGTCCTTATTCGTCGCGTCATAATAGCTGATCCGCGGGTTGCCGCTGCCGTCAAGGGCCAAGGACGAATACTGGCCTACGTTCCTGGAACTGTCTACGGTTGAGATGACCCAGCCGGCTCCATTCCATGAGGCATACTTCAGGACACCGTTTGTCTGGTCATAGAAACTGATAGCAGGGTTGCCCGCTGCATTCAGGGCGATGGATGAGTATTGTCCCACATTACCTGTACTGGCCACCGTCTGCAGAGACCATGGCCCGAATTCCGTCGCTGAAACTCCTCCGATCAGCAACATTCCCAATATGATGAGGATGATAAGGGGGATCCATGCCCTTTGAATACGACTTGTGTTCATTCTTGTTTACCGCCTGGGATAGATCGATTCTTATGCAAATTTAATCTGGAAAATTACTGCAATAATATCTGTATATAAAATAGGTTTGTATTTTTATAGATTATGAATGTTCCTTTTTACATTATCAGTGATTTTTTATTGTAATCTAAGACGGGAATTACAGTGTTGCTAAGTTTAATCGATAAAAAGAAACCCGGAATTACGCAGTGGAAAGATTTTAAAAACTGGCATTCATTGACTCCGGGTACTGATGTACATTTGAATATTCACGCATCCTTATACCGGAATAATTTTACATAATCCCGGATTCAGATAATTTCTAAAAAAGTTATGAAGAGATCCAGTCTGCCCCGTCTGGGTCAATACAGGAACCCGCGAACGTACTGGTACAACGCAATCGGACGCAGGATGCAGGTTGCATTGGGGGTGACTAAGCGGCGGTTATAATCTCGGGTGTAGTGTTTAAGAACAAGATCCAAAAAGGCAAAGCATTGGATCTGTGGTTCGCTCACAAACCGGGACATCCAGCAGACATGGACGAGGGGGATGTCTGCAGCAAGCGATGAACAATTCCTTATATAAAAAGACTAATAGCAGTGTGCTATTACGAATGACGTCTTCTCTATGCTCTCCGCTCATTAACCGGCCACTATCGGGTATTACCAGTACCGGATAATGATAATACCGGTGCCTCCATTACCACCGCTGCCGGGGGCGCTATTGCCACCGCCACCACCACCGCCGGTATTTGCTGTTCCTGCTGTACCGGTTCCACTATTGGATCCGGCTCCGCCACCACCAGCACCGCCACTACCCGCTGTATTCCCGGTATAGGCACCACCACCGCCGCCTCCGGCATATGTTACCGCGGCACCCGTGATGGTAGATGTGGTTCCCGCGCCCCCATTGCCGGCAACAGTAGTATTCGCAGCACCACCAGTAGCACCGCCACCACCGCCACCGCCACCAAGATAATTACCTCCGGTAGTAGTATTCCCCCACCCGCCAGCATATCCTTGACCAGCGGGTGTAGCGGTCCCGCCAAGATACGTTGATCGTGAGCCCCCACCCCCGGAACCCCCATTTCCTCCAGTTCTGCCTCCTGACCCCACCGTGGCACCACTCGACCCGCCGCCGCCACCGCCGGTTGCGGTAATAGTTGCAAATACAGAATTGCCCCCGCTTCCACCTACGGCGTTTGTTGTTGCCCCGGTTCCACCTGCACCAACAGTTACGGTCAAAGAACCGGATAAACCTGATGTTAATGTCCCACTCAGAACTCCCCCAGCGCCGCCGCCACCACCGTAACGCCCTCCACCACCGCCTCCTGCCACTACAAGGTATTGAATTGCACTTACATTCGTGGGTACGGGCCAGCCACCGGCCTGTGTTGCGGTGAAAGTGGTGACGTTGAAATAATTATATAAAATCGTGGCTGTGCCATTGGGTGTCGCGACGGTAACGGTAACGGTATTATTGGATGAACCGGCTGGGGCAGTCATATTGATCGTGGTAGCGGTGTTCGCGTTGATGGTTGCCAGGTTGCTGCCAAAGGTTACGTTATAGAGGCCCCCGGCATTCGCACCGACGAGGTTCGTCCCGGTGATGTTGACCCGCGTCCCAAAGGCTTGCACGCCATATGTCGGTGAGATGCTGGTGATGGTTGGGGCTGCTACATAGGTATATGCACCTGTCCCGGTTACTGTGCCGTTGGGTGTGGTGATAACAACGTTAACGGCGCCGGCTGCATGAGCAAGTGTGCTCCCTATGATCGTCGTGCTGCTGACTACCGTCATATTGGTTATCGCTGTGCCGCCTATCGATACGTTATAGATACTGCTGCCGCTGTTCGTCGCCCCGATCAAGTTCGTACCGATGATAGTGATGGGGGTGCCGCCTACCAGTGGACCAGTTGCCGGCGTGATGCTCGTGAATGCCGGGGCGGTTACATAGGTGTATGCGTTTGGCCCGGTTGCGGTGCCGTTGGGTGTGGTAATGACAACATTAACGGCGCCGGCTGCATGAGCAAGTGTGCTCCCTATGATCGTCGTGCTGCTGACTACCGTCATATTGGTTATCGCTGTGCCGCCTATCGATACGTTATAGATACTGCTGCCGCTGTTCGTCGCCCCGATCAAGTTCGTACCGATGATGGTGATTGGAGTGCTACCACTCAACGGACCATATGTCGGTGTGATGCTCGTGAACGTCGGGGCGGTTACATAGGTGTATGCGCTCGGCCCGGTTGCAGTGCCATTAGGTGTGGTGATGACAACGTTAACGGCGCCGGCAGTAGCATTCGCAGGTGTGCTCCCTATGATCGTCGTACTGCTGACAACCGTCATATTGGTCAGCGCTGTGCCGCCTATCGATACGTTATAGATACTGCTGCCGCTGTTCGTCGCCCCGATCAGGTTCGTACCGATGATGGTTATCGGGGTGCTGACGGAAACCGGGCCGGTTGTCGGTGTAATGCTCGTGAACGTCGGGGCTGCTACATAGGTATATGCACCTGTCCCGGTTGCGGTACCGTTGGGTGTGGTGATGACAACGTTAACGGCGCCGGCTGCATGAGCAAGTGTGCTCCCAATGATCGTCGTGCTGCTGACTACCGTCATATTGGTTATCGCTGTGCCGCCTATCGATACGTTATAGATACTGCTGCCGCTGTTCGTCGCCCCGATCAGGTTCGTACCGATGATAGTGATGGGGGTGCCGCCTACCAGTGGACCAGTTGCCGGTGTGATGCTCGTGAATGCCGGGGCGGCTACATAGGTGTATGCGTTTGGCCCGGTTGCGGTGCCATTGGGTGTGGTGATGACAACATTAACGGCGCCGGCAGTAGCATTCGCAGGTGTGCTCCCGATAATCGTCGTGCTGCTGACAACCGTCATATTGGTCATCGCTGTGCCGCCTATCGACACATTATAGAGACTGCTGCCGCTGTTCGTCGCCCCGATCAGGTTCGTACCAATGATGGTTATCGGGGTGCTGACGGAAACCGGGCCGGTTGACGGTGCGATGCTCGTAAACGTCGGGGGTGATTCATAGGTATATGCACCCGTCCCGGTTACCGTGCCGTTGGGAGTGGTGATGACAACGTTAACGGCGCCGGCTGCATGAGCAAGTGTGCTCCCTATGATCGTCGTATTGCTGACTACCGTCATATTGGTCAGCGCTGTGCCGCCTATCGATACGTTATAGATACCGCTGGTCGTCGCCCCGATCAGGTTCGTACCGATGATGGTTACCGGGGTGCCACCTGCCAGCGGGCCGGTTGTCGGTGCGATGCTCGTGAACGTCGGTGGAACATATACGTTGATCATCTTATAGGCTGTGCTGCTCCCGCCGGCATTGGTTGCGGTCAGGCTCACGTTATAGCTTCCGGCACTGGCAAACGTATGTGTGGCATCCTGGGTAGTCACATTCGCCGATCCATCCCCAAAGCTCCAGAGCCAGGATGTCGGGGAATTGCCAGACAGGTCGGTGAATGAGACCGCAAGCGGGGCAACGCCAGAGGTTACATTCGCATAGATTCGGGCAATGGGCGGTGGCGTGGTGTCATTTATGTAGTTGGTACGGTTGAGATAGCTGCTGCTGTAGGTATTTGAGACCGTAAGGTTCACTGAGTAGATGCCGACCGTTTGATACGTATGAACCGGGTTCTGCGCCGTCGAAGTGTTCACGATATACGTATCGCCAAATTGCCAGTACCAGTTGTAAGGCGAACCTGTTGACAGATCGGTGAATTGTACGGTCAGGGGGTTTGGCCCGGTTGTCACATTAGCAGTAAAGTTGGCAACTGCAGGAATGTACGCGAAGATATACCCGTTCTGTAACGAAGTATTGCTTCCCCCGGCATTGGTCGCCGTCAGCTGCACGGAATAATTTCCTGCGGCCACATAGGTATTGGTGGGGTTCTGGGCGGTCGAAGTGTTCCCATCGCCGAAGTTCCAGAGCCATGATGTCGGGTTGTTTGTCGAGATATCAGTAAAGGTGACCGCGAGGGGTATAGCTCCGGTTCTGGGTGTGCCGGTGAAATTAGCTACCGGGGGATTGACCAGGAACGTTCCGACAATGGTCTGGTTCGTCGTCACTGGCGGGAAAGTATAGCTATTTCCTGTAGGTGTGACCAGGCTGCCATTGACGGTCACGGTATTCAGGTGATACCCGGAGTTCGGTGTGAAGTTGAAGGTCGGTGTATCTCCGTAATTTACGGTCTGGACGGTATTCGGGCTGATCGTTCCATTTCCACCGGATATTGACGGTGTTATCGTGTACTGGTTGATGGCAAATGTTGCAGATATCGTCTGATTCGCGTTGACATTCGTGAACTGATAGGTTGTTACTGATCCCACGGACGCGTTGTTGACTTCCACGTCAGCTACGTTATACCCAATGTTTGGGGTAATATTATACGTCTGGCTTGATCCGTAATTCACGAGCGTTAACCCGGCAGGTGTGACGGTGCCATTCGCTCCACTGGTCGCGTTGATCGTATACTGGTTGATGGCAAACGTGGCATTGATTGTGTGATTCGCTGCAACATTCGTAAACGTGTAACTCGATATCGTCCCATTTGACACACCGTCAACAAGAACATCAGCGATACTATACCCGGTATCGGGACTTATCGTGAAGGCCTGGTTGTTTCCAAGCAAAACGATGACCGTGCCAGATGGCGAGATCGACCCTCCGGGCGGAGTTGCTGTTGCGTTGATCGTGTATGTCACGATTGGATTTACCGTGATATAATTCGTTTTTGTCAGGTTACCGCTGCCAGCGGTATTTGTCGCAGTCAGGCTCACGTTGTAGGTGCCCGGAATCTGATAGGTATAGACGGGGTTCTGGGAATATGATCTGTTCCCGTCCCCGAATGTCCAGAGCCAGGAAGTCGGGAAATTGGCTGATGAATCGGTGAATGACACCGTGAGAGGTACCGTGCCAGATAACGGCGTCCCCGAGAAGGCTACCACAGGAGCCAGGGCAGCGAAGGTTGTGAACCCGTTGATAAGGGTACCGGAAGGCCCGTTGGGATTGGTGACAACAACATCCCATGTTCCCTCCTGTGAATTAGGGATGTTAAAATCGCAGGTTATCTGGGTTGCCGACACGACACTCACATTGGACGCAGTGACAGTGCCATATCCGGCATTGATGAAGGTTACCGATGCACCGTTGAAAAAATTTGAACCGGCAAGGTTCGTAATATGCACTGTGTGCCCAACTATTCCCGTGTTCGGGGTTATTCCGGTTACCCCCGGGGCAGGGACCGAAAGGGACCCGGTCGAACCTTGCCCGGAGGCCGCGATTACCTGGGAAACGCCGCCACCTTTATACACGATCTGGATCGACGAAGGAACAGGTGTGCCGGGGGGAATATTGTAGGTAAGTGACTGCCCGACTGACCAGGTACTCCATCCGGTTGCACCGTTTTCCATGAACGCAGTGGTAAAATCCTGCCCGTTGAGGAGGATCTGGATATTACCAGAACTGAGCGAATCTCCGCCGTTATGGTAGATCTGTATTGTCTGGGCATTGCTGGAAATAATGGCGTTCAAGGAAGGGATTTTTGGAGGCTGGGGGTGGGAGAAAACCATGACCGCAGCAATGGCAATTACCCCGGTAATGACAGCGATCAGAACTATCGCACTGATAATCTCAGAAACGGCCCGTTCAGGATCTGGCAGAGGGTTCCTGCAGATCGACCGGTGAGCCCCTGAATTATTACCCAATTCCCCAACCCACCTGTACTAGATTGTGGCAGTACCTGCTTATTATTCTAATGAAGGGTAACCAGACAAGTGGGGAGAAGGATAATAGTGTTCGGTTAAAAAAAGAAAAGAGAGCAATCAGACACCGAGCCCGGTCTGGACGACACCATTAAACTGGATCGAGCTGGCCCAGCCAACAACATAGAACGCATTTCCTGTAGAGGAGACAAAACTAATCATAAACAGACCGTTGGGTTCCGGCTGGAAATTGTTCAGCTGGATTACCGTTGTGTTCGAAACACCGGTCAAATACACCGTACTGTTAACGGTCAACGATGTTATCTTGGCTGTATTGTCAGTCGTTAAAACGAGAGTGGAATCAAGATTGGAATATTGTCCGATATATGTGTCACAGATTGCCCGTTGGGTTATCGTCGAGCTCGATACCACGGTTCCGTTTGCGAACGTGAAAATGACATAGACATTGGATCCTAACCCAGCCGTCAGCTCCCAGATCTGGGGGGCAGATCCATAGAGGGTTAATGAGTTGGGGTAACCGGTAAAATAAACAGAGACCTTGTCCCCCGGAACCAGCTTAACTTGCGTCAACGAATTTGCGGCACACGTAGAACTCCCGAAGGTCATCGATGAATTTGAATCAGTAACGGTAAAATTCAGATGGTAGGCCATACCATTATACAGCACGGCGTTTTGCTGGCCATATTTCATTAATGTGATCCGTGACATCGTAACATTCTTCGCATATTCAGCGGAGATTATCGCTGAAGGTATCTGGTCTGCGCAGGCCCAGTTTGTTACCGCCGAACAGTCCAGGTACGGGGCCTGGTTTGCGCTGATGATCTGGGTGTTCACAACATTTGCTGATGCAGAACCGAGCAGGACGCTCTCCCCGTTGCTGGATGTGTTGTACACGATCTGGACGTTCTGGGGAACTGTCGTGATAGGGACGACCAGTGTTTTTCCCAGCGACCACTGGCTGCCCCCGCCCGAGACACTGTACGATGCTGGTACCCCATTAAGTAGGACGTTGAACGTACCTACATTCATCGGATCGCCCCCATTATGGTAAATGTATAATGTTGAGCCATTCACAGAGGTCATGAATTTCATGCTGGGAATTTTTGAAGGCATCGGCTGGGAGAAGAGAGCGACCGCAATAATCGCGACAGCAGCCACAACAATCGAGATGAGCATGATGCCCCCGATAATTTCTGACGCACCTGCGCTGGTATCAGTTTTCAGTTGTTTATTTCTGTCAGTATGCATGGAAACCCCTCTCTTTATTGTCCTGTCACGCCGGATACGATGTTAAAAAACGTAACATAAAACTCAGCATGCTGAACGTACAGCGAGACGTGTGGATAATCCTGTCTTGTCCCGGTTATATATATAAAAACCGTCGTTTTGCCATTGTTAGTCGCACTACCGGTCTTATATGAAGAGGCATCGATTTGCCCACTCGTGGCCGTATTATTGAAAATGTTCAGCCACATCGCAGCCGTTCCAGGATCTGAACTGGTATACGAGAGATTGACCCAGTAATTTGGGGTATAGTTGGATTCTGAGATATTGTATGCTGCGAGGACCCTCATGCGGGTATCCACACGGATCGGACCATTGCCGCTGATGTTCCCGCCTCCGACAATATTGACCGGGGCGATGTTGACAACAACGGAGCTGTTGGAGGTATTGGTGATCGCGATCAGGGGCGAGATCAGGTTCGTATTACCGTCTAACTGTGAGAGGAAAACCCCGCCGAGCTCGTAGTAATACCGCTGCTGGATCCAGTAATTGTTATTCGAACGGTACTCAAGGGAGGTGACGTTAATGGGGAATTCTCCCATCTGGGCCGGAGATCCATGATAGCTGCTGCTGTCAATATTAAAGGTGTCTCCGGTATTATTGATCGACAGTGTCCCGGACGAGGTTTGTGGTTTAAGCAGATAGACAAAAAGCCCACCTGCCCCGGTGTTGCCTCCGGGGGTACCAAGGTAGATGGAGGTCGAGGTCATAACCGGGCTCAGGTTGTTGACCAGCATCGATGTCCGGATATTATCCAGCGTAAATTTGTAATCCGTGAATTGATTCTGGATATAGTTCATCTGGGTGATCTCGTTTTCTCTCCCGTTGATCGGGACAACATAGACCATATACAAAGCAAGTGCAGCAACAACGAGCCCCAGAAGCAGAACAAAACCGATTACTTCTGATAATGCCACCTCGTCACGCGCATTTTTCATATTGAGTAGCATTTTGTTATCGAAGACATTAATTATAACTATTAGGTTAAATGGCACTGTCCTGACGACGGGTTCAACGACGTATCCGCAGGCCGGATCTGGCCCGTATAAAAGCACCGATCCATCGTTACACTGCCTCACGCAGGAAAAGCGGCACTACCTGCCAGAATCCGGACAGGTATTATGTAAATTCACCTATGACCTTTTTGGAAGTATACCAGTATATGGCATGCAGCAAGGTGAGAACGGACTTGCCGGCTGAACAGACTATACGAGCCCGGTAAATCGATGCGAACAAAGCGTGCGGTCAGGTAAATTGTGATGCGACGCTATTGAGGTTTACATTAAATTCCGCACGCTGGACGTAGAGCGACACTGGATTCGCATTTGATCCGGTTATATTCACAAAAACCGTTGTACTTCGCGAGGCCGGGTTCCATGCACTCCCATATATGTATGAAGAGACTTGTTCCCGGAAGGCAATATCCCTGAACAGTTGCAGCCACATCGCAGCTGTTGCATTATTTGCACTGGTGACCGAGAGATTGACCCAGGTATTTGTGACATATGCGGATTCTGAGATATTGTAATTGGGAAGGGTTCTCTGGGTGGTATCCACCCTGACCAGACCGTTGCCACTATAACTTCCGTTCCCGTCAATCTGGAGAGGGACGATGTTGACAACAGCGGATTGATTGGCAGACTGGGTTATCGAGATGAGAGGCGAGATGCGATTTATCGTGCTGTTACCGTTATCCTGTGAAAGGAAGACACCCCCGAACTCGTAGGAATCGCACTGCTGGACCCAGTAATTGTTATTGGAACAGTACTCAAGGGATGTGATGTTGATGGGGAATTCCCCTTTATTGTCCGGAGAACTATGATAGCTGCTACTGTCAATAGTAAAAGTGTCTGTGGTATTATCGATCGACAAAGTCGCGGATGAGGCAATCGGCTGGAACAGAGGCAGCGAAATACCACCCTGTGGGGTAATACTTCCGGTACCGAGTTTCATGGTCGTGGTTGATGTCGCAGGAATGATGCTCGGAGCCGGGCTCAGAGTATTGCCAAAATTGCTTTGTAAGTTGGCATAATTGGTATTAATGAGCTGGGAAGTCCAAATCGCGTCAAGCGTGAATTTATAATCCGTGAATTGTTCCTCGACATAGTTCATCTGGGTGATCTCGTCTTCCCTACCGTTAATGGGGACCACATAGACCATATACATACCAAGTAGTGCAACAACGACCCCCAGAAGCAGAACAAAGCCGATTACTTCAGATAATCCTTCATCATTCGGTAGGGTGCTCATGTTTTTTACAATAAAGAAAATGATACCAGCACTACAAATCAGTTTGCCTTACCTATTCTGTTGCGTTGTCGGGTATTCGTGAAAATGGTATCATCTGAACATTTAATGTTTAGTATTTGAATGTTCCACAGCTGCAACAGAATATCGTGTCAGAAATGTCATTATCCGTAGGGTTTTTCCGATTACCGCTGAAAATCCTGAATACGGTGCCTTCAATGGGAGGACCTGGCACTTCTCCGGCACATACCTTCGCCACCGCACCAGAGAGAAGGGTTTTGTTCTCGGCATACCAAAAATAAGAGTACCTTTTACACCGGAATACTCCGGGTCTTATGAGATGCTGATGCTCGCCAAAGGCTGTGTCCTCTGTCAACAGGGTGCGAAGATGGTGCTCTTTGTTACGGGACGCTGCGGGCGTTCGTGCTGGTACTGCCCGCTATCTTCCGAACGGAAAGACAGGGATGTGGTCTTTGCAAACGATCACAGGATCGGATCTCCGGATCAGGTCATCGAAGAGGCTGAATGCATGAGCGCACTTGGCACCGGCATTACCGGCGGCGAACCATTTCTCTGCCTCGATCGGGTGGTGGAGTACAGTCGCCTGCTCAAAGGGCATTTCGGGCCGGATCACCATATTCACCTGTACACGGCAACAGCACCGGATGCAGAGGAACTGGAAAGATTAACGGGGCTTGTTGATGAGATCCGGATCCACCCGCGCCGCGAATGCTGGGAGTCCATCGTAAAAACCAATTATATTGCAGCCGTACACCATGCACGGGCGATAGGATTTGCGATCGGCTTCGAAGTTCCGGCGCTGCCCGGCCTCGAACTGCTCATGCCGGCACTGCCATATCTTGACTTCCTGAACATCAACGAGCTCGAGTGGGGCGAGACGAACGCCGCCGCGATGCGTGAGCGTGGCTACGAACCTGCCGATGGTGTTCACAATGCCGTCCGCGGAGCCCGGAAGTGGGCAGATACACTTCTGCAGCACAAAAAGGCTCACTGGTGTCCCTCATCCTTCAAGGACTCGGTGCAGCTCCGGGAGCGGCTGAAACGGATCGCGACGAATACCGCCCGCCCCTTTGACGAGGTGACCGATGACGGTACCGTGGTCTATGGCGTGCTGGAACTGCCGGCTGCAGGACGGGATGCCTGCCTTACCCGGTGGAGGGAAGCGCTGGAACCCGGTTGTTTTGCCGTGTTCCCGGACAGGATCGAAATGGCATGGTGGCTGCTCGGTGAGATGGGAGCAGATGTTCCCGGTAAAAAATACGTCATCGAACGGTATCCCCATGAAGGTATGGTGGTGGAGGTGACGCCGCTGTGAGCCTCCGCGGTATTCTCGAAAGCATCTACGAACGGTACCTGCTGGTGCAGTGCACGCATATCCCGAACCATATTGCCATCATCCAGGATGGTAACCGGAGGTTTGCCCGGGAGATGGGGATGGACACAGCAGACGGGCACCGGGCAGGTGCGGACAGGACCGAAGAGATGCTGGACTGGGCCCACGACCTTGGCATCCGGCATATCACGCTGTACTCATTTTCAACTGAGAACTTCGGGAGGGAAAAGGATGAGATCGAGAGCCTGTTCGAACTCTTCAAGGAACGGTTCACCCGTGTTCTTTCCGATGAACGGGTGCACCGCTACCGGATCCGGATCCAGATGGTTGGCAACCGTTCCCTCATTCCCGACGACCTCCGGGCTGCCGTGGAGACCGCAGAAGCAGCAACAAAAGATTACGATGGTTTTACCCTGAACATCGCCCTTGCCTACGGCGGAAGGAACGAGATTGTCCTTGCCGCACGGGAGATTGTCGCCCGCGTGCAGGAAGGGACGATCACACCGGATGAGATCGACATCAGGATGGTGGAACAGCACCTGTATGAAGGGGGGAGGATCCCGCCGGTCGACCTGATCATCAGGACCGGCAACGAATACCGTACCTCAAATTTCCTGCCCTGGCTGGCAAACGGCCACGAATCCGCCGTCTACTTCTGTGCCCCCTTCTGGCCACACTTCCGGAAGATCGACCTGCTGCGCGCGATTCGTATCTATGACCAGCGGGTGATGGCGTAAGGTACCCTTGTACTGCGGAAAACCCGGGTGAGCGGGTATCGCGTACTATATTTTCCGGGAATGCAAGAAACGTTGGTGTGATATCATGAGCGGGAAAAAGACGACCGGTGCGGTATGGCGGGAAATACCGGTGCTGATCCGGTCAGATATTTACCTGCGGGCAGAAGAACGCCGCATCGACATCAGTGATGAGTGCAACAGGGCGCTTGCTTACCTGCTCAATATCGATTATCTCCGTCAGGGCTCTCAAAAATCCGTCCCTGATCCAGCAAAGACCGCTGCCGCGGGATCTTTTCCGGAGCGGATGAAACCTGAGGCCCCCGCACAGGTACTCCATCCGGTCATCAATGCTGAGGACCCGACTGTGCCGGCAAAGGTGCTGCGTGAGAGGAAGATAGCAGCAGAATCGCTTCGACCGCCAGATGTCCTTTTGGCCGTCCCGCAGATCCCGCAAAAAACACCTCCGGCAATGACGGGGCCTTCAACGGTTTCCGTGCCATCCCGCAGTCCAAAGACCAGTAAAAAAACAAAGCAGGACCCCATAAAAAAATTCATCGGCACAAAGATCGTGCGGGTGCATGAGGAAAGTCCGGATGCGATTGTCGCAAAGGATGAACTGTACCAGACGTTTTCACGCTGGTGCAAGGATCACGCAGTCGCACCGTTACCGGATCACCGTACGTTTGCCGTGGCGCTCAAAAACCGTTATGCCATCGCAGAGCGAAATGTTGGCTCCAGATCCTGCTGGATCGGTATCCGGGTAAAATAAACCACTATTTTCCAAACCTCCGCATCCTTGACTGGTAATCCCTCAGAATCCGCAGGAAATCAACTTTCCGGAAATATTTCCAGTTCACGTCCGAGAAAAAGAGCTCTGAGTAGACGGATTGCCAGATTAAAAAATCGGTCAGGTGATCCCCGCCCGTCTTGATTACGATATCCGGATTGTACTTGAACATAAGGCAGGACTCGAGCATCTGTTCGTCGATATTCGCGGGAGAGACCTTCTTTTCCGCGAGACGGCGGATACAGTCTGTGATCTCTTCCCTCCCGCTCTTCCCGACGGCCACAACCACTTCCAGACCGGTGCCGTTCACTTCCTCAGTGCTCCCATAATGCAGCACGAGCCGACCGCAGTCCGCGACGTTCCTGATCTCCTGCATGTACCGCGCCATCGTTTCCGGTGAGGTCCCGCTGATGTGGAAGGTCAACCCTTCGATCGATCCGGTTGCCTGCAGACTTTTCACGCGGCTGTTCTTTTGGGGAAAGGCATTGAGATCGTTGCACCAGCCGGTAATCTCTGCAATCTTTGCCGGCGCCATTGCCATGTCGTCACCGCTGATCATGAAACAGACATGCCGGGGGAGTACCTGGATCTGCCCGAGCAGCATCTGTTCATAGAGCCAGTAGATCATGCAATAGTTCCTTTGGCACGCCAAGATTATGAGAGTTTACCCCGACAGCCCAGTCGGCACAGGTTTACCGCATAAGTCACATATCCGGTTGCCCTGTCGATAGGAGTGCTTATAAACATTCCTTATAAATTGATCAGGCAGGAAATGTACATATATAAGTCCTGGATCTCCTTAATCGATGACGCGGCAGGTGGGTTTGAGGCAGCGAGCAATATCCTCCTGCTTGGACCATCTATGAGCTATGCGGAACAGCTCGCGTACGCGTTGGTAAAACCGCTTCCCGGCGAGTATTCCATCGTTCTCTCCACCAATGAGCGGTCGGCAGAGGTGGTCGATTATTTCAAGTTCGCCGGCATCGACAAGCACTTTGTCGGCGTGATCGATGCCATCACCAAGAGCTCGATGCCGAGTATTGCAGATACTCAGCGGCTTATGTTCGTCACCAGTCCAACCGACCTTACCGGAATCGGCATCAAGTTTTCCAACATGATCGAATCTATTTTCGAAGGTACATTTTCTGAAGATGAATCGGGCCTATTCCCGCCCCCAATCCGTTTCTGCGTGAACTCAATCTCCACGCTGCTTATGTACCGCAGGCTTGACGTGCTGTACCAGTTCCTCCATATCCTGACTGCGAAACTGAAAAAGATCGAAGGGATAGGGGTATATGTACTGAACAATGAATCGTTTGACGACCGGACCATATCCCTCATAAAGCAGCTTATGAATCTGGTTATTGAGGTTAAAGTGGAGGGAAATGACAACTTTTTCCGGGTAACGGGTATCCGGAGCATCAATGCAGACTGGAAGAAATTTACCGTGACAAAGGGACAGGTGACAATACTACCATGATATCAACCGGCATGTATGGGATCGATGATATGCTCGGGGGAGGCATCCCGGAAGGCAGTAAAGTTCTCTACAGCATGGAGCCGGGTGTCGACGCGCAGCTTTTCATGATCTCCACGCTGTATGAAGCGCTGGCAAAAGACCTGTCGTGTCTGGTAATCCTCCCGCACACGACCGTCGATGCGTTCCTGCATGATGCGGAAACGCTTCGCGGCTCCCGTATGGACACCACAGGAAAAACAATCGTCTTTTTCGATGCCGTCGACCGTGAACGGATTCAGCGGTATGCGAAGGATCGGAAAACGGCTGCACGGGAATGGCTGGGACGGATTAACAAACTCTGCAGAGAGACCCGGATCGATATTATTTTCGGTTATTTTGATATTATATACGAAGATTTCGGGCTCAAACAGGGGATAGAGCTGCTGTCATCCATCCAGAGCCGCAATAAGCCCACCATCATAATCGAGCACCTGAATTTTGAGGGAGAGAAGATCCTGAAGAAATTTATTGGCGAAATGGCATTCGATCTCGTGATCTCGATCCCGTCATCTTCCCGTCCCTTCCCGCACTTCAATTTCTTTACCATCCTTCATACTTCCTGGTCCCCCCAGCCGAAACGTTCGGTCCCCTTCATGATCACGGCAGGCCGGATCATTCCCTATATCCCCAAAATTGTGGTGACTGGCCCGCCCGAATCCGGGAAGTCGGTGTTTGTGGCACATGCTTCGGATCACGGGTTATCTGTTGATCGCAAAGGGTCATCAGGTGAGACAACAACGGTGGCAATGGACTTTGGCTGGCTGCACAGGAAAGATTTTGATATAACGCTGTACGGGACTCCCGGCCAGCCGCGGTTCGACCCGATGATACAGGTGCTGCTGAAAAACGCCATGGGCGTTGTTCTCATAATCGATGCGACAAAGCGGGACCAGCTTGCCCGGGCCCGGCACCTCATCCAGATAATTACAGGACTCAAGGTTCCTCTCGTCATTGCCGCAAACAAGAATGACCTGCCGGGCTGCCTGAGCGAGAGTGAGATCCGGGACAATCTCGGGATCGCCGACACTATTCCTGTCTTTTCCATCTCAGCACAACGAAAGGAAGACGTGCTCCGCGTCCTTGAATCACTGGTGGATTTCATCACCCAGTTCTTGTATTGACAGGACAAAGATGATGCCTGCCATCACGTGTGGCAACCCGGGTAAAGGAAAGAGGCCATGCTGACCTTTGTCGGGCTCGGACTCTATGATGAACAGGATGTGTCGGAGAAAGGACTTGCCTGTATCAGGAGCGCCGATTATGTCGTTCTGGAGTGCTATACATCGCGGCTCATGGGTGCAACCCGAAAAAAACTCGAGAAACTGTACGGAAAACCGGTCCGCCCGCTTTCCCGTGACGATGTGGAGCAGCATCCTGATCAGATTCTTGCGTGGGCCAAAACCGGTAATGTTGTTTTCCTCTGCGCCGGAGACCCGATGGTCGCGACGACCCATGCCGATCTCCGGATCCGGGCCAATGACTGGGGAATTAAAACTGCGATCATACACGGAGCATCGATCGCCAGCGCAGCCTGCGGACTGTGCGGCCTCCAGAACTACCGGTTTGGCAGGTCCTGTTCACTCCCGTTCCCGCAGAAGAACTGGTCTCCCACCTCACCGATCGATGTGATCGCGCAGAACCGCGAGCTCCACCTGCATACGCTCGTGTATCTCGATATCCAGCCCGGACGATTCATGTCCATAGGCGAAGCAGTAGAGCTGCTCGAAACAATGGCAGGCAAAAAAGGGATAAACATCCCGCTGTACATCGGTATCGCCCGCGCGGGCTCCGATTCGCCACTGGTCATGGCGGGTTCCGCCGAACGGATCCGTGCGGTCGATTTTGGGCTGCCACTCCATATCCTTGTGATTCCCGGAGAGCTCCATGATATGGAGCGGATGTATCTGGAGAGGTTTGCCGGGCTATGAAGATCAGCGCCTGCGGTGATCTTCTCTCGACACTTGTAAAAGAGACGACAATACCGGTGTTGGCAGAGACACCGCTTGGGAAAGCGGCAGCAATCGTCATTGGTATGGCGCGGGCGTACGCTGACGATGGCACCACATTTTTCAGGGACGGAGATCTGGTCAATGCGCTGGCGGCATACTGGTACGGTTTTGGCTGGCTGCACTTTGGGTGGACCTCCGGCTTTGCAGTCCCGCCCCGTGACAACCACGTTCCGTGCCCGTTTGTGGGCAGCTGCGAAAACCTTCCTAGCACCATGAGATCCCGGCTGGAAGAAAAAACAAGGCGGTACGCACACCTGCTCACTACTGCACGGGCTTCAGTGACCATGGCCATGGAACCCGCTGCTCCCGGCCACGATTTTGCCGGTCGCATGATGGTGATTGTGGACTGTTATGCCATGCGGGGACAGATGTGCATGGCGCGAGGATTGCAGGAAGATGCTCTCACCAGTTTCAGTTACGCGCACGGATGGCTGGATTCAGGGGCAAGAACAGGGTTTTTTCAGGTCGTCCGGAATCGGGATCTTTTTACCGTTTAACTGCCGGCCCGTATACTGTCATTTCCAAAAAAATTCCCGAAAAGAAATAAAAGGTTTATACTTTGCCTCATAACGTTTTAAGGTAAACCGCTGGGTGTATACGGAGACGCCTGGAGGGAGGGGACATGGAGCGATCGCAACGGAAGTGGCTGTACGTCTCAATCGGTTTTTCCCTCGTCGTCCTGCTCATTATCCTTTACCTCACCATCAATGCAAACACCATCCAGTACCTCAAAAAGATCAACCCGGCATTCCTGCTCCTCGCCTTCTGTACCCATATCCTCACCATGTGCTTCTGGGCCATGCGCGTCAAGAAGATGTCCGCGTCGCTCGGGTACCGGATCCCATTTCTGTATTCGCTGAACCTCATCTTTGCAAACCTGCTTGCCGCTGCTGTCACACCGGCTCAGGCAGGCGGGGAACCGGTGCGCATACACGAGCTGTACAAGGCAAAAGTTCCGCTTGGGGATGCGACCGCGGTCGTGATCATGGAGCGGGTTCTGGACGGTATCGCCCTTGCGTTCCTCGCGGCATTTGCCATGTTTGCCCTTAACAAGCAGTGGAAGAGCCTTGGTGCAATCTCCGATATCATGGTGTTTGTCACATGGATTTTCGTCGCGGGATGCCTCTTTTTATTCTACCTCTCCATGCGGAGGCCGGACGTGGTAAAGCGCTACGCAAACAAATTCGCCGCTTTCTTTACCAGGACATGGGAGACAACGCGGGTGGAGGAACTCATCACGCGGATTGACAATGAGGTCGATAACTTCCACGATGCAACGCGCCGCTTTGTAAGGAGTGCAAAATCCGGGCTGCTTTGGGGGATGTTCTTTACCCTTTTGTACTGGGTCTCGGAGATCATCACCGCGTCACTCATTCTCGTCGGCCTCGGCCAGCCTCCACTCATCCTTGAGTCGTTTGTCATCCAGCTCATCCTCGCAATCCTGATGATGCTTCCGCTTACCCCGGGCAGTTCGGGTATCGCTGAGATCGGTGCCACGTCCATGTATGCGCTCTTTATCCCTGCATCGATTGTCGGGATATTTGTCGTCATCTGGCGTATCGTGCTGTATTATTTCAATATCGCGCTCGGGATCCTCTCCAGCGTCATCATCGTCCGCCGGGAAGCGCGGACGCCATGAACCGATGAGCAGGCCGCCCACCTCAACTCTTATCTTTCGGCACGGTGATCTCTCTTTTCCAGAGATGACACTGGTCAGGTGCGAGGTCAAGGGGGTTTTTATCGTCACAAACGAGGCCGGCACGGTGCCGGTCGTCGTGTTGTCAGACGAGGGAGAGCGCCAGCTGCCGATCTTCATCGGTCTGTGGGAGGCGGTTTCCATCAACAGTGCGAAGAACCGTGAAGTGATGCCCCGACCGTTCACCCATGACCTGTTTCGGGACCTGATGGCACGGTTCTCCATCACCCTGCGGTACCTGCAGATCGACAGCATCGAGGACGGCGTTTATTATGCACAGCTGGTTCTCTCCGCCAATGGCCGCGATGAATATATTGACTGCCGTCCGAGCGACGGCATTGCGGTCGCACTCCGTAGTGAAGCCCCGATCTTTGTTGAAGAGTGCGTGCTCGCCTCGGCCGGGCAGAACTGCTCCGAACTCCCCAACGTGGTCGATCTCTCCACATTCCTGCAAAAATAAGAGGGATTCAAAACGTGTTCAGCCGCCGGATTCTATCTCTTGCGCCGCTGCTCCAGCTCGTGCATGACATCGGCGAGATCGACACCGGACGCACGGATCGCAACGAGCAGATGAAAGAAGAGGTCGGCCGCCTCTTCTGTCGTCCGTTCGGGAATGCCGTTTTTTACTGCGATGATAAACTCAGTGGCCTCTTCGCCCACCTTCTCAAGCACCTTGTCAACGCCTTTCTCATCGCGGAGCAGCCGGCTCGTGTAGGAGGCAGGCGACGGGTGCTCGGCCCGCTCGCAGATGATCTCCCAGAGCTCCGATATGATACGGGAATCGACCGGCTGGTTCACGGGGCCTCCGGTGCGAGGAGGACTTCCCCGATCTCGGTTCCATAGAACCGCCGGCAGAGAATGCGTGCCTTCTCGATATTGCAGCCACCCTTGCCGATGGCGATCCCGAGATCACCTTTTTTGCTGACGAGAACATTTACCGGGGCATTGTCTGCGCTGCGCTCGACGCCCACCACTTCGGCCGGTTTGAAGATATTGACGATGAAGGTATCCGGATTGTCAGCGAACTCGACCATCTCGATGCGCTTTCCCAGCACGTTCTGGAGCCTTTTTATGTTGTCGCCTTTTTTCCCGATAGCCAGTCCCATGTCACCCTGCCGGATGACGTAGATCACCCTGTCGAACCGGTCGTCAATAACACAATCCAGAGCGGTCGACCGGGTGAGGATGCGCAGCTCCTCGATATACCGCCGCTCTTTAAAGCCGATATTGCGCTCCATACGAAAATCAATCCTATTGTATCCGCAGATTCGGGATATTCGATACTTTGTTATATTCAGGTCCGTATGCCGGACACTGTACATTGGGATATGGAATAATCACACGCTGCTTGTGTAAAAAAGTTGTGAATGGATCCTGATGAATCAGTGAAAACTATACGTAACGGATACCTGGGCGGTTACCGTCACATCGCCGGGCTGGACGGGTGTCGGGACAGCCGCCTTTGCGACTGCAGCCCCGGTCATGTCGTAACTGTTATAGACGACAGGAGTGTAGCCCTGCGTGATGTCAGCAGCTTCTGTGCCGGTGATGGCGACACCCAGCGCTGCAGCAACCGCGTCAGCATCCGCACGGGCGGCCTGAACGGCCTTGGTGAGGGCCTGGGTGCGGAGCGCCTGTGCCTGCTCGTCAGATAATGAGAACTGGATAGAGTTGACCTGGTTGATTCCCTGCGCGACGGCCGTGTCGATGATAGTGCCGGTCTGGTTCACATCATGGAGAGTGACCAGAAGAGTGTTGGTGACCTGGTAGGTCTTGACCTTGCTCCCCAGCGGGTTGGTCGGGTCCTGGTAGACGGGGTAGATCGAATAGCCGGTTGTCTTCATCTGGTCGTTTGGGACCCCTGCGGCAACCAGCGCATTGATCACCGTGTTCATCCGGGCGGCATTTTCGGTCTGGGCCGCCACGACATCGGCCTCCTCCGTCTGTACTGCAAACGAGATCTGGACACGGTCCGGCGTACCGGTAACGCTGCCGCTGCCGCTCGCGTGGATGACCTGATCTGAAGATGTACTGGTGCCTGCCGCTGCCACACAGCCAACCATCGCAAGCGTGAGCAGCAGGAAGGCGGCCGTAAGAACTGTCATTTTTCGCATAATAATTCCGGCTGATCATTGTAGGCCAGTGCGATTAAAGGTTGCTTTAACTGCGAAAATATTCGTAATTATCGCTCTGTTTCCTCCCCCAAACTACATCAGCCGGAAACGCCCACAGTACTGCCGATCAGAGCATGGGAGCGACAATCGTAGAGAAGATCTTTTCAGGAAATTGTGGCAAAGAGATACGGGCTGGTGAAGTGGTCATGGCCCCTCTCGACGGGGCGATGATCCATGACATCACCGGCCCTCTTGCCATCCAGAAGTTCTACGAGATGGGCGGATCGAGAGTGTTTGACCCGGAACGCATCATCATGCTCTTTGACCACCAGATCCCGGCAGACTCCATAGAAGCGGCACAGAACCACGTGTATATGCGTACATTTGCCGCAGAGCAGCAGATCCATAACTATGACATCAACGAGGGAGTCTGCCACCAGGTCGTGCTCGAAAAGGGGCGGGCCGCACCGGGCGAGATCGTGGTCGGCGCCGATTCTCATACATGTATGTATGGGGCAGTCGGGGCATTCGCGACCGGGATCGGTTCGACCGATATGGGGTTTGCCCTGAAGTTCGGCGCCCTGTATTTCAAGGTCCCGGAGACAATCCGGGCTGAAGTTTCCGGCAGGTTCCCAAACCGTGTCGGGGCAAAGGACCTGATCCTCGCGATTGCCGCTGATATCGGTGCCGATGGGGCGACCTACAAGGCGATAGAGTTTACCGGCAGGACGATATCGAAGATGGGCATACCCGGCCGTATGACCTGCTGCAACATGGCAATCGAGATGGGGGCAAAAGCAGGGATCGTTGCCCCGGACACGATCACGTGGGAGTACATGAAATGCCGGCGGAAGATGAAACCGTTCGTGGTAAGGAGTGACCGGGATGCAGATTTTGCCGAACGGCGTTCATATGACGTATCGGATCTCGAGCCGCAGGTCGCGATTCCACACAACGTCGATACTGCCGTACCGGTCAGCAAAGTTGCCGGGACGCATGTTGACCAGGTCTTCCTCGGCTCCTGCACGAATGGCAGGTTTGAAGACCTCAAAGAGGCCGCTCTCGTGCTGGGGAAGAAGAAGTTTAACCCGGAGGTCCGGGTCATCGTTATCCCTGCCTCGCGGGACGAGTACCTGAAAACCCTGAGGGCCGGACTCGTTGAAAGGTTCGTAAAGGCCGGTGCGCTGGTTGAGGCCCCATGTTGCGGGCCCTGCATGGGAGGCTCATTCGGCCTGCTCGCGCCGGGCGAGGTCTCGCTCTCGACATCAAACCGGAACTTCCGGGGCCGGCAGGGGAGCACGGATGCAAAGGTGTATCTATGTTCGCCTGCAACCGCGGCTGCAAGTGCAATCACGGGTGTCATCACGGATCCCAGAGAGGTGCGATGATGACGAACCGGAAACCGGCATCTGCACGGGAAGCTTTTGCAGGCATGTCCCGAATCGGAACGACTGCGCGGGCATGGAAATTCGGCGACGATATCGATACCGATGCAATCATACCCGGGAGATTTTTAACCATCAACAACCCGGATGAACTGGCGCTGCATGCGTTCGAAGGCACGCGGGACGAGTTTGCAAAAAAGGTAAGGGAAGGCGATGTGGTTGTCGGGGGCCGGAATTTCGGCTGTGGTTCCTCCCGCGAGCATGCCCCGCTCGCCCTCCTCGGCTCAGGCGTGAGGATCGTGGTTGCACAATCGTTTGCGCGGATCTTCTTCAGGAATTCGATCAATGTCGGGTTGCTCCCGGTTGTCTGCCATGATACCGGCAAAATTGCCGATGGCGCAAAAATCCGGTTGAACGCCAAAGAAGGTTACATCGAGGCAGACGGGAAGCGGTATGCGGTCGAACCGGTGCCGGACTTCATGCAGGGTATCGTCGATGCCGGCGGGCTCGTCCCGTATGCAAAGGGTTTAAAAAAGGTACCGGTATGTACAAAATCGCGGCGATAGGCGGAGATGGCATCGGACCGGAGATCGTGGCCGAAGGAAAGAAGGTGCTGGAGGCGGCAGGGGAGCGGTTCAGTTTCGATATCGGGTGGACAGACTTCAATATCGGGGCAGACCAGTACCTCGCTACCGGCAGGCTCCTGAGCGAGGAAGACCTGAAAGAACTGTCGAAGTTCCGGGCGATCTATTTCGGTGCCATCGGCGATCCCCGTGTACAGCCGGGAGTGCTGGAGAAAGGGATCCTCCTCGCACTCCGGTTTTATTTCGACCAGTATGTGAATCTCCGGCCGATCCGGCTTCTTGCTGGCGTTGAGACACCACTTGCCGGGAAGACACCTGCTGACATTGACTTCGTTGTTGTGCGGGAGAATACTGAGGACTTCTACGTGGGCATAGGTTCGCGATTCAAAAAGCGCCAGAAAACAGATCTCGCGGTCGACCGGGAACTCTATAGCATCAGTTTCGGGCTCGATATCGAGAGCGATGCGGAAGAGGTGGCCTACCAGATCGGGGTCGTCACCCGTGAGGGGGCACGCCGTGTCCAGACCTATGCCTTTGACCTCGCAATGAAACGGAGGAAGAAACTCACCTCGGTCGACAAGGCAAACGTGCTCTCTGATATCTATGGGTTGTGGCGGGAGGTGTTCACCGAGACGGCAGCGAAGTATCCCGCGGTCATTACCGAGTTTACCTTTGTCGATGCCATCACCATGTGGTTTGTGAAAAACCCGGAATGGTTTGATGTCGTGGTCACGCCCAACATGTTCGGTGACATCATCACCGACCTTGGCGCGATGATCCAAGGGGGACTCGGTCTAGCACCCGGCGGCAACATCAACCCGAAGGGCACGTCAATGTTTGAACCCATTCACGGGTCGGCGCCGAAATACAAAGGGATGGGTGTGGCAAACCCGATCGCGACCATCTGGGCCGGTTCGCTGCTGCTCGATCATCTCGGTGAGCATGAAGCGGCCAGTGCTGTTGTCTCTGCCATCGAGCAGAGCATTAAAGATGGTGTGGTGACAAGGGATCTCGGCGGAGAGGTGGGTACCGCAAAAGCAGGGAGTTATATCGCCACGTGCGTTCTAAAAGGAAAGTAATCTGTTTCCTTTTGGAGTTTCTCCTGCCGGGAGATACCCTGAATCAGTTCTCTTTCTACTCTTATGGCAGACACCACTTCACGGTTGCCGCTACCATCTTTATTCTCCCTGATGTCCTGAGCCGGGAGGGGCCCGGGGAAAAAGACAGTCATCTCCGGCATTGCAAGAGAGAACAGCTGGACTCAAAAAGAGAATAAAAAAATATCACGCTTTTTTCATGAACTCAGGATGATCTGCCAGCACCTGCAACGCCCTTTGCTTATGGACGTATGCCGGGTACCACACGGTAAAGACGATCGCGATTACCATGAAAACCCATTTCAGGTTGTCCCAGAACAGAAGGCTCGGGTCCTGCTGGTGCAGCAGGAACGCGTCTACCACCGTACCAAGCGTGAAGACAATCGCCCATACCGCGGTGATAATATAATTCACCCGCATAAATGGGGCACTCTTGACACGTTCGGGTTCCACGCCTTCTCGCGAATACTGGAGCGTGAAGGGAAAATGGAACAGGATCGAAACCCAGCAGACAACGGTCAGGACCAGCATCGACAGTACCGAGAGATAATTTGCGAAAAAATACTCCCTTAGTCCGAAGATCAGGATAAAGAACACAACGAAGAACACTATCGTGACCACGGTAAGGATATAGCCCTTGAGCAGTTGCCGGTAACTCGTCAGGATGGTGAGCACGATAGCAACGATAAAGGCAAGGAGCAGGCTCATCAGGGGATTTCCCAGAGGGGATTCAGCAATAAGGGCGAATGCAATCCATGGCACGAATGCCATCAGAAGTGATATCAGGTTCATTATGAAAAAAAGAAGATTTTCAAAAGCATAACTCTTTTGAAGTGAGAACCAGGTCCTGATTACTCCTTCAGATGCATAAAACCTGCCGGCAAGAACGGCAACAGACCCGGGCATGAACAGGAATCCCGCAGTCCCCCTTTCAATTCAAAGCGCCGGTTCCCAATCGTCACCCATAGATCCGTTGCACGATATACTCAATCGGAGGAAGCGCCAGGTAAAATATGGAGCTCCACGTGATCCCGGTCAGAGCGACAAGGATGCAGAACAGGGAGACTGCGGGGACGATGAGATTGTGGGCAGTCAATCTCCTGATGTATGACGGGCTCAGGGAGGGTTCTGCCAGCCGGTGATGACGGGTTGCGTACCACCATTGGCAGGACATGCCCATGCCAAGCGCAAAAAGGTTTGCCTGAAACACCATCGCCGCAACAGGGACATTGGTGAAAGAACCGTTAAATGACGTTGAAAACGGGAGAAGTGCAACGAACATCAGGGTGATCAGGTTGATCCAGATAAAAATCTTGTCAGGAGTCCGAACGGAATGGAACTGGATGTGCTGGCTGACCCAGAATGCTGCAAGGATGAGAAATGCGAGGACATAATGATAGAAAGCTGAATACAACGAGATGAGGGTATGAAGGGCGAATGCATTTGACTGCACAAGAGTTGCCTTATCCGGCAGATTGATACTGATGACAAGGAGTGTCATCGCAAACGCGAAGATACCATCTGATAACGCTTCCAGCCTGGCCTTGGTAAGGTGCGGTCCTTCCCTCTCATCATATTCCTCTGACATAATCTCCTCAACCCTACTGGGAAATGAACAGATTTATGGATTGGGATTCTTTTGCAGGCATCAGATGACCCCCGGCACATTCGTTTAAATTAAAAACAGGAGGATGATACCAAGGGGAATGTACGAGACCTTGAAAAAAAATTACCTAAGGTGTGTCGGAAGACCGGAAAACACGTCTTCTTCCTTATCATCATCGGATGACGGCGGGAAAAGGGAACGGAACAATCTCCCCGAAGATTTTTCCATGGCTTCAGGTCCTGATTTTTCTGCCCTGCTGCCTTTGAGGAGGATCTCCGCTTCGACAATCCCTTCATCGACCTGTTTTTTCTCAGTGACATCTATCACGGACCCGGCAAGAGCGACAGTCCTGCCATCCTGAATAACCGGGATCTCATCGACTTCCACCCAGATCCGGGCGCCTTCGCGCCCGGCCAGCTCCAGCTGGTAAGACGGTTCGCGCCTCCCCGTTGTGATCGCCCGGATCGTACGTTCGAGCCCGTGTGCATTGACCGGATTATTTGTCAGGTAATCGGTCCACAGCCGTTTTCCCGCATGCGGGCGGCACCCGAGGAGTGCAAGGAGCCTCGGGCTGGCATACATCACGACATTGTCGGGGCTGTGCGTAAAATACATCTGTTTCCCGCTCTCCACCACGAGCATGAGGTCGTCATGCCGCTTCCGGATCGCCCGTTGCTCCTGACGCAACCGCGTAATGTCCCGCCCGGTAGCAACAATCGCGCTCACCGCACCATTGCCATCAACAATAGATTTTGCCGACCAGCTGATGCAGCGCAGCCCCTGTTGCGAGGGGAGCCACTGCTCCACGGTACAGGCGAACGGCGGTCGGAACAGCCGGATCATCCGTGACGCCATGGCATCGGAATAGCGCTCGCTCGTTACCGGCATAAAAATGCTGCCGGTCAGCTCTCCTTTTGTTTTCCCGACCGCTGCACAATAGGCAGGATTGACAAAAAGAAGACGCCCTTCGGGACTGAACTTGACGATCATGTCCTGCTGGCAGTCGACCAGTTCCTTATAGACCGCATCGTCATCGCCACTCATCGCTGCCCTCCCGTATGCAGGGACTGGTGTTGTACCCGACAGAAAAAAGCGTCTCCATCTCCCGTATTGATCTTTTCCTCAGAACTAATAATGTTGTAGGATAGGATACGAGGGTTTCTGTATAATACGCAGGAAGGAAAAATATGGGAGGATCGGGGATCTTTGTCCCGGATCAGACCAGTGCACTGATCTGTTGCTGGCCGGGGGATACCCCGCGATCTTTCCACGCCGGTAGCGCCTGCTGTTCCGGGATTTTCACGATTATGGCACGCCGCTCTTTGCGATAGATGACAGCCCGGAGTGCTGCAAGTGAGACGGTGAAGATCCCGGCCTCGAACAGTTCAATGTTGAGGGCCTTACCTGAGGCCGAAACCTGGGCAAGCCCGCAGGTAGCACCGAGGAAATAATTCCATTCACGAGTGAGCCCCTCCACCTGGACAAACACGTGCCCGGATATTCCTTTCACCAGGTCTGACAACCGGATCGCATAATGGCTGCCCATGATGTGCAGCTCCACCACTTCACGTATATTGCCGTCTCTGTCAACGGCTCTGCACCCGGTCCGCTGCACATATCCTGCCTTCTGCATCATACACGACCACGTCCTGTCGTGATAATGCGTTGATACTAAGGTTATATAATCCATCAGTCTGTGCGGTGTGAAAGTGTAAATGTGACACGTACATATGACAGCACCTGAGAAATTTTGAGAAGATCTCCTGACGCTTTTGGAGGGAATCAACCGTTACGGAACGTGAGGATGGATGGGAGAAATTTTCCGCTGGAAAGTTTTGATTCTTTACCCCATGGTGCCTTTGTTCCTGTAGTATGGGAAAATTCCTGGTGGCTGGAGCAAGCAAATACGGGAGGTCGCGAACCGCTACTGCGGAAGCCTTTCGGGAAATTCTCACCGTTTATATGATCCTGCACCCCAACGAGCATCCGTGAGACAGGACAAAACCTGACCTGTTCAATTTTATTGCTGCTGAACTGGCACTTCGCTTCAGGTCGTCCCCGGTTTATGATCCCTGCATGCGTTCAGCACGCTCTCAATAAAGTGAAGTGTCCCCCCAATGCCGGCAACCGGCTGGTGCGACAGCCGGACTTTCTCACGGAGCGGTGGAATCAGGCCGACAAATGCCCGCCCATTGCTGACAGATCGTTCGAATGATGAACCGATCACCAGATCCGGTGCGGACTGCTGTATATGTGTCCTGACTGCGCCCAGTTCCGTCACCTTTCCGATAGGGTAGCATGAACCCGGAGGTTCGTTACGCGTTCCGACAAAGAGCACGGCAGCGTCAAGATACCGTTCGAGTGCCTGCGCCGCAAAGAGCGCATAGGCTGCGCCGGCAAATACAGTGACCGAGGGCGGATCACACCGGCGGAGATATTTATCGCATGCGTGGATTACCCGCTCCTCCTGCACTCCGGCTTCCCTTAAAACAGGATCGATATCTGCATCATCGAACTTCCCTGCAAGGTTCGTAAACGTCTCCTGGATCGCCTCAAAGCCAAGCGTACTGCCAAGATAAGTACCGACCCCGCTTCTTACATCATCGTTGGTGCATATTGTGAACGGGGCCGCTTGCTGTATCCGCTCAAGCCGGTCTGAGGAAAAGATCGTCCCGACCGCTACCGAGGCCGTCGCGAGCAGGCGGATGAGTTCCTGAACGTTCCCCCTGGAGAAAGGATCGGCAAGGCTGACGCCATCGATATTTACGCCATTCCGGTCCGGGTCAACCACCGGGTGGAGTGCATCAAGGGCGGCCCGGTAGCCGGTTTCGAGGTCGCCGGTAAAACCCGGACTGTCTACCAGCAGAACGTCATGGGCTGCCAGTATTGCCCTGATATCCTCTCCAATGATGGAGGGGACGCAGGTTGTTATGACCGCAATGCGCCCACCGGTGCCGGCAAGTTCCTCAATCACGTCATTGAGCCTATTCTCCGAACCGAAGACCACCTCGCTTTCAAGGATAAACGTCCCGTGGAGTGGGGCGTGGAGGAGCGAGGCAGGATAATAATAGCACCCGCTCGAACCGTGAATAACCACCTGCAGGCCGGAGAAGCCGGCAAGACATGCCGCCGCACCGGTCATCGCGCAGGGCCAGAGCGGGTTTTCGCATTCAGGCATGGAGTGCACGCCTCCAGCGGTGGAGCATCCGGCGCATCCCCATAATGCCAACCGGCGGGTCCGGCGGGAGAGGAACCGGGCAGCCAGACGGGGTGATATCCAGTTTGAGAGCATCTGCCACCTCCAGCACCTTTCGGAGTCCATCCGGATCGGTCACGGCAGGATTGACACATATTGTGTATCCGGCCAGATCGGCAAAATCACAGAACATCTCTTCCTGCAACGCCCGCTCCTTCTCAGTGGCATCGCGGCAGTCAAGAGCGCAGGCACCCGCCACCGATTCCATGAACGTGATGGAACCGGAAAGGCCCAGCGGGAAGGAGGGGATATAGGGTGTACCGAAACGCTGGCACAGGTACGTGCCGACCGGCACAAGTGCAGGGTCCCGGAGAATGTTGAGCTGCGCAGCTCCGAGACGAGGGAGTTGATCCATATTCAGGTCATGCACAAACCGGATATTCACCGGAAGCCCGAGTGCGTCCAGCAGCCGGACGACCTCGGCAAAGTTCTCATTGACCTCATATTCGAGGTTTTTTTCACCGATAATATTCACTCCGCCATTTGCAACGGCCGGACCTGCCATTCCTGCCAGTGCAATGAGCGCATTGTTCACGCCCTCCTGGAACGGCCCGCCAAGAAACCCGGCTGTCGGGACCGGGATGACCGGGATACCCCGCGGGACACTGCACACCATCCGCACGTCATCGCCAATTGTCTCGACTGCACAAGTCGACAGCACAAATACGGCAGCGGGATCGAGCCGTGAAACCGAACGGAGAGTGCGATCGAGCGCCTCCTCGCCACCGAATATTATCTCAGTTTCCGCAAGGCCGGTCGAAAACATCTCAGGAATATGAACGACATCGTTGTCAAGCGCGGTCGCGTGCAGCAGGGAAAAATTATGGTGCGTACATCCTTTTGGTCCATGCACGACACTCACGGCGTCACGGACGTGGGAGGTTACCGATAGCGCACCGGTCAGCGTGCAGCCCCCGAACCTACATGAATTCGATGGCGAGGGATTCAAGGTCATGGATTTCCAGCGGGGTCGGTACGGTAAAACGGGTGTTCTCCATCACCCGGGCGGCCAGCTCCCGGTACCGCTCGGCCTGCGGGCAGCCGGGATCGTATTCAATAACCGTCTTCCGGTTCAGTTCAGCGATCTGCACAATATGGTCGCGAGGTATGAACTGGACAAGAGCACTGTTCACCCGCCGCGCAAACTCTGCCACGAGATCTTCCTCCCGGGGCTCGTTTTTTGCATTGCATATCACGCCGGCGAGATGGCACCTGCTCTTTGCCCGCATGGATAAACGCCGGATCGCCTTGCAGATGTTATTTGCCGCGTACAGGGACATGAGTTCGCCGGACGTCACAAGATAGATCTCCTGAGCATACCCCTCGCGCATCGGCATCGCAAAACCGCCGCAGACGACGTCCCCCAGTACGTCGTACACAATCACGTCCCCGGACAGCGCACCAAATTTTTCGAGTATCTGGAACGTTGCGATGATCCCGCGGCCGGCACAGCCGACACCGGGTTCCGGTCCTCCCGCCTCGACGCAGCGGATGCCGTTGAACCCGGTATGAACGACATCGTTGATCGAGAGTGCCGCCTCGCCCCGTTCCCGGAGAAGATCCAGAACGGTCGGTATGAAATTCCCGTGCATCAGCATCCGCGTACTATCGCGTTTGGGATCGCAGCCGATCTGGAGGATGTCGAGCCCCTGCAGGGAAAGAGCGGCAGAGAGGTTTGCCGACGTGGTGGATTTTCCGATCCCTCCCTTTCCATACAAGGCAATCTGTTTCATCACCGTACTATGGGACGGCACGTTATATTAGATCTCTTGATGTTAACGTAAGTAAAGTTGTGTTATGAGGATCCTGACACAGGTTCGGGAGGGTCAGTCGGGATGCCGGAATTTTGGAGTCCCCAAGTGGAACACCAGGACAACCTCGCCCAACTCGGCGATTTAATGTTAAGAAGCAAATGAAAGCTTGCTACAAGAGAGGACCTTTCCGCGATGGATAATAACCATGTGCATGGCAGGTGCCTGCACTTCTCAAGGAGGTCGTCGATTGTTTACCCTCAGCACTGCCCGGAACAGGGGAAAAGATAGTGGCTCCGTTCTTACGACATGAGGTTAATTTCTTTGTGTTTCTTTACGATCTCATCGGCGAGCCGGTCGAGAGCCTGCATCGCCGCTTCATCCGGCTGTCCCTTGATGATGACCGGCGGGATAAGCTCGACCTTTACATGGTCAAGCATTTTTGTGATCACGTCAGCGCTTTTCCCACCCCACCCGTACGATCCGATGACTGTCGCAAACTTTGTCTTCGGCCTCAGGGCGTTTGCAAGGTAGGTCGCATAGACAATCTGCGGGTGAGGGCCGAACAGGACGGTCGGGGTCGCAATGACAATGGTGGCTGCATCGACCAGTGACAGTGCCAGTTCACCGACATCGGTCCGGGTCAGGTTGAACGGCCTGACCGTAACACCACGGGAGATCAGCGCATTGGTCAGGTGCTCAACCATCTTCAGCGTACTCCCGTGCATCGATACGTACGGGATGACCACTTCGTTCTTTACCACGTCAGAGACCCATTCCGTATAAGCTTCAAGGATGAAGGCAGGGCGCCGGTGAACTGGCCCGTGGCTCGGGGCGATCATGGCAGGCTGCAATGCTTTTATTTTTTCCAGGTGCCCCTTGATGCTCCCCCGGAAGGGCATCATGATCTCTGCATAGTACCGTTTGGCGGAACGGTATGCGGCGGCTTCATCCTTCATAAAAAGATCGGTCGACGCCACGTGGAACCCCAGAAAGTCGCAGGAAAAGAGAATCTTGTCTTCCACAAGATAGGTGATCTGGGTCTCGGGCCAGTGCGTCCAAGGTGTGAGGAAGAATTGCAGCGTCCGGTTCCCGAGCGAGAGGGTTTCTCCATCATTGATGACGTTGAACCGCTCACGGGGGACCTGCAGGAGCGAGACGAGGAGGTCCCTGCATTTCTCGTTGGTCACGACAAGAGCGTCCGGATAAAACTCGAGGATCATCGGGAGCGATCCGGAGTGATCCTGTTCTGCATGGTTTATTACAACATAATCGATCCGATCAACTCCCATCTTGACAAGGTTTGAGATCAGTTCGAACTCCTTTGTCGGGTCTACCGTATCGATAAGCGCAGTCTTCTCGCTGCCCCGGATCAGGTAGGCGTTGTAGCTTGTCCCCTCCGGCAGGGGGATCAGTTCATCGAAAATCCTCCGGTCAAAATCAAGCGCACCCACCCAGAATATACCATGTTCCAGTTCGCGTGATACCATAATTACCAGCCATCAAACCTGTTTTTTTCGTATTTTTATGCTCCCTGATACCTGATATCGCCGTTTGGCTGGTTGAATGTAGCGTGGAAGATTGAATAATCATTTCGATGATGACCGGTGTCTGATGGTAAAAAATCTGGAAGTGGAGGGGGAGAATCTTTGATCCAGACGCGGCGAATGGGGGAGAAATGCAAGGACATCATGGGAAACTTTCAATCTGAAAATTTTCAATATATCCACAATACCTTTTATCACTTCTTTACACAGGTATTCCTTACGCACCCCTTGCGTTACCCCGAATTGTTTATCATCTCATTGCAAGGATTACGAATTCAAGAGGGGGGGGGTCACCCTCATACCCCCCCCAATCGCTAACAGCCCTCTTTCTGAGATTTCACGACGGCAATCCCTACGAGATCCGGTGTCTGGCAGAGGTATCAATTGATACCTCCCCCCACCCTTGATACCCCCCTATCCCCCCTTCCATTTTCAAAGGGGAGGGGGGTGGTACCCCCACCGTACTATGTCTTTGCCGGATTGATACCCCCTCCCGCATCCGGGCAGGCATCGCTACACGTGGAACCTTCGCCGGTGAAGCTATGTTTCGGCCTTTATGGAAAACTGGAAGGGGGGCATCAGATCATACCACCCCCCACAGTTTCCGGAATGATACCCCCCTGACCCATGATACCCCCCTCCCACCGGATTTTTTCACAAAGGGGGAGGGGGTATGGGTGATGACCCCCCCTTTGAACCACTTCTTGTGAATACATCATTCAGAAGAGATGGACGGTGAAGTTTTACTGATGACAGGGGATTCTATACTTCCCATTCCATCGTTGCGTCGAATCGGAGAAGTTCAACGCTGAAATAGTTCTTATCCGGTATACCGCCTCACATTCTTCTGAAATGTCAATCTGACTACCGTGACCCAGAAAAGACGAACAACCAGATTACCTGAAATGGTATCTGACCAATTCGCCAGAGAGTCCGGATGGTACTTGGCATTCCCATCCGCTTATTGGATTCATGATTTTTCCCAAGAGTTGTAGTACGGAGGGATCATTCCTATACCGGATTCTGGTGGTTAAAGATGCACGTACCATCCAATAAAAGGCATTGCCGTATTTTCTGGCTGAACTGGCAATCAGAAAACGATCCAAGAAAAATTATGATGAAGAATTTGTGGCATTTGCGATCGAAAATGTTGACCATGATGACGACAAACCCCCATCGATATTGATGAGTGTTACGTTCCAGCTGCCAGCATTTGCATTGGAAAGAACGCATACGGTAGTGACCGACGTCGAGCTGACGGTCGTGGTACTCGAACAAGGGATCGTTAATACGCCATTTCCAAGATATACATTAACAGCAGTTGCAAAATTCTGGCCGGTGATGGTGAGATTCACGGTCGAACCAAGCACTCCATTGGTTGGAGAGACCGTGCTGATGGTCGGGGGGGTCTGTCCGATGGTGAATTCATTTGACAAGGGAGTTACACCATACTGTCCATCAGGGTTTGTCACCTTGACGATCGCCTTCCCCATAGCAAGGCCGTTGAGGTTGAATGAACCAGTGATCTGCGATGAGGTGACGGAGAGGCCTGTTCCGGAAACCGGAGTAGAACCAGCTTCGATCACCTCTACCGTTGCACCGTTCAGGAAATTGTTGCCGGTGATGGTGAGCGTCACAACACTGTTCTGGGCTCCACTGGTCGGGGAGATGCTCGTGATACTGGGCGGGCTGCCGGAGAGTGTTGTCGCGACGGTCGTAGGAGCCGTGGGGGTAACAATGGGGACGGAGGTGACGGTCACATGAGCGATTTTGACCGGGTAGACTTTTTCCATATCTGCACGGGGGAATGGGGATGTGTCAGAATTTACCCGGTATCCCCATGAACCATCGGAATTCTTGTAGATCATGGCACGTGTGTACTGGTCCTGTGTCTGGTCATACGAGAGGATCAGCCAGAGAGGGGCTGCCTGTGTGGAGGATGTTGCCACGATATCGCCGGCCACATACTTTGGTCCCGCCATCGTGGTAGTCGTGGTCGCGACGGTAGTACTGGCCTGGGAAGAATTGCTGGAACAACCGGCAAGAAGCACGCTCACAGCAAGGATCAGGATAAGAAAAAGCCCAATTCTTATTTTTTCTGTCATAATTGTATCCTTTTTGTTCACAGATGTATAAGATTTTGTATCCGTCATCCGTGAGCATGCCGTACATGGAGGAAAAGGATATCAGACCGGATCCTGTTTTGGTCCCGGTGTATTTCATGGTAAAACGCGATTCAGACACGGATACCGCGGCGGTAGGCAGCAGGGACAGGTTCAGATATTGCCATGAGGAACGACATCATAAAAAGGGCAGACAGAAATTCACCATACTGCAAAACTCTATAAACCTGCAGTTTGAGCAAAAAACGTAACAAAATGAAGAGGCAGGGTTCAGGGAGACGGCACGGGAATGCTGGTGTAATGGCGTGAAAAATAGACATGAATTCCTAACAGTACGCCCATCGTTACGATGACAGCAGCATAGACGACGGGTGTCGGCTGATACAAATACCGTGAATCAACGGACGATATCCCGGCGAAGACCATGGCGAACGTGACCACCAGAATCGTCGGATAGACATCCCGGACAGCAAAGAAAAATATAGCCACGGCACACCCGATGCAGAAAAGAAGCATAATAGCAGGGTCCGGGTTTTGTTGAGGCAGAAGGATAAAGAAGGAGA
>Ga0326728_10002228_pt1 | contig 65353 bp, 54 predicted proteins | sample MB3enrmetagenome_FD_207602 | JGI IMG/M metagenome (GOLD analysis project Ga0326728, IMG submission 207602) | Lab enriched peat soil microbial communities from McLean, Ithaca, NY, United States - MB31MN | ecosystem: Environmental > Terrestrial > Soil > Wetlands > Peat | place: USA: New York...
CGCCGCCGAGCCGAAGCAGGCAGCGACCAGGCCCGCGAGCAGAACAACATACTTGCCTGTCTGCCAGCGCTTGTAGCGATTTGCCTCGATGCGCTGCTTGCCGCGTTTGGCCTCGGAGGGCAAACTGCCCACGAAGTGTTGCAGCGTGCCCAGGGGGCAGATCCAGCCGCAGAAGAAGCGGCCCAGAAAGAGCGTGGGAACCAGGATGAGCAGGCTCCAGAGCAGGCCGCGATAGAGGGCGTGGCTGGCCAGCGCGTTGACCACGGCCACCAGCGGATCCCACTCGAAGTAGAGGCGCACCGGCGCGCGCAGCTGAATCTCTGTTGAGCCGCCCGGAAAGAGGTTCAGCGAGGTAAAGAGCAGCAGCGCAAAGAACAGGAGCAGAAAGAATATCTGCGAGATCCTGCGACCCATCGGCAACCTGGAACGAGCCACGTCAATCTCCCCCACGCCGGACGCGCGTGCGCTTGCCGTACAGGTGGAATGATTGGCGCTCAGGCAAACGCTGGACAGTGACCTGCATCACCGATTGGCGGTTTGGGGCGGACACTTTTGCCTGGACGCTATGTAACAGCCTTTCGTGAAAGTCGAGTTCTGAAAGGGCACGACTTCAGTAGTGCCGCAAGTGCCGCAAAATCAACGCTCGGCTTTAGCCGCCGAGGGAAGTCTTCAGCAGTTGGGACTTTCACCACAGGCTGCTAAGAGTGTCTTTGCGCAACCCGCCAGCTACTATGCTTGACCTGACTTCCGGCAAGTCGGCCGCGCGGGAAGATGCCGCGAATGCTTCCCGGAGGAACCAGTTCTTATGTACCGGGCTTGGGCACGCGGCTGCTGCGGTTGGTGCCGGTCATTTGAGACGGACGGAAGCCTTCAGCGGAAGGTTCTGCGACGAGCCTCCGACCAGAATCGTGTAGTCCCCGGGAACCAGGGTCCATCGATCCGCTGCTTCGTCGAAGACGGACAGATACTTCCGATCGATCTCCACCGTCACGACGCGCGCTTCGCCGGCGTCCAGCTTGACTCTGGTCCAGCCCACCAGACGCTTGGGAGGCTCGTTCGCGCCGGCTGGCAGCGAGGCATAGATTTCCGCTATCTCCTCCCCGGCTCGAGCGCCTGTGTTGGTCAGCGTGAAAGACACCTTGACTCCGTTTTCTGGGTTCACAGAGAGCCCCGAGTAGCGATAAGTCGTATAGGAGAGTCCGTATCCGAAGGGGAACAGGACGGGCTTCTTCTCCGCGTCGTACCATTTGTACCCGACCTTGAGGCCCTCGTCGTAGATGACCTGAAATGGCGGCAGGCCCTTCCCCCATTGTCCGTGCCAGACCGGTCGAGAAAGGCGGCCCAACTCTGGCGGCGGCTTGAGAAGCTGCGGATGCGGCAGATCGGCATCGCTTTGGGGGAATGTGTTCGGCAGCTTGCCGCTGGGATTGACGGTACCGAAGAGCACATTGCCCAGGGCATTGGCGCCGTCGCTACCGGCGTACCATGCCTCCAGAATGGCCGCGGGCGCATCTACCCAAGGCATGGTGACCGGGCTGCCGGTTTCCAGCACCACAATGGTGTGCGGATTGGCCGCCGCCACCTGGGCGATCAGCTCGTCCTGTTTGTGAGCCAGCGACAGGCTGGGCAGATCCATTCCTTCGCTCTCCCATTGGTAAGCAAAGACAATGGCCACGTCCGCGCCCTTGGCCACCGCCGCTGCCGCCGCCGGATCGGCGCCGGAGTCATATTTCACGCTGGCCTTCGGCGCCCGGGCCTGAATCGCCTTGAGCGGCGAGGTAGGAAACCATATTTCCTCCTGCCTGTCAGTGGCGCCCTGACCGGGAGCGGCGATGGCATTGCCTCCCGGGGGATCGACCTGCGCCGAGCCACCGCCTGAGATCATGCCCACATCGGAATGTGCGCCGATCACCGCAATCGAGTGCAGCCTGTCGGCATTCAGCGGCAGTGCGGCCCGCTTGTTCTTGAGCAGAACAATGCCGCCTTCCTCGATCCTGCGTGCGGCCTCGAGGCCGGCAAGCGGATCCACGACAGTCCGCTGGCGCGGGTAGTCGACCACGCCGCAGGCAAACATCGAACGCAAGACGCGTCGTACGTGCTCGTCCAATTCGGCGGCCGGGACCATGCCCAACCACACCGCAGCCTTCAATCGGCGCCCAAAGAAGGAATCCCCTTCCTCCTCGTTATCGAGTCCCGCCGTCGAAGCCTTTATGGTACTGTGCGTTGCGCCCCAGTCCGACACAACGAATCCGGGGAATTGGAAGTCCTTCTTCAGCACTTCGCCGAGCAGGTATCTGTTCTCGCATGCATAGTCGCCATTCACGCGGTTATACGAGCACATCACCGCCCCTGGACGGCCCTGGGTGACACCGATCTCAAAGGCCAGCAAGTCGGTTTCCCGAGCCGCCCGCTTGGAGACAATCACATTGACCGCTGTCCGGCCGCTCTCTTGATCGTTGAGTGCATAATGTTTGATGTCGCCAATGACATGCTGCGACTGGGTTCCGGCGATGAGCCTGGCCACCAGCGTTCCCGCCAGCAGTGGGTCTTCGCCCAGATACTCAAACGTCCTCCCGTTGCGCGGTTCGCGCGTCAGATTGACGCCGCCGCCAAGCGACATGTTGTAACCCTGCGCGCGCAGTTCGCGGCCGAGCAGCGCGCCATAGGCAAACGCCGCATCGGTGTCCCAGCTTGCCGCCAGGGCAACGTTCGCCGGCAGGGCAGTGGAATAGCGTCCGTTCACCCCGCTCGAACGAACGCCATAGGCCGCGTCGCTCATATCGATTCCTGGAATCCCCAGCCGCGGAACGCCTGCCGTGTAGCCCACGCCGCGGTTCGACTCCATGTTCTCCGGCGTCACCGGATCATCCGTCGGCACCCCCACTCCATGCAGCAAACCGATCTTCTCGTCCAGCGTCATCTTCTTCAGCGCCAGATCGGCGCGCTCTTCGGGCGACAGGTTCCGGTTCATCCAAGGCCCATCAGCCTTGGGCGCGCGATGATGATGCCTCGACAAATGCGAGACAGCAGCGAAACAAAGACACAGGACAGCGAGCGCCGCAATTCCAAGCACAACGCCGCGAAGAAGATGCTTCATGGGAGCTCCCTGGTCGAACCCTTGTTTCAACCCTATTGATACTATCAACGACGCGCCTCGGTGGCCTCACTTCGCGCATGTTGTCGATATTGAGCTTCACCCGCGCATTCCCCTCCTATCCAGCAGGACGCCGACGCCTCGTGGAGTTTATCGCCTAGAGCAAGGTGCCATGCTGGAAAACCGCTTCGCCGGGCTATCCTGAAGGAACGGCGCTTTCGCAATCGGGAACAGGGACAGATGAAGCCAGCGGAAACCAGAAAAGTCGAGTTGTTCGATACCAGCCTTCGGGACGGGATGCAGCAGCCCAACATCGATATCTCCGTGCCCAATGCCGTCAGCCTTCTGCAGCGCATGGCCGCCTTCGGCGTCCACTATGCCGAGATCGGCTTTGCCGGCGCAAACAAGTTCGTGGCGGATTTGACCGGCGCGCTCTCCTCGGTCGATACGGGAGCTATGAAGCTGGCCCTGTTCGGCCGGACGCGCGGCCGCGGCGCCAAGGTCCAGCAATGGCCCGACGTGCAGTTCATCGTCGCCCACAAAAAGCGCGTTCCCGTCGCCGTTGTCGTCGTCAAATCCCGGCTGCTCGATGTGATGAGATCGCTCGAAACCACCCCGGAAGAAAACCTGCTGATGGCCTCCGAGACCATCGGCTGCCTTCAGGACCACGGCCTTGAGGTCATCGTGGACCTGGAACACGCCATGGATGCCGTTTGCGGACGCCGCGAGAACGGCGAGGATTGCGACGCCGAATTCAGCCAGCGCAGCCTGGATTACTTCCACCGGATGACGGAGCAGTGTGTCCGCCAGCAGGTAAGCCGCGTGGTCGTCTGCGACACCACCGGCGGCGCCAACCCAGAAGAGGTTGCCGAGACGATCGGCGACCTCGTGCGGGCTTACCCCGAGACCGGATTTGGATTTCACGGCCACACGGACCGCGGACTTGGAGTGGCCAATGCCCGGGCCGCCATTCTTTCCGGCGCTGTTCAGGTTCAAGGCACGCTGCTGGGAACCGGCGAACGCTGCGGCAACGTCAATCTGACGACAGTGATCGGCAGCATGCAGCTCCGGGGCGAAGCTGAGTTTGTCACGCCCGAATCGCTCGCGGGACTCACCAGCCTGGCGCACTCGGCTTACGCGGCTTTCTCGCTCGAAGCGCCGCACGGCGCGCCCATCGTCGGTCCCGGCGCTTTTGGCACCTGGGCCGGCATGCATGGCAGCAGCGAGCGCAAGAACCCTGGCGCTTACCTGTGGTGCGATCCCGCCAGAGTGGGCGCCGTCCCCGTCATCGGCGTCAACGCTCAGTCGGGCAGGGCTAATATCGTTATGCTCTCGGAGGCGCTTGGCGTTCCGCTCGATTCCGCACGAGCGCAGGCTTTGATGGACGCCAACCCGGCGATGATTGAAGGCGGCGGCTTCACGGCCAGCGAAGTCTCGTTCCGGCTGGCCTGCATGAAGGTTCTTGGAACTCTCGAGGATCGCTTCAGCATCAAGAGCTGGAGAGTCCTGGACGAATCCGACGAGACGGGGAACCGGTACGTTCAGGCTTCGATGCTGTTGTCTATTGGCGACTGCGCCGCGGTTACAACCAGGGCCGAGGGCGCCGGTCCGGTGGATGCGCTGACCAAGGCCATGCGCCGCGAATTGGAAAAATGGTACCCGGCTCTGGCGCAGATGCATCTGGGCACCTTCAGCGTCACCGCCCTCGACGTTTCCGCCCACGACACAGCGGCCCACGTCCGTGTCACGGTCAGCTTCAACGCCGACGGTCACGAGCCGTGGATGACCGCGGGGGTGAGCAGCGATTTGAACCAGGCTGCGCTTATGGCCATCGTGGATGGCTTCCACTACTGGCTGCTGAAGACCGCCGAATAACTGCCCGCACGGCTTCTCACAGGCGATTGATGAGCGAGGCAATGCACGCCGCGCCGAAGCCGTTGTCGATGTTGACTACCGAGACGTTGGGCGAGCAGGTGTTCAACATGCCCAGCAGCGCGGCCACGCCGCCAAACGACGCGCCATAACCCACGCTGGTTGGCACGGCCAGCACCGGCGCATCCACCAGTCCGCCCACGACGGTGGGCAGCGCGCCCTCCATGCCGGCGCAGACGATGATCACGCGAGCGGATTCGAGCGAGTTCTTTTGCGCCAGCAGCCGGTGAATGCCGGCCACGCCAACATCGGCGATCAGTTCGACCGCGTTGCCCATCAGCCGCGCCGTCACCACGGCCTCTTCGGCCACGGGCAGGTCGCTGGTTCCGGCGCAGACCACGGCGATAGTCCCCTTGCCTGGAGCGGAGGGCGCCTGCATCAGCGTAATGGCGCGGGCGGTCTCGTGAAACTCGGCGCGGGGCTCGACCGCGCTGACCGCATCGAACATCTCGCGCGTGGCGTGGGTGGCCAGCACGTTGCCGCCGTGCTGGGCCATGCGGGCAAATATCGTTGCCACCTGCGCGGCGGTCTTGCCGGCGGCAAAGATCACTTCGGGCATACCGGTACGCAGCGCGCGATGATGATCGAGCTTGGCGAACCCAATATCCTCGAAAGGCAGGCCGCGCAGGCGGTCGAGCGCCTCGCCGACGCCGGTCCGTCCCTCGCGCACTTCGTTCAGCAACGCTTCGATCCTTGCCCGATCCATCAACTCTCTTCCTTTCCCGCAGCGTCAGCGTATGCTCGCATGGCCCGCTGCATCACCTCTTTGAGGGGCACCGAGCGCAGCGTGGCCAGTAGACGGCAGTCCTCGTACTCCGGCGACGCATTGGCGATCTTGCCGTTGGGCCAGCGGGCGATCTTCATGCGCACCTCGCCCCATGCGGTTTGCACCTTGACAAACTCGCGCGCCAAAGCCAGCTTGTTTTCGAGCCTCCAGCGCAGGCCGATGGTGGTGGTTTCGCGGAAGAGAAGGTCGCGCAGGCGGGGCAGGAGATTGGGGCGGCAGAGCACGGTCAGTTGCACGCCGGTGCGCCCTTTCTTCATCTGTACCGCGACGCGATAGACGTCCCACGCCCCGGCATCGAGCAGCAGTTCGCTTACATAGGCAAGCACCTGGGGGTTGGAGTCGTCGATGACGGCCTCGATCACAGCGATCGGCTCAGCGGCGGCGGAATCATCGCCGGCGCCATGGGCGGTTTCATCGTCCGCTTCGCCCACCAGCAGGCGCAGCAGGTTGGGCTCTCCCGGAGTCTCACGCCCGCCGGCTCCGTAGCCTGTGGCCAGGATGCGCATGGGCGGCAGCGGCTGGTAGCGCACATCGAGCATCCGCAGAACCGCCGCGCCGGTGGGCGTAACCCGCTCCATGGGCTGGCCGGCGGCATAGACGGGCGCGTCGCGCAGCAAGGCCAGGGTGGCCGGCGCCGGAACAGGCAGCGTTCCATGCTGGCATACCACCGTTCCGCTGCCCACGTTCAGGGGCGACGAAAGCCAACGGGCGACACCGAGCGCTTCGCATCCCGCGGCAGCGCAAACGATGTCGACGATGGTATCCACCGCGCCCACTTCGTGGAAGTGCACGCGTTCAATGGGGATGGAATGGATGGCGGCCTCGGCCTCGCCCAGCAGTTGGAAGGCGCGGATGGAGCGCTCTTTGACAGCTTCGGTGAGCGGAGCGGAGCGGATGATCTCGAGAATTGTGGACAGGGGCCGATGAGCTGCGTGCGCGTGCGGATGAGTGTGCGCGCTGTGTTCATGCGGAGCGTACGCGGAGTGCGGGTCTCCCATCCTTTCCGCGGAAGAAAGCGGAAAGGATGGGGCACCTAGCCCTTGGTGCGTGTGCGCCTCATGCGAGTGGGTCGAATGCTCTTCGTGCGGGTGAGCCGGCTCCGTTGCCTGGCGGTCGGGAGTGAGCACGTCCACCTTGGTGGCGGCCAGTCCGCCTCGGCTCACCTTGCGCATCTCCAGGCGCGCGCCCACATTCAGCGCGGTGGCGGCTTCCTCAAGACAAGTGAACGGAACGCCCGCATCCACCAGGGCGCCCAGCAGCATGTCGCCGCTGATGCCGGAAAAACACTCCAGGTATCCAATTCGCATCGCTTTGTGATTCTAAATGGCCGGCCGCGAATCACGCTCTATGCGCCGCGCCGGGCCAGGACTTCGGCGGGCAGCATGGCATTCATGGAACCGGAGCGGAAGCCGGAGCAATCCAGGGTTACGTATTGGAAGCCGGCCTTCTTGAGCGCCGCGGAGATCGCGTCGAGCATTTCGATGGCTAGGGCGCGGGGCAGCTCCGCGCGGGCAATCTCCACCCGGGCCAGCTCGCCGTGATGGCGGACGCGCAGCTCGCGAAAGCCCAACTGGCGCAGGCTTTCCTCGGCCTTCTCAACCTGTTCCAGCACCTCGCGGGTCACGGCGCGGCCATACTCGACGCGCGAGGACAGGCAGGGGGACGCGGGACGGTCCCAGAGCGCATAGCCGGCAGCTTTGGCCAGCGCGCGCACCTCCTGCTTCGTCAATCCCGCCTCCGCCAGGGGCGCCAGCACAGAGTGCTCCTCGGCGGCGCGCTGGCCGGGACGATAATCCCTGGTATCGTCGGCGTTCATGCCGTAAGCGATGCGGGCAAACCCTAGCTTTGTGCCCAGCGCCCGCATGGTCGCGAAAAGCTCGTCTTTGCAGTGGAAGCAGCGGTCGGCGTCGTTGCGCGCATATTCGGGCCGGTCCAGTTCTTCCGTGGCGACCACGCGCAGCGGCATCCGCAGCCCCTGGGCGAAGGCGCAGGCCTGCTCCATGTCGCGCCGGGCCAGGCTGGGAGAGTCGGCCAGCACGGCCAGCATCCGGGGCCCCAGGATTCGATGCGCCGTGGCGGCCAGAAATGCGGAGTCCACGCCGCCGGAGTAAGCCACCATCAGGCTTCCCAGCTCTTCCAGCCGAGCCTCCAGGGCGAGCAGTTTGGACGCCGCGCCCGCTTCGCCGGAGAGACCGCTGGCAAGCGGATCGCCCGGAGCATTCCTCGGGCGCTCGACTTCCTGTGGACGCGTCTGTTCGGTCGCCGCCATAGGGCAGATTATAGCCCCATGGCGCCTTTGAGTCGCCCCGCCGTTCAGAGCGAGTCCGCCAACGGATCGACGTCCGCGCCCAGAAACGCGACGGCCCGGCATACCTGCCAGGCCGTTGCTGCCTTCAAACCGCGCATGAAGCCCGGTTAGCTCCGCCGCCTCGCTTAAATCCGCATGGGCATGAGCACATAACGGTACTTGTACTCCGCATCCGGATCCTCGGGCCGCATCTGGCCGGCCGACTGCGAATCCTTGAATTCCAGCCGCACCTCGCCCTCGTTGCCCAGCGCCTTAAGAAAGTCCAGGATATAGGTGGAATTGAAACCGACCATGATCGGATCAGCGGAATACGGCGTATCGATGGTGTCTTCGCTCTCGCCGGATTCCGTGGAGCTGGAGCTGATCTTCAGCTCATTCCCCTCCAGCCGCAGCCGGATGGCGCCGGACCGCTCGTCCGCAAACTGCGCCACACGCTGGATTGCCGACGACAGTTCGCTCGCTCGAACCACCGCAAACTTTGTATTCTCGCGCGGCATCACCGCCTCGAAGTTCGGGAACTGCCCGGACAGTTTGCGCGTGCTCAGCGTGCGATGGCCCAAGCGGAAGAAGAGGGTATGTTCGTCGTCGGCAAATTCCACCTTATCGGCCTCTGAGGCCGCGAGCAACTGCTGCAGCTCCTGCAAGGCCTTGCGGGGAATCAGCACTCGCTTCTCGCCGCTGATGCCCTCGAGGATTTCGTTCGGCTTCTCGACGTACGCCAGCCGGTGGCCGTCGGTCGCCACCATGGCCAACGACTCTGCCTTGATGACCAGCAGAGCCCCGTTCAGCGTGTAGCGCGACTCCTCGTTGGAGATGGCGAAGATCGTCCGCGCAATGAGCGTTTTCAGTGCCTGAGTGGAAATACTGGTGGCCGCTACGGCTGGGAACTCGGGCACTTGAGGGTAGTTGGCTCGCGCCATGCCCACCATCTTCGTATTCGAGCGCCCGGAGCGGATTTGTACCCAATGATTTTCAAGCAGCTTGATCGAGATCTCGCCCTCTGGCAGCAGCTTGACGTAGTCGTAGAGCTTGCGCGCCGGGATTGTGCAGGCTCCGGGCTTCTTTACCTTCACCTCGGTGCTGGTGCGGATCGCCTGATCGAGATCCGTCGCGCTGATGTTCAATCGGTTGTCTTCGACCTCGATGAGGAAGTTGGACAGAATTGGAATCGTTGTCTTTCGCTCCACCACGCTCTGCGTCGCGGTAAGCTCCCTCACCAGATCCTGGCGGCTTACTGTAATCTCCATTGCTGCCCCCTGCGCGGCCGGTTTCTCCACCCTGCCTTCCACACTCAGCATCAGCTCGGTCTCACTCTGCGGCTGCGGGAAAAACCTGAATCAAGGACATTCCATGCTGGCCACACTTTACAACACTATGCGGCCTGTTGGAAGTAGTTGTCTTTTCTTCTTCTTGATTGTATTCATCCCGGCGTTCAACTGGACGTGGAAAACGAGGGTGATTCTCTGGATTCCAGCGCCCGCTCTCCTTCAACTACTTCCCTGTGGCTTCTTCAGTGACGCATCACCGGTAAACGGGCACTTCCGTGCGTGCATGTGTGTCTAGCGTGCCGGGTACTGCGGAAAAGGGTAAAAGGTTAAAAGAAAAGACAGTAGTACCCGTAGATCCGGGAGGAAAAGTGGAAATGCTTCCGAAACGACTATGAGGCAAGGAGTTGGCAGGCAGGCCAGTTTTTCAAATCCAATCTGTGCAATTCTGCACTTTTGGAAAACCAGCGCTGGAGAGGGGCTTCCGTGTGCCGATTTCCCACGTCTCCCACAGGCTCGCTCAGAAGGTCTGTGCAAAGGGGATGGTTTGTGTGAAAAGCACGTTCATGATCGCGTAGGACAAGGGGTTCAGGAGGTCTGGTCCTCCACAGCGGAGCAGTCTTCCACAGCTTGCACAAGGTAGCAAGATGGGGAGGAAATCCTCTTTGAGGTGGGCCGATTCCCGTCCGCGATGTACCCATGGATGGTTTCCCATTCCAGCAGAAACTTGTGCCGGTGTTTGGCTTGAGGAGGGTGCTGGATCGTTAAGGCTACTAGACTTGGATGAGGGATGGGTTGGCAAATGACGATCGATATCGGGCGCCTGGAGGACGAGCTTCTGGAGATGTCCGCGGAGAGCGCATCGGGACGGGAGTTCTGCGAAGCAATCTCCGAGCTGGCGAGAACCGGGCGATTTGGGCAGTTGCACAATGTGTTGCCGGGTATTGTGTACGATGAGCTTTGGGAGCGCTACCGGCAAGATCCAGGGGCGTTTGTAGCTGGGTGGCGGACGTTGGCTCAGGAGATGCGGCAAGGGTTTGTTCAACATGCTCGGCAGCGGCTCACTTCGCTCACGCGGCTGCAGCAAGCCGGTTGGGGCACAAATACTCCGGCGTGGCAAGAGATTCAGCGCGCCTTGGATGCCCAGCAAAACGACCTGCTGCGTGCGGCGTTTGCGCTCGAACTGCTAGAGTTGGTAGAGCCTGCCGTATTGCGGGCCACTCACCTGCGCGAATGCGTGGTGGCCGCGCCAAGTTCGGAGGAGGCCGATCGTTATCTGGACGAAGCCACGCGCTGCTACTTCTTTGGCCTGTTCACGGCCTGCGCGGTCATGTGCCGTTCGGTGCTTGAAGAGGCCATCAAACAAAAGCTGCCGGCCGCGCTAACGCGCCTGGTCCGCACCCGCTATCGCAACGCCGCCACGCTCGGCAACCTGCTGCACGAGGTGAACAACAACCTGATCCAGACGGGTATCGATGGGGACTTCCCGCGTATCGCCAATCAGGTGAACGACGCCGGCAAGAAGGCTGTGCACCAAGGCCTGCTGTCGGAGGACGAGGCGCGCGCCTGCCTGCAAGATGCCCGCCAGGCCCTGCAAACCCTGCTGCGACAGTGAAGCCAACTACACCGGTCGCGCGCGCGTTCGGAGGATTCGGCGCTTCCTCATTCCCTCGTCCCTATCCGCTCTTCCCCCACCACTTATACTTAACCTTGCATGTCCTACGCGGCGGCCATCGATCAACTGAGTGCCATGGCGCCGGAACTCTACGCGAACTCCGGCCAGCCGCGGCGCAAATTCTCGCTGGACGAGATTGGCATCCTGATGGCCGCGCTCGGCAATCCGCAGCGCCGCTTTCCTTCGCTGCTGATTGCCGGGACCAACGGTAAAGGCTCGACAGCTTCCACTCTGGCTTCCATCCTGACTGCCTCGGGAGTCCGCACCGGCCTTTATACTTCGCCGCACCTGGCGCGGGTGAATGAGCGCATCCGCGTGGGCCGCGCGGAGATCGCCGACGATGCCTTCGCCAGCCTCTTCTTTCGCGTTCAGGATGCCGCGCGGCAGTTGGTGGAGGAGGGCCGGCTTGCGCAAATGCCCAGCTACTTCGAGATTCTGACCGCGCAGGCGTTCTTGTTCTTTGCCGGGATGCGCGTAGACCTAGCCGTGCTCGAGGTAGGCATGGGCGGGCGGCTGGACGCGACCAATATCGTCGATCCGCTGCTTAGCGTCATCACCGACATTTCCCTTGACCACACCGAGTGGCTGGGATCGACGATCGCCGCCATTGCGCGGGAGAAGGCCGGCATTCTGCGCCGTCGCGGAACCATGATTACCCTGCCGCAGCACCCCGAAGCGAACCAGGTTCTCGAAGAGGTAGCGGCCGAGTTGGGCGTTCGCCGGGTGAGCGCGGTTCCGTATTTGCCTCCCACGGGCGCCGGCGTGGCCGACGCGTATTGCGTGAACGCCATGGGTGCCACCATTCGCGTGGATTCTCCCCTTGCCGGGGCGCATCAGCATCGCAACGTAGCGCTGGCCATCGCCGCCGCGGTTGAACTGGCTGGCAAGCACGGCTTCCCAGTGAAGCCGGCAGCCATCGCCGAAGGCATCCGCAAGACGCGCTGGCCGGGCCGGCTGGAGCGCATCGAGAGAGATGGCGTGGAATGGATCCTGGATGTGGCGCACAATCCCGCCGGAGCCTGGGCTTTGCGGGACGGTTTAGCCACGGTCCTGGCTCGTGCCGGGGGGGATCGGAGGCTGGGAACGCTCATCTTCAGTTGCCTGCGCGACAAGCCGATTGCCGAGATGGGGCAGATTCTCTTTCCGCTTTTTGACCAGGTGATCCTCGCGCCCATCCAGACCCCCCGTGCCGCTGCGCTGGACGATCTGTTGGCGGCAGCCGAGGTTACGGGAGTTCGCGCTATAGCCGCCGAATCGGTCAGCCAGGCTATGCAACTGGCCGTCGAAGAGGCCCGGCAGTCCGCGCAACCAAGCGTGATGGTCGTGTCGGGATCGGTGTACCTGGTGGGCGAGGCGCGCACCCTGCTGCTGGCCGGGATGGAGATGCAGCCATGAGCCGGCGGCCGGATCCCCTGCCGCGGCTCTACCGCTGGCGCACCAACTTGATCCACATCCCAGCCATGACCGTGGTCACAGCCGTTTGTGCGTCGCTCTCGATTTTGGTGTCGGTTGTGGATAGCCGTGGCCGAGCGCAACACCGCATTGCTCGATTCTGGGCGCGAGCCATGGTAACTCTCGCCGGCTGTTCGCTCACCGTTCGCGGGGCCGAGAACCTGCGCAAGCATCCGGTCGCCGTCTATGCCTCGAACCATACCTCCTACATGGATACGCCGGTCATTTTTGCCGCGCTGCCCTTTCAGTTTCGCATCCTGGCAAGAAAGGACTTGTGGCCTATCGCATTCATAGGATGGTACTTAGATCGTTCCGGGCAGATTCCGATCGATACCGCGAACCCCCACGCCACGCTCTCCAGCCTGGGCGTCGGCGTCAGGGCCCTGCGCTCCGGAATGCCGCTCTTCGTCTTCCCGGAGGGCGGCCGAACATCCACCGGCGCACTGCGGCCGTTTCAGTCGGGAGCGGCCTATTTGGCCATTCGCGCGCAGGTGCCGCTGGTGCCTCTCGCGCTCAGCGGAGTCTTCGATCTGCTGCCGATTCACACCCGGCATCTGTATCCCGGAGAACTCACGCTCACCGCGGGTGAGCCGATCGAGACCAAAGGAATGACCCCGCGCCAGACCGGCGAGTTGACCGCGCAACTTCGCAATGCGATTGAAAGTTTGAGGCAGTCGCAGAGCGAAGTGGACCACAATTCCGTGGAGGAGGCTGCGTTTCGTGCGGAAACTTGACCGGGAGCTGCCGGAAGGCGCTATCGTTCCTGTTGCTTTCCTCGTTACACTGGTGGTTCCATGTCCCTTCGCATCGCCATTCCCGAGCCCACCGGCAGCGACCCGGCCTACAATCAGCGGTCTTTGCCGCCGTATCTCGCCGCCCTTCATGCCGCGGGCGCAACCGCGATCGTCGTTCCGCTGCACGAGCGCCAGGATCGCGTAGCCAAGCTACTGACGGGAGTTCAGGGGATACTGCTCCCCGGCAGCCGTTACGACGTGGACCCGCAAAGATATGGCGAAGATCCAATTCCCGAGTGTGGCGAGGCGGACCCCGCCCGCACGGCCGTTGACGAGTTGCTGCTGCAGGACGCCTTCAACCTGCACAAGCCAATTTTGGCCATCTGCCACGGCGCCCAAAGTCTGAACGTCTGGTGCAACGGTTCGCTCGTCCAGGACCTGAAGACGCCGGTCAACCATCGGCCCGGCCGGGAGGTGGTGGAGGCGCACCCGGTGCGGATCGCCCAGGGGTCGAGGCTGGCCGGACTTTTGCCGCCCGATGAGCCGATAGAGCCTCAGGTCAACTCGAGCCACCACCAGGCGATCCGTCTCCCCGGAGACAATCTGGTGGTCACGGCGGTTTCTCCCGCTGATGGGGTCATCGAGGCGGTCGAGTTGGGCTCGCCCAGCCACTTCGTTCTGGCGGTGCAGTGGCACCCGGAGCGAACCTACACCCAGAAGGCATTTTCACGCGCCATCTTCGCGGCGTTTGCCGCCGCGGCTGAAGCCTGGGAACCGCGGCGAATCGAAGATTCTGTCGCGCCGGCATGAGTTCCTGAGGTGAGTGCAAGAGATGAGTGAAGGATCGATCCCGGCAGGCAAGCGCCTCAATGCTCTGTTGGACGAGGCAGGCCTCGCGCCGCTGGACGCTGTACTTGCCGGCCGGTTCGAGGAGTACCTTTCGCTTATTCTTCGCTGGAACGCCCGCATGAACCTGACCGCAACGCGGGATGAGGATGGCATTCTCAGCCGCCACTTCGTCGAGTCGATAGCCTGCGCCCGCGCGCTTCCCGCCGGCATTGCCACGCTTCTCGACGTTGGCTCCGGCGCCGGGTTCCCTGGAATCCCCATCGCCCTCTGCCGCCCGGAGATTTCCGTGACCCTGGCCGAGTCGCAGGGCAAGAAGGCAGCCTTTCTGCGTGAGGCGATTCGCGTGCTGGCACTCGCGGCAAAGGTGCATTCCGGGCGTGCCGAGTCGCAGACTGCAAAGTTCGACTGCGTTACTTTGCGCGCCGTCGACCGGATGGAGCTGGCCATTCAGGCGGCCTCGAAGTTGGTTTCTCCTGGCCGCTGGCTGGCGCTGATGACCACCCGCGGCGAGCTGGAGGGGCTGAAGGCTGCAGCCGGAGCGGAGTTCAGCTGGCGAACGGGGGTTCAACTGCCCCGCAGCCAGGAGCGGGTGCTCGCTCTCGGAGAGCGAAGAGTCAGTTCGCCAGTTTGACGAGAGTGAGTTGGCGCACGTCAGCCAGATCTTCGCTTGCCCTCACCATCAGCCGCACGCCGGTTCCCTCCGCGTAGCGCGGGGCTTCGTCGAGTAGTTTGAGCGCGGTTCTTGATAGATCGGCTTGGCGGGCGGCCGCCATAGCTCTGTCGCCGAGGACGAATGCCACGCGGAAGCAGCCGTCGCACGGACCGAGATAGACGATCGTTCTCTTCTTCAGCTTCAGGCGCAGCCCCCAGCCGTACTTGGGCGATACAGACTTCCACTCCCGGTCTGCGACTCCCTGTTCGGCCAGCCAATCCAACAACTGCTTCCACAGTTCGGCGGTCGCTCCCAGAGCGGTAGAGATTTCCTCGCTGGTTGGCTGCGCAGGCTGGCCAATGAAAGCATTCGGGATTTCCATGATTCTCCTTCGCGTTTCTGAATCCGGTCAAAGCGACAGTTGCCCTAGGGCCTGGCGCAAGATCGCGGCCTGCTCGAAGGGTTGATAGAAGGGGTGATTGCGGTAAACGCTGGCACCCATCTCCATGTAAACATCGAACAGTTCAGGAGCTACCTGGGTGGCACGTTCGCACACTTTGCGGGCATGAGCCTGCGTAAACTCCAGCTTTGCTGGGTCCACAAAGCCGGCCTGAATGAAGGCGCGGGTCTTGCGGGCGCACTTGCACTCATTCTGCGCATTCACGAGGCTGCAGTTGTCGCGCAGGTACTCGTAAAGATCGCGGCGCGCTCGTGAGAGGATCTGGCGGAAATTGACCGCAGTCACCTCGGCGATCTCGGCGCCAACCTCATCGCTTACCCCGAAGATCTCTCCCAGGATGAAAACGAGGCGCTGCCGGCCGTCCAGGCAAAGCAGTGTCCCAATCATGCAGTTGTTCTTTGTCTCTTCAATGAGGATTTCTACCGGGACGGGCACGGTACGCGGGTCGGGAAGGTCGAGTTCGGGAACCTGGCGCAACCCGGCGGAGGCAACGGCAAACGAGCAGACCGCATCGGAGGCGGCCCATTTGGGCTTCTTCACATTCAGTAAGTGGTTGACGGCGATGCGGTAGAGCCAGGTGGTGAACCTTGCTTCCTCACGGAATCCCGGCAGGGCTTTTACGACTTTGAGCAGGATATCCTGGGTAGCGTCCTCGGCGTCGGCATGGCGATGAAGCATCCGGATCGAGAGATTGAATATCCAAGGAAGATGGCGTGTGAGCAAAAGTTCCAGTTGATCGCGGTCGCCTGCTCTGGCGCGAGCCGCCAATTCTTCGTCTGGGACGCCGATGGAATTCTGAAGGAACGGGTCCTGCAACGTGGAGCGCGTCGTTTGCATATAGAACCTCCAATGGATAGGACAATCTGGATCAGGCTGTGTGACAGAACTTGAAGATTTCTTTCAAATGAAGGTTGAGAGCAATTGTAAGTGGACATGGCAGGACCGACTTTGATGGGAGCTGTTCCACGTGGAACCCCTCGGAAGCACTGCCCAAAATGGAAAGCCGTTCCACGTGGAACAAGAGCGCTTTGGCCCAAACTGGGCGCAGGTTCGACTTGGAACAGCCAGGAGCCGCCAATCGAAATACGCCCAATTCCCGCCACAAAGTGCGGCGGTTTTCCACCGCATCCCCCTTTTCCAGCTCCTCCCGTTCACCCCGAACCTCCCGAAATCAACTCGTTTACCCTCAACCGTTTGACCCTTCCCCATCGCTTCACGCCCTACGCGCTTTCCACAGCTTCGCCCCGTTCTCCACAACGCAAGTCCCAGCGCCGAATCCGTCCCTCCCTTTACTCTCAATTGCCATGGGAAAGATTCTCGGCGTTGTCAACCAGAAGGGTGGAGTTGGAAAAACCACCACTGCGATCAACTTGGCCGCCTGCCTCGCCATCGAAGGTCTCCATATTCTGCTCGTCGATTGCGATCCCCAGGCCAACGCCTCCTCCGGCCTCGGCTTCCAGCGCGACGACAACCGGCACTCCATCTACGACGTGCTCGTGGGCGACGCTCTGGCGGAGCAGGTCATCCTGCCCACCGAGATCGATCTTCTCTGGGTGCTGCCTAGCTCCAAGAACCTTACCGGCGCGAATATCGAACTTGCCGCGGCGAGCGACCGCGCGTTCCGCCTGCGCCGCGCTCTCGAACCCGTCAAAAGCAACTACGATCTGGTGATTCTGGACTGCCCGCCGGCGCTCGATCTGCTTACCCTTAACGTCCTGGTCGCCGCCAGCTCGCTGCTCGTGACCATGCAGGCCGAATACTTCGCCCTGGAGGGCATCTCCGAGCTCATCTCCAATCTCGAACGGGTCCGCGCCGCCTTCAACCCCTCCCTCGTCATCGAGGGCGTTCTGCTCACCCTGTACGACGACCGCACCAACCTGGCCCAGCAGGTGAGCGAGACTCTTCGCGAATACTTCCAGGAGCGGCTCTACCGCACCGTGATTCCGCGCAACGTGCGGCTGGCCGAGGCGCCCAGCCACGGCAAGCCGGTGGCCCTCTACGCCCCGCGCTCCCGGGGAACCGAGGCCTATTTCGAACTGACCGGGGAGTTTCTGGCCCGCAATCGGATCGAGATCCCACGCAGTGCCGAACCGAAGCCCGTTGAGTCCGTCAAGCCGCCGTCAAGCCCGCCGAAAGAGGTTCGTTTCTGGCCATACTCCTGACCGCTCCCGCCCGGATCTAGGACGCGGCGCACGGCGCCGGAACTCTGGGAACGCAGATTTGAAGAGCCCGGCGCTTCTTGCCGGGATAGAGGATTTTGAAAGATGAGCAACATCGCCGCCATCGATCCAAAACGCCGCGCCCTGGGCAAGGGCCTGGATTCCCTTCTCCCGCGGGTGCCGTCTCCCGCCTCCTCCGCCGACGCCGAAGGCGGCAAGCCTCGCGAGATCCCCCTGGATCAGATCGACCACAATCCATTCCAGACCCGCTCGCACGTGAATGAGGATCAACTGGCCGAGCTGGCCGCCTCCATCACATCCAACGGAGTCGTTCAGCCGGTGCTGGTGCGCCCGCTCGCCAACGGCCGCTTCCAGCTCATCGCCGGGGAACGCCGCTGGCGCGCCTCGAAACTGGCCGGCAAGCAAACCATCCCCGCCATCCTGCGCCAGGTCTCCGACGAGCAGGCGATGGAGATCACCATCGTCGAGAACCTCCAGCGCGCCGACCTGAACCCCATGGAGCAGGCGCGCGCCTTCGACCGCCTCTCCCGCGAGTTCCACATGACCCAGGAGCAGATGGCCGTGCGCACCGGCAAGGACCGCGCCTCGGTGGCCAACTTCCTGCGCCTGCTGCGCCTGCCTGCCTCGGTGCAGGCCCGCGTAGAGGCCGGTGAGCTCAGCTTCGGCCACGCTCGGACCCTGCTGGCCTTTGAATACGCCGAGGAGATCGAGAAGGCGGCCAAGCGAGTGGTTGATCTTTCGCTTTCTGTTCGCCAGACTGAAACCTACGTCCAACGCCTCCTGCACCCCGAGCGCGCCAAGAAGGATTCGAAACCCGAGATTCCCATCGATCCCAACGTCCGCGATGTGCAGCAGCGGCTCCAGCGCGCCCTCGGCCTCAAGGTCCACATCGAGGACCGCAACGGCCGCGGGAAAGTCATCATCGAATACGCCCGCCTTGAAGACTTCGACGCGCTGCTCGAGCAGTTGGCGGGAGAGTGAAGCACTTTGGCGTCATGATTTCGCTGGGATGCTAGAACGGGTTTTATAGAGGGAGATTTTCATAACATCCTCTTGGTTGAAGGACCGTTCCCTTGTTATATCCTGGTATGCGGTGGCGGCCGCGAAAGGATCGATCTTCCGGCGACTGTCGAGCCGGCTGATCGAAGCCTCTGCAAAGCGGGCCTGATCGTCCTAAGTGCAGCGAGTAAGTCGATTCGAGGTGCGTCAGGTCTGACGGGCAGATAAGCGATTTCGACTGCATCCGGCCGATTGCAGCCGCGGCTGCCGCGGAGACATGCTTCATGTATCAATAAGTTATCAGGAATCCCTTCAGATATGGACTGTCACGAAGCAATGATTCAAAGCAAATAAGTTATTCACCAGGAAAACCATGCCGTCTGTTTCTTAGCACCGTCAGAACGGTTATTGAAATGGCTGCGGAGAGGTTAGTTTCCAACCATCCAATGTTATCTGGGCGCAGGGGACTGGCTTAGCGGCGACACGCAAAGTTTCCGGTCGCGTCAACCGCGCCCCCAGACTTTCGGGACGACGACCCCAGCGCCAACAGGGTAGAATGCTTCTTCCCGCTCGTTGAAGGAGCCGCGATGAACAAGTCTTTCCGCAAATCCTGGCGCTGGCTCTCCGCTCTGGCGCTTGTGTTCGCAGTTATCCCCAGCCTCTGCGCGCAGCAATCCCCTGCTGCGCCGCAACGCTGGACCGAAGCCCAGGCCAACGCCTGGTACGCCCAACAGCCCTGGCCGGTGGGCGCCAACTTCCTGCCTTCCACCGCCATCAATCAGTTGGAGATGTGGCAGGCCGACACCTTCGACCCCGCCACCATCGACCGTGAGCTGGGTTGGGCGGAAGGCATCGGCATGAACACCATGCGCGTCTTTCTCCACAATCTGCTCTGGGAGCAGGATCCCAAGGGCTTCGAGCAACGAATCGACCTCTTCCTGGCCATTGCCGCTCGCCACCACATCCGTCCCGTCTTTGTGCTCTTCGACTCCTGCTGGGATCCGCACCCCAAACTTGGGCCGCAGCACGCACCTGTACCCGGCGTGCACAACTCCGGCTGGGTGCAGGCCCCCGGCACTGAGATTCTCTCCGATCCCCGGCAATACCCGCGGCTCGAGAGCTACGTCAAGGGTGTGGTGGGCGCCTTCGCCAACGATCCCCGCATCCTCGCCTGGGACCTGTGGAACGAGCCGGACAACGGCAACGACGACTCCTATGCCAAGGGCGATCCCAGGAACAAGAATGAGATTATCCTTGGCCTCCTGCCGCTGGTCTTTGCCTGGGCGCGCGCCGTACACCCCACGCAGCCGCTCACCAGCGGACTCTGGCACGGCGACTGGACCTCGCTGGCCGCCATGCCGCCCCTGGCCCGCGTCCAGGTTGAGCAGTCCGACATTCTCAGCTTCCACAACTACGGCTGGCCCGAGGACTTCGAGCAGCACGTGAAGCTCCTGGAACAATTCCACCGCCCGCTTATCTGCACGGAATACATGGCCCGCGGCGCCGGCAGCACCTTCGACGCCGTCCTGCCCATCGCCCGCCAGCACCGCGTCGGGGCCATCAACTGGGGCCTGGTCGCCGGCAAGAGCCAGACCTACCTGCCCTGGGACTCCTGGCAGCATCCCTATACCGACCGCCAGCCTATTATCTGGTTCCACGATGTCTTCCGCCCCGACGGAACGCCTTACCGCCAGCGCGAAGTCGAGATCATTCGCAACCTGACCGGCGGGAGGTAGCCTGTAAACATGGCTCCCCATCCATGCGAGGCTTGCTTGTGAATCGGCGCTCCTTCCTGCCAATTCAAAGATGCACATGGATTGTCCTATTGGCTAGCCTTCCACTTCCGCAAACGCCTGCCGCAGCCGCTTCCAGGTGGTTTCCAGGTCTTCGGGCAGGATGCGCGTCTCGGCGACGCTGGTCATGAAATTGGTGTCGCCGTTCCAGCGCGGCAAGGCGTGCAGATGAACGTGTCCGGCGACCCCCGCTCCCCCGGCCTGGCCCAGGTTCATGCCGAAGTTGAGGCCATGCGGCCGGTAGAGCCGCTCAAGAACCACCTCGGTCCGCTGCGCCAGCTCGATCAGCTCGTGCGCGGCCTCGGTGGGCAGCGCGGCCAGCCGGGCAAGATGGGCATAGGGCATCGCCATCACGTGGCCGCTGGTGTAAGGGAAGGCATTCAGGCAGAGGAAACAGTGCCTTCCGCGCACGATCAGGCCGCCGGCAACCTCGGCTTCCTCCCGGTTCATCCCGTTCGCGATCGCAAAGTCGATGGATGCGATAAGGTTGCAGAAGACGCAGCCCAGGTCGCCGGGCCAGCCTGCCAGCCGGGCGGGAACGCCCGCACGCGCCGCGGTATCCGCCGTGGTCACGTAGGCATAGCGCCAGGGGGTCCAGAGATAATCCATGGATGGGCTTCCGTATGCATCAGTATAGTGTTCTGGCGAGGGTTGCGCACGGAAACGCAAGTCCATTCCGCTACGGTGCGCCATGTGTGAATTTGCGGTTGCACAGCGGCTTGCGGCGCGTCGCGGCCAAGCTGTTGGATTGACGCGGGAAAGCTGGGTTGCTACACTACGTGGGGTAGCTCGCTGCGCGGATTCCAGCAGTGAGTTGCGACCGCCCTCCAGCAAGCCGTTGCCTGCCGGGTGTTCCTCAAGGAGATTCGTCCTTCTGCTCCAGCGCCACAGGCTGGGAGGGCTGTCTCCAACGAAGACGATTCCGTCACAGGCAGGGGTTCGACAGCGGGGATACGGTCTTACGGCTTCTCCGGCGGCGGCAATGGCCGCGCGGGAGCCACCCCCAGCGGTCGGCGCTTGCCGTCGCTGGAGCAAGGAATTCCGGAGCCGCAGTGATGCCAAACGTCCTCAATCCAGAACCCGAGAGCATAACCCTGAACACCGAATTGGAAATTCCCACGCTAGAGCCTGCGACGGAGTTTGAGCAGCCGCCGTACGAATCCACGTCCAACACTGAGACCGCTGAAGTTGCCCTAACAGACGATGAATTGGCCGCGCTGGACGCCGATGCCCCAACCGAACCGCTAGACAAGGCTCCGCCTCCGGCGGAAGTTGCACCGGCCGTAGCAACGGAAGCGACAGCCCCGCCTGGGGATGAAGTTGCCTCGCCGCCCGCGTCTGCGCCCGAAGCCGTCGCCGCAGCCCCCGTTCACGAAGCGCATGGACCGGAGTCCGCTGAAGATTTCTCCGCCGCTTTGGCGGCCTTTGAACGCGAACAGGCAGCCGAGGCGGCTGCCGTTGAAGCCTATGGCGACAAGATTGTCTCCGGCACCGTGATCAAGGCGACCGACAAGCACCTGGTGGTCGATGTGGGCCTGAAGTCCGAGGGCCTGGTGCCCCTGGAGCAGGTTCTGGACCACACCGGAGCGGTGAGGTTCAATCCCGGCGACGTGATCGACGTGGTGATCGAGCGCGAGGAGTCCGAAGGCGGCTACCTAGTCAGCTTCGAGCGGGCTCAGCGCCTGCGCATCTGGGAAGTGATCGAGAAGGCCGCAAGCGGCAAAACGCCGCTGATGGGCACCGTGGTGAGCCGCGTGAAGGGCGGGCTGACCGTGGATATCGGGCTGAAGGCGTTCTTGCCCGGTTCCCAGCTGGAGATTCGTCCGGTGCGGAATCTGGACGGCTATCTCGGCCACCAGATTGAAGTCCGCGTCATCAAGCTGAACAAGAAGCGCGGCAACGTGGTGGTGAGCCGCAAGGAGATTCTCGAAGAGGAGCAGACGGCCAAGCGGTCCGGAACCCTGGCGCAGTTGGGCGAGGGTGCCATCATGACCGGCACGGTGAAGAACCTGACCGACTATGGCGCGTTTGTCGATCTGGGCGGCATCGACGGCCTGCTGCACATTACCGATATGAGTTGGGGCCGGCTCACGCATCCCCGCGATCTGGTCAATGTGGGCGATGAGATCCAGGTCAAGGTGCTCAAGTTCGACAAGGACAAGCAGCGCGTCTCTCTGGGCTTCAAACAACTCACTCCCGACCCCTGGCTGGACGCGTCCGAGCGTTACCCGGTGGGCGCGCACGTGCATGGGCGCGTGCTTTCCGTCACCGACTACGGCGCCTTTGTGGAGCTGGAGCAGGGCATCGAAGGGCTGGTTCATCTCTCGGAGATGACCTGGTCGAAGCGCCTCAAGCATCCCTCCAAGCTGGTCAAGCCGGGCGACGAGGTGCAGACGGTGGTGCTGAGCGTCAATCCCGCCGATCGCCGGATTTCGCTGGGCATGAAGCAGCTTCTCGACAATCCCTGGGAGAACCTCACCGAGCGCTATCCGGCCGGTACGGTGGTCGAGGGCCGCGTCCGCAACCTTACCGAGTTCGGCGCCTTCATCGAGATCGAGGACGGCATCGACGGCCTGGTTCACGTCTCCAACCTGAGCTGGACCAAGCGCGTCAAGCATCCGTCCGAGGTGGTGAAGAAGGGCGAAAAGGTGAAGGCCGTCGTGCTCGGCGTCGAGCCCCAGAACCGCCGCCTCAGCCTGGGCATCAAGCAGTTGCAGCCTGACATCTGGGAGAGCTTCTTCGCCTCTCACCGCGTGGGCGACGTGGTTCACGGCAAGGTACTGCGCACGGCGCAATTCGGCGCCTTTGTCGAGATCGCCGAGGGCGTCGAGGGTCTGTGCCACATCTCGGAGGCCGGCGACGAGGCCGGCAAGCCCTCCAAGCTCGAGACCGGCCTGGAGCATGACTTCAAGATCATCAAGATCAACGTGGAGGAGAAAAAGGTGGGCCTCAGCCTGCGCGCAGTCGGCCGCGAGGCCAGCCGCGCCCAGGTCGAGAGCTACAAGAAGGAGAGCCACAAGGCGCCCGTCTCCAGCTCCACCACCACCCTCGGCGACCTGATCCACTGGCGGAAGGGCGAGCGCTAGCCGCCTCCTTCGTTACGCTCAGACATACAGCGGCCATCCTTCGGGGTGGCCGTTGTGCGTCTGGAAGCTGCTGAAGAAACTCTGGCTTGGTGTCAGGGCACGACTTCGAGAGGCTGCGGAGAAACCCTGGCCCTGTGTCAGAGCACGACTTCAGAGGCTGCGGAGAAACCCTGGCCCTGTGTCAGGGCACGACTTCAGTCGTGCCGTAAATGCAGCAGAATCAACGCGGGCTTCAGCCCCTGGTCGCCGAGACTCAGCCTCGGGTTCGTTTCTCGACAAGTCCCTGGAGAGCATTTTGGAGCGATTCGTCAGACGAAAGGAATCGCCCCCGGGCGAGGCGTCTCCCTCTCCTCTCTGCCCCGCCCGCCCCGACGAACAGATATGGCAAACAATTTCCTCTTTGATGTGCAGTTTGTTGCGCATTGACCCATCCCGCTGTGGGCGGGAAGTCGATCCGCGATCGCCTCGAATGCGTCCAGACCAATAACCATGCGCCTGAATCGTTATCACATTGAACTGTTCAAATATCACACGATTTGGCTAAGTAATTGCAACTAAACGAACAAGTTATCCCCGCAGACGGGCAAATCCGCCGGAGTGCTCCCCCTGGGCAGAGCACTGGGTCCGCGGAGACGAACGCACGATTCAAGTTTCCTCCGGAGAAACGCCTCGGCATCGGCATAGCGAGGATGAAAGGCACAATGATGAAGAAGTCCGCAGTTCTTTCCATTTTGATTCTCGGTCTGGCTGCCGCGCTGGCGGCGGTTCCCGCGTGCGCCAGTGACCTTGTTCTGTACGACAACACAGTGTCCGGAACCTCGTACGAAACCAACAGCTATGTCATCAATTCATACGAGCAAAACACCAATTCATTCATCCTGAGTCCGACTTATCCGGGCTATCCGGACTACACGATCACCGGTGCGGTGTTGGGCGTCTGGCTCACCCCGGGCGATTCGGCGTTGGATGTGGATTGGCAGATTGTTTCCACCCCGTTCGCCACACCGAACATCGCTGGTGGGACGTCGGGTGTGTTGTCCTCCACCCCTGAGGGAACGCTCGATGGGTTCGATATGTACCAGGTGTCATTCTCCATCCCAAGCCTGACGCTCGCCGCTGGTACCTACTACCTCGAGATCGACAGCATCGACACGAGTTCTCTCAGCAACATCGCGGATTGGGATGTCAGTAACGGCGCGTCGACCGGGTACATACAGGATTTGAGCCCATTGCCGGAATCGGAGACCTTCCAAATTCTGGGCGCCACAGGAGGTGCGATCATCACTCCCGAGCCATCCAGCTTTCTGCTGCTCGGCAGCGGACTTGCGGGGTTGGCGGGTCTGTTGAAGCGCAAGTTCAGGGCATAGCTTCCGCGCAGATTCACGCATCGAAATCGGGGTTGGTTTGGCATCGACGCGCCAGGCCGGCCCCGTTTTGCGTTGCGAAAGCGTAACTCAAAAAACCGGCCCTCTGTCAGGGCGCGACCTCCGTCGTCCCGCAAACCGACCGCAAGATGGCAGGGCCTCGGTCGGAGATCGGCACGCGCCGGAGCGGACCGGATGGCGCCCGGGCTCGCAGCGCCGCCGGAATCCGAAGTGCGGTATGCTGGAGATGCGCGCCCGTAGCTCAGCTGGATAGAGCGAACGCCTCCGGAGCGTTAGGTCGGGAGTTCGAATCTCTCCGGGCGCACCATATTCTCATATCCGCCTCCTGCGCAATCTCCGCCGTGCCTTCGCGGCAGCCTTCGGCGGCGCACTCCTCGCGGCGATTGGAATGAAAGGGGCCTGCGCGGCGCTGCACGCGCGGGGCGGACGAGATTGGGCGAGATTGGGCGAGATTGGATAGGGCAGGAGATGCGCTTCAACTTTGAATTCACGACCGTTCAGATTCTCTGGACGCTGACCTTTGCGGCGGTTCTGGTGCTGCTGGTGGTTCTGCTGGGGCGGGACAGGGCGCGGCGCTTTCCGTGGTTTACGGTGAGCATTGTGCTGGTCGTTCTGCAGATGCTGGCGAGCCGGGAGCTCTCGGGGCGGATGGCGCCGTTCACGTTACAGGCGATCTTCATCGCGTTCGCGGACGGGATGGCTCTGGTGGGCGTGCTGGTGCTGGTGGAGCTGGCGCGACGGGCGTTCGAGGGGCTTGAGCGTTCGCTGTGGATCGTGAACAGCTTGGGATTGCTGGCGATGGCTGGCGCGGTGGTGGCAGTTTTGGGACCGTGGCCGGCATGGAAGACGCTGACCGCGGACTCGCGCCTGGCGACGCTGCGGCTGATGCAACTGGCGGCGGAGAAGGCCGATCTGCTGGTGATTCTGCTGACGCTGGGCTTGGGTCTGCTGGTGGTCCTGTTCGGGCGAAGATATAAAGGGGGCTGGCGTAGCCATGCGCAGCGGATTGCCATCGGCCTGTGGACGGCGGCGCTGGCGCGGCTGGCCATGATGGTGGCGCTGGCGCAAATGACCGGGGCGCTGCAGCGGCTGGCGCTGGCGGCGACGCCGGAAAACCGGGCGGCGTCGGAGCGCGTCGTGGCCCTCAGCGTGAAATTGAACGACGCTTACAGCGCCGTGTATCTGGCGGTGCTGGTGTGGTGGATCGCGTGCTTGTGGATCGACGAGCCGGGGACAGCGGATCAGGACGCTGAAGTTCCGGCGGAAGAGTAACGATAGGGCGAGCGGCCGCGCACCAGTCCAACCCCTGCCCCATGGTCCCTATTCCCTATTCCCTATTCCCTACTCCCTAACCCCTAAATGTGGCAGCTCGTCTGGCCGCGCTTTTCGAGATAACGCTGGTGGTACTCCTCGGCGCGCCAGAAGGCGAGGGCGGGCTCAACCTTGGTGACAATGCGCCTGGGTTTGAAGCGGCCCTCGGCGGTGAAGCGGTCGATCTTGGCGCGGGCTTGCGCCTCCTGCTCGGGCGAGTGAAAGAAGATGGCGGAGCGGTACTGCGTGCCCCAGTCCGGGCCCTGGCGATTGAGGGTGGTGGGGTCGTGGAGGGAGAAGAAGGCGTCGAGGAGCTGCTCGTAGGTGACGAGGGCGGGGTCGAAGTCCAGCTCGACGACCTCGGCGTGGCCGGTGCGGTCGGTGCAGACGTCCTTGTAGCTGGGCCGGTCGAGTGAACCGCCCTCATAGCCGACGGCGGTGGCGACGACGCCGGGAATAGCGGCAAAGGCGGCTTCGACGCCCCAGAAGCAGCCGGCCCCGAAGGTTGCTTTTTCTTGGCTCATGGTCTATGAGATGCGCGGCCCCGCGGGTTGGTAACAGATTCTGCGTCATCCGGTCAGGTTGTAGATCAGGCCGAAGGGATCCTGGATGTAGCACCTGGGGAAATCGGGCTCGTCTTTGATGACCACGCATCCGTTCTTCACGAGCCGCAGCCGGGCGGCTTCAACGCTGTCCACCGTGACCTCAAGGACCGGTCCCAGCGCCGGGCCTCGCTCGATGAAGAGATTGATGTGCGAGCCGTGAAGACTGACCATCTCAGGGTCTTCGCCGGTGATCTCGAATCCCAGTTGCTCGACGTAGAAGTCGGCCGCCTTCCTGGGGTCGGGGGCCTGGATGAGAATGTCCGTGCCAAAGGTGTTTGCCATGCGGACTCCTTTTTCTCGGGGCTATTTGGCGACTATCTTCGGAACGTGCTGGACGATTAACTGCTCGAACGTCCTTTGCTGATCGGCGCTCTGAAAGACTCGCTTCGGAATCACCGAGAATGAACCAGTGCCGTAGTAGAGCACATAAGAGTGAGCATCGATCAAGGCCCTCGAATAAATGCTCCACTGGAGCTGAGAGTCGATGTGCGCAGTCTTGAAATGGATGCACTCTTGCGAAAACGTCAGCGAATACTCATCCTGAAACTTGGGTTCGCGGCGAAATGCCAATGGCGGGATAACGACGAAGGCTAAAGAGAGGATTAGAACGAAAACACCTGAAATTCCAATCGACGCTATGCTTAGCCAGTGCAGACCTGGCGACCGCCAAAGGTAGACCCCGGCGACCCCAGACACAACTATCGCAGGAATATCGAGCCAAAGTCGAAGGCGCGAGGCATAGTGGGCGCGCATTGCTCGTACAAAGTCGCTCTCTGTGTAGCGGAAACAAAGGCTAACGGGCGAACTCATCACGAGCTTGATCCTAACAGCGTGGGCCAAGTTTGGCGCAGAATTTCCGAAGAATCGCCTTCTTGTAAACTGCCCCATTGCGAACGGCAGTGGGGCAGGGTCTTACAGGCTGCGCTTCTTTCCGCCGGGCGCGCCGGTGCGTTTGGGGTCGGAGGGTTTGCTCTTGTAGCCGGATTTGGAGCTGCCTGGTTTGGGCTTGGAGCGGGTGCTGGCGGCGGGTTTGCCGGGCCCGCCGTAGCTGGGCCTGGGCTTCCAGCCGGGTCTTCGTCCCACGGACGACGACCTGTCCGTGGGGGCCACCGGCCTGCTGCTGGGGCGCGGGCCGCCCGCGCTGGGCTTGCCGCTGCTGGTGGTGAAGGGGCGCGCGAGACCGCCTTCGCCGCGGAATGGGCGGTTGGCGCTGGGTCGGTTTGAGGCCGGTCGGTCTGAAGCGGGGCGGCTTGGCTTTGGCCGGCCGGAGTATGCGCGGGGCGCGACGGGGCGGCTGGGACGCTCCTCGTGGGGAACCGCGTCGATGTTCGGGCGGGAGGGTTTGCGCGGGCCAAGATCGTCGAAAGCTCCCTCGCCGCGACGAGGAGCGGGTGGGCGCTTGGAGAATGGCCGGTCCTGCGAAGCCGGTCTTGACCAAGTTAGCTTGCCGGCGGCCGGCTTATCGCCGTAGGGCCGGCGCGCGGCGGGTTTGCCGCCGAATGGCTTGCCGGTAGCCGGTATCTCCCGAAAACCGCCCCCTGTGGCGGGCTTGGCCCCGAAGGCGCGACGGGTTGCGGGCCTGTCCCCGTAAGGACGTGCATCGGGCGGCTTGGCACCGTAACGCTTGTCTGCGCCGCGACGGTCTTCGCCGGTTGAACCGGCGGCAAAGCGCGCTGGCGGGCGAGTGGGCCGGTCGTCCTTCTGCCATGCGGGACGGGCGGCGGGGCGGGCGTCAAAGGATTTAGTTGCGAACGGCCGGGCCGCGCGCTGGCCGGTGGCGCGAGGAACGACGGTGGGCAACTGGGCATCGACTGCGTTTCGGCGGCGAACTTCCTTTGCCTTGGGGGTGCGCAGCTTGCCTTCGGCGGCCTTGCGCAGAGCTGCGAGCTCTTCCGGATGGAGTTCGCGGACGTTTCCCGGCTCCTGATCGAGGACCAGCGGGCCGTAGCCGACACGGCGAATCTTCTCGACGAAGTGGCCGATTTCCTCGAACATTTTGCGCAGTTCGCGGTTGCGGCCCTCGATAAGAGTGACTTCGTACCAGGGATTGTCGCCCTGGCGGACCTGTCGGATGCGGGCCGGGGCGGTGCGGACGCGCTCCGAGCCGGGCTTACCACCCTGCGGCCGAAGACCCGTCTGCGAGGACCCCGGACTGCCGCGCTCGATGGAGACACCGCCGCGCAGGAGGTCGAGCTCGGCTTCGCTGGGCTGGCCGGCCACCTTGACCAGGTAGGTCTTCTCCACTCCGGAGCCGGCGCGGGTGAGCCGGTTGGCCAGCTCGCCGTCGTTGGTCACCAGAAGCAGGCCCTCGCTCAGGTAGTCGAGGCGTCCGACGGGGTAAAGGCGCTCCCGCATCTTGTCAAAGAACTGCATCACCGTGGGGCGTCCCTCGGGGTCTTTGACCGTGGTGACGAAGCCGCGTGGTTTGTTGAGGACGAAGTAGCGGAGGCGCTCCGGCCCCTGGAGAAGCTTGCCGTCGACGCGAATGTGGTCGCGGGCGGCGTCGGCCTTGGTGCCGGGCTCCGTGACGACTATGCCGTTGAGCTGGACGCGGCCCTGCTCGATGAGCTCCTCGGCTTTGCGGCGGCTGGCCACGCCGGCCTTGGCGAGGATCTTTTGCAAACGCTCGAGGTTGGCGGGGGGATGGGGTCTGAGATTGGCCGCCGCCTCTGAACCCGGCTCAGCGGGTTGGGGGCCGGCTTCGGAACCGGGCTTGGAACTGTCTTCCGATTCTGGGGAGCCTTCGGCTTCGAGTTCGGTTTCGGACTTGGGTTCGATCTCAGGTGCGATTGCGGCTTCGGCCTCTCCGTCGGTTTCGTCTCCTATGGGGTCCGCGACTGCCGCCTGGGGAATCTCGGGTTTGGGCGCGGCGGCTATCTCGGGTTCGGCCGATTGGGGCTCAAGGTCATTGGGCTTGCTGGACTTCTTCTTTGCCATCTGGGGAATGCTCGGTTTCTGCCTGCTCGGTGGCCGGAGGCGCGGCAGGCGCGACCTCTTCGGGGATTGGCGATTCACTACTGGCCGCCGTCACGGCGGTCCCGGTGGGTTCTAGGGTTTCCGGCGCGGACCCTTCGGCTTCGTCCGGAGGCCCTTCGCCGCCGGCTTCGTCCGTCTCGAGACTCAGTTCAAGATTCGAGTCCGGGGTCGCGGAGGGGGCCAGTTCCGAGCCGGACATGAGTTCCGGTTCGTCGAGTTCGATGGCGGCCATCTTCTCGAACTCCTCCATGGAAGGCAGCTCCGAGAGGTCCTTGAGGCCGAAGCGGAGGAGGAACTCGCGGGTGGTCTTGTAGAGGATGGGGCGGCCGATGACCGGCTTGCGGCCGGCGGTGGCAATGAGCTTTCGGGCCAGCAGCGAGCCGAAGACGGCGGAGGAATCCACGCCGCGAATCTCGTTCACTTCAGGCGCGGTGACGGGCTGCTTGTAGGCGATGACGGCCAGGGTCTCCAGAGCGGGCAGCGAGAGCCTGAGCGCCGGCTTGAGGCTCTTGACGAAGGAGCGGACGGCGTCGTGGCACTCGGGCTTGGTGGCCATGCGGAAGCCGCCGGCGATCTCGCGAATCTCAATGCCGCGGTCTTCGGAGGCATACCCGGCGATGAGTTCGTCGAGCAGTTGGCGGAGAACGGCGCGGACCTCCCGGTCGCGTTGGCGAGCGAGGCGGCGGGCGTCAAGCTCGGCGTCGGAATCGGCTGCAGAGGCCTCGACGGGCTCCGCGCCGGCCTCCTGGCTCGCATCGGGGGCAGGCGCCGCTTCGGGCTCGGCAGTCGCAACCGGCGATTCTGCCGGCAACGCGACGGCCAGGGCCTCATCCAATCCCATGTAAATAATCTGCTCGTGAGCCGGCCTGGGCAACAGGAAGAGAGCGTCGGAGTTCGCTCCGGTCTGGCCCGCGGACTCGCCAGCCCGCGCGGCAGAGGCAGCTTCCCGCTCCGCCTTCCACTCCAGGGCATCGGCGGCAAAGTGCGCGGCGAGCTGGGCCATTGTGACCGGCTCCTCGGCGGCGTAGATGACAGCTTCCAGCTTGGCTTTCAGGCTCATTGTCGAATAGGTACCTCAAGTATGGTACCGGAAGTGGAGGAAGGCTGCGTGTGGATTGAGGCTCCCAGGCTCATGCCGGAAAAAGAAAAGATCGGCCGGGGACGGGGAACACGCGCTTTTCCATCCGGCTTCACTATGGAGAATCAATCCCGCCAGACCCCGACGAACCGAGGAATTCGCAAGACCAATCACTGACCACTGACAACTGACCACTTGTCTACGCGCCAATGAAGGCTGGACTGGAGAGAGGATAGCCGGCCATGGCTGCCGGGCTGGTTTCTTCCGCCGGCGCTGTTTCCACCGGAATGTGAGCCAGCTCCCAGGCCGAGCGGTCCTTGAGCAAGCGGGAGACCAGGGCGGTGTGCATGGCGTGACCGGCGCGCTCGGCTACGACGTGGCCCTCGATGCGCCGGCCTGCCAGGGCCAGATCGCCGATCAGATCCAGCACCTTGTGGCGCACATACTCGTCGGGGAAGCGCAGCGGGCCGTTCACCGGGCCGCCGGGTCCCAGAATAATGACGCTCTCCGGGCCGGCTCCGCGGATGAGGCCCATATCGCGCAGCCGCCTTTCGTCTGCCTTGTAGCCGAAGGTGCGCGCCGGGGCGATGGCCGCGCCGTAGGTCTCGGCCGCCAGGTCCACGCGGGCGCTCTGGTGACCCACCGGAGCGGGAAAGTCGATGGCGTATTCGATACTGTAACCGGAGCCGGGATAGACCCCGATGAATCTGTCGCCCTCGCGCACCTCCACGGCGCGCAGCACGCGGACGGTCTCACGGCGACGGCGCTGGACCCGGATGCCGGTGCTGTGGAAGGCTCGCACATAGGGCAGAGCGCTGCCGTCCAGGATGGGCAGTTCCAGGTTGTCGATTTCGACGATCACGTTGTCCACGCCCATGCCGATGAGCGCGGAGAGCAGGTGTTCGGTGGTGGAGATGAGCACGCCCTGGCGCATCAGGCTGGTGGCGTAGCTGACCTTGGCCACGCAGCGGCCGATTGCGGGGATTTCAAAGTTGTCCAGGTCGGTGCGGCGGAAGACAATGCCCGATCCGGCCGGCGCGGGCAGCAGGCGCATCTTCACCGGCGCGCCGGAGTGCAGCCCCACTCCCGCGAACTCGATAGACGCCGCAATGGTCTGTTCCAGGTGCGCGGGATTGGCCAATGATTCGCTCTCCGAGCTATGGAAAACTAGCGCAAAAGCCAGATTAGACGCAAGATGGCTCCCGCGTCCTGTGGCATTTTAGCCACACTCTGCACCATACAGACAACTCTACCCGGACTGAAACCCGCCCCTCACCCCACCACGCGGAAGCCCTTCGACGCATAACGCGCAATCTCCACATCGGGGCTTACCATCGCCAGCCCTTCCGAAGTTGCCTGCGCAATCAGCATCCGGTCGAATGGGTCTTTGTGGATCGGCGGCAGCCGGTAAACTCCGGCAACGTGCTGGGGGCGGAGAACCAGGGGAGCGGCGGCCAGCTGCTCCAGCGCGTCGAGCCACCAGGCGCGCGGACCGCCCACATCCAGAGCGCCCTTCATGCTCTTGAGCACGACCTCCCAGTAGGAGACCACGCTGAGAAGATTCGGTCCGGTGAGAATCGCCTCGCGCGCCGCTGGCGAGAGCGCATCCGGGTCGGCAAGAGCCAGCAGAACCGAGCAGGTGTCCAGAAGGAAGCCGTTCACGGCGGCAGCGCCTCTCACAGGCCTCCATCCAGAAAGCGGTCTGAATCGACAGGCGCATCCCAGCCGGGCAAGAGGCGGATGCGGTCCTTCATGCCGCCCAGCCGGGCCTTGCGGCGCTCCGCGGGCGGCGGAGCGATCTGGGCGACGGGACGGCCGTGGCGGGTGATGACCACCTGCTCGCCGCCTTCGACGACCCGGATCAGCTCAGTAAGACGATTCTTGGCCTCCGCTGTGCTGATGTCCATGCCTTCATTCTAGCCATAATTTCTGGCCATAGCAAACTGTCTTGCGTGGCGCCCGAGGCTGGTTGGGCAGTGCTGTCACACTCCTGTTCAGGCCGGACTCTAAAATAGCCAAGAAAGAGGCTCCGATGCCCGCCGCAGCCGATCTTCCCATCCCCATGCGCGCTTTGCTTGCCGGAGCGCGGCGCAAGCAGCCCGCACTGCTTGACCTCATCCATCAACTGGTGCGGGCGGAGTCGCCCTCCAGCGACAAAGCAGCCGTGGATGCCTGTGTTGCGTTGGCCGCCGCTCAGGCCAAAGCGTTGGGCGGCCGCGTGAAGCTGCACCGCCAGCACGGGTATGGCGACGTGCTGGAGGCGCGATTCGGGCCCAGTCCGGTTCGATCCGCCAAGAAAGCGGAAAAGGATGGAAGCGCGTCGCGTCGTATTCTTCTTCTTGGCCATCTGGATACGGTTTGGCCGCTGGGCACGCTCAAGACCATGCACTGCCGTCTGGCGGAAGGGCGCCTGTGGGGGCCAGGCGTTCTGGACATGAAGGCCGGCGTCGCTATGGCCTTCACCGCCATCGAGATGCTCACCGAGGCTGATCTCATGAGCCGCGAGGTTGTGCTGCTGTTGACCGGCGATGAGGAGGTGGGCAGCCCGGTCTCGCGGCCCATCACCGAGCGGGTGGCGGCCGGGTGCGCCGCCGTTTATGTGCTGGAGCCGGCGCAGGGCCTGGGGTACAAGACCGCTCGAAAAGGAAACGGCAACTGGCGCATCGACGTGGCGGGGGTGGCGGCGCACGCCGGCGTGGACTTTGAAAAGGGGGCGAATGCGATTCGCGAGTTGGCTCGCGCGGTGGAGACGGTGAGCGGCTGGACCGACCTCAAGCGCGGCTTGACGGTGAATGTAGGCCTGGCCGGCGGCGGCTCGCGGACCAACGTGATCCCCGCCGAGGCCTGGGCGGAGGTCGATGTGCGCTTCGCCCGCAAGGCTGACGGCGAGCGCATCGGGCGCAAGTTTGCCGCGCTCAAGCCCATCGACGAACGCTGCCGGCTCAATGTGGCCGGCGGCATCGTCCGCTCGCCGATGGAGCGCACGCGCGCGACCGTGCGGCTCTACCGGCAGGCAAGGAGGCTGGCCGCCGAGTTGGGCTTTGCGCTGGAGGAAGCTTCTACTGGCGGCGCCTCCGACGGCAACTTGACCTCCGCGCTGGGCATTCCCACGCTGGACGGCATGGGCGCCGTGGGCGAGGGCGCGCACGCCGGCCACGAATCGATCCTGATCGAGCACCTGGCCCCGAGGACGGCGCTGCTGGCGGGCATGCTGGCGGGATGCCATCCCGCAGGTTCGCCTGATACACTTCGTTGAAGAACCAAGCTGGAGACAAGTCCAACCATGAAACATGCTGCTTTGATTCTGTTGATGGCGGCCAGCGCCGCTGCCGCAAGGGCCCAAACCCCTGCCAACCCGGCTGCTCCAGCAGCAAGCACCGCCGCCAAGCCGGCTCAGGCCGCGGCACAGCCCGCCGCGACCGCTGCCAAGCCGGGGACAGCCAGCGCCTCCAAACCCGCCGTGACCACCGCTAAGCCCGCGGCGACCAGTGCCAAACCGGCCGCAGCCCCGGCACAGGCCGTCTCGACCGCTGCGAAGCCATCGACAGCCGGCGCCGCCAACTCCGCCGCGATTGCTGCCAAGCCGGCGACCGCGAGCGCCTCCAAGCCCGCGGCAACCGCCGCCAAGCTGCCTTTCGGAGTTCCCGCCCCCGGCATTCCACCAGTTAGGACCATCAAGAAGACCCTCTATACGGTTGCCCTGCGCTACCAGGAGATCAAGATTGGCACGGGAGCTCCGGCTGAGGCCAAGAAGCAGCTCACATACAACTACACCGTGTGGGCGGCGGACGATGGCCATAAGATCGACTCGACCGACGACCACCGCGCTCCAGTGCTCGACAAGGACAAGAAGCCCGTTTTGGGTGACGACGGGAAGCCCAAACTAGGCGAGCCGCAGCCAGCAACGCTGATCATGGGACAGGGCAATCCACTTCTCGGATGGGACTTGGGATTTGAGGGCATGAAGGTTCTCGGGAAGCGCCGCGTCTTTATTCCCTGGCAGTTGGGACTGGGTGAGCGGGCGATTCCGGCACGCGGTCCCGACCATCCGGCGGTCCCCGCCAGAACCGATCTCATCATCGATCTCGAACTGCTGGATGTGAAGGAAGCTCCGCAGCCGCCCCAGCGCCCCGGCATAACGCCTGGGCCGCGTCCGCCGATGGGCGCTCGTCCCATGCCCGGTGGCCCAGGGATGCCGCCAAGCCCGGCCCAGCCCGGCGCGCCTGCAACGCCGCCGGCGCCAGGCGCGCCCGCTTCGGCAGCGCCCGCGGCTCCGCCAACTCCGAACACTGCTCCTGCTCCGCCAGCGGCGCCGAAGCCCGCTGCTCCAACGCCACTGGCCGTTCCCGCGACCCCGGCGCAACCGGCAGCGCCAGCGGCTCCGTCAGCTCCCGCAGTCCCGGCCCAGCCGCAGGCGAAGTAGCGGCTGGCTGCCGGGGAGTCTGTTGGGAACGGGTTTCAAGGGACGGCGCGGGCGCTTCTATGGCGGCAACTGCTGAAGAGACCGGGCGCCGGCGATGGAATACTCCTGCTCCGCCGCGGAGAGATCAGTTGGCCGCCGAGGCCCCTGCCTCCGGCGGCTCGCAGGCCTTCGATTCCTGCAGCTTGTAGAGCAGCGATCTATAGCTGATATTGAGCCACTTGGCCGTCTTCAGGCGGCTCCGGCCATGGGCTTGCAGCACCTTCATCACGATCTCGCGCTCCAGTTCCCGCGTGGCGGTCTTGGTAATCTCCTTGAGCGAGACGGGGTGGGCCAGATCGATCTCGGGGATCAGGGTGGCCGGGGTATACGAACCCAGCTCCGCCGCCAGAGCCTCCTCGCTGCCGATTAGGACATAGCTGCTGATCATGTTCTCGAGTTGGCGGATATTTCCCGGCCAGTTGTACCGCTTCATCAGGCGCAGGATGTCGCGGGAGAGCGGCTTGGGATTGAGACGATATCCTTTCGAGTGCAAGGCAAGAAAGTGATCGACCAGAATCGGTATATCCGCTGCCCGCTGGCGTAATGGCGGCAGATCGATGGTTACGGCGTTGATGCGGTAGAACAAGTCCAGCCGGAAGCTGCCGTCCTCGGTCTGCTGCCGCAGGTTTCCATTGGCGGCGCAGACGATGCGGGTATTCACTCGCCTGGACTCCTGTGCGCCGACGCGCATGAAGCTGCCATCTTGCAGCACTTGCAACAACTTGGCTTGTACCGACAGGTCCAGGCTGCCCACTTCATCCAGAAACAGGGTTCCCAGATGAGCCAGTTCCACGCGGCCGCGTTTGGTGGTGTACGCGCCGGTGAAAGCTCCCCTCTCGTAGCCGAACAGTTCCGACTCGATGAGCGCGTGCGGAATGGCCGGGCAGGTCACCTTGACCCAGGCGGCCTTCGACCGGCGGGACCGCGCATGCATCAACTTGGCAATGATGTCCTTGCCCGTCCCGCTCTCGCCCTGCAAGAGGATCGGAACAGTGGAGTCGGCAGTCCGATCCAGCTTCTGCCGAGCGAGCGCCATCATCGGCGATTGCCCGAAGATCACATTCATCGGAGGCAGATCGCGAATGTCGACGAATTCGGTTGCGCGTATGCGAGCCATTTTCTCTCCTCGATTGAGAGCAAGTTGCCCACATTCTGTACGCAATTGCGGGGCCAAACTCGGAGCCGGGGAGAAGGCCAGGCTTTGCTCCGATTCCGGGATGGGTTTGCGCGGCGCCGTTCAGCTATCGATCTGATGTTGTTCAGCCGGCCGGAACGGCGCGCTGGACATCCCTGGGGGCCCGGTTGCCTCGACAAAACTCCGTCCGGCTGTTTCCTTGCGGGTCACCGCGGCGGCCACTTGAACGGCGTTCGCATCCGCGCCAACCGGGCTCGGAATGCCGTAGCCTGTTCGAGCGGGCGCTTGAATTCGATCAAACAGCGAAACCTGTTTGACTTTCCATGGTAGGAGGGAGCTCATCTCAAGATGGAGAATCGGGCGCAAATTGTTCACATCTTTGGCTTGAGAACCCCGGCGCAGGGTTAACCAAAGATGTGCGGGACGCCGCACAAATGTGTAAATCCTTGCACAAATTGCGAAATGATTTACCATGTCTGAGTGGAAGACTGCTTCCCATGGGGGGGCAGAATCCAGCTTTCCGGCCCCCCCCCCCCCATTCAAACCCATTCAGCGAGGAATGAAAGACCAGGGATGGCGAATAAACTGCGTAGAGCGCCGAGGAGGGAGGGCAAGCGACGCCTTCACGTGGCTGTGCTCGACGCCGACCCTGCGATCTTAAAGTACATTGACGGCATACTCGCGGACCGCTTCAGCGTGAGCCTGTTTCACGAGGCCGCGGAGCTGGTCCGGAGCTTGAAAGAGCATCCCGCGCCCGACCTGCTGCTGATGGACTGGCACATCGGCATGGACGACACGGAGCAGAACGCTCTGGGCCTGCTGAAGAAGATAAGGGGCTCGAAGCCGAAGCTCCCCATCCTTATGCTCTCTTGCTCCGCCGAGTTGCAGGAGATGATGGTGGCGATTCGCATGGGCGCCACAGACGTGATCCTCAAACCATTTAGAAAGAGCGACATTGATTTTGCCGTGGAGCAATGCCTCAAAGAGGCGGAAAAGCCGGCGGACGACGCCGACGTCACGGAAATCCCTCTGGATGAAAACACCTCGTTTGTGAGAAGCAGCAAGCGGATGCGGGAGATCGAGTCGCAATGCGTCCTGGTTGCCCGGGCCGACATCCCCATCCTCATTCTGGGTGAGAGCGGCACCGGCAAGGAGGTCGCGGCCATGCTGATCCACAAGTTGTCAGCCCGGAGCCAGCGCCCTTTCCTGAAGGTGAATTGCGCGGCGATGCCTGTGGATCTGTTGGAGAGTGAACTTTTTGGCTATGAGCAGGGCGCCTTTACCGGAGCGGTCAAGTCGAAGCCCGGGAAGTTTGAGATCTGCAATGGCGGCACCATCCTGCTGGATGAGATTGGAGAGATGCCGAACGCTTTGCAGGCCAAGCTCTTACAGGTTCTTCAGGACGGGAGTTTTTCACGCCTGGGCAGCCGGTCGAGCGTCAAGGTCGATGTGCGCGTGATTGCCGCAACCAACCTGGACATCAAGGCGGCCATCGCGCAAAAGACATTTCGCGAGGACCTCTACTACCGTCTCAATGGCTTTACGGTGAAGATGCCCCCCCTGCGCGATCGCTTGGATGAGATTCCGATCCTGTCCCGGCACTTCATGCGCAAGGTGGCGACCAAGTACGAGTGCGATCCGTTGCCGATTTCGCCCGAACTCCTGAAGGCTCTGACCAGCTATTCATGGCCCGGCAATCTGCGCGAGTTGGAGAACACAATCAAGCGTTACCTGGTTTTGGCCGACGAGCAGGCAATCGTCGACGAGCTGAGTCCGCAGCAAAGCTCGGCGCCGCCCAACCCCAACGGGGAAGACACAGGCGGGGAGGGAGGTTTGAAGCATCTGGTGCGGAACTTGAAGGGCGGCGCTGAGTCTGCCGCCATCGCACAGACCCTGGAGGGTACCGGGTGGAACCGGAAGGCGGCGGCAAGCGATCTCCAGATCAGCTATAAAGCGCTGCTGTACAAGATCAAGCAATACAATCTCACTCCGCCCCAGAAACGGCGCAGCCTCGCCCGAGCACAATAAGAATGACCGCGTTCGCGGATGGCTGTTCATAGATCGGAAAAGGTTGCGCTCGACTTTGGAACCGGAACGATCAAGGGTTGCCTGGAATCGCCGCCCTGGGCCACAACGCAGGAATTGCCGGGCAACGCTCCCGGCAATCTATCCCAAGCGGATGGAGTTGGACTTCGGTGGGGAGGGCTCTGGGCCCACTCACCTCCTTTACTTGCCCCGGCCGTTTGCAAATTAGTACCCTCGGGCTGATTACCAACGAGGCACAGAACTGGCTCTAAACTGGGATTGGCCTCATTGCAACTTATCCAGCATGATGTGTCTGCGATGCCGCCTTTTCATCTGGCGGCCTGCTTGAACTTGGTGAGAGAGCTTGCCCATCGATGATCGACAACAATGGGACCAAATCGGAAAAAGTCGTCATCCGGTTCGGCACCGGGACGCTCAAGGGCTACCTGGACTCGCCCGCTTCGGAGACGATCGAAGAACTGCTGGGCAACGCTCCCCAGAGCGCGCTGGAAACCATCCGCGTTCGCCGTCTCGATTCGGATGCTGTTGAGGAGGTTTCATTCAAGGATGTCAAGGCAGTCTTCTATGTAAACAGCTTCGATGGAGACTCGGAACACAACCATCTGAACTTTCATACCCGCGCGCCCATCGTCCATGGCATCTGGATGCGTCTCCAGTTCCTCGACGGCGAAGTCATGGAGGGAATTGTATACAACTCTATTCGCTATCTGGTCGACCCGGGATTCTTCCTTCTGCCAACCGACCCCGGCAGCAACAACAAGCTGGTTTACGTGCTGAAGAGCTGGCTGGTCGACCATCGCATCCTTGGCATGCGCAAGCTCTAGCCGCCGGCCACAGGCTCCCTGACAATCGAATAGTTGAGAATCTCCGCGGCCACCCCCGTCAAATTCCTCAGAGCAGTCTCTCTACGGACGGTCCGGCCCCGGCATTGAATCAGGCAACAGGTTGAAAGGGTAATCTCCGGGGGCAACTCGAGGGTAAAGTCAAATTCGCGATCGACCAGGGCAATATCGTCGGAGCCCAGATAAAAATAGACTCCCCGGTTGCTCAGGTCCCGGGTATAGGCCGGAATCTCCCGCTCTCCAACGACCACAATCAGGGGCGCATTCAGGGTGAAGCGCTGCCTTCCCCGCCGGTCTTCCGCCCTGGTCGACTTTTGACGCATATACTCCAGTTCCAAACGCCATCGTCTGCCGTGGGATGCGATCCGTTGGAAAACCGCCATATCCGCGAGGTCCGGACGGCCTTTCCCCGCCGTCGCGCGTGAGCGCCGGCGATGCTTACCACCACAGAGTTGGCTATTTGGTACTTAAACACTATTGCAATCTGATTGCCGAACGTTTTTTACGTGAACATTGAGATAATGAGCATTCCAGAATTTGGAAGTGCAATTCTCTGCGCACAAAGTGGGTAGAAGTTGGACACTTTGGTGCTCTCGGTTGCATCGCCGCCAGCTCTCGTCCCACATGTCGAGACTGGGTGCGGACCGAACTGAAGCCCATTCGGCTGCGCCTGCGCCTGCTGCTGTCCCACCGCATTCCCGCGCGGTTTCGAGGAACGGCATTCCCGCAAACGCCCAAAAACAGCCTCGCGCGACCGGGTCCCCGACCGGGCTTCCGGAGCATTCGGAAAACCCTGCCCCGCCGGCAGAGGGAGACTACCGTGGATGCGCGTTCAGCTTGTCGAGCACGAGCTTCAAATCATCCAGCTTCTGACCGGCTTCGCCCAGCTTGCCTTCCGAGGTGAGGCGCTGGTACTCCGAGAAGTCCTTTCCGGCCTGGGAGATCAGCGCGTTCATATCCTCCGCGGGCTTGGGCGTTGTCCCGGCTTCCAGCGCGGCCCGGGGCGCTTCGGCGGAGCTCAGGGACGAGGCTTCCGATCCAAACAGGGAGGTCAACGCGGCCTCGAAGGTTGGCGCATAGGCGAGCCGGTCTTGCAGTGCAAGCACGACCAGGCGCAACTCCGGCATCGGGCTGCGCTCGGCCTGCAGGTAAATGGGCTCCGCGTATAACAGCGCGCGCCCGCACGGAATGACCAGCAGGCTGCCGCGGCGGACGTGTGAACCCTGCTGATTCCACAGGGTCAGTTGCCCCGAGAGCTGCGCATTCTGATCGATGCGCGACTCGATCTGCTGCGGCCCGTCAACCAGCTTGGATTTGGGAAAGTCGTAGACCACCGAGGTGCCGTAGTGCGCGCCGTCGCTGCGTCCGGCAATCCAGCCGATCAGGTTGTTCCGGTTGGCTGGCGTGAAGGGTAGAATCTCGACGAACTCCAGGCCCGCCTCTCCGGGCAGATTCATGAGCACAAAGTTGGGCTGCATGGCCTGAGTGGCTTGCGCGCCGGCTTCGCCCATTCCCGTCTCGGTGGCCACTGTCCAAAGATCTTCGCGATTGTAGAAGACCTCCGGATTCGTCATGTGATACAGGCCGTACACCTCCGCCTGCACGCTCAGCAGCAGTTCCGGATAGCGGACATGCTTGCGCAGCCCGGCGGGCATCGCCGCGGCATCCTTGAACAACGACGGGAAGATGCCGCGATAGGCGGCCAGGATCGGGTCTTCGCTGTCGAAGACATAGAAAGTGGCGGTTCCGTCGTAGGCGTCGACGACCGCCTTGACGCTGTTGCGCATGTAGTTGATGGACTGACTGCCGAGCAGGTTATGCGTCGAGTAGGGATAGGAGTCGGACGAGGTATAAGCATCCATGATCCAGGAGAGGCGGCCATCGTCGCCCACCACAATGTAGGGATCCTGATCGAAGGCGAGGAACGGCGCCAGGGCCACAACGCGATCGCGCACGTTGCGGCGCATGAGCAGGCGGCTCTGCGCATTCACATCGTCGCTGAAGGGCAGCTTGGCGATATCGCCGCGGTCGAATGCGAGCAGGATGCGGCGCGGCAAGCCGCCCACGGCAATGCCGCCGTTGCCCTCGTAGGAGGCGAGGTTGTTGGCCTGGCCCTCGGGGTAGTTGAACTCCTGCTGGCGAGTCTTCACGTAGACATCGGTGTTGGTCATCTCGCCGAAGTAGATCTCGGGGCGGGTGACGTTCAGGCCATGCGCCGTGCTCTGGACGGGCATGTTGCTCAGCAGCAGCGTGGGCAATCCCTCCGCCGTGAAGCCGTTGACGGGGTTCATGGTGATCCCGTAGCCGTGGGTGTAGATGAGCTTTTCGTTGATCCAGTTGCGGCTGCTCTCGGGAAGTTTGTCCACGTTCAGCTCGCGGGTGGCGAGCATCACCTCGCGCAGAGAGCCGTCGATCTGGTAGCGATCGATGTCGATGCTGGGAAAGTCGTAGTAGGTCCGAATCTCCTGTATCTGGCGCAGCGTATCCTTCAGCGCCTGCACGTCCCACAGGCGGATGTTCTGGAGGGTGGCCTGATTGCTGGCCGGGTCGGCCGCCCCCACGGTAGTCTCGGCGGGGAACTCGCGCTGCGAGAACCGGTCGAGGCCGTATGCCCGGCGCGTCATTTCGATGTTGTTGGCGATGTAAGGCTGTTCGCGAACCAGTTCGTTCGGCTTGACCAGGAAGCTGGTGACGTACCAGCCGACGACGCCAACCGCGACGTAACAGAGTGCGGCCGGAACGACGGCTGCGATCAGCCAGCGGCCACGCGGTTGGAACGTGCCCCCGGCAAACGCTATGGCCGCTCCCAGCAGCAGCGCCCAAAAAACAATGAGCAGGCCGGCGAGCGTGATGTGCGCGTCCGTGTAGGTGACCCCGTCGAAGATCGTATGGTGATCGAAGAGGAGGTCGAAGCGGCCGACGTAGACATGCAGCGCCATGAGGACGAGAAGAATCCCCACCGCGATGGAAAGCCCGCGCCAGGGCAGTAGGATGGCGCTGCGGAAGCGCCCGCCGAGAACGCGGCTTCCGCCCGTAATCAGGATGAACAGGACGGCGAGGACGCAGATCATTACCGAGAGCGTAAGCAGCCATCCGATGAGGAGATGCCAGGCGGGCAGCGTGAAGAGATAGAAGTTCAAGGGCAAGCCAAAGACCGGGTCGGCAAAGCCGCCCGCGGCGCGCGGGGCATACCAGAAGAGCGCCAGAGTCGGCCACTGCACCTCCATCGCGGCGCCGGTGCCCAGCGCGATGACCAGCGAAATAACGGCGGCGATCAGGCGCATAGCGGAGGCGACGGGGAGTTTTATCTCGTTTCCGGCGATATAGATGGTGTGGTCGCTGGGCAGATCGGCCGTATGCGCCCGCCTAAGAGCCGAAAATGCACCGAAGAGGATCAGGAATGTGACGGCGGCGAAGCCCGTGAATACTCCCCACTCCAGGCCCAGCGTCTTCCAGAAGACCTCCCCGTAGCCAAGCGATCGGAACCATAGCAGATCAACCCAGTAGGAGAGCGCGGTCCGGCCGCCAAGGAAGACGGCGGCAACCACGGCGATGAGTAAAAGGAGGCCGCGGCGGCGAGACCGCGGCGGCTGCGTCTTGAGTGGCAAATAGCTGTACTCGGGCACTTCTCTACCCCATCTTGCGTGTTTCGTCCCGCTTGGAGGTCCAGGGCTTGTCGAGCGATCGCGGAGCGGCAGCCGGCTTGCGGTTCCTTGACCCCCGGTTGAACGATCCCGCCTCTATCACGATAGTCCACTTCCATGGTCTTTGCAGCCGGGGAGCGGCTTCCCGTTGCCGAACCGGCTACAGGGACGACTCGAGAATGTGACCCATCTTCTCCTGCTTGGTGCGCAAGTAGCGCTCAAAGGACTCCTGGGGCTCGACCTCGGCGGAGACGCGCTCGACGACGGCGATGCCGGCCGATTCCAGAGCCGCCACCTTGGCCGGGTTGTTGGTGATGAGGCGGACCTGGGAGACGCCGAGCAGTTTGAGGACCGCGGCGGGCAGCTCGTAGGCGCGGCAGTCGGCGGCGAAACCCAGTTCGACGTTGGCCTCGACGGTATCCATGCCCCGATCCTGCAACTCGTAGGCCTTGAGCTTGGCCATCAAGCCGATGCCGCGGCCCTCCTGCTGCTCGTAGAGCAGAATGCCCGCGCCGGCCTCGGCGATGATGCGCAGGGACAGTTCGAGCTGCAGACGGCAGTCGCACCGCAAGGAGCCGAACACGTCGCCGGTAAGGCACTGGGAGTGGATGCGGACCAGCGGCGGCGCGGAGTGAATGTCGCCCATCACCAGCGCGACCAGACCCTCGACCTCGTCCTTGCCCGCGCTGTCGGCGGCGGCCTCCGCACGAGGACGAGAAGTTGCCGCGATGCCCTCAAATCCCAGGATGCGGAAGGCTCCCCAGCGGGTGGGAAAATCCGCTTCGGCGATCTTCTTCACGCTCGCAGGTTCCATAGCGCCATTTTACAGGGGACAGGTCCGCCCGAGGCGAGACTCGCCGTGGCGAGGGTCAGGGGTCTCTGCTGTCACACCCAGGTCAGTACGCCCTTGGCCCAGGCCCATGCCAGACCCTCGACGAGCATCAGCACAAAGACCAGCATCGCCACGCAGGCCGCCACGCTCAGCCCGGAAAACGCCACCGCGAACGGGAGCAGAAAGACGGCCTCCACATCGAAGATCAGGAAGATGATGGCATACAAGTAGTAGGCGGAGCGGAACTGCATCCAGGCGTCGCCCTTGGACTCCAGGCCGCACTCGTAGATCGAGTTCTTCACCGCGTTTGGCTTGGCCGGAGAAAACAGCTTGGCCCACAGCCACGCCAGCGCCAGCGGGGTCAGCCCAAAGCACAGCGCCGCCGCGAACAGAACCGCCAGAGCAAAGTAAGGGCTAGAGGCCATCTGCGAAAACAAAACCCTTCTGAATCAACGTACCAGTTCAAGGCCCATTCTGGCGAAGGAGTTAGTTCTTTATCCCCGGCCAGCCGGTTTTTCATTCGCTCATATTCCGGGCTCTGAACCACATGCAGGATACCCTCCGGGTTGGGGCTGAGAACCCGAGACTCGGCTGCGGCACGCAGCACTTCTTTGGCTAGCGGCTAATATGTCGTTCCCTCCACCTTTCGATGGAAGCATCCCACCCCTCAACCCTGCTACCGTTCTTGTGTTCCCGCGGCCTTCCCCGCAAGTCATGCCGTTGAGGATCGACCCTTCCCCTGGGAGATCACCGGACGATGTTTGAGACTGCGCTCAAGAGAGCCCACAAGACTGTCTTGCCCCGCCGGCTGTCGAGCGCCGTCCTCATGGTTCTGGCTCTTGGGGCCGTTTGGCCGCCGATCGCGGGGACTGTCCGCGCCGGCACGGAACCTGAGTCGGCCTCCGCGCCGGCTGCGAATCCCGCTGGAGCAAGCACAGCTCCCGCTGCCAGCCCCGAGGCCTCTTCCAGCGCCAGCCCGGCCTACTCCGCACCCACCGGCATCACCGGGCCAACGACTCCCTTCCACGATTCCGTCGCTTCCCGTTACAACTACGCCTTCGGCAAGGACGCGCCGTTTCTACCCTCTAACGCAACCTCGTCCAACGGCCAGTTCTTGAGCCCCAGAAGCTTTTATACCGCCCAGTATTGCGGCCACTGCCACCAGGAGGCCTATCGCCAGTGGCGCCAGTCGGTTCACTCCAACAGCTTCCGAGCCCCGTGGTATTTGAAAAACGTGAACCTGCTCATCGATGAGAGGGGCGTGCAGTACTCCCGCCACTGCGAGGGCTGCCACAACCCGGTGGCACTGCTCAGCGGCGACCTCTCGCAGGGCATGCCGAAGAAGCGCCCGTTCGAGGACGAGGGAGTCACCTGCTCCACCTGCCACTCCATCCAGTCGACGGACGCAACCGGCACCGGCAGCTACGTCATGGGCATCCCCGCCGTTCTGGTTGACGAAGCCGGCGCGCCCATCGCGCGCCCTGTCTCCGACGCCGAAATCCTGTCGCATCTCGACCGCCATTCCAAGGCCGTGATGCGCCCTCTCTACCAGACCGCCGAGTTCTGCGCCGCCTGCCACAAGGCCGCCATCCCCCGCTCGCTCGACGATTACAAGTGGCTTCGCGCCATCTCCCTCTACGACGAGTGGCAGGGCGCCAGCTTCACCAAGCAGTCCCCGCTGCCCTTCTATCGCAAGGACTCGGTCTCCACCTGCCAGACCTGCCACATGCTCCGCGAGCCTCTGCCCGCGGGCGCCATCGACCCCGGCGCCAAGGACGGCCAACTCGTCTCTCACCGCTGGCTGGGCGGCAACACCCTCATGCCCCAGTACTACAACTACGCCGAGCAAGCAGAAAAACTTGCCGCATTCCTCAAGAACGGCCCGGACGGCAAGGGCGTATTCAACGTGGACATCTTCGCCCTGGAAAAGGAGAATGCCGCCGCGACTCCGAGTGACGTGGTGATGGTCGCCCCGCTCGGCCTGACCAGCTTCTCTATCGCTCCCGGCGAAACCCTGGTCGCCGACATCGTCATTCAGAACAAGGGCATCGGCCACTCCTTCATCCCCGAGCAACGCGACTTCTACGAAGCCTGGGTCGATTTCACGGTCAAGGACGGCTCCGGCAAGACGCTGGCAGAGAGCGGCTTTATCCAGCCCGACGGCAATCTCGACCCCTCCGCCCACTCCTTCACCAACCGCCTCATCAACGTCAAGGGGGAACTGAACGACCTGCACCAGATCTGGCACAACCGGGTGCTGGCCTATAACAACGCCTTGCAGTCCGGCCGGTCGCAGTTGGTCCGCTACCGTTTCCGCCTACCCAAAGACCTAACCGGGCAGATCGCCATCACCGCGACCGTGAAATACCGCCGTTTCAACCAGCACTTCATCGACTACGCGATGGACCGGAAGCAATACCCGATGCCGGTCGTCGATATAGCATCGGAGACCAAGACATTCAAGATCGGCGAGAACGCGCCCCAGCCGCCGGACCCGTCGGAGAACAAGGAGTGGATGCGCTGGAACAACTACGGCATCGGCCTGCTCGACGCGCAGCAGTACCAGGCCTCCGTCCACAGCTTTGAGCGCGTGGCCGCCCTGCGCCCCGACTACGCCGACGCATTTACCAATATGGCCGTGGTGGAGATCTCCTGGGAGAAGTACGACGATGCCAAGTCGAATCTGGCCAAGGCGCTCGCCCTGCTCCCCGGCGATCCTCGCGCCCTTTACTACCGGGCGCTGGTCGAACGCAACGCCGGCCAGGTCACGGAGGCCATCGCCGACCTGGAGGCCGTGCTGGCCAGGTATCCGCGCGCCAGGGACGCCCTGCGCGAACTCGGCTTCAGCTACTACCAGCAGCACGACTACGCCGCCGCGCGCGGCGCCTACGAGCGCCTGCAAGCCGTTGATCCCGACGATCTGGCTGCCCACTACCAGCTCGCCATCCTCTACCGCCGGCTGGGCGAGAAGGCAAAGGCCGCCATCGAGAGCGCCAAATTTGCCGACCAGAAGGACGACCCAACCGCCAGCACCTACGCTCTGGAGTTCCTGCGCAAGCATCCCGAAGTAGCCGCCGAATCCGTAGTCTGGCACACCCACGACCTGACCGGCGACGCCCCCAGGAAGCCCGCCAAGATCGAGTACCACTACATTCCCGGCGCGGGAGAATAGCCGCGGCTTGCGGCGCCGAGGCGCCCTCCGGGGTCGGGCACCGCCAGGCGCCCGCTATCGGGGTTGCGTAGAGCGGAAGAAACTTACCCCCACAGAACGCTTGTAAGTACCATATATTCAACAAGATGAGTCAGATTCAGACCAATATCAATATAGTAAACAAGTAACCACTCTTGGATTACCTTGAGCGGAGAATATCGTCGTCAAGGCCTTTTGGGCTTTGCTCACAATCAGGATAATTGGGTCATCCTTGGTGGGTAATTCAAAGCAGGGCTGTTCCCAGGGAATGCAACGCGGTTGTTTCCAGATGCCGGCTACGCGGCGTCCCGCGGCCACTGTCGGCGGCTGCCATGCGTTTTGAACGTGTGGTAAAACATCCGTAAGCAGGTCAACCGGAACTTCGAGGGAGCTTCGTTGGGTCGGCAGAAGCCGCTTTCGACCGCTTTGCCCGGACCGGGAGATCCGGGATCCCCGGCGACAGACGCTGGCCGCGCGGATCGAGAGCTTTCATTTGCAGGCTTCCGGCTCCAGGCCGACGGCACCCTCCTGCGCGGAGACGCGGTCGTTCATCTGCCTCCCAGGGAGTTGGCGGCGCTTCGTGTGCTCGTAGCCCGCGCCGGCCAGATCGTTTCGCCCCTCGAGCTGCGCCAGGCTCTGTGGGGCGATGTGCACGTCACCGCCGACAGCGTACCCAAGTGCCTCGCCTCATTGCGCGCGCGGCTGGAGCCGGTGCAGTGCATCCAGACCGTCTACAAGCGCGGCTACCGCTTCTCCGCCGAGGTGCGCCCTCACGGCGCCGCGCCAGCCAACGCGCTTCCCCGGCTGGCCATTCCGCCCTTCGCCACCGGTTTCGGCATTCCCGAGCATCTTGGTCCCGCCGTCGCCGAGGAGACTATCGCCCGGCTGAGCAACGCGCAAACTCCGGCGGTCACCGTCCTGGCCCGGGATTCGGTCTTCATGCTGGCCTCCCAAGGTCTCGGCGCGCAGCAAATCGGCGAGACCCTCAAAGCCGACCTGGTCCTGGCCGGAACCCTGCGCGCGCTGCCATTGCATTTCCGCCTCAGGGCGGAGATGATCCGGGTGGAGGACGGCGCCCAGATCTGGGTGGAAGACCTGATCGTGCCGCGGGGCCGCATCGCTGGACTCGAATCCGAGCTCGGCGACCGCCTCGCCTTCCGCCTGCACTCGGGCGCCCTCTCCATATCCGCAGCCGCCGCGACCGGCACCGAGCTCGATCGCGGTTCCCAGGACGGCGGCCTTGCCTTGTGGAATGGTAAGGACAGCGCTTCGCCTCCGGGGTCGAACTGCCGCGAGGCCTACGAACTCTACCAGCGCGCCCACCATGAGTGGCAGACTCTCCAGCGCCACAGGATGCAAGACAGCCTGCAGCACCTGCTGCGAGCTACCGAGCTGGATCCCTCGCTGATCGCCGCCAAGGTCGATCTGGCGCATCTGTGCGTCACCCAGGCCTTTTACGGCTTCATGTCTTCAGCCGTGGCCGCGGACCTGGTGCGCCGCGCGGCGGAGTCGTGTCCAGCGATCGGTTCCGGCCCTTGGACCGGGCACCCGGCTCCGGGCTCTTCCCTTCGCGCGGAAGCTATGCTGCCCGCGCTGGGCTGGATCGACTTCCATGTGGACCGCGATTTGCCCGCGGCGCTGCGGGCCTTTTCCCGCTCCGCACATCTGCCTCACGATCCCTGGATAACTCGCGCGCGCTCCATGCTCGCTCTCAGCCGCCATCGCTTTGCCGAAGCCATCGAGTTGCTGCGCGCCGCTCTGGGGCAGGATCCTTTTGCACCCTGGCTGCACGCCGGCCTGGCCTGGGCGCTCCACCTCGCCGGTCAGGCCGATGAGAGCGTCCGGCAGTTTCGCCAGACCCTCGCTCTCTTCCCCGAGCATGAAGGCGCCGCTCTGTATGGGGCGATGATCCTTGCTTTCAACGGAGACACGGCCCGCGCCGTCGAGCTTGCTCAAGGCCTCGTTCAGCGCTGGCCATACTTCGATCTGGCCAGCGCCGTCCACGCCTATGCCCTGGCTTGCGCGGGCCGCGCGGACGAAGCCCGCGCCATTCTGGAACGCCTGGATTGGCTGAGCCGGGAACGCTTCGTCCTCAACTCGTTCCATCCCGCCGTTCATGTCGCCCTCGGGGACCTCGACGCCGCGCTCTCCGAACTACGCGTCGCCAACGAGAGCCGCTGCCCATGGTTCTTCCAGATGCTCGCCGATCCCCGCCTAAAACCTCTTCACGGCCGCCCGGAGTTCGTGGAGATGCAGGCCATTCTCACCTGGATGGAAGCGGACGCCGCCGAATACCCTGCGGCGGAAGCCTGAATCGCTCTTCGCCTGGTCGCCGCTACAGCCCGGTGATCCCCGTCGATGGCTAAGAACTTATCCGTAAATTGCGAATTCTGTAGCGCCGCTTTTCAGAGCGGCTGTCGTGCATCCGCCACGGCGGACAGACCTTCACCCACCGCCCCCGACGGCTTGGAAGCCGCCAGTACAGCCGGTCTGGAAACCGGCGCCACAATTTGCGGATAGGCCCTAAGAACCTCCGCGTCCTCGCCGGTATTGCAACGGATCCTCGATTCCATTCTCGCGGAAGCCCTTTCGCCGCAGAAGGCAGGAATCGCATTGCCCGCAGGGCGCGCCCGCCGGCGACGGATCGTAGCAACTGCTGGTGAGCGAGTAGTCCACGCCCAGTTCGATGCCCTTGCGAACGATTTGCGCCTTGGTCAAAGCGATCAGCGGACTATGAATCCTGAGCGCCTGTCGGCCTTCGACCCCGGCCTTGGTCGCCAGGTTGGCCATCTTTTCAAAAGCCTGGATGAACTCCGGACGGCAGTCGGGGTAGCCCGAGTAGTCCAGTGCGTTCACGCCGATGAAGATGTCGCTCGACCCCAGCACCTCGGCCCAGGCCAGCGCAAAGGAAAGAAAGATGGTGTTGCGCGCGGGGACGTAGGTGATAGGAATGCCCTCGGCCATCTCGACCGGCGTGCGCCCCTTGGGCACATCGATGTCGCCGGTGAGCGCGGAGCCGCCAAAGGCGCGAAGATCGATGGACGCAATGCGGTGTGCGGCTACGCCGATCGATGCGGCGACCCGGCGGGCGGCTTCCAACTCGAAGATGTGCCGCTGGCCATAGGAGAACGAGAGCGCGTAAAGCTCGTAACCCTCGCCGCGGGCGATGGCCAGCACCGTGGCTGAGTCCAGCCCTCCGCTCAACAGCACGACGGCTTTCCTCGGTGTGGATTCCATGGTTTGGCCTGCCTATTTCAAATCTCCGCCCTTGCCGATGTCCATCGAGGGCGGGAGCGGGTTGCCTTCGTCGATGGAGGCATCGATGCACTGCTGGAGCAATCCCTTGGCTTCGAGAATGAACTCGATAGCGTCGCGCCCGGCGCCTTCGCCACCCTTATTCGGAGTCACGTAGTGGGCTTCGGCCTTCACCTGCGCCCGCGCATTGGCAGCAGCCACGGCAAGGCCGCACTGGCGCATCGCCGGCAGGTCGATCACGTCGTCGCCCACATAGGCGATCTCGTCCAGGGTCACGCCTTCCTTCTCCATGATCTCGCGGATGGCCTTCATCTTGAACGCGCAGCCCTGATAAACGAATTCGAGCTTCAGGTCGCGGGCGCGCAGGGCCACGGCCTCGCTGATGCGCTTGGTAATGACGCCCACCTTCATTCCGCCCAGCCGCGCCAGCGTCATGCCCGCGCCGTCGTGGGCGCTGTACCCCTTGGCCTCCACCATCTTGGTGACGATGGAGCCATCCGGCAGCGCCACCGGCATGGGATAAATCCAAATGGTCCCGTCAGTCAGAACGCCATCGACGTCGAAGAGAACGATCTTGATCTTGCGGGCGCGATCCTGCGCTGTGAGTGCCATGCCTCAATTCTACGCATGGCTTCCGCTCGCGTTCCGTAAACCGCGGCGGTCCGGGAGAAAATGGACGCATGGATCGGAATCCACCCGCCGCCACACCGCAGGCACCGCTCGAACCCGGAGATTACTATCTCGAAGGGGAGAACCTGGTCTTCACCGCGCAGTACCACCTCAGGCGCGGCTCCTGCTGCGGCTCAGGCTGCCGGCACTGCCCTTACGGGTTCGCGGTGGAATGCGCGCCGGCAGTTCCCGGCGATGAGCCGTTCAAGAGGGATTGACCTCCGGCCGGCGCTGCAGCCGCAGCCGCCTCCCGCACCAGCACCGCAAAGCGCGGAAACGCAAAGCTGCCCTGGGCGTCGTCGATCACATTCAACTGGCACACGTACTGGCCCGGCTTGAGTCCGGCCAGCGGCACATCCAGCTCGATGGCCACCGCGTCGCGCCCCTCCACATTGATCGCTCGGGCCTCGACCTGCGGAGTCTCATAGACCTTTGCGCCATTCTGGATCAGCTCGAGGCTGCTGAGCAGCCTGATGCCCGGCTTGGTTGCCTTGGGCTGACTCTCGGCCGGTTTCTCCCGCGCCGGAGAATAGATCTCGTAAAGCAGGTAAAGGTGCTGGTCCTGGCGGAAGACGTGGCTGATGTTGGGCACGTACTCCTCGCCGCCGCGCACCAGAGGAGTGTTCTTTTTGCTGGGCTGCCGCATGGAGGCCAGCACAATCGAACTCATCTTTAGCGGAGCCTTCTTCATCTCCGGCAGCGCAATCTCCGCCTCGAACGAGCCCATGCGGCCGGTCTGGTTTTCGCGCACCACAAACTTCAGGCGATACTTTCCCGGCGGCAGGTTGAAGCTGGTGGTGTACTGGATGTTCTTCTGCCGCGCCTGCAGGCTGGGGTCCAGGTTCAGCTTCACCGTCTCGCGGGCGTGGCCGATGGGCCGCTTGGCCTCGTCGATCACCGCGCCGATAATGTCCAGCGTGGCCTTATCCTTGTCTTCGCCCTTCACAAACGGAATCTGCGAGCCGGGCACGATCAGCGAGACCGGCACAAAGAAGCGATTCTCATCCAGGCGGAAGTACATGGCGTCGAGATAGACGGCCATATCGGTGGCCGGCAGATCGCTGGCCAACTGCTCCTCCAGCTCGCGCTCGCGGTCTTCATGGCCGGAGTGCTGGAAGTCGGCCGGAGCATAATAGCCGGGCCGGTATTCGAGCTTCACTCCCGGCCGGTTCACCTTGATCGTCAGCTTGCGGTAGCGGCCGTCGCGCAGCGGATTCGTGCTGCGAAACCCAATTGCGTAATACGCCGACGTATCCCGCTCGACCTGCGCAAAGGCGGGAGCGAAGTCGTTGGAATCGAAGAACGCCTTGCCGCCCGTATCGGTCGACAGAGTGGCCATCACCTCCTGCGTGGCGAAGTTGGCGTTCATGTTGTTGGTGAGCGCGCCGCCGTTGTATGCGCCGCTGCCGCGCAGGCTGCCGGTGGAAGCGTCGCCCAAGGGAGAGATCGCCTGCAGGCCGCGCGTGTCCACGCTATAGATGGCCAGATTGGCGCGCACCGCGGAGTTGATGGCCGCCCGCAGCGAGGCCTGGTTCTCAATCCCGTCGCGCGAGATGCCGCCGGAGAAGTAAAGCAGCGATTTCTTCTCCGTGATCTTCTCGAGTGCCTTCGAGACCGCCCGCAGCGCGAAGAGTTCGCGATCGGTATTGAGGTCGTTGTACTCGCTCTCGTCGGGCGTGTAACCGGTGGTGTCTTCCACCTGGTTCGAGTTCGCCGTGGCGCCCTCGGCAAAGCCCTGCCCCTCGGTGCCATTGTAAACAGCCACTTCGTTGATCAGCGCCGTCTTGTCGGCGGTAAAGTCCTGGTCCACCTTCAGCGTGTCGCCGAGCGAGACGAGCGCCACCAGGTCGGCGGGCTGCATCTTCGTCTTCAGGAACTCCTGCGCCGCTTGCACGCTTCGATCCAGATCTTCCGGCTGCATCGAGGTCAGGTCGAAGAACATCACGATCAGGCGGTGATTGCGCAGGTCTTCGGGCTTTGCCACCACCACGGCCTTGGAACCGTTGCCTGTGGTCCCGGCGGCCAATCCGCTCACCGTGGCCTCGTTCAGCGGCGTGGCCTTGTCCACGCTTTCAAAGTCGAAGGTCGAGATTTGCTGCTGCTTGCCGTTCTCGTAGATGCTGAAATCGCTCTTCTTCAGGCCCTGGACCAGCTCGCCGGTCTTCGCGTCGCGCGCTACCACGTTGGTCAGCACCAGCTCGCCGTTCACCTTCAAGACAAAGCCGCCCTGCGGGGTAGACGAAATCTGCGCGCTCGAAGCCTGGCCGCCCGAATCCTGAGCGGAGCTCTGCGCCAGCGCCGGCAGCGCGCCCGCAAGGGCCAACGCCAGTGCCGCAAACCCCGCTCCCGTACGCCGCATCCAGTCCGTCATTCAGTTCCTTCCATTGGATTCCGCTAACTGTCCAAACAACCTGGCGCCCCGATCCAGCCTTCTCAGCACATGGCACATAGTGTACAGGGCGGGCACATCCTAACCGCGCAGGCAACTGAGGGACAAGGGCCTTACAGAATACGGGGAAACTCGCGCGAAGATCAGACGCCGGATTCAGACCGCGCCTTTCAGAGTGTTTAGATGCGTTGGCTCCGAAACGGTTTACAACAAGTTCGGAAAAGTCCCTTCCATATCAGTAATTTATCATCTGTTTGACGCGGAGAGCAGCCCCACGCCGCCCCCAGATGCTGTAGGCTCATAGATGCATGGAAATCACCTGCGCGCGCTGCCACGAAACCCTCCAGGCGGACAACCGCTACTGCCCGGCCTGCGGTCTGCCGCAACTGATCTACTCGGCCGAGGCCGCCCCCGGACAGCCCCAGCCGGCGCGCTGGGACGAAGGGGTGCGCGATGCAAGCAGCGTGGATTGGAAGCCCGCCCTGCGCGCCGCTCTCATGCTGGCGGTTCCGGCGGGGCTGTTCTCCAGCGTACTTTCGCCGTTGAGTTCCCTGGGGATGTTTTGGATGGCCGCCGCCGCGGCCTGGGCGGTGGTACTGTACGTGCGCAGCCAGCGGCCGGCGTGGATCACCATCGGAGCAGGCGCCCGCATCGGCCTGGTGACCGGAATTCTGGGCGGCTGGCTGGCATTTGGCGCCAGCGGCGGCGCCCTTTTCGTCGAGCGGTTCGTGCTCCACCAGTCCAGCCAGATCGATGGGTTGTACAAGACCATGGTCCTCGACCCGTTCCAGGAGAGGGCCCAGCAGTCGATGGCGGGATTGTCGGCGTCGGATGCCGCGCAGATGCAATCCCAATTGGCCCAACTCCAGTCCTGGATGGTCTCCCCGGAGGGCCATGCGGGCATTTGGGCCTGTGGCTTTGCCTGCAATTCGGTTCTTCTGATTTTCTTTGCCGTTGCCGGCGGCGCTTTGGGCGCGCGGTGGATGGCCCGGACCCGTCAGCCGGAGGTTTAGGCGGCCGTTTGCCCCCCGAGCAGAGGGTTCCCACCGTCGGCGCGAACCCTTTCGTGGCCTCCGAAACCTGCACGATTCGGTTTAAAACCTCTCGAACTTGCCCGGGAGCGGTGACCCCTCGTATCATCCTGCGAGAGACACACCCGCGAGAGTGAAGCGGCGAGAGATGAGCGGCGAGAGAGCGACCATGAGCGAAGCCGAAGACAAACCGGGCCTGCGCCTGAAAGGCAGACTGATGTCGGCCTCGGAGATAGAGCGCACGCTGGTGCGCCTGGCCCACGAGATTGTTGAAAAGAGCAACGGCAGCGACGGCCTGGCGCTGGTGGGCATCAAGCGCCGCGGCGTTCCCCTGGCCGAACGGCTGGGCAAGCTGATCTCCAGTATCGAGAAGCATCCCGTCGATACGGGCGTGCTCGACATTCAGTTTTACCGCGACGATCTCTCCACCAGGGACGTTCGCCCGGTGGTTACTGCGGGAGCCATCGGCTGCGAAGTTGAGGGCCGCGACGTGGTGCTCTGCGACGATGTGCTCTACACCGGCCGGACGATCCGGGCCGCTCTGGACGCGCTGTTCGACCACGGCAGACCGCGCCGGGTGCAACTGGCCGTGCTCATCGACCGCGGCCATCGCGAACTGCCGATCGAAGCCACCTACATCGGCAGGCGCGTGCCCACCAGCAGCCGCGAGATCGTTGAAGTGAAGTTCCACGAGGTGGACCATGACGAGCAGGTGCTGCTGGTGGAACGTGTGGATTAAGTGAGAAAGGCAGCTTTTAGCCTTTAGCTCTTAGCTTTTAGCTAGAAGCTAGCAGCTGGAAGCTGGAAGCTGGAAGCTGGAAGCTGAAACATATGAGCCCAACCGCAACGCCAGCCCGCCGGCAGCTTCATCCGCCGCCCGTGCCCGCCTCGCCGTTCCCCTACCATCCGGGATCGCTGCTGTCGGCCCAGGATCTGACGCTGGAGGAATTGAGCCGCATCCTGATCCGCGCCACGGCTCTTGAGAATGAAGACCCGCTGGTGCGGAGCCGCATTCTGGCCAAGCGCCGCGTGGCGCTACTCTTCTACGAGTCCTCCACGCGTACCCGCACCAGCTTTGAGCTGGCCGCCAAGGGCCTGGGCGCCGACACCACGCTGGTTTCCAGCCTCAGCTCGAGCATCGAAAAGGGCGAGAGCCTGAAAGACACCGGCCTGACGCTGCGCGCCCTGGGTGCCGAAACCATCATTCTGCGCCACAACTCCTGCGGCGCTCCCTGGCTGCTGGAGGCCGAGACCCGCCTGCCGGTGCTCAACGGCGGCGACGGCATGCATGAGCATCCCACCCAGGCGCTCCTCGACCTGCGCACCATCCTGGCCCACCTGCGGCCGGGCGTTGAGGTTGTAACGGCTGAGGCGCTGGCCGGCGTCACCGTTTCTATCGTCGGCGACATTCTGCACAGCCGCGTGGCCCGCTCCAACATGATGCTGCTGCCCCGGCTGGGCGCGCGCGTGCTGCTCTGCGGACCGAAGGAGCTGCTCCCGGATCTGGCTGCGGCGGCTGGACCGGGCATCGCTATCGAGCGCGACTTCGATGCCGCGTTGCGCCAGTCCCAGGCGGTGATGATGCTGCGCATCCAGGCCGAGCGTCTGGCCGGTATGCAACTGGATCTCGAACAGTACAAAGCCAGCTACCAACTCACCGGGCTGCGGCTGGCCGCGCACGCGCCGGAGGCAATTGTGCTGCATCCCGGGCCCATCATCCGCGGCCTGGAGGTAACGGCGGGCGTGGCCGACGGCCCGCAGTCGGTGATTCTGGAACAGGTGCGGAATGGGGTTGCGATCCGCATGGCGGTCGTCGAGCGGGCGCTGACGGCATCGCAACAAGGAGGCCGCGCATGACGGCACTCGCGATTCTCGGCGGCCATCTTATCGACCCGGCGGCCGGCGTCGACCTGCTCAAGGACATTCTGCTCAAGGATGGGCGGGTGGCCGAGATCGCCGGCCCCGGCAAGCTGAAGCAGGCCAACGGCGCCGAATCCCTGGACGCGGCCGGCCTAACTGTCGCCCCTGGCCTCATCGACATGCACGTCCACCTGCGCGAACCCGGCCAGGGCTACAAGGAGACCATCGCCACGGGAACCGCGGCTGCCGCGGCGGGCGGATTCACCTCGGTTGCGGCCATGCCCAACACGGCGCCGGTGAACGACTCGCCGGAGATTACCCGCTGGATGCAGGCGCCGGAGCGCGGCGCGGCCATTCGCGTCTTTCCCGTCGCCGCGGCCACGCGCGGATCGAAGGGCGAGGCCATCAACGACTATGCGGCCATGAAGTCCGCCGGCGCCGTGGCCGTGACCGACGACGGCCAACCCATCCTCAAAGACAGCGTGATGCGCGAAACCCTGGCCGCCGCGGCGCGCGTGGGATTGACCGTGATCCAGCACGCCGAAGACACAAGGCTCACCCAAGGCGGCAGCATGAATCTGGGGCCGGTCTCCTTCAAGCTGGGGCTGCGCGGAATGCCGCCGGAGGCCGAATCCGGCATGGTAGAGCGCGACATTCGCCTGGTCACCGAGCTGCGCGACATCCGCGCCCACCTGCACGTGGCCCATACCTCGACGGCCGCCGCGCTGAACGCCGTGCGCCAGGCCCGCCGCAACGGGCTGCGCGTCACCTGCGAGGTGACGCCGCACCACTTCCTGCTCACCGAGGAGCACGTGGGCCTGTTTAACACCAACGCCAAGATGAATCCGCCGCTGCGCGCGCCGGCAGACCGCGACGCCATGATCGAGGCCATCCTCGACGGCGTGGTGGACGTGATCGCCACCGACCATGCGCCTCACGCCGTGCACGAGAAGGAAGTGGAGTTCGAGAACGCGCCCAACGGCATTACCGGCCTGGAGACGGCGCTCGGCCTCTGCCTGCGCTGGCTGCACAAGGAGTGGAGGATGCCGCTGGGGCGGGTTCTGAGCCTGCTGAGCGCCCAGCCGGCGGCGCTGCTGAACCTGAAGGGCCGCGGCACGCTCACCGCGGGCAGCTTTGCCGACGTGCTGATCTTCGACCCCAAGGCCGAGTGGACCTATCGCGCCCGCGAAGGCAAATCGAAGTCCCGCAACACCCCTTTCGACGGTTGGACGATGCAGGGCAAGGTCCGCTGGACGATCAGCGAAGGGCGGATTGCGTATTCGAGTCCGGCGTAATCGGGTTCACGGTTTCACCGGCAAAGGCGAGGCAGCGGAAAACCGGCCGGCTCGGCTGGCGCATGGGATTCCGGCGCGAAAGTGGGCCAAGAGCGGGGCAAAAGGGGTCATTCTTTCGGCAGGAATGGGCTGAATTCCGGCGGACTTGGTTGCTGATTGGTTGACAGGTGTGTTTTCTACATTGTTGATTATGAATAGGTTACAGAAGTGGAGGAGCCGAAAAAGAGGCTGCCAGGGGGGTGGGGGTGGGCATTGGACGCGGTTGCAGGGTGTGGGTTTGGGGCGGCGTGTTCGCGCGCGTGGACGCATCCCATGCGATTATTGTGCGCCGCCGCGAGGTAAGTTCCGGTATGGGATGCAGCGAGGGCGGCGTTTGGTTCGCGCCATCCCAGGTTCGATCCGCCGCGGCGGACCGGAGGTGGGTACACGGCATGGTTCCAGCACGGCATCATGGTCTACGGTAACCCCAAGATCGCCTTAACGTTGCATTTATGGAGTAGAGGTCCGTAGTTGCATATATGATCTCCCGCCGCCTCGCTTCCCATCTGAAGGAACGCTCCCCGGCGGGGAACTGTGGGCCATCGAAGTCAAACGCACCATGGCGCCGAAGATCGAGCGAGGCTTTCACTCCGCCTGCGCCGATCTGAATGGGCAGAAGCGATTCTACGTGTATCCAGGCGTCGAGCGATTCCCGCTCGACGGCAAGACGGATGCCGTCGGCGTCGTCGAGCTGGCAAAGGCGCTTCAGCCGCCGTAGGGCATGGGTGGAAGTTTTCCGAGCAGGCGCGAGTAAACGGTGAGCGCGCCGCGGTGATGCGCGGTGTGCTCGACGATGGACCAAACGATGTCGCCGATGGGCTGGCCGCCCATGACCGGACCGGGCGGCAGCGGTTGCGCTAGTCCCTCCGCACCACGCGAGCGGATGAAGTGGATCGCGCTTGCGAAGGCCGCTTCGAGCATCTTGCGGGCGGCGGCGAGCGAGGTCACCTGCGCAATGACCTGGGCGTGCTTCTCAAAGTCCAGATCGAAGCCTTCAGGCCGCGAGGCGCCTTCGACAAACCAGTCGATGGTCTGCGCCGCGTGCGCGACCTGATGCGCCACGGTCATCATTTCGTCGCGCGGACGGAAGCCGGAGTCGGCCTCGTCGAGGGCGCTGGTTGAGCGTTCAAAGAACGCCTTGCTGGCGAGCAACTGATTGGCAAAGTGGGTAGATTGCGCGTCTTGGCTCATGGCCGGGAATTCTAGCATTGGCAAACAAGGCCGATCAAGGTGTCAGGCGGAACGGTAGTGCGCCGGGCGAGACTCGGAACAAGTCGTTGCCCATTCAAAACAAAGCGCTTATCCGCAGCCCGTAAAGCCCGAGCCGCCCGCCAACTCAGGGCCTTTCGTAGAAGCGGAAGAAGAGCGACGGCTTGGAGACGGGCTCGGCGCGCGCCACCAACTGGGCCGTCTGGCTGTCGCTCAGGGGCGTAAACTCGCGCGCCAGTTGCACGTTCTCTTCCAGCTGGGCGATGGTGTCGCAGCCGACGATTACCGTGCTCACCGGGCGGGAGAGCGTGTAGTACATGGCCTCGCGCATGGTGAGCGTCCCGGGAGTCGTCGTCTGAACGGTCATGCCCTCCCAGGAGTGCTTCTGCTGCTCGATGGGCGGTGGCGTCCAACTGGAGAGTAGGCGGCTGCGGCCGGGAATCTTCATGCCGATGATGCCCATCTGGCGCTCGACCGCCAACGGCAAGAGCTCCTGGTTGAAGCTGAAGTGATGAGGATCGGCGGCATTCATGGCCATGAGAATGGTGTCGAAGGGATGGCGGCGGATGCACTCCATGAGCGCGTCGGGCCGGTAATGGCCGGTGATGCCCAGGTAACGCACCACCTTCTGCCGCTGCATATCGAGGAGCGCTTCCATGGCGCCGCCCTTGGCGAAGACGGCATCCACATCGGTCATGGTGCCGATGTCGTGAAGCTGCCAGAGGTCTACGTGATCGGTGCGCAGCAGTTCGAGCGACTTGTCGATCATGCGCATGGAGCCGTCGCGGCTCCGCTCCTTGGTCTTGGTGGCAAGAAAGGCCTCGTTGCGCCGGCGCGCCATCACCCGGCCCACGTACTGCTCGCTCCAGCGTTCGGGTCCACCGTAGATGGACGAGGTGTCGATGTAGTTGACGCCCAGGTCGAGCGCCCGCTCGACGACGGGCACAGCGGCGTCGAAGTTGTCGGCCCGCTCCAATGCGGCCTGGCCGCCGAGCGAAAAGATGCCCACCTTGTAGCCGGTCTTGCCCAGGTTGCGCGTGGGCATGGCCGTTGGGGTTACGGGATTGGACGGAAGACCGGGGAGGGTCTTCGGCGCTTCGGCCAGCGCCACCGGCGCCAGCAATGCTGCCGCTGCCGCTCCGCCCGCCTTCAGGAATTCGCGACGCCCGCGCCTGCGCGCCGTGACCGGCTGATACTCGCTCATGACGACCTCCTCGCCCATTTTTGGGCGTCTTGCGAGAGATCATCATAAACCCAATCTGCGTGGAACGGGAATCAAGGAACGGAAGCGGGCAGAGGCCGGGCGGCGATAGCAGCCGAAGCGCGCGACCGGCACCGATCACGCCGCTCGACAGTTGTATATATGGAGATCAGACTGCATATATACGGAAGGAGCAAGGATGCCTGTCACTCTCACATCGATTCGACTGGACACGAAGCTGGCGGATGAAGCCGTGCGCGCTCTGGGAGCGAAGTCCCGGACCGAGGCCGTGCATATCGCGTTGAAGGAGATTGTCAGGCTGAAGGGCTTCAAGAAGCTGATGAAGGAAAACGAGGGCAAGCTGATCTTCGCCAACTACGACAAGTGAGATGGTGATTTTCGACAGCTCGATTCTTGTGGATGACCTGCGCACCGGGTGTCATAGTCAGCGCATCGCTGCCCTCGATGAATTGGTGCGCACTTCCGCTGTTGTTCTCGCGAAGCTTTGGCGCGGCGCCACAATGCAGCGAGAGCACGCTCTTCTTCGCGCCCTTGAGCGAAACTACCCCGTCCTGACGCCCACGGAAGAGAACTGGCTGGAATCAGGCCGCATCCTGGCTGAGATTCACGCCGACCGGGGCTTCGAACCGCACAAGCTCCGCGATCTGCATTTCGATGTTCTGATCGCGTTGACCGCTCGGAGCTATGGAGCGAGGCTGATTGCGTCCAATCGCTCCGATTTCGAGCTGATTCGCGGTTATCGGGATTTCATGCTGGAAGTCTGGTGAGAGCATGAACGGGGCGGCGGGGGCGCCGGGAAGTCCCTCTCTCGGCGAAGGAGACGGCGCTTGCGGGGTCGGGATTGGGAGATCCGGCTAGGCGAGCTTCGCGGCCACGATAGCTTCCGCCGCCTGCACAGTCTCCTTAAGCGTCATCCGGGTGGAATCCAGGAGCACGGCGTCCGGCGCCGGCTTGAGGGGCGAATCGGCGCGGTTGCGGTCGCGTTCGTCGCGGGCGCGCAGGTCGCGGATCACCTCGTCCGACGGCTGGACAGGCTGGGGACCAGGCTGCCCAAGTTGGGCAACTTGATCGAAGCGGCGCAGGCCGCGCACTTCCGGAGCCGCATCGAGGAATATCTTGACTTCCGCATGGGGAAAGACCACGGTGCCGATGTCGCGGCCCTCCATCACCACGCCGCCGCCCGCGGCCAGTTGCTGTTGCAGGCGGACCATCCAGGCGCGGATGGAGGGCCACACGCTTACGCGCGAGGCGGCATCGGTGACAGCCTGGCTGCGGATCAGGCCGGTCACGTCCTCTCCGTCGAGCAGTACGCGATTGTCCTCTTGGGTGGATTCCAGGCAGATGGTGGTTTTGGCGGCAAGGGCCTCCAGTTTCTTGCTCTCGTCCAGGGGAACTCCCACGCGCAGGGCCTTCAGAGCGAAGGCGCGGTACATGGCGCCGCTCTCCAGGTTGAGCAGCCCAAAATGGCGCGCGAGATAGCGGGCTACCGTGCTCTTGCCGGCGCCGGCGGGACCGTCGATGGCGACGATGATCTTGGCGGCAGGAGGGCAGGGGTGCAAGGGGTCTTCTTCCGCACTCATGCGCGCTTCTTCGTCTCCTGTCTGGACCGGGGCTTGGACTGAGGCTTGGGCCGGGCGGTAAAGCCGAACCGCTTGCTGTTCCCCGCCTTTGCGCCCGCGGTCAAAGCCGACTGGCGGCCGCTGCGCATGGTCCGCGCATCGGAACTGGACTTGCCTGCAGTTTTGGCGCCGTTGCCGTGGCCGTTGCCCTGGCCCCACGCCGAAGCGGGAGGTTTCTCCGTCCGCGGGCCGGAGACGCCGTGGGCCGGGCGCGCCGCGCTTCCAGCGGACCGCGCGCCGTTGTCGGAGCCGTTTCCGGAGCGAGCTCCATTGCCGCTGGCGGAAGCGCGCGAGCTCCAGTGCGGGCCGGAGGTCGGCCGGGAACCGCTCGCCGCGTGCGCACCGGCGGGCCGAGCCGCAGATGGACGGGACTCAGCGCCTGTGCGCCGGGCCGGGCGGCCGCCGGCGGACAACTGCGCCGGTTTGCGGTCTCGGGAATGGGCTGCCCGCCGCGGCGTGCTGAAGTGAGGCCGCGCGGCAGCGTTCTTCCCGCCGGACGCAGGCTTGCGCTGCGTCGAGGTCCGGGGAGAACGGGATTCGCCGGAATGGAGCGCTTCTTCCGGCGCTGGCGAGGCCTGAGAAGCCGGCATTGGCGCTTCAACCTCCGATGCCTCCTCGCCATGGTCCCAGGAACGCAGGAAGTATGCGGAGGCCGGCATCGAGGAGCTGGCGTAGACGGTGGGAGGGACAGCAAACTCCGGCAGCGTGCCCGCGACGTAGAAATGGGGCGCGTGGCCCATGGAGATGGTATGCACCTGGCGCGTGGCTACCAGGCCGCGGAGCACTTCGCGAATCTTGCTGCGCGCGGTCAGCGGAGCCAGAAACAACTCCACCTCTTCCATGGTGGCCGCGATCACTGCCTGCAGATAGATGGAGGCCAGCACGGAGATGGCGGTGACCTGCGACGTGGAGGCGCCCTCGGCAATGGCCTTTTGGAAGCGGATGCGCAGCAGTTGCCACTGGGCGGGCTGGCCGGGGGCGGAGACGACGGGAATGATGCGAAGCTGCTGCCAGAGCTCGGTGATGGCGCGCAGAACGGCGCCTTCGGTCACCTCCCGGCCCAGCGCATGGGTGAGCGCGGCGAGGGTGGTGTCGCCCGCCTCCAACAGCTTGTAAGCCTGCACGGCCAGTTGCGAAACCTGGCGCGAGCCGGTCAGTTGCGGGCTGCGGCGCCAGTCGCGGTCGCCCCGGAGGGCATAGACGTAGGGCAGAACCCAGCCGGCAACCACAAAGTCCGGCTGCTCGCCCGGCAACCCGAGCAGGTTCAGGCGCACTGCCACGCCGTCGGTCTCCAGGCGCACCAGCAGCTCTTCAGCTACCGCAATATGCCGGGGATCGGGAGTGGCGTTCCGCTCCCCTGCCACAGCCTCGACAAACGAAGGCGCGATCGAGGAGGAAAACTGCCGCCGGGGCAGGAAAAGACACAAGCCGGTCTCTTCAATCCAGGTCCGGGCGTCCTCGAGGGTGAGGGTCCCGTGTCCGTTCTGGCGCATCCTTTCGGCGCGCGATGCTTCCAATTGCTCTGCTGTCAAAGAAAAACCTCACTTCCAGGTTGGCGTTACGGCAAAACCAGAGGTGCTGCGTCCTGTCCAGGCCCGTTCAAGGTCGGCGCTCCCGGATGGTCGCGTCGGCCTAAAGTGCTTCAGCTTCGGGAGACTTGCTCCCTGGTTTTGCTACCGGCGCCGGGCAGCCCTCACTCCTGAGAGGGGGGCGGCCACCTTCCAGACGTTCTAAATGCGATGGAAGGCCCGCTGGATCTCCTTCCAAGAATACATCAAAGCTATTGGACGTCCATGCGGGCAACTGGTTGGGTGACTAGTTTTCGCCAATTCCAACAGTAACCATTCCATGCGCGCCGGGTCAAGAGCCGTGTTGACTTTAATGGCGGAATGGCAGGCGATGGAGGCGGCAATGCGCGTGCGCAGAGCTATAAGGTCTTCATTCCGTTTGGGTTCATCGGAATCGGCGCCGGATTGCTCGATCACCTCGCCGAGCATCCGCTCCAAAGCCGCTCCCTCCAGGCCAACCGGTGCCGCCTTGACCGCAAGTGTATGCGGGCCAAAGGGTTCCACTTCAAAGCCGTTGCGGTCCAGCTCCCCGGCGATGCGCGCGAAGACTACCATCTGCCAGGGTTTGAGTTCCACCAGGAGGGGCATCAGTAACCTCTGGCGCTGCACCCGCTCCACCTGGCGGTCGCGCAAAATCTTCTCAAAAAGCACGCGCTCGTGCGCCACATGCTGGTCGATGATCCACAATCCATCGTCGCCGGCGGCCAGAATGAACGACTCGCGCAACTGCGCCAGCGGACGGAGGGAGCCGAGGCGGTTCAGGTTGGCCGCAGCCTGTTCCGCCTCCACCAGGACGGTCGCCGCGGCCGTTCCTTGATCGTTTTCGCTGGCGGAGCCTGGCGAGCAACCCTCGGGCTCCGCCAGGTCCGCCGGCTGGAACAGCGCTGCCGCAGCCTCGCCCCAGGCCTGTGGATCCTGGCCTCCCCATCCGCCCGGATTCAAGCCGCGGGCGTCAAACGGCAGCTTGCCGGGGACCGGCGCTGGCAGCCTCGGGGTCAAATGGAAGGGTTCGGCGTCGGCGCGGGCGGCGAGGGCCGCCCCCGGCTCGGAGTCTGGAGGGGGCGCTGGAGGCAGGCTCTCCGGAGCGCCGGGCAGCGGCGAAGCGGCCGGCGGCATCAGCGAGGGACTGGCGGTGGGGGCGGCGTGCGCGCCCAGGAATCCAGCGGCGGGCCGCGCTTGGATCAGCGCCGTGCGCAGGCTGTCGCGAACGAAATCATGCACCACGGTCTGCTGGCGGAAGCGGACTTCGGTTTTGGCGGGGTGGACGTTGACGTCGACCTCCTCGGGCGGCATCTCCAGAAAGAGCAGCACCACCGGAAAACTGGTGGGCGGAATTACGTTGCGATAGGCCTCGGTGATGGCGTGTAGGAGCAGCCGGTCGCGGATAAGGCGCTTGTTCACAAAGATATAGATCGAATTGCGGTTGAGCTTTTGCAGCTCCGGCTTGGAGTAGAAGCCGCTCAGGCGGAGAGCGCCGGGATCGCGGGCGGGTTGGGCCGGGTCCCGCTTCCACGGGGGCGGCTCGGGCAGGCCGGCGTGGGCCAGCGGGGTCTCGGCGGCCACGGGCAGCAGCTGGGCCAGCGTCTCCTTGCCGAAGATCTGGTAGATGCGCTCGGCGGTGCGCGCCACGGGCGGCGCGCTGACGATGGTGTGCGTGGCCGAAAGCAGCTCGAAGTGCTTCTCCGGATGGGCCAGGGCGTAGTGAGTTACCAGCGCCGTCACATGGGCCAGTTCGGTGCTCTCGGCGCGCAGGAATTTGCGCCTTGCCGGGGTATTGAAAAAGAGATCGGCGACGGCGACCGTGGTTCCGCGGGGCAGGGCAGCGTCGTCCACGTGGAGAATCCTGCCGCCGGCGATCTCGACGCGGGTTCCGGCCTCGGCCCGATCGGCTGCGGGGCCGGTCGCGGTTTCAAGCGTCACGCGGGCCACCGAGGCGATGGAGGGCAGCGCCTCGCCCCGGAATCCCAGGGTCGCGATGGAGAGCAGATCGTCCACGGTGCGCAGCTTGGAGGTGGCGTGGCGCTCGAAGGCCAGCAGGGCATCGTCGCGGTTCATGCCCTGGCCGTCGTCGGCGACGCGGATCAGCCGCCGCCCGCCGGCCTCGACCTCGACGCGAATGCGGCCTGCGCCGGCGTCGAGCGCGTTCTCCAGCAGCTCCTTCACCACCGAGGCGGGACGGTCCACCACCTCGCCGGCGGCGATCTGGTTGGCGACCTGGTCGGGAAGGATGCGGATGCGGCCCATCAGCCTCTAGGGTAACGCAGGGAAGGCAGGGGTCAGGGATGAGGGGTCAGAGATCAGGCCGGCTGGACTCCGGGACCCAGTTGCCACCGGGCAGTGGTTCACGGGGAGGCCCCGATCCATTTTCGCGCTGTTGCGGCGTATTGCGAATGGGCTATATTGACTACGTGCCGCGCCGGCAGGC
>Ga0326728_10002229_pt1 | contig 65323 bp, 66 predicted proteins | sample MB3enrmetagenome_FD_207602 | JGI IMG/M metagenome (GOLD analysis project Ga0326728, IMG submission 207602) | Lab enriched peat soil microbial communities from McLean, Ithaca, NY, United States - MB31MN | ecosystem: Environmental > Terrestrial > Soil > Wetlands > Peat | place: USA: New York...
AGCCGACCTTGCTTTAATCACGACAAAGGACTTGATGACACGAAACCCAATTACAACCCATGAAGGGGCAGATTTAGCCCAAGCTGCTCAGATACTAATCACCAAAGGAGTGGGTAGCTTGCCCGTAATCGACACAGAATCGAAAGTTGTCGGCCTCATCACCAAACATGACATCGTCAAAGCCCTTGGACAGATCGACAGAAGCCTGATCCTCGAAGCGTAGCCGCTTCTCACACAAAACCAAGCAAGAGACTACGCTATGCTGAACGAAGACTTTTTCGCAATTGAAGTATTTGCTGAACAATCTCAATTAAGTACCATAACCTCCTAAGCTACCTAAAGCAAAGAGCCTTCCGCGTATGGATCTCTTTAGTTTCGTAGTTACGGTAATTCTCGTAACAGCGTCGGGTGCGCTAGCCCCTGGGCCACTGTTCTTTGGGCTGCTGAGCCATGGGTCTAAAGAAGGTGCCCGCGCTGGGTTCTCATGTGCGGTTGGTCATACTCTGGTGGAGTTTCCGCTTGTTCTCGCCCTCTCCTTAGGATTGCTTGCCGCTGCAAATCAACCAGCCATCAAGTGGGTTATCGGGCTCATTGGCGGTGTGGGGTTGATTGGTTTTGGGGCGTTGCAGATCTATTACACGATCAAGAGCAAACCTGAGTTCGGCGAGGTTTCGAAAAATAGTAGCGTCCCGGCCAGCTCACTTATTCTCGGCCTCGCGTTGACCGGACTGAACCCATACTTCATTCTATGGTGGCTCACGATAGGTTCAGTGCTGATCGTTCAGGCTCTGGCTTTCGCGGCCATCTTTGGCGTACTCATAATGTACGTTTCCCACGTTTGGATGGATTACGCTTACCTAACTGCAATCGCCCACTTGGGCAAGAGAGGGAAGGGATTAATGGGTTCACGATACTACAAACTCGTACTCATCGCCTTCGGCGTTATCCTAATTTACTATGGCTCAACCTTCCTCCTTAACGTCGTTAGACTCTAGAGGAAGAGCTTCCAAAGCATCATCGGGCCGCCAGATTTGAGTAGCTCAAGCCTGCCTTTTACAAAGCTGCCCGATTACGCTAGTAGGCTTATCCAATAGAGCTTCCACTTTCCTGAAACTTCCTTCTCGAAGGGCACAGAGTAGGACTGTGGCGGGGCCAGCCGATTTCTTAAGGTCTACCCGCTGCGAACCCAACAGCCTAATTGAAAGGTTAGAGTCGTTCGCCATCGTTCTGGCTTCTTCGAGTATTCCCCGTGAGCCCACAGGTATAATTTCGTGCACGAATGATTTCTCGCGGACCTTTACGACATCAAGGGTGTCCGCGATTTTTCGGCTCGCTTCCCCGCGCGGAACTTCTTGTCCGACATGAGGTTCGCCGACTGCTACTACTTCGTCGCCCGGTCTGCATCGGCCTGTCCTAAGATTGGAAGTGGAGACAAAACCGATCGCTGTTACTCCAATGCCTGTCTGACTGACTTTCACGTTCTTTTCTGAGCTGAATAGGACCTGTACGTTGCGGAGCCGTGCATAACGCACTTCGGCTAACATTCCTCGGATGACCTGGTTGCCAGTCGGTTCCGGCTCAACTGACAGTGTCCCAGCAAGGGCTACTGGATTAGCACCGATTGCAAGGAGTTCCATCAGAGCCACTCTAGCAGTCATCTTTCCCAGTAGTCGTGGATGAGCCCTAACCCTATCGTGAAGTTTCGATCCGATCCCTCCAGCCGCGTCGCAGCTCACCGCGAGCAGTCGATCTCTACTAACTCGCAGAAGCAGCAAATCTCTGCACGTTCTGATTAACCTCGGTGCGGCCGAGGACACTGTCATACTCTTAGCCTTCTTCTTACCGCAAAGTAAAGGACTGCGCCAATTGCGCCATTGAAACAGGCATCGAGAAACAAAGGCGGGATAAAGCTCAATGTGAAAGCCATGCCATAAACTGGAATCGCTACAACGACTAGGGCCGTGTTGATTGCGATACCTGTGGCAACGGCTGGGAAAACGTTCCATTTCCTATTGATTATACCAACTGCTGCTCCAGCAACCGCAAGGCCTAGCGCAATTGGTAGGTGGAGGAATCCAAACGGAAAGCCACTGACAATCGCCGTTGCCATGTGGCCTAGGCCAAAGATGCAAAAACCATCCAAGGGACCAAAGTATAGTGCGGCGAAGAAGCCGGGTGCCGAATCCAAGGCGAGCGATGAATAAAGATGAATAAAGGAACCTACGACAGACAGAGCTGCAAACACCGTTATCCGTGCGACCAAGTAGGTTCGAGGTACCTTCTTGGAACTGAGGGATCTCACATTAGGAGCAGTCATTTTGCACCGGTTCCTCTCACGTCGGAGAACTTCTTCCTAGCGAGATCAAGCTCCATTAAGGTGTTAACGTTAAGAACGACATCACCCGAGTCGATTTCGAGTATGGTCTGATCCAGCTCTCCCTCGTCGATACGTTTACCGTCGACCATGTTGATTCCCACAGGCACGAAATCTTGGCCATCAACCTTGAACAGGTATTGTGGTTTGGAGCCGATTTCTTCATACACTTCAGGTTTGGCCATAACTGCCAACGCTGGTTTGCCTGAACTGCGATACTTTTGCACGGCTCGCTCAACGATGTCGGCGGTGATGAATGGAAGGTCGGCGGAGACAACCAGAACATCTTCAAGGGAGAGTCGTCGAATTGCAAAGCGCATATCCTCTTCGAAGCCGTCACCAGGTGTAACTAGAACTTCAACTCCCATTCTTCGGGCTTCGATTGTTGTTGCGGGGGTGTTGGTGCTTGAGGCAACCACGATTCGATCTACGCTCGTCTGTTTGAGCAGTTCGATTACAAGTTGCAGCATCGACTTGCCTGAGACTTCGAGAAGCGGCTTCTCTACTTTGGCTCCCATCCGACTTGCGCGGCCGCCCGCCATTACTAGAGCAGTCAGGCCCACTTCAAGAACACCAAAACCAGAATGAGGGAGATTGTTCGCGAAATCTCATTCGTTGCACCCAGCACGTCACCTGTTAATCCGCCGAAGTGGCGATTGGACACAATGACCATCCCTAAAGCCGTGAGCATCGCGCCGATAACGACAGGTACGCCACCAAACCTCAATGATAGAAGTGAAATTGCAAGAATAATCACGCAAGAGAGACCCAGACGCAAAGCGCGTTTGTGATGCATTGCTTCAACGAAAACGCTGTTCATACCCTTGTGCGCGGATTTGCCGGCAGATGCTGCAAGAACCATTGAGAACGCTGCCGCAGATTCTGACACGATGAGACCCGGGACAATCAGGCGCGCTGGTATGGCTGCAATGGAGAAAGCGGCCGTAGCCAAGATGACTAGACCTAGAGAGAGGCCGCCCGCTCCCGTCGTGGGATCGCGCATAACCCGTAATTTCCCGCTCTGTGACCCGTGGAACATGATCCCATCGCCGAAATCGAGCAAACCGTCGACATGTTGGGCACCATTAATTAGAATAAGCATCCCCAGCCCGATCGTCCCTGCTACAAGTTGAGGTAAGACCAGTTGGAGAATCCGGACGACTGCGCCTGCCACCAAGCCGGTTGCCGCGCCAATCAGTGGGAAAAGTGGCATATACGCCGCGGCTTGAGCGACCCCGTCTCGGTCCATTCCGACGGGAAATATCGTCAGGAAAGCGAAGGAGTTCTTCAGACCGCGTAGAAAACTCAAAACGGGTTCATCTTAAACTCTGCCGAAGAGCTTGTGAGTACATGTTCGAAGAACAACCAGCGATAAGTCCGCCCACCGCATCATTTGTTATCGGCCCAAGTTTTGCTAGGATACCAGGTTTATTCTGGTCGAACCGAATGAATTCGAAGACCCCCCTCGCGCCCGCTATGTAGTTTGCAATCGTCATCCCAAGAAGTTCGTCAGTTACGAGACCGGGACGACCCATGAATCTCTCGATGGTAAGATTCGGTATCAGGCCAGCTTTGGCGTCTTCTTCGGCCCGGTAACATGCCACGACCAATGTGGAAACGTTGACATCCGTAAGGGCGTCGCGAAACTGGTCTAAGATTATCTGCGTCGCTTTTTCCCTGTCTTCCACTCCAGGATGCGGAACAAACAATACCAGTGCAGTCTCAACCAAGTCCTTCAGTGTGACCCCCCTCTCCTCCAAGTAACGCAAAAGCGGCGGGTTCCCAATCATTTGACCAGTCAAGTCTGGCACTGGATAACACCAGCGGTGCTTTATCTATATGGCTGGATTATCCAGCCTGGTCTCCATTCGTGTTTCAAAGTCTGCGGTTCAACTCGAAGCAAATCGCTTTGGTTTCGACATTTAGCGCTATTGGTGCCGCAGTCCGACTTCTGACTGGCGATATTGCCTCCGTCTCACCCGTGCCGGTTTATGGTGTGGTGACCAAGGTGGGTTTGAGCGAGACGCTGAGCTTTGTGAGCGGATTCACTTTTGGCCCGGTCGCGGGCTTCATCACGGGCTTTTTGATAATTCTATTATCCGACATAGCTAGTCCCTATGGCCCCGGTGCCTGGACTCCCTTCATAGCCTCCATCATTGGCCTGCTAGGAATATGCGGTGCAATCATACGCCGAATTCGCCCAAGGCCGACTGTCTTGGTCGCGATAGTCTCGGCCGTAGGATTGACGTTATTGAGCGAGTTTTTGCAGAATGCCTGGGTCTCGTTAACCTACAACATCCCGATCCAAGGAACAATGATTGCCGGTATTCCCAGCCTAGCGACCGCTATGGCAAACAATATCATCCTCTTCCCAACCGTCGGACTCAAAACAATCAAATTCGTTCAGGAACATTATCTTAAGCAATCAAGATAGAATAAAGATCCAAGCGTTGACTAAACCTGAGTCTCAGTTTAGGTTTCTAAGAGTTCGATCAGTAGCGGTAGCTCGTTTACTGAACCCAAGAGATAGTCAGGTTCGGCCTTGAGGAGTCGCTTGATTGGAAATGGTCCGGTGGATACTGCTACGGAGCGTAGACCTGCAGCCTTCGCGGCCATGATATCCATAACACCGTCCCCAACTAGAATAGCTGCCTCTGTTGAAACGCCTAGTTCTGCGAGGATTTTCTTAATAGGGGCGCTGGCCGGCTTCATCTCTTCACAATCGTCTCTGGTCACGACCGCATCAAACAACGCTTCGAGGTGAAGCCGTTTGAGGGTTAGTTCGGTTCCGGCTCGACTGTTGTTTGTTAGGAGCCCAATCTTCAGGTGCTTAGAATGGAGCTCCTGGAGTGTTTTTTCAGCGCCCGGGTATAGGGAAACATCCTCAGCTGCTTTGACCTCCATTTCCTCAAAGAACCCATAGAACGTTGAGCGTAGCTTCGAGAACTGTTCTGGTTCGCAGTTATCCTTCAGCTTGTTAAGGATGACGAAGAGATTGACCTGTTCCGTCATATCAGGAGTTTTTAAGCCGAGCCTCTCGAGTTCTCCAAGCGCTCTCTGGCGGGCGACCATATAGTCTAGGTTGAATTTGGTGATGGTTCCGTCCATGTCGATTATGATCGCTTTGACCTTCAAGCGCGAGTCTTCCGGAGGTTCCTGACAACGACTAATAGTCGATTCCTTAAAGGTTGATGATGATTGCTTTGCCATGGAAGGACATTGAACCCGCTAAGATCCACAGATTGTTCTACCCGCAAGTTCCGGTCGTGATAACAACCGAGTTTCAGGGGCATACTGGTGGCATGCCAGCGATTTGGTGTATGCCGCTTTCATTCAACCCGCCGCTCGTTGGAGTTGCGATTGCGCCAGAACACGCGACCTACGAGATGTTAATCGGCGCTCAAGCTTTTGGAGTAAACTGGCTGAATTTCTCGTTCGCCAAACAAGTAGGTGAGCTAGGTGCAAACTCAGCCAAGGAGGTTACGGACAAGCTTTCGGCCGTAGGACTTAGAATTGTGAAAGGCAATTTGACTGGTCAACCTCTTATTCGCGATGCCGAGGGAGCGTTGGAATGTCGCCTTCATGAACAGCACCGGATCGGGACGCATGAGTTGGTTGTTGGAGAAGTGGTGGCTGCGTTAGCGACAGAGAGTTTTACTGAGTACTGGGACTTTTCAAAGTACAACCCCATCCTCTATGCTGGGACGGTAAGTGATGGAGGAAAGTGTTGGGTGTTCAGGTCGGGAATTGGAGAGAAAGCAGTTGTGCCGTTGAAACATCAGGTGTGAGAGACGCTCTAACTACGGTTTCAGTATGCTCGATATCTTTGTGGTCATCTATGAACTCAAGTGCAATCATTCATGTGCTATGTTCTTGACGAGCCGGTCATAGGCGCGTAGTTTCTCAAGCCCCACTTTGATCCCGACTTCGGCGTCTGAAATGGCATGTTTAGCGAAGAAGTCTTCGGCTTCAGATAGCCGGCCTATGCATAAGACTGGAATGATTGACATGAATTCTATTGAGAGGAGCCCCGTGCTCTGGTATAGCTCCTGAAGCTTTCCTATGTTAGATTTCAACCACTCCCAAGTCATGTCCTTAACTTGCGGGTTCTCGGTAGCTGCGATGACGACCGAGATAACATCCTGTCGTTTGACCTCGCCGCTGATCGCAAAGTTCAATGTTCGCTTAACAAGTTCCTCATCGCTGAAAGTTGTCATTGACTGTAGAAACTGGATTCGATCCTCATCTGAACTACTTTCCCGGTACTTGCGCGTTAGACCGTCGAGATCGTTTGTTGATCTCGCATAGGCTGTGGCAACGGCTAGCCTCATGTCCGGAGGAGTTTTCCCGTAATCGTTGAAATTGCGCGCCAATGTAACCGCGTAGTCTGGATCGACCACGGCTAGCCTACTAGCCAGCATACCTTCTAGTATCGAACTCTTCTCGTCAGTTCTACCCTTGAACGTCTCAAGTAAGCCGCGATGGACCCTCTTCGAAATGTCCAAGATCTTTGGCGGTACTAAAGAGTACAGCAGGGTGATTTGATCTGATAACTCCTGAGCGGGGAGAGTATCGGTCTCCCTCTCGAAATTGCTCAGGGTTGCCATGTATTGATTGAAGTTGGTTCTTCCAGAGAGGAGAAACGAGAATGTATCGAATAGGACTCCCCATCGATCGTATGATGATAGTTTGCTTCGCCAAATGATGTCATCGAGTCCCTTGTAGTCTGCGGCGTAGAAGCCGGTGCGATCCGGATTTATTCTCAGCGACTTCAAGTCGCCCACTTCAATTTCGTGCTCAGCGCCTTCCATGAGAATACTTCTTCTCTCACCGTTCACTTCGAGGATCAACGGGATCGACCATCTGGCCTTTTCCTTATCTGGGCCGCCAGAAATCAGGAACCTTTCCTGTCTTAGAGTTAGTTTTCCATCACGTTTGGAAACAGTCACTACTGGGAAGCCGGGTTGCCGTATCCAAGTCGACATTATTGTCTTCACTGGCTTCCCAGAGGCATCCTCAATTGCAGACCAAAGATCGTTTCCGGTTGCGTTAGCGTAGGCATGAGCAGAGAGATATCGTCGCACGCCTTCGCGAAAAGCTTCTTCCCCAACGTATGCTTCGATCATTTGAAGCACATGAGCTCCCTTCCCATAGCTGATCGCGTCGAAAATCTGTTCTATCTCATCCGGCGACTTCACCTGGACTTGAATTGGGTGAGTGCTCTCCGTCGAATCTTGATCCATGGCGCCAGCCAGTGATTCGACCGTTGGTTTTCCGTTGAAGAAATTGGTCCAGATTCTCCATTCAGGATGTGCTGAGTCAATGGCCTTGTAGGCCATGAAGGTTGCGAAGCTTTCGTTCAGCCAGATGTCGTCCCACCACTTCATGGTGACTAGGTCGCCAAACCATTGATGGGCTAACTCGTGGGCAATGGCCATGGCGGAGCGCATCTTCCCGCGAGCACTCGTATTCGCGTCGACTAGAAGTAGGATCTCGCGAAAGGTGATTGCGCCCCAGTTCTCCATCGCTCCCATCGCGAACTCAGGGACAGCGATCAAATGCACCTTTGGCAGAGCATATGGTATCTTGTAGTATGAGTTGAAGAACTCAATCGCTTTTCGGGCTTCATTTTCAGCAAAAGCTCCTAGTTTCGTTTTCCCCGGAGTGGTTGCTAGAATTATGTCGGTATCCCTAACCTTACTGGTATGCGCTTGGAACTTGCCTACGCCAAGGTAGAGTAGGTATGTTGACATTTGTGGAGTTTTCTCGAAGACGACAACTTTCTTGTCGCCATCTACCCTCTGGGACTCTATGGGCATGTTTGAGATTGCTTCTAACTCATTGTCTATTCTCACTGTGAGTTTGAATTCGGCTTTCATGTCGGGTCGGTCGATGCAGGGAAGCATGCGCCTTGCTTGAGCAGCTTCGAAGTGAGTGGTTACGATGTGCGTATTTTCATAGGGAGCTCTGTAGATTCCGGCCAGAGAATCCGGAATACGCCCCGCGTACTCCACTTGCAAGACCCCGTCAAATGCCCCGCTCTCAATCTTCAAGTCATCCTTCTCTTGGCTGAATCGAAAACTTCTGGCGTCACAGCTGACACGGGTTATGTCTAATGCAACAGCGTTCAGAACAATATCCTGATCTGTTTTCAATTTGATGCGAAGGGTTCCGTTGAACTTCAGCCCTTGAAAATCCAGATCGATGAACAAATCGTAGCTTGACACTTCCATAAGATATGGCCCGCTGACCTGTGAAAGCCTAGGCTACCTAATCTTTTCCACACTAAGACCTTTCAGAATATCAGACTAGTTAGAAGCTTGGGAAGCTAGTTGTGTTCCGAATTGATTTTTGCAGTGTTAGACGCAAACGCCTCGATTTACGCGCGAGGCTTCAGCACGTGGGTTTGCATGCCCACGTCAGCTTCCTGATACGCTTAATTTCCCGTTTTTCGTTTCCACTGGCGGTTAACTATGTGCAACTATTGTGGCTGTGGTATGTACCCGTACGGGGCCTACTCACCCTATCAGCAGTACTATGGCTATCCAGCGACCTATCCTAGCTATCCGAGCTATCCTAGCTATGCTAACTATGCTAGCTATCCTGGCTACGCTAGCTATGGACTACCTTCAGGTTACGCCTACGCTCCATCCTTTGCGTGCATGGCGCCACCAGTATACTTTTCCTCTGCACCAGCTGTCTCGCGTGGAGAATACAAAGTCGGCAACTGCTTGATGATCTGTCAATAGGCCCGCCCTTTTTTTCTTTCAAGTTTTCAATTTAGGTAACGTTCTAGCGCAAGCCCTATAGAGCATTGAACGAGTTGCGACCGCGGACACTCATGGCATGGCGTTAGCCTCGCGTATAACATAGGTTAGACACGCCGTATGTAGTGGCCACCTCCCAAAAATCCAACGGCGAGACTTTCATGAGCAACCACGACTCACACGGTTCACGAGATGCTGGCCTGCTGCTCGGCGCGATGGCCCTAAACTCGTTACCCTTCGGATTCACGCTCGTCGTCCTGCCAATCTACCTTACCAATATCGGTTTCTCAAGCCAAGTAATCGGCGTTGTAACATCGGTATCTTCCATAGCCAGCACGATCGCACTCATTCCCTTCGCTATCGCGGCGGATCGGTATGGTAGGAAAGCGTTCGTTTTTTGGGGCTTTCTTTCAGCCACGGCAGCTTACCTCCTGTTCGCGTTCACACGCGATCTCAATTCACTATTGTTAGCCAGCGCGATCGGCGGTGTGGGACTCGCGGGGGGATTCAGCGCCGCGGTATGGACGCCCGCGTGGACAGCGTTGCTGGCCGAGAAAGCACCGCGAGAGAAGAGGGCGGGTGCCTTCGCATGGTCTCAAGGATTGTGGACGATTGCCATTTCTGTAGGTTCAGCAATGAGCGTAGTCCCATACCTTCTCCGAACCCAGCTTCGTGTAAGCTTCGGACCGTCGTTTGAGTATACCTTCCTAATTTTCGCATTGTTTGCGATTCTCTCAGGCTTGGCTATCTTGCCGATTGGTGAGAGGCGAGTGACGAGACTTGCCTCGTACAGAATAGGCTGGAAGAGTTTACTACACTCAAAATCCAGCTTGCAAATTGCAAAGTTCTCATTCAGCTTTGGACTGATTGGCTTTGCGTCAGGCCTTGGGATACAATTGCTTTCGCTTTGGTTCAATAAGATGTATGGAACTAGCGAAACCGTCTTGGGGCCTTGGTTTGCAGTGGCGGAAGCGACCTCATTAATAGTCATCCCCATCGTCCCAAGACTCACAGGCAGTCTAGGTAGTCCAAGGAGCGCATTTCTCACCCAAGCCCTATCCGCGCTTCTCCTGATCTCGATGATCTTTGCTCCAACCTACGAGATCGCGGCTATACTTTTGATCGCGCGAAACTTTTTCATAAATGCGTCATGGCCCATTCAGCAATCTTACCTCATGGGAACCGTGAGCCCTGAGGAGCGGGCGTCTGCGTCGGCCATAACATATACAGTCTGGGGAGTTGGGAGTTCTATTAGCCCGATTCTGGCAGGTTACTTTCTTAGCGGTACAAGTTTCCTTTCGATTTCTGCGCCGGTCTCAATCGGCGGTGCGATCTACCTCGTTTCCGCGATTAGCTTCTACTACTTCTTCCGGAATATCGCTCCGCCAGAAGAAAGGCTGCTGTTCAGGAAGGGAAACCTTTAGGGCGCCGGCGTCAGGCTTGGGTTGAGATCAGTTTCTTTCCGTCCCAACTGAACCCCAACTCTTGCAGCTCCTGGAAGAACCAGGTGAGGATTTCCTTGGGTTCATGAAACTTGTTGAGAACTTGTCCTATGACGTAGCCTAGGAATGAGGCGAAGAGTTCCCTGTTCTCTTTGTAGAGCCGATCGAGGAATATGGATAGTCGATCGAGTTCGTAGTCGCCGGTAACGACCTCACCGTACACCTTGTCCCAAGATTCTTCGAGGTTGAATTGACGTACTGTTTCCCGCATGTAAGGGAAAAGGTCCGTGAAGTATTCCCTAAGCATTCCTTGCGATCGAAAAACCGCCTGGACCAGACGCCTAATTCTCATGTCAACTTCCGGAATGCCACTCACAGCTATCGTACCTTTCCGGTTAGAGGCTAAGGTTGTTATTATGTGGTGGGCTAGGAGTAGATTTCTTTCAGCATATTCTTCATTAGCTTCTCCACGCCGACAGGTTCGACTTGGCCATCCTCGGTAATGTAATTCGACACAGATTCTGCCGGCGTCAAGTCAAAGAGGTCCTGTGGAATTGTGGGATGTTCTCCGAGGAAATCCTGCGTACTGAATTTTGCCGTCTCGCATGAGCTGCAGAATGGTATCCCATATTTCTTGGCCGCGGTTGCGATGTTTCCCGTTCCGGTTTTGTGTATTAGAGAACCATCTTTGAGCACGCTGTCCGCCCCAACCAAAACAAGGTTCGCTCGTGAAATGATTGTGTACGGCAGAGTCGGCTACAAGCCTCACAGGGATGCCTAGGGCTATCAAGTCCTTCGCGAGCTGTTTGCCTTCCATTCCTGGATAGGACTCGGTGGCAAAAACTTGGAAAACCTTTCCGCCTTTGAAGCCTAACTCCAACGATCTCAGGACTGTACTGCTGTAACTGTGGGTCAGCACCACCCCCTCCTGAGGGAGAATTTGGGCTGTATTTCGGGACGCATCCTCAGAAGCTGTTGCAGCTTCTTCCCCAATCCGCTGACCGAGCTCTTTGACGCGAGTCTTGAGCTCATCTACCGAGGCAACCGTTGCCCTCTCTTGATCAACGACCTGTAGTAGCTCTCCGGTGAGGTTCCACACGTTGGCCATCGCTGGCTGGGCTCTTCGTAGTCTCATGAAGACGAGTAAGAGATGATAGAACAGCGCATCTGTATCTTTCGCGTCTGAGGCCTGAGCGGCCGCCGAGAGCAACTCTAGAGCTTGGCGGCCGAGGAAGCTTGCACCCTGAACTCTGTCACGTGACATTCCCTCTACTCCATGTAAGACCCCTGTGAGTGCTTCGGGGGTTGCTTGCATATCGTAGCTTACGCGATCGAAGGCCTCTCTCAGTTTAGGAACAGTCTCGTAGGAGGCTAGCTGCTTTGGCTCGATCCACCTGTATTCGCTGTTCTCCCAGTCAAGTTGGACCGTGCTAGATTTTGCTTCAAATAGGAAAGGGTGGATCACCCAGACAGTGTCGATTCCCTCGTCAAAAGCTCGAAGGACTTCCCCCTCCCTTAACAGATTGATCTGATCGTCAGAAAGGCCAACCTCTTCCCGTATCTCAGTCTTAGCACGAGTGAGGGGTTGCTCGTCTCCCTCCAGATAACCGCTCACAGCCGACCATTGACCTCTATGTGTTCCAACCTTCTGACTACGGCGTAGAAGGAGAACTCTATGGTCGGTAGTGAGAAAGGAGGTGACGACTTCCCTGTAATTCAACGCGCTACACGATGGCTTCCGTTGGTTGGCTATTTTCTGAGCGGATCGATTTCTGGCTTGGCCGTTTTCAGTCGGTCCCAGAGTTTTGCAGCGGCTGCTTGCGCTATAGATTGGGCCTTATCTTCGTCGAAGGTAACGAGTTTCCTGTTTTTGACGATTGGTTTTCCTTCGACGAGGACCGTTTCTACGTCGTCTCCGGCTACCGTATTGATCAAATGTCCGACGACGCTGCTCGCGTTGAGCGGTGTGGGGAGCACGCTTGGTTTGATTAGGATTATGTCAGCCTTCTTCCCAGGCTCAATTGAACCAACCTCTTTCCCCATCCCATAAAGCCCTGCCCCATTCACTGTCGCCATTTCGAGAATTGTGTATGGGTCGATGGCGTTCGGATTCTTGTGATACACCCGGTGTAGCAGGAAGGCTGCTCGCATGTTCTCGAACATGTCGAAAATGTAACCGTCGTTCCCCAGCCCCACCCTCACGTTTCGCTTCAGCATTTGAAGAAGCGGCGCAACGCCGACAGCGTTTAGCATGTTACTCATGGGGTTATGTGCAACCCCCGTGTCCGTTTCCTCAAGAATGCCGATCTCCTTCTCATCGAGATTGACACAATGTGCAAGAACAGCGTCGGGGCCTAACAGTCCCACGTCGCGGAGACGCTCTACTGTTCGCTTACCGTAGTTCTCCAGATTATGATGTAAATCTACTAACCCCTCTGACGCGTGAATCGTAACAGGGACATGATATTTTTGGGCCAGCTGTTTGACGCGGCGTATGAGGGCGTCGGATACTGTGAATGAGGCGTGGATGCTGAAGAGCGGCCTTGCTTTGCTCTCAGGTTTCACCTTCTCCGCGAACCGAACGTTCTCCTCAACCCCCTTCGCGCCTTCCTCCGCTGAGTGACGTTCCGTGGCTTCGAAAGCAATGAACCCCCTTATCCCAACCTCTCCAACCGCCCTCGCGATATGGTCGAGGACGCCGGAGATGGAATTCGGGCCAGAGTATGTGTCGGCGAAGGTGGTCACTCCGGATTTCGCGAACTCCAGACAGGCGACAAGCGCGCTCGCGTAAGCATCTTCAAAATTCATCGCCTCATCAAGAGGCCACCAAACCCGCTGTAGAATTTGAGTGAAATCGGAAGGCGGATCTATGTTCAGGGACGCGCCTCGCAGCAACATGCCGTAAAGGTGAGAATGGCTGCAGATTATGCCGGGCATCACGATTCGGCCTGTGGCGTCAATAGTCTCGGCCCGGTTGTGTTTTCTCTCTAGATTCTCAGTTCTATCGACTTCAACAATCTTACCCGCCTCAACAGCGACAGCGTGGCCTTCTAGAATTCGCCGCTGGCCATCCATCGTGACCAGGACACCATTCTTTATCAGCAAATCAACCAAAACTGAAACCACCCCATGGTGGGACTACCCGATAGAATAGGTTGTTGCCGATGAAACTGCGAATAGTTGGGTTAGGCGATCCCACCACTGCTGGGACACCGACCTTCTTCTCTCCACTCGAAGCTCCATCGGAGGGACGCGGTAGCCCTGAGAGCCAGTATGCTTACTGGATGAGGAAGAAAACCCTGTTTGCTCGATTCACTTGAAGGGTATCATCCAGACGTTTCAGGGTATCGAAGCATGGGCGGATCACTCGCGCGAGTAATAGAAGCGGATACTCAACGCTAACAGTTCCTTCATATAATTGGGAACAAAGATTCGTTGAAGTTGGACGCTTTGCCGATTATTCTCGTTGAAAACGCAAGAATCCTGCGCGCAGGCAAACTCACACGCGCAAACATTTTGGTCGAAGAAGGAAAGATCAAATCCGTCACGGTATCAAAAAAACCGAATGCAGACCAGAAAATCGATGCGAAGGGGCGATTCGTGATGCCTGGCTTAGTGGATGGGCACGCCCACCTTTATGATCCCGCTTTCACGAACCGGGAAGACTTCACAAGTGGAACGACTGCGGCAGCTGCAGGAGGCGTCACCACTGTGATTGAGATGGTTCTCTCAACTCCAGTCGATTCAGCCGAACGGGTCCGGGCAAAGATTGAGGAAGGACGGCGGAACTCATTGATTGATTTCTCACTCCACGCTGGGATGATGAATCTGAGCAACCTGCCGAACATTCCTGAAATTGCGGAACTGGGCGTGCGTTCGTTCAAAACTTTCACTTGCAAACCCTACTACGCCGACGACCACACACTCATGTCCCTAATGCGGGAAACAGTGATGCATCATTCAATTCTGAACGTTCACGCTGAAGATGAACAGACCGCGAACGACAATTTACAGAAGCTCTTGGCGGGAGGTAGAAAGGATCCAATGGCGCATGCGGAATGGAAACCCAACATTGCCGAGGAGCGGGCGGTGAAGAAGGTTATTGAATTTGCGCGCGGAATAGGTGCTCGCCTTCATATCTCCCACATGTCAAGCCATGAAGGGGTTGCTGCCGTTAGGAAAGCGAAGAAGAGTGGGGTGAGGGTGACAACGGAGACCTGTCCCCACTATCTTACGTTTACCCGCAAGGACATGAAGAAGCAGGGGCCGTACCTGAAGATGAACCCGTCCCTTAAGGGCCCGAAGGATGTGGAGGCTCTCTGGAAAGGCCTTCGCGACGGAACTGTTGACATTGTAACCTCCGAACATGCGCCTGGCTTGAGAGCGGAGAAGGAGGTGGGGTGGAATGATATTTGGAAGGCATGGGGCGGTGTCCCAGCCATTGAAACAATGCTTCCAGTCTTGTTAAGCGAAGGAGTGAACAAACACCGCCTAACCCTAACAGCACTCCAAAGAGTTTGCTGTGAGAACCCAGCCAAAATTTTCGGCAACTACCCGAGAAAGGGCGTAATAGAGGAAGGGGCCGATGCAGACCTCGTAATGATCGACTTGAAGATGAAAAGAAAAGTCAGGGGAGAAGACCTTCACCAAAAGGTCGACTGGACCCCATACGAGGCGTGGACATTGAAAGGCTGGCCTATCCTTAGCATGCGCCGGGGACAGGTAATCTTCCAAGACCAAGAACTAGTAGGTATGCCAGGTAGTGCAGAGTTCTTACCCATGGCCCTGTAAGCAGGTTGAGGTAAGCAATGATATCAATGATCGTGTTAGCCGCTGGAAAATCCGTTCGGATGCGCGGCAAGAACAAACTCCTCACTGAGATTCAAGGGACGCCGATGATTCGAAGGGTTGTTCAAGCGGCCCTAGAATCAAAGGTGGACGAGGTCATTGTTGTACTCGGCGCGGAAGCGGGCAAGGTTCGGAAGGTACTCACTGACCTCCCTTGCCGGCTAGTTGTCAACAAGAATTACGAGAAGGGGCAGAGCAGCTCCGTTAGGGCCGGGCTTGGCGAAGTTAGTCCGATGACTCGTGCCGTCTTAGTCTTACCTGGTGACGTTGCAATGATAGACTTTCGATCAATCAACATGGTCATAGAGGAATACGAACGTGGAAGACATTCGATAGTTATCGCAGCCCATGAGGGTGAAGCTGGACACCCCATACTCTTCGATAAGCAACTCTTCTCAGAAATCGAACAGATCGACGAGCAAACTTTCGGTTTGAAGTCGGTCGTCAAGAAACATGAGGGCGACGTGTACCTAGTTGAAACTGATTCATCTAACGCTCTGAAAGACGTTGATACACCGGAAGACTTGAAGGAACTGTGAAAGAGCATACCGCGGATAGTAAACAACTTGGTTTGAATTCAAATTCTCGGCATCCCGAATCACTGAACTCAGCGGGAGTAATGCGCCATCATTTCAGCGCTTGCAGAATGTCTGCTGTTTTCCTGACTCTTCCAATCCTTTTCAAGACAAACTCGATGGAACTCTTATGGGCTTCCGCAGAACGGTCTGACATCGCGTCTTCAGCGAAGATTTGCTGGTAGCCATACTCATACGCGAACCTTGCCGTGCTTTCGACACCGTAAGTCGTTGCGATGCCTGCAAGCACAATTGTGCTAATCCCTCCGCGCCTGAGCCTAAGATCAAGGTCAGTTCCGTAGAACGCCCCCCACTGCCTCTTGGTTACTACTATGTCAGAAGGCGCAGGCCCCAGCTCTGGCACTATGTCCGCCCAATCCGCAGGCATCTCTCCTCTTGAAGGCGTTGCAGCGTCAGCGATCGGCTGGAGAGCTGCCCCTTTTGAAAAGGAGACGTGGACAAGGAAGACAGGCATCTTGTTCTCTCTGAAAGCGTTAGCCAATTTCACGGCGTTAGATATTACAGTCTTCGTGTCATACGGCTCAGCCGAGATCGACGTGATTCCCTTTTGAAGGTCGATGACCACCAGGGCTGTGCTCGCTTTGTTTAGAATCAGATCACTCAATTCGCATGGCCTTGCAAACTCTCACGTCCCATCTTCAATATTTCATGTTACCTCCCTAAGATACAGATTGAAAGGAAAGGCCTCTGCGCTGCCGATCCGTGCGTCCACTCTCCCGACATCTTGATGGCCAAGCTTTAATGAGGGGTGTTCGCTTGCTTGTGGATCATGGCTAATTATGATGGTCTAGTGCGTAACGTCCTTTCCAAAACGCTCGCGATTCAGTCAGGTGATGATGTCATTGTCGAAACTTGGGATCATGGCTTGCCTATCGCCGCGAATTTCATCTACCGACTCCGTGAGTTAGGCGCGCGCCCAATGTTACTGTTTGAACATGAGGGAACGTTCTGGAAATCGGTTGAATCACTTCCAGAAGATAAGCTGGGTAAAGTGGGTGAACATGAGTGGGCTGCGATCGAGAAAGCTAAGAGATACATCTTCATCACTGGACCTGCTGACTTCTCTAAGCTCTGGAAGAATCCTTCAAAGTTCAGAGCGGCTACGGGCTATAATGAGGAATGGTATGAGAGAGCTAAACGGTGCCGGCTGAAAGGAGCCCGGATCGGTTTGGGCTATGCTAGCCCCGATCGAGCTCGCTTATTCAGACTTCCATTAGCCGCGTGGCAGCGAATGCTAATCGCCGCATCTACGGTCGATTTCGCTGCGTTGAGGGACCAAATAACGAAACTCACTCCCTCATTGAAAAACGGCGAAGTTAAGATTACTTCTCCCAACGGAACAAACTTGACTCTCCGACTGGTAGGCCGAGATGCTTACTCAGAGGATTGCATAGTTGATGACGACGATTTGGACCACGGAAGAAACTTAGCCAACATCCCAGGCGGCAACATCCTAGTATGCCCAGATGAAATGTTCGCGGAGGGAAGAGTTGTCTTTGATAGACCAACCCCATACATGGGCAAGTGGGTAGGCGGAATCCGTCTGGACTTCAAAGACGGGACACTCACGAACTACAAAGTGACCCAGAACGCTGTCCACTTCAAGGCGAGTTACGATAAAGCCTCAGGCGAAAAGAACAGGATTGCAACTATTGGTGTGGGGTTGAATCCTAAGGCAAGAATAGGTTTCATGCAGGATGGCATAACCGCAGGCGCGGTCACCGTTGGAATTGGCGGCAACGACGATATTGGCGGAGCGAACAAGACTGATTTCTATTTCCCAGGCATCCTCACAAAGGCCACCTTAACCGTCAACGGAAACACCATCGTCAAAAACGGCAAACTGACCAAGTGAACCGTTCGGAAGAAGCTATCTTAGCGTTTGGATCGCTTTACCCACTTGCAACCGACTGCTCTCGCGTAGCCGATGAACGTTTGGTGAGCTAGTTCGTATTTCCTGTGACTAGAAGAGTGGCCTATACGCCGCATGAAAGACATTTCGGTCGGATAGTCTCCTGATACGCTAGAACGCTGGAATACTGGATTGAAACCATTCCAATGCCCCGAATGCAAAGCAATCATTACAAAACAAGAGAACGCTAAGCGCGTTAAGAGTCGGTTGGTCTGTGTCTGGTGCGCGAGAAAACTCAGTCGAGCCTAGACGCCGAATACAAGTGACTCTTCCCATACCTGCAAGCCAAACCGTGAATCTCGTTAGCAATCTCCTCGCTGTCAATGATCCAGACACTCTGCGTACTCCGATCAGCAACAATCCCATGAGCCCTCAAGATTTCGTGGAGAGCACGATAGAACGCCCGCCTCTTCGCTACGCCGTCCACAGGTATATCGTAATCAACAACCCAAAGCAAACCGCTCACCTGTCACACCTGTGACAATAACTCGATGGTAGCGGGCAATAAACATGTCGCACGTGTGACAAGCAAGATGCATGACCGTCTACCAGAACCCGGCGTAGGAGGAGCGGAAGCGTCGCTTTTGCATTCTATTCCTGAGACAATGCGCATGATCGTAAGCGAATATCTTGCGAGTGCAAAATAAGAACGGGCGAAACTTGAGAAAAGAGCCTTATCGGTCCGATCAGAACGTTATGCAAAAGTGGGTGAACGAAGAAGTTCCGCAAAAGTACTTTGTCGAGACACATGAGAAATATTCGTTCAAAGGATCACGAAGCACTGAGGAGATTCATGACTCACTATCGATTTCAACTGGCCTTTGTTTGTGCATGCCAGCCGATGCACTGAACAATCACACAATTGAATAGTTGCTCTAAACAGAAGTAGTGACGATAGTCAATTGAGTCTCTCTGAGAAGATTCCGATCAGGAAACTCGATATCACGGATGAGAGGGGGCACGTTCGATTCGGTGGACTGCCTCCAGGCGAGTACAAGCTGAATATTTCCAAGGAAGGCTATGTTCCAAAGATACAAAGCATCGTAATTCCTCCGACTAGGCAGAGCCCCGAGGTCACAGTTAGTCTGGACCCCATCAGCAAATCAACGCTGAAACATGAAAACGAACGATTGAAAGCAATGATTGTCGCGACCACGATTCTTTCTGATATTCGCCTCTACGTTGCGAGAAGCGAGGCTCTGATCGGTTTCTCTCCCGCGAAATGGAAAAAATCTGCACTGAAAGAATTCAAGAAAACGGCGAAGGCTGCACATAACCGAATTGAAGAATTACGAACGTCGGAGAGTGGTTTCGCTGTTGGTGGTGAAGTATCTACAGCAGGAGAGTTTGGCGGGTCCTTCAGGAGAAGTTCAAAGAAAACAGCCCTTGTCAGGTAGTTTGGTGTGGGCGCATCTTAAAAGCAGTGAGACTCCGTGCCGGAACTAGATTTAGAATCGCTTAGGAGATTCGTTAACCACAGCGATTTCAGGCGGTCGGGTTACACCACGGATTCTCCAATTGAAGTGCCCTTCGAGCTAACCCCAAGACAACTCTTCGCGTTTGCCACTCAAGATTTTCGCGAAAAATACAACCACCATTTAGTGAATGCACTTTCGAACGTAAAGAGGGCTATTGAGTGTCAGTTGGACTCATTGCTCGTGGCCTTTTCTTTGTTCGACCGGGCGGCAAAAGAGGATTGGTCTCTCCCTAAGAAAGTCGACTTGATTGAGCGCCTAGGAATAGTCGCACCAGATATATTGAAACGCATTAATCGAAAGAGGAACCTTCTGGAACATGAATATAGCTCTCCTCAAATTAACGACGTTGAGGATGCACTTGATGTAGCAAGACTATTTATCGAGTTAACGGATCAGTTCCTCGTTAGTCCGATTAATGATGTGGAGTTGACACGTGACGACAGGCCAGATTGGGTGGATATGTCTTTTGAATGGAGGCCCGGGGTAATCACTATTGCAAGCCTTGTTAGGGGGAGTGGAGTTCAAGCCAAAAAGGTTGTCGACAGGGCGTCCCAAGAATACTTTGATTATCTCCAGTTTTATGTTAGCTTTTGCAAAAACAGGTAGGGCACTGTGTGTGCGCACCACTATACCCCCAACTGTAACTCAAGCTTAAGAAACAGTGGACTTGAAAACTCACAGGTAGTTAACTTGGCGTCTGAGCTACGAGATTTTTCCATATTTCTGACATCGGAGTTAATCAAACTACTTGGAAACCCATATCAGTCGTCGATATCAACGGTGAGGCGATTTTCTGACAAGGACTTTCGAATCTATGTTGATTACGAACGGGAAAGGGATGAAGTCGATCTCGAAGGAATAGTGGCTACTGGCGGCCTTACCCTGGGACTGAGCGATGCTGTTGCGTTCCTCGATGAGATCCAAAGAGAAGTTCCTTTGTGTGAAAGCTTTAGAATATTTAGAGTCGGAAATGCGCTAACGGTATTTCCGCGAATAGAGATTGACATACCGCTGGGGCCTAAAGCTCCGGATAAACAACGAACATCGGCAGTCGCCAAATGGGTCAAGACTCTTTTGAGCGACTTGGGAAAGATACAATTCATCATCCGGAAGTTCACGCCAAGAGAGATAGGCTTCTCAGAAATAGCCAGCCTTTGGACTAAGGCGAGAATCGAAAGCATACCCGCGAAAAAAGGAAAACTCTTGGAGGAGCTATTCTTGCAGCTTATTGCGATTGATGGCAATCTGGTCCTGGTCAATCACAACGTTAGGACCCAGAGCGAGGAAATTGACATTGTACTCGAACCACACATGAGTTCTCCGTTTTGGTCTAGAATCGCTCCTCCTATGATTCTTCTGGAATGCAAGAATTGGAAAAATAAGGTGAGCGCCAAGGAGGTGAGGAACTTCGCTGGAAAGATTGAGAACCGACCGAAGATGCTGTGCCGAATAGGTTTCTTGATCGCAACAAATGGATTCACGAAGGATGCCCAAAAAGAGCTTCTCGGATATCGAGCACGAGACTTCATTATTGCAACGGTTACCGGTGTCGACATCACAAAGCTGATCCACACCAAGAGTAGACTTTCGAATATATTGGAGAAAAGACTAGTCAAAGCCGGATTCAGTTGACTACCTGCACGGTGACCTACTTGAACCCGCGAATAGGTCTGCAAACAACCAGCTTCACTTCACGCGCTCTTAGTGTGTGTGATCTATTGGTGCGACCGACTAAAATTGAACCATTAGCCTTGGTGATTTTAGAAAAGGAAATCAAACTGATTTCACCCTTACGATCAGTCTACGGTGGCCTTAGCAAGAAGTACGATGCAAGAATACCTAGAATAAAGAAAAAGGCATTTAGTGCGACATGTCGCCAAAAAGAACGTCTCTCTTCTCGCTGTATTTCGCCTCTCAGAGATTGTGCCACGGCTTCAACCTCATCTTTCTTGAGTGCAGCTAGTTTCGTGTACCGCTTAACATCTTTCTGTAACTTCCCAACAAGAGCCTGTCTGCCCTCAATCTCCCGTTCAATACCGTTGATAAGATCGACAGCGCCAGTAAGTGACGTCGTGAGTTTCCTTATTCGCATCTCTGTTGTTTCTTGTCGTCCTTTGGTTCTACGCCTTTCCAATTGTCTACCTAGTAGTTCGAATAGTGCTGGGACAATTGCTGCCATCGTCGCAAGTGCCCCCACCTCACTCAGAAGATCCGAGAGATTGAGCAATTAGTCTTCACAAATCTACTGATCGCTCACGAAATATCTGACTTTTGTTTCTTGGACACCCCTCCAAAAGAGCTACGGATGTGATCAATGAAGCAGTAGCAAGTTTCTCACTTTCTTGCTTGTTGGGACCATTATCTAGTCGCGAGAGGACCACCGCCGTAGTCTTAGCGTGCCCTTGATTACATTCTTGCCGGAGGATGGCAGTAGTCTTGGTGCGGGCGTCGTAATTTCAACGGTCATATGTGTGTATCTTCTGGTGCGAGCATTCAGATTTGAACCGTCGTTGTTCGTTTGAAAGGTGTGTGTGGGTCTCATGGTGCGGGCGACTGAATTTGAACCCTCGCGCGTTCTCGTTAGTCGTGAGTGCGCTAACTGTATTGAAATCAGGACCGGATTAGTGGTGCTTGTGCGTTAATAGTTGTACGAGGTTTTTCTTCGTGTTTCCCGGCGTTGGTTCTTCATCGCTTGTTCCAGGATTTTGGGTAGGGTGTAGCGCCTGAACTTGCCCACTGTTACTCCTGGGTCCTGTTCAACCAACCCATGCAACACAGTGTCCACCACCCAGTAGTATGGATTCTGACGCGCCATTGGATGGAGCAACGAATCAATTAGCTTGTTCAATTCTCCTTCAGTATAGAGTGATCTCCTCTTTCGCGGCAAGGCCTTTCGGTAGAAATTACTTGAGGTGCGATCTAAACCGTTACGAGAGGCTCTTCGTCGATCAGGTTGGGGCTCAAGGTTCCAGAGACGGTACGCGCGCTTAGCGGTTTTGAAACGCTGCTGGGCGCCTCTCGGAACATTCTTGCTTCCCGAACACCAATATTTGAGTCCTGAGTCGGTCGTTTCGTTTTTGACTTTGGGTCATTCTGGGTTATTCTGGATTATTCTGGGTCATTCTGGATCATTCTGGGTTGTTCTAGATTCATTCTGGATCATTCTGGGTCACTCTAGGTCGCGCGTTTGATCGATTTGCTTGTTTCTAGGTGTCATTTGGTCATCGTTCGGTATCATTGAGTTTCTGTTCTCGAGTTGCTGTTATTTGTCTGAAGTTGTCTTGGCGTCAGTCGGTTACATGTAGATTAGGCGCTGATCAGCCCCATAACGTCCGTGCAGTGTGGTCAACGTACTTGATTTGACCGTCTTATGCCTGTTTTATGGGTACTTCCACATTTGGTTTCATCGCACTTTGTCGCGGATCTCTGCGTTTTGTCGTGGAGTTCTATGTTTCGTCGCGTTTTGTCGTGGATTTGTCGGAGAACTTCGCGAAACATCGTGCGCCTCAGTAACATGTTGTTACCATATCGTGTTGAAATCCCAGCCCCGGCGCTTTCAGCCTGACCTGTAGTTAATCCCTGTAGCTAACCCTGTTATGTTCCTTCACAAGCTCTGTGATGTGCGCTTTTCTTCTTGAACTAGAACGATTAGGCTTTGTCCTCGCCGTTCTTGTCTTTATGCCTGCCGAAGATTTGCTTCAATAATCCGGTGATGATCTTAGGAGAGGAGTAGGGTAAGGCTTCGGAGGATGACATGATGGCTGCAATTGAACGGGCGCGAGTCAGAACGATCATAGAACGAGAAGAGAAGCAATTTTCGAAATCGCACCCAAGGTCGAGGACCATGTTCGAGCGTGCTTGCAAGTCGATGATCGGGGGTGTGCCCATGAATTGGATGATTGAGTGGCCCGGGCCTTTCCCAATCTTTGCGAAGAAGGGTAAAGGTTCAACGATTACTGACGTGGACGGCCACACGTATGTTGATTTTTGCCTCGGTGACACGGGCGCTATGTTCGGCCATTCCCCTAAAGCCACCGTTGATGCCGCATGCAGGCAAATGCTTAGGGGGATTACAATGATGCTTCCCACTGAGGATTCCATTTGGGTTGGTGAAGAGTTAGCGCGTCGGTTCGGGTTGCCCTACTGGCAGATTGCGATGACTGCGACGGACGCTAACAGGTTCGCGCTAAGGATGGCACGTGAGGCTACAGGCCGACGGAAGATTCTCGTTTTCAATGGCTGCTATCATGGCACTGTGGACGAGGCCCTTGTTCGTCTTGTGGATGGGAAGGTGGTTCCGCGGGAAGGGGCCATGCCTCCTCCTGTCGAGCCTGAGTTGACAACGAAGGTTGTTGAATTCAATGACCTTGCCGCATTGGAGTCAGTTCTTGGACCTGGAGACGTGGCTGCGGTTCTGATGGAGCCTGCGATGACTAACTGTGGAATCATATTGCCGAAAGAGGGTTACTTGGACGGAGTGCGTGCGATTACTCGAAGGACCGGCACCGTCTGGATTATCGACGAGACTCACACGTGGTGCGCGGGCCCCGGAGGATATGCTTCGGCCCACCATCTGAAGCCGGACATGATAACGCTCGGAAAGCCAGTTGCAGGCGGTATACCCGCGGCAGCATTCGGGGCAAGCCAAGAAATCTTCGATAAGACAAGCAGCAATATGCTAGCTGAAACGACAGGGGTTAATGGCCTTGGCGGAACCCTAACTGGAAACGCTCTCGCACTCGCAGCTATGCGTGCGACATTGGAGAAAGTGATCACGAAAGAAGCCTACGACCGCATGGTTCCGCTCGCGAAAAGGTTCAACGAAGGCATCGAGCGCACAATTCAGGAAACTGGCCTACCTTGGCATACGGTTCGCCTTGGCACGCGCGTCGAGTACCGCTTCAGAGCAACACCACCGTCAAACGGGGCCGAGGCCATCGCTACGAAGGATCCGCTGTTGAACAAATACGTACACCTATACGACCTCAACCGCCGCATACTCCTGACGCCCTTCCACAACATGGCTCTCATGTCACCCTATAGCACACGAAAAGATGTGGATCTCCACACACATGTGTTCCGAGAGTCGGTTGAAGAACTCATGAGTTAGTTCCCACGAAGACGGCGCGAGCATACGTTCACGCTCAGTCCCTTTCATATGCTACCAACTTTCCAGTATTCTCCGCAATCGAACCACAGCCTCGTAGATGCTTCCGCGCCTATGGATGAGGCTCGCGATTCAGGGGTTTGCCATAGAGCGTTGTGATTATCGTAGATACAAGTATCAGGAGACCGCCGAACCACTGTGATATGGTGAGTCTGTTTCCGAAGAGGGCTAACGAAAGAAGTACTGCGGTGACCGGTTCCATGAGGCTGATCAATGCAGCTCTTGACGGACCTATTCTCGAAATGCCGAGGAAGAATGTAGTTGCTGCGAGGACCGTGCATACGAGTGCAATGGTGACCACCCAGAACCATCCGGCAACGCTCCAGTTCAAACGAATCGAACCGGTCAATGCTCCGGTTAAGCCGAAGCTTACCGACGCAGCTCCCATCACGTAGAAAGCAGCCACGTCTCCATTGACCCTTCTAAGAACCTTCGATCCACCTAGAATATAGAGCGTGTATACTACCGCTGAACCAAACGCAAGGAACACTCCGAGCCCGATGGCTGTCCCGAACGGATTCACAACCAAAACCAGTCCAATCAGTGCTATTATGAAAGCTCCTGCGAGACGGCGCGAAACCTGCTCCCACCCTAACGCGTATGCGCCCAATGTAACGAAGACTGGGTAGGTGTAAAGAAGGAGGGCAACGATTGCAACAGGCGAGAAGAGGAGAGCGCTGAAGTAGAAAGTGGATTGCAGGAAGTAGCCCAGTGCACCGAGTACAATCAGCGCTAAGAGATCAGTTCTCTTGGGAAGAACCAACCTGTGGGAGGCGGAGAGAAGGGTTCCCATGATCAGGAATGCGAGAAGAAATCTGATGAAGAGAAGCTCGTCAACCCCGACTCCTTGGACGTAGGCGAATCTACCGAAGATGGGCATGAAGCCAAACGAGATGGCTGACACGAAGACAAGGATTGTTCCCTCGCGATCTTTGCGCATAGGTAGCCACGATAGGGGGATCTGATTCTAGCGTAGGTCGCATAGAACGTAGCGATCGGGCCGATCAAACGCTGGCTCATTTGGCCTTAGCATTAGGACCCCTTGAAAGTCAGCGCGAAACCCTCGCGCAATCATTCTCCGATACGCATTATGGCATGCCGAGTTTACGCCCGCCAATACATTCGCCATTCCTTTCATAGTAGCTAGCTCGTCGCAAGCACTTAGCAACCTGTCGAAGAGATTTTCCGCACTAGTTCCGCTCCGGACGGCTCCGAACTTGACGTAGCATGTGTCTCTTCCAGCCTCAGTGCCCGGCCCGCAGTGACAAACGGCAACGCCAACAACCGTTTCACCCTCCCACAAAAGTACGGTGTCGCCAAGCCGCTGCTTGCGGACAGCCATTATCTCTCGCTCCAAATCCAATCCTTCGTAGACCGAGTTGGTCAAGCTTCGACACATCTCCAAGCATCTTCCCATCTCAACGTCAGGCACGTCAGAAAACTTAGACCACCGCTCGGAAGTATCTCTGCGCTGGACAGGCTTCGACATCAGGAATGTTAGAAATCGTGGCCAAAAACCGAACTTCTCGTACAGGCCTATGTGCTTTGGGCTCTGAGCGAACGTGAAGAGGCCGACGTGGCTGACACCCCATTTGTTGAAAAGTTCCATTGTGGGTTCGAGCAGAAGTTTGGCAATTCCTCGGTCCCATAAATCGGGACGGATAGTTAATGGTCCGAAGAACCCGAAGCTACCCCATCTTGTGGCAAAGTTAGAACCTACCAGCTCGCCATCTGCTACGGCACCGAAAGCTGCATTCGGCTCCGCCAGCCAACGAGTCTTTACGTGGTCCATCCCTTCGCCGAAGCTTGATGGGTCAGGAACACCAATGAAGGTTCCAAAAGCCACGCGCATGATATGGTCCGCAGTCTGCAGATCCTCTTTCCTGAGAGATCGCACTATGAATTCCATGGATAGACACTATTGATGTTCAGAACTACGATACGCTCATCAGTTTTTCCCGCAACGTAGTTCCTATGAGTGGTACAACCGGTGCGAAAATCATAATTGACTTGCTATAGCGATCGTGAGCTTTCTTCGAGGCCCCGGGGTTGGGTTTGCTCGAACATTTTCATCGCAGCCTTTCGTTTCTCTTCCATCTCCTTGCGGGACATAGGGATCTGCATGGACAGCGACCAGGAATGGCCGAACGGATCGGTCAGCTGGCCGTACCGTTCACCCCAAAACATGTCATCCAGTTGCATGTCTACCTTCGCTCCAGCTTCAACCGCTCTCTTCCACACCGCGTCCACGTTCTTGGAGTAGATGTGGAGTGTTACGGATGTGGCGCCCAGTTCGATGGGATCCTTATGTGTTCCACCTGGGAAAACGTCCGACATCATGACTATGCTATCCCCAATCCTAAGCCGAGCGTGAATTAGCTTACCTTCAGGTCCTTCCTGCCGTGCTAGTTCTTTGGCTCCGAAGGCCTTCTTGTACCAATCAATCGCCTGCGCCGCACCCTTGATTGCGAGATACGGTGTGATGGTGTGGAAACCCTTCGGGATAGGCTCGAACTTCTTTGGCTTTGATTTTTTCTTTCCACGTGCTGTTTTCTTAGGCACCACTATTACCCAGATTCTCAGGTTTCTTGCCCGGCGAATATAAAGGTCGCAAGGCAACGACTGGTTGACGCGAACGCTATCGTTGCCAGCTACAGTTTCTTCAACGACTCAGTGAGGATAGCAATACGATATTCTGCAAACCTGCCATCCAGTGCCCTATCGCCAACAAAATCATAAAGAGCATGATTGCCGCGGCTTGCCCGGCGGTTGCCCCGAACGAACTCGCCTCCGAAATTGAGTAGGCTTTCCAAATCAAGACTATTTCAAACGCCCAAGTAGCAGCTAAACCAACGAACAGACCTGTCGTACCCAAGCCCAAGTTGTACATGAGGAATATTACGAAGACGTTGCCAACCTCTTCGAAGCTGCCCCTGAACAGGGGGTTAACGAGCGCAGTAATCGTGGACCCAGAATCAATCAGCTCACCCGTCACCAAGGCCAACGTAGCAATGGTGACGTAGAATCGAAGCGACGCCAACTCTGTTCCGACAGTCCTCCTATCTGGTTCCAGAGAATAGTAACAACCGTTGTCTTAATGAAATCAATAGCGAAATCACGGTTTACGTGCCGTCAAATCGGAAGGTAACGATATCTCCACGATTGATGGTTCAAAGTTCTCTCAATGTTACCTTTCGGTTGATGTAACGTTGATTTCAAATTGAAATCTCACACCAATAGACCGAAATCCATTCGAAAATACATATTCTTACACCATTGAACCTGACCGTACACCAGTGGTGCGGCCTGAGAGGAGTTGCCGTGATTCGCAGATGTGTGGAAGCGGATTTCGAAGCGACCTACACCATCGTTAATGAAGCCGCACAAGTCTATCGTGGCGTGATTCCCTCTGATTGTTGGAGGGAACCCTACATGGCAAGAGATGAGCTTCGAAGTGAAATCAGAGATGGCGTCGTGTTCTGGGGGTACGAAGAAAACGGTGATCTACTCGGCGTCATGGGCATACAGAACGTTAAGGATGTCAGCCTGATCCGGCACGCATACGTACGCTCGACCAATCAGAATCACGGTATAGGAAGCAAGTTGCTCTCCCATCTACGCAGCCTGACGAGTCGTCCCATTTTAGTTGGCACATGGAAGGACGCAACCTGGGCGGTACGTTTCTACAGAAACCATGGTTTCAAACTGGTGCCGAAAGAAACAAAGGATCGACTGCTGAGCCAGTATTGGTCAATCTCTGATCGTCAAATTGAAACCTCAGTCGTTCTGGCCGACGACAGATGGGTCAAACAGCACACCTAATTGCTCGCATCATTAGACCCTCAGCGTCGAGATCTCGGCCACCACACCGAAATCAGCTTATCTTCGATCTTTGCAGGTCCTGTTAGCTCCTTGTTTGGTAAATTATCTGCATCCACTTTCAGGATTTCCTTCAGCCACGGGTTCCGGTTGCTGATTCGAAAACTGTGTCTGAACTTGTCAGGCGAGTCGTCAACGGTTGGGTAACCGATGAATCATACCCGAAAAAGGGTAAGGGTGTATCCCACCCCCCCGGGGGGTGTATCCCACCCTACACCACATCGGCGGCCTCGTGAAGGCAACAAAGACCTGCCAAAAATGGCGATGGATACAGTAAAAGCAGGTCGAGAATGAATGGATGAGTTGTCAGGTGCATCTCTTGCGCACAGTCAGAGTAGCCTTAGTGACTGGGGCGAACAGAGGTATTGGTCTCGAGATCGCCCGGCAGCTCGCACAGTTAGGTAACCGAGTGATCCTGGGCGCGAGGAACATCGCCCAGGGCGAGGCAGCCGCTAGGATGCTCAGTTCGAACGGTGCGAAGGTATTCCCGGCTGAGTTGGACGTGACCAATGAGGCCACCATCGAGAAGCTTACCCACAAGATAAGTTCGGATGTCGGGAGGCTGGACATTCTGGTGAATAACGCAGGCATATTTATTGATGAAAGTGACCTGCCCAGCGAAACGAAACCGAAGACCGTTTGGAGCACCCTCGAGACCAACCTTCTCGGCCCCTGGCGTCTCTGCCAAGCATTCATCCCGCTCATGAAGCGGAACAATTATGGTAGGATCGTGAACGTTTCTAGCGGAGCGGGAGCACTCTCTGAAATGCCCGGAACCCTCTACGCTCCGGCCTACAGCATTTCAAAGACGGCCCTGAATGCGCTGACGATTATGTTGGCCTCTGAACTGCGAGGCTCGAATATTCTCGTGAACGCTGCATGTCCAGGCTGGGTTCGAACAGACATGGGAGGAGCAAGCGCACCCCGATCCGTTCGGGAAGGAGCAGATACGGCAGTTTGGCTGGGAACGCTACCGGACAACGGACCGACTGGTGGCTTCTTCCGTGATCGAAAGAAAATAGAATGGTGATTGATTGAGAATTTCCCTTCGCTTGTCCGGGAGTCTCGTGGGGGCCAATGGGATACGAACCCTCAATCCACCGAGTGTGATTCTCCAAATCCCCTTTCGCATACCCGCGAAAGAGGTGGGTCCAGAGAGACTTGAGCCCACGAATGTCGTGGGACTAATGCGCAACGCCATCAGTTGCTGTTTCGTCGCAGCTTCTCTCGAAGGTGTTCTTATACGTCCATAAAGAGAGCCAAGTTGAGTCTTTTCAATTGACAGCTGGCGAAGACGTAGAACGAGTAATCCAAGGGCAAGTGGATGCCTTCAACAATCGTAATCTTGACAAATTTGTGAGCTACTATGTTCCAGACATTGTAATCTTGGATGGACAGGGAAAAACGATGATGAAGGGGCACGACGGCATGCGAGCCTTCTACGGTAAATTGTTCGAGCAAAGTCCCAAGCTTCACGTTGAGATAAAGACCAGAATAATAGTCGAGCACCACGTTATCGACGAAGAGCAGGTATCTGGAATTAACCTCGAAGGATTCCCATCGGAGCTTCATTCGGCAGCAATTTATCGAATTGCAGATGGAAAAATAGTTCACGCTCAATTTCTATGAAATTTGATACAGTTATCTTGCGTTTCCAGAAAGAACAGAATGATAGGGTCGGTGGGATACGAACCCACCAAATCGTGGGACTAATGATTTTTCCAAGGGGCCTTCCGGTCAGCGGCGAATCAGCTTTCGTTCATTACACGGGTTGTTCACGGTAGCACCGGAAAGTGTCGGTTGTCGACAGCAAAAGGAACCAAGTGCGCCCGTGCAAACTCACGCACTATGGCAACACTCTACCGCTTTGCTTGTTTGTCGAGAACTGCCAAAGTGAGTCTAGAAATGCAGACAAGCTTGTCCTGTTCGTTTAGGATGCGGATTTCCCAAACTTGTATAGTGTCACCTACGTGGACTGGCCTAGCAACCCCGTAAACGAAGCCGTTCATAACGGGGCGTAGATGGTTGGCGTTGATCTCTAACCCCACGCACATTTTCCTTTCTCTATCCACGCATAGATTGGCAGCCACGCTTCCCAGTGTTTCAGCCAGAGCGACTGAGGCGCCCCCATGCAGCAGCCCGAAAGGTTCAATCGTACGACGATCAACGGGCATTCTGGCCTTCACATAGTCGTCACCAACCTCTAGAAATTCTATCCCAAGATGACCAACCATGGACATCCTTCCCATCTGATTCAGCACGTCGGGAGAGGCTTGCGTTCGCCAGATAGACATTAGTTTGCGCTCCGTCACTTGCCGCTAATCTACATGTCATTCTTAGGTTTAGGGTGAATCACTGCTAACTAATTTACTTGTGTTGAAACGTCGACGGTTATTATTATCGGGTTCCGCCCAGCCAAAACCCGCCATGGCCTAGCACAACTCGCGTGGTGGGGCCGGTGGGATTTGAACTCACGATTCGTGGGATTAATGGCCATTTCCTGCAATGTCGGCGCTTAAGGATTCGAACCGATGATCTCAGTCTATTTTGATCCTATGAAGAGCGTAATCGCCGTAACGAAACTTAGGATCTTCGACAATCCATTAAGCGTGAGGGATACCGGATCGGAGGGATACGAGAAACCAAAGAAAGCCCATATCGCGAAGACAAAGAACACTCCCGCAAGAGAGAACAAAGTGTACTTAGACAGCTTCGTTAAGGGCGATAAGGTAAGTAGCGAGAACGTTGAAATTTCCACGAGGAACAGAGGTAGGAAAAAGAGCAGCCTGAATAGTGTTGGTGCAGGAGGAATGGGAGGGTACGTTCTGCCCATGACAATTAAGTCAAATGGAAGTTCGAATATCATTGGCGCCGCCGCAGTGCCTACAAAGGCGCTACCCAGCGCAACATTCAGCCCATGACTTCTAGTCACATACGAGATAATGATGTAGGTGGCTATTCCAGATAGAGCCGTAATTGGACTAATCGGATTAGAGGGTAGAGCCTCGACCATGTGCAGTTGGTATAGTTGTAAGCCGTAAGTTCTGACGGCAATAAGAAAGGTTGCCAAAGAAAGGCCCCAGATAATTATCATGAAAACACTAACGGTCCTTCCAGGTCTCTTGATTCCAACTGCGCCAATCAACCTCGTCCCAAGATACATGACGAAGACTCCGATCGCAAGAAGCGTAACCGCTAGGAATACTGCATCAGTGCCCACGTAAGGACCCCAAGTACCATATTCAGTCAACGCTCATTCACCTCAGCTTTTCTTTCCCGTCCTCTCCTGTATACGCAGCGGGTTCCTTCGGCCCTACCAACTATCGTCGTAAGTAGATTATCTGCCAGTCTCTTCCTACAGTCGCCGAATCCATAACTTTGGTCCGGAAATGCAATAGACTTCGCGCCGAGAATGTATCGACAGGGCAGATCGGAGCCGAGGATATGATTCAGTATATTTGAGAGCTCGAAAAAGGAATCGGAGTTCAAAGCGGGACCCAATCCTATACTGCCCGCCACCATCCCGCAGCCTCATTCCACAACGCAACACGGAGTTGTTGGATGGAGAGCGTTCGTTCGTCTTCAATTAGTGATGTGCATCTAATGCCTTTGTTGACTCGAACAGTACAAGAAGTTAAGGTGACGCAAAGCGTGAATCAGGCAAACTAGACACCGTTGCTGTCATCTGTAGCATTACACCCGGACTCTTCACATGACCAGTGGTCATTAGTTGCAACTCTGCTCTTTTATACAACTTGGATGCTTCCTACAAAGTGATATCTCTTGGATGCAGAGGAATTCCTACCACTTCTCATCTCTGCAGCAGTGAGCATTCAGGGCAGAACTGCGGTACAGAAGCTCAGCTATTTCGCTTCTATCGTCCTAGGACTTGACCTCGGGTACGTGGCTCACTATTATGGTCCTTACAGTCCATTGCTTGCAAGCTACTTGCAGAATTTCGTCGGTTCAGATTACATCGAGGAAAGCGGGAGACAAACGGCTCTGGACCGTGTAGTTTACTCCTATTCTATGACAGATGACGGAAGTGCGTTAGCGAAGCAATTGCAAAATCAACACGCCAAAGAGTTCGCAACAATCAAACAAATCGTTGAGAAATGCCAAGAGATTGCGGGTGGAAACACAAATGTTCTCTCTTGGGCAGCGAAAGTTCACTACATCCTTTCGGCGGAAAAAACGTCTATCACCTCAGACCAGGCCGTCTCGATCGCGAAGACCTTCGGATGGCAATTGTCCGAAGAAGAAGTCAGATCCGGGGTGAAACTCCTAACTGCTCTTTCTTTAGCAGTAGCAGAGTCCAATTGAATTGCCCGATGCTAACGTCGAGTTCAAGATTGTCAGAGATCCCTTACACGGTTTCATAGAATTAACCGAGATTGAGAACAGAGTCCTCCAGACGGCCATAGTACAACGACTTTCCAGAATTAAGCAACTGTCTCATTCGTATCTCGTCTTTCCCGGTGCCGTTCACACTCGATTGGAACACTCACTTGGGTGCCTTCATGTTGCTACAAGAATGTGTGAGAGATTGCGTTTTGATGATGAGACAACAAAGCGCGTCAGACTTGCAGCGTTTCTTCACGATGTAGGTCAGGGCCCTTTTTCACATTTGTTTGAGAAACCCATGAGTTGGATCAATGGCGAAAACTTCTCGCATGAGAGAGTAAGCCGACTGATTATTGAAAAGGACCCCACGATCACTGAGGTAATGGGTGATGAGACCGACGAAGTATTGAGTCTGCTAGGTGGCAACAGCGTGATGTCGGACGTCATTTCCGGTTCGCTTGACGCCGATAAACTAGATTACTTGAGAAGAGACTCACTACATACCGGAGTCGCTTATGGCCTCTTCGATCTTGAACGAATAGTGAGAACTATTTGCAAGGTCACTGAGGGCGATAGAGAGTACTTGGCCGTCATGGAGAAGGGAAGGGATTCTCTTGAAAGCTATAGACTCGCGAGATATTCCATGCATGCCCAAGTTTACGAACACCATGCGCGCTTGATAGCCGATGACATGTTTACGCGAGCAATGAAGATTGCCCTGAAAGAAGGTGTTTTGAAGAAAGAGATACTAGACATGTCAGAATCCGATTTTCTCAGTAACTATGCTCTGCTAGATGATGGATCGATACACCATCTCCTAATGTCTCAGCCCGGGCTTCAGTGTGATCTGATAAGAAAACTTCGGAATAGAGACTTATTGAAGCGTGCATTCGTAGTTCCACTGTCTAAGGACGGTGTACGTGATCCAATCAAGCGTGATCAGTTAATTCGACTCTCCACGGAAGAACTGGAGAAGATAGAGGAACAGATTTCGGCGAAAATCGGATGTGACAGAAATCTGGTCATCGTGCACCTTCAAAAGATTCAGATAAAACTATATGAGGAATTTGAACAGACAATTGGTAAGAAAGAGAAACCGATTCTCATAAGGAATGACGACGGATCACTTGACGAATATGAGTCACCAATAAGTGCGTCGCCCAACCCAATTCGAAGACTGTTTGTTTTCGTTCCAGCTGATCTTGCAATTTCTGCGAAACCTGTGTGTGAAGCTGAGTTTGGGGTGAAAAGCCTCTATGATCCTCAAACCAAACTGAGGCCGCCCTAGATTGAGCAGCTTTATTCCACTACGCAATTGTGGACAGGAAACCCTGTTTCTTACTCGGCTCGCAAAGGGTCTATGCTTGTTTGTTCAAGCGAGCTTAGACGAGGAACTGTGTGCTCCGATTGGCATGAAACGAGGTTAGGCTCTGCAATACAATGTTGCGTCCAATCAGTTTCTTGGCAAACACACCACTGATGAGACGCCTTGCCCCTTGTCGCGAATGCTGACCGAGTGAGCAAAACCAACTTCGTAGCCGCAGTGGGTTCCTTCGGCCCCACCAAATGCATCAAGTGGGTCTATGCGTCACATTCCAGACCTTCTGCCAAGAAAGAGCGCTAACAGTAACATCGATCCTGGCGCGGTAATGATCCATGGCGAACCAAGAAGTGTGAGGGGCGACAGGGCTGTAGGTTGCCAACGATAGAGAATGGAGCGCTGGGATCAAATTCTTTTGAGTTGGGCCAGCGTCTTCTCGTTCCTCACGTCACCGGTGTTCAAGGTTGATTTCGGTTCTATCAATACAACGTGAACCTCTTCATTGGCAACTGGCTTATGCTCAACTCCTTTCGGAATTATGATGAACTCCCCCTCATCTAACCAAACGTCTTTGTCCCTGAGTTTGATCAGGAGTTTTCCTTTCTTCACAAGAAATAATTCGTCTTCGGACTCGTGTTTGTGCCATACGAATTCGCCTTTCAGTTTGTCAACTTTAACGTAAGAGTCGTTGAGTTCGCCTACGATGTATGGCACCCAGTATTCGTTGAATAGGGTGAACTTCTGAGCTAAGTTTACCTTCTCAACGTTAGCGTGCCCCAAACCATAGACCTAGTTTGTCATTTCTTTTCTGTCCAATCATAGAAGCCGTGCCCAGTCTTCCTTCCCAGTAGGTTGGCGCGCACCATCCGTTTGAGTAGACTGCTGGGACGGAATTTCGGATCTCCGCTCTCATTAACCATCACGTCGGTAATGAAGAGGTGCGTGTCGGCGCCGACGTAGTCAATTAGTTTCAGTGGACCCATCGGCCAATTCAAGCCCAAAGTAATTGCTTTGTCAATATCCTCGGGATCCGCAATCCCTTCTGCGACAAGGAATACGGCCTCGTTGAGGGCGGGGAGTAGAATTCGGTTTACAATGAACCCTGGTGTATCCTTCTTGACTACAACTGACTCTTTCCCGAGCTTAGCAGAGACTTGTTTGATTGTCTCCACCGTCTCATCAGAGGTCTTCAGCCCGCGGACAATCTCGATCAATCGCATCAATTGTGGTGGGTTGAAGAAATGCATCCCGCAAACCTTCTCGGCCCTCTTTGTAGCAGCTCCGATCTCGGTAATGCTGATCGAGGATGTATTCGACGCGATTATTGCGTGTGGGGGAGCATATTTGTCCGCCTCGGCGAGGACGCCTTTCTTAAGTGGCGGATTCTCGGTGACTGCCTCGATAACTAGATCTACGTTCTGAACAGCCTCTTTCATGTCCAAGGTGGGGTGAATTCTGTTGAGAATTTCTTTCGACTCGGCTTCGCTAATGGTTCCTTTCTTGACGAAGCGTTGGAGGCTGTCTTTGATCATCTTCATGCCGTTATCGACGAACCGTTGCTCGATATCGAGCATACTAACTTCGAATTTGCCAGTTTGAGCGCAGACCTGGGCTATGCCATGACCCATTAGGCCGGCACCCAAGACACATACTCGCTTCACTTCCATACTGAACCACGGCTCCATAGTCCATTTTTGAAATGAAATATGCTTTTCCATTCTGAAAATGCTAGCCTACGAATCCTAGGATAAGTGAAGGAGCGGACGGCTGTAAGACAGCCCACAGGAAGGTGTCTTACACCCTCCAGCACATGGACCGGCTCGTGAAAGAACTTGCGCTTCTCGGCGGTTCGTTAAGATGACTGCCTAGAAGCCGCCTATCGAATCATTACATAAAGTTGAAATCCGTTTCTGGCTATCATCCCTGACTCTCCTTGACGGTAAGCTCCTTAGCCGCATCAATTGCTGAATCCCCCACTCTGCGAATGAATGAAGAAGCAGAACTTCTGCGCCAACGCGGAGAACCAGTGATTCATCTTGGGATTGGCGAACCAAAGAACAAAGCGCCGATCAACGCAATCCTGAATTCGGCCGCGAAACTGAACACGGGGGACATCAAGTATTCACCTACGGACGGTATCCCTTCACTGAAGAAAGCGATCATACGATACACGGAAGAGAATTACGATAAGGTCGTAGACCCTGAGAACATAATCGTTACGTCAGGTGCCAAGCAGGCTATCTACAACATCCTCTATGCCCTCTTGAATCCACAAGACGAGGTCATCATCTTAGCACCCTACTGGGTGAGTTACCCTGAAATTACAAGGATGGTCTACGGTAGTCCAGTATTTGTCACACCTGAAGACGGCGGCCTCCGTCCCCGAATGACGGACATCACTGAAGCCGTAACCTCGTCCACCAAAGCAATCATCGTCAACAGCCCCAACAACCCATCGGGACTGATCTTCAAAGAAGAGTTCATCAAGGAGATCGTCGAGTTCTGTGAGAAGAAACAGATCTACCTCATTATGGACGACATCTACCACAAACTCGTATTTCATGGAAAGAAAGCCGTGTCATGCTACGAGTTCGCTCAAGGGGATATCGACGAGTCACGGGTGATATCCGTCAACGGTATTTCGAAGCTTTACGGCATGACAGGGTTCAGAATAGGTTGGGCCATTGCGCCGACCCGTCTGGTTAGAATAATGACGAACATCCAAACTCACACGACAGCTTGCGCTTCAGTAATTCTTCAAGCCGCCGCCGAAGGGGCACTCACCGGCACGCAGAGCATCGTTGAGAACCTCCGTCTCACAATCCAGAACAATCGCGACATCATCATCCAGGAATTGAGATCATTCAACGACGTAAAGACTACCGAGCCTGATGGAACATTCTACTGTTTCCCGGACTTCAGGGCATATGAACCGGACTCGGTGAAGTTATCAGAATTTCTTCTGAAGAAGGCACTTGTGGTTACTGTGCCAGGCAAGGAATTTGGAATGGAAGGACGACTGCGCCTAAGCTTCTCCGGCTCGGTAAACGATCTAGTCGAGGGCGTGGCTAGAATGAAATGGGCCCTTGACCCTTCATCTCCTAACGAGATATACATCGGAGACAAAAAAATGATCAGGGACTGGCTGTGAGCAACTTACTGAACATTCAAACTCCCGCCCAAGAGGAAGCCCACGCGTTGGAGGCTGATTATGGTCTCGAGAATCATGGCTTAACAAACTTACACGAGACTTACTGGAACCTACGAAGAGCCGCACTATACGAAGAGAGCGTCTTCCGCGGTGAAGCCAAGATCTCTCAAGGCGGAGCGATAGTGGTGAACACGGGACAACGGACAGCCCGTTCACCAAACGACAAGTACATCGTGAGAGAGAACTCATCCGAGAAACATATCTGGTGGGGAGAATACAACAGACCTCTGAGCCCGGATAAGTTCAACGAGCTCCTCGATCGGTTACAAGCCTTCCTTCAAGCCAAAGACGTCTTCGTTCAAGACTGTTTTGTATGTGCTGACGAAAACTACCGGATACCGATCCGCATCATTACCGAACACGCTTGGCACAGCCTATTTGCTCGAAACATGTTCATTCTACCTCGCAATCGAGAGGAGTACAAACGCCACGTCCCAGACTTCACCGTCATCGCCTCCCCCTCATTCCACGGACTTCCACAAATCGACGGCACGCAGACAGACACCTTCATAACCCTAAACCTCGCGCAGGGCCTATGCATTATTGGGAACACATCTTACGCTGGCGAGATCAAAAAGTCCGTCTTCACTTTTCTCAACTACCAACTACCCATACGCGGTGTCATGTCAATGCATTGCTCAGCGAACATCGGGAAGGAAGGAGACACCGCCCTGTTCTTCGGGCTGTCAGGAACAGGAAAAACAACTCTTTCAGCAGACCCTAAACGACGCTTGATTGGCGATGACGAGCATGGTTGGAATGATGATGGAGTCTTCAATTTCGAAGGAGGCTGCTACGCTAAGGTCATCAAGTTATCTCCCTCGGCTGAACCACAAATTTACGCGGCCACACACAGATTCGGAACGATTCTGGAGAACGTGGTAGTCGACCCAGCCACACGCATAATCGACTTGGATGACGATTCGTTCACGGAGAACACGCGTGCCTCTTATCCGCTTGACTATATAGAGAACTGGGTTCCAGAGAAGAGAGGAGACCACCCTCGAAGCATCGTGATTCTAACCTGCGATGCCTTCGGCGTAATGCCGCCCATAGCGGAACTGACATTGGACCAAATGCTCTACCAATTCATCTCAGGCTACACAGCGAAGATTGCAGCAACCGAGATCGAACTTGGCAAAGAACCCGAGATAACCTTCAGCACCTGTCTAGGCGCACCCTTCATGGTCCACCACCCTAACACATACTTGGATCTACTAAAACGCAAGATCACCCGCCACGAACCAAATTGCTGGCTTGTAAACACAGGCTGGACCGGGGGAGCATATGGCGTCGGCAAACGAATCAGCATCGCATACACACGCACCCTACTCAACACAGCACTGAGTGGCGGCTTTGCGAATAGCGAGTTCCACATCGACCCTATCTTCGGTTTCAAAATACCGAACAGCTGTGAAGGTATCCCCTCGAAGGTTCTAAACCCATCAGAATCTTGGCCTAGCGAAACGGAGTACATGAAAAAATACCGCCAACTCGCGCTTCGCTTCATAGACAATTTCAAGAAATATGAAGCAGACTGTCCACCAGAACTACTCCTAGCAGGACCAAGAGTCGATTAGGCTAGGATCGAAAGGCATTTCCCTAACTACAGGATCAAATTAGGCCCTAAAGACATACACGATTGGGACTGAATCTTCTATATCACCAACTAATTTTCCGACAGGCTGTGAAAATGCTTGCTACGAATCCTAGGATAGAGTGAAGGAGCGGGGGGCTGTAAGACAGTCGGCAGGGGGTGTATTACACCCTCCAGCACATGGACGGCCTCGTGAAAGAACTTGTTCCGGGTCTTCGGTGTTCGCATCGCGTCCGGCCGGTCAACCGAGATGAACGTTCAATGCAATCGTGAGGAAGTGCGCCTCGTCGCGATTCAGTCTACCGGAGCTGTGCCGCTACTTCCTTTACTGCGCCTTCGAAGATTTCCAACCCTTCGTCGATGAGGTCATGCGTTATTATTAGCGGGGGGGCAAAGCGCATCGCCGATTTGCCCGCTGTTATTATCGCCAATCCTCGCTTGAAGCATTTGTTCGTTATGTCTTCCACTTCTTGAGCTGCTGGTTCCTTTGTTTCCGGGTCTTTGACGAACTCCACGGCGACCATGAGGCCCTTACCGCGGACGTCACCCATGATGGGATACTTCTGTTGCATTTCTTTGAGCCGCTTCATTAGGTACGCTCCTTGGCGCGTCGCGTTCTCCATGAGCTTCTCTTCTTTTATAATATCAATCACCTGTAATGCGGCTGCGCAGGCTACTGGGTTACCTCCAAAGGTATTGGCATGTGAGCCTCCCTCCCAATCCATGAGTTCCTGCTTAGCGATTGCCGCGCCTATTGGGAGACCGGATGCAAGAGCCTTTGCGCAGGTCAATATGTCAGGTGTTACTCCCCAGTGCTCTATAGCAAACCATTTCCCGGTCCGCCCCATTCCAGATTGAATCTCGTCATCTGCCAATAGAATATCATACTTGTCTAGAATCTTCTTGAGGCGCTGGAAGTAGTCGTCAGGAGGGACAACGTAGCCTCCCTCTCCCTGAATTGGTTCTACGAACATTGCTGCGGTGTCTTCAGGGGGATGGTACTTTTTGAGTACCTCTTCCTCTATGAAGTCGACGCACCACACATCACACTCGGGATACTTCAGGCCGAATGGACAACGGTAACAGTATGGATAAGGAACATGGGTTACTTCCGGGACTAGTGGAAAGAAGTGCCTTCTCTGAACTGGTTTGCTCGCAGTTAGAGCCATTGTTCCGAAACTTCTTCCATGAAACGCACCTGTATAGGCTAAGAAGAGGGGGGTGCGCGTATGCCAACGGGCCATCTTCATTGCCGCCTCGTTCGCCTCCGCCCCACTGTTACAGAAGAACACTTTCTTAGGAAACGAACCGGGCGTGATCCTAGTAAGTTGCTCCCCAAGATCGATGAGTGGCTTATAGTAGAAATCGGTCCATGAATAGTGAATAAGTTTCTCCGCTTGATCCTTGATCGCTTTGACCACTCGCGGATGAGAATGACCCACGGCCAAGACCACTAAACCCGAATTGAAGTCTATGAACTCGTTACCGTCAACGTCCTTAACGACACATCCCGAACCAGACTCAGCTACGAGTGGATACCAACGAACGACCGATTGCGATAGAATCTGCGCATCTTTCTCAAGTAATTCCCTTGCCTTAGGCCCAGGCGGAGTAACGATGATCCTTTGCTTCTCAATTTTCGTTGCCATTTCGATTCACTCGCGTATGAATAGAATGTGAGCGCTTAGGTCAAGAATTGTAAAAGGCTTCCGTTTGTTTACCGCAACTAAGATGCATTCGCCAGATTAGTCGCTCATCATAGTTTCATAATTGAATCAATGCTAAGATCTCGTTCTTCTCCTATTAGAGGTAGAACTTTTGGTTATCAACGTAAAGGCGTGATACATCATACAGCTTGACGAAGAATTCTGAACTAACCATGATAGCCCTCATGGTGGCGCAATAGTAACGGTATCGACACGTCGACTATCTTGCCTGAAATGTTACGAGGTCGTGGTTTGTTCAGTTTCGACGCTCTCGTCTTCTTCAAACTCGCCTTCGTCTTCCTCTTCTCCCCGTGAGAGGAGGATTTCGATGGTTGAAATGTTGCCTCTGGTCCCGTCGTAACGGGTGACGTCTTCTGAGCCGAGGTTGATGCTTTTGATGAGTACATGCTTGAGGAAGCTATGCCGTAACATTTGTACGGTGTCGATGGCTTTCTCTATTGCTTGGCCTCTTGCCCTGACCATGACTTCCCCGTTTCCCGAATTGAAGAGTGTTACGCAGGCAGTCACGTAGTTCATAACGGGTTTCTTGCCAATTCGAACAAGGTTTGACTGACTCATCGCACATACCATAACAAAGTTGTTGGATTACTCGTGAAGGGCGTTGTGTTTCTTGGTTTTCTGGAAAGGAACATCTCGCGTTCTATTAAGATTGTTCGACGAAGAATTAACTATTAAAATAGCTTGCTCTTTCTATCCACCAATGGTGTGCATTGGTCGGATGTGTTCAAGCCGTTCATACTTCTTGAGCAATGTCTCAACACCAGGCGCCTTGCGGAGGATTGCGTCGCGCATGAAACTCAGAATGGCTTCATCGGGTGCTCCGCCTCTGAGTAGGGGCCTCAGGTCGAATCCAGTTTTGTCAAAGAGGCAAGGAACTATTTTGCCATCTGCGGAAAGGCGGACTCTATCGCAATCGGAGCAAAATGGCTTGGTTATTGAGGTGATTATTCCGATCTCACCTTTTCCGTTTTCGAACTTGTAGAGCTCGGCGGTGCTTCCCGCTTGCCGTGGAACTGAGGCCAGCGGGTAGTGTTCTCGAATTCTCTCCACAATCTCATTTCCACTCACTACCTTATCCATGCCCCAATGCTGCTGACCATCGAAGGGCATGTATTCAATGAATCTCACCGTGACATCGCCCGCCATCGCAAGAGAGGCTAGGTCAACCACCTCATCATCATTGCATCCACGAATGATCACGGCGTTTATTTTGAGAGGCTTGAAGCCACTTGATTTCGCCGCCTTTATTCCATCGACGACTTTTTCGAAGCTACCGCCTCCCGTTATCTCACTGAATCTTTCAGGTTTCAGGCTATGAAGGCTTACAGTTATTCCCTTCAACCCGGCTCGTCTTAGGGCTGAGGCTTTCTCGGAAAGAAGAAACCCGTTCGTTGTCATGCTGAGCTGGCGAATGTTAGGAATGTTAGCTAGGAGGGCGACTAGCTCCTCGATGTCGCGGCGCATTAACGGTTCGCCGCCACTCAAACGTATGTTCTCTACACCCATATCCACGAAGAGAGATGCGACACGCCGAATCTCCTCATAGCTGAGAATCTCGCTGTGCGGTAACCAGACTGGGTGTGTAGGCATGCAGAACTGACAGCGGAAGTTACAGCGGTCCGTAACCGAAATCCGGAGTTTACGCGCAACGCGTCCAAAAGAATCGGTTAGAACCGGCACTGGACTTAAGCCGCCTGTGTAGAATGCTAAAAATGCATCATTTAAAGGCTGATTTTCCTGACTAAAGGGTGAGTGAACTGGAACGCCGCATCTTGAGATTGATTCATGAAATTGACCGAAATACACGACCTACGTAGATGCTCCGAGTCATGGTCGAAAGAAATATCGGCGCGGTTATGGTATCGAAATGGCCATGCCTCGAAAGATTCCATCGTCATACCTAAGGAAACTGAACGAAGAACAAAAGAGGAGCAAAGTTTTGGCGGAGAAGGCAACGGTAAAGAAACTGGAACCGAAAGATCCTGATGCGGGAAAACTCAAAGGATTTACGGGGATTTGTCAAACATGTGGAACTCGCGCGAAATTCACAGTAGATAAGTTTGGCTACGCTACGTGCGGAAACTGTAGGGCGATTGCAAGTTACAAGTTCGGCCACGTCGCGTAATCGGATTTCAGGGACTGTATTGTGTAACCGCGGATTGTTCCAGAGTTTCAACTCTCGCGTCAATTAGGTCAAGGTCGAAGACTTCCTCAAACCTGTCTCGAACTTCCTGCTTCACCTCGCCCAAGTTCAGGTCCACGCCAAGCAGGGCTTTCATCGAGGTCATGGTTGAACCCGAGAACCCGCATGGGTTGATCTTGTAGAAGTAACTTAAGTCCGTGTTCGCGTTGAGCGCGAATCCGTGAAAACTTACCCAGTTTCTAATCGCTGCGCCGATTGAAGCAATCTTCTTGTCACCTACCCATACACCTGTTTGCTCTCCTCGCCCTCCACGTATGCCAAACTTACTAATTGTTAGAATGAGTGTTTGCTCGATGTTTCTTAAGAATCGATGAATGTCTCGCTCTCGCTCATTCAAGTCCAGGATCGGATAACCCACTATCTGTCCCAAGCCGTGGTACGTCCACTGACCCCCCCGCTCTATGCGAAATACTGGGACGCCATCGATTTGAGGAGGGATGTCACCAGACACAGCTTTGCCTACCGTGAATACATTTGGATGTTCCACCAAGATCAAACTGTCCGGAATCAGTTTCCTCGCGCGAAGATCAACGAGCTTGCGTTGGAGTTCCCATACTTCTGCGTAGTCTCGTTGGCCGAGGTCGAGTAGGTTTCCTTTCGTTCTCATTTTTGGAGGATGTGAATTGCTTTTCCTTTTGCTGCCTCTGCTGCCTCCATCACACTTTCCGGCAATGTGGGGTGGGGGTGAACTGTGAACCCGATGTCTTCTAATGTTGCTCCCATTTCTATGGCGAGGGCGGCTTCGCTAATTAGGTCTGAGGCTTCGGCGCCTACTATGTGGACTCCGAGAACCAGACTGGAGGCTTTGTCGGCCACTATCTTGGCGAATCCCTCCGTTTCGCCTGCGAGGAGTGCGCGTCCCAGGGCTGTAAAGGGAAATTTCCCAATGATTGGGTCGTACCCTCTTTCTTTTGCTTGGGACTCGGTTAGGCCGACGGTTGCGATTTCAGGGTCGGTGAATATGACTCCTGGAATCGCGTGAAAGTCAGCTTCACTGTTCATTCCCGCGATAACCTCTGCCGCTACGATTCCTTCTTTGGACGCTTTGTGTGCGAGCATGGGTGGGCCTACTACGTCTCCTATCGCGTAGACGCCGGGTAAGTTGGTTTGCATCTTCTTGTTGACTTGAATGAACCCGTGCGGATCAGTTTCGACCCCGACCTTTTTCAGGCCGATTTCGTCGCTGTTTGGGCGTCTTCCAACCGTAACTAAGACTTTGTCAGCGTCAAAGGCGCCTTCCTTTCCATCCTCTAGGGTTGCGTATACTTTGCCGTCTCGATATTCCTTCGCCCTAGATTTGACATGATATTCAATACCCAATTTTCGAAGCGACCTTTCGACGATTCTTACAAGGTCAATGTCGGTTCCGGGCAAAAGTTGGTCCAACATTTCGATTACGGTTACTTTGCTTCCAAGTTGGGCGTACATTGTTCCAATTTCCAATCCGGACACTCCGCCCCCAATTATAGCCAACTTCTTCGGGACCTGTTGAAGTGACAGTGCTTCGGTTGAGCTGATTATGGTCGTTCCGTTGAACTTGAAAGTGGGAAGGTCGAAGTAACGCGAGCCTGTCGCAATGATTATGTCCTTTGCGTCAATGATTTCTGTCCCGCTCGGGCTCTTAACTTCGAGCTGGTGAGCTTCAATGAATTTTCCGGTTCCTTTTACGACCTTGACATTGTTTCCTTTGAGTAGGTAGTCGACACCGGATACTAGTCGATCGACTACGCCTTGTTTCCATGTTTGCACTTTAGCAAAATCTACGTTGACTCCGGTTACCTCTAAGCCAATCTGTTTGGCTGCTTCAACTCGCTGTTTTAGTTTCGCGACGCGGATAAGTGCCTTCGAGGGTATACATCCTATGTTTAGGCATACGCCGCCTAGCTTGTCTTTCTCTATGAGGATTGTTTCCTTTCCGAGCTGTCCAAGTCTTATGGCTGCTACATAACCGCCCGGTCCACTCCCAAGCACAGCAGCTTCGGTCTTCTGTGTCATTTCTATCTTCTTCTATTATTCTAAGCCTTATTTCTTTAGAGTACCTGTTCGTGGGCGCCCTAGTAGGTTCCGGTGGGTCTCGTCTGGTCGGAAGGCATTCTTTCGTTAACGCCGTGCTCGTCGAAGGTAGGTAAGGTGAAGGAGGATACCTATTCTCGGTCTACTCCAAGCTGATTACGGTATCCTATGCAGAACTGTTTGTCGAGAGTCACGGTAGTGGGTGCATAGTACCGTCACCGTGGATTAGGACAAGAACATAACATTCGACTTCGATGCTGACAGCTCCATGTTCAGGGGCGGTAAAGATAACCGGCTGATTTCAGCGGCTGAAGCCAGAAGCGACAACAGACTGGGCGAGGCATGCTCTACGCTGACAGCAAGTTTCCATTTCGTAAGCGTTAAAGTGTTCTTAAGGTACTTTCTTTAGGGCCTGTTTTACCTGATCCTCTGGAAACGCTCTGAGGCTCATGAATTTCGCAGCGTCTATTGAGAGCGTGCCGAGAAGTATGGCGAGTGCAGCATCGTCATTGGGCACGTCAACTATTTCCACAGCGTCGTAAGGCCCAGCGGTTACGTAGCCGGTAAGCTTGCCCCCGGCCTGCTCGACAGCTTTCTTGAACTGATCGCGGGTCGCAGTGTAGTCCTGTTTAAAGTTCCCCTTACCTTTCTCCGTCAAGTTAACTAGCAATACATATGTTGGCATAGCCTCCTATGATTACGTGTATGCATATATGCGTTTGCATTAACCAAAATTGCATCTACGACCCCGCTAAAGCCCGTTGATTTCGAAGGACGAGTGAGCAAGGAAATACGTTGAATGGCGGGAAATGCGGGAGCGTTAGTTAGTTTAATCCGATTTTGAAAGTGTCATTTAGTCCGGCTCGAGAAGAAGGAGCTTTGGATCTTCCAAGTACTGTTTGATTGCGTTTACGAAACGGGCTGCTATTGCGCCGTCCAGTACTCGGTGGTCGAAGGATAGGGAGAGGTAGGTCATGTCACGGATTGTGATTTGGTTGTCTTGGACGACTGGCCGTTTGGTGATTTTATGGAGTCCGAGTATGGCGACCTCTGGGTAGTTGATTATAGGGGTAGCGAACACTCCGCCGATTCCGCCTACGTTAGTTATCGTGAAAGTGCTTCCTTGAACTTCATTCAAGGCTAGCTGTCCTGCGTGAGCTTTCTCGCTGAGCGTTGCAATTTCTGTTGCTAGTTGCGTTATCGATTTGCGTTCGGCGTCCTTGATCACTGGAACGACTAACCCCGATTCAGTGTCAGTTGCTATACCAATGTTGTAGTATTTCTTGAGCACTATCTCCTCTTTTTCGTCATCCAAGCTGGAGTTGAGGTACGGGTACTGCTTCAGCGCCGGAATTAGGGCTTTGATGACGAATGGTAGGTAGGTCAACTTCACTCCGCGTTTCTCAGCGGAAGCCTTCGCCCTCTCTCTCAGATGGACAATTTCGGTCATGTCAACTTCGTCCACGTGGGTTACTTGTGCCGTCGCATTCTTAGATTTGAGCATGTGTTCTGCGACTTTTCTTCGGATTCCGCGTAACGGAACTCGCACTTCAATACCACGCGGCCCAGATGTTGTCACAGTTACAGCCGCAAGGGCTCTCCCTAGCTGTTTGAATCGTTGCACATCTTCGTCTGTAATTCGGCCTCCGCGACCGGTTCCCTGGATAATAGATATGTCTACGCCGAGATCTCTCGCAAGCTTTCGAGTTGCAGGTGTCGCCAAGACTTCGTCGGGTTTCCGTGAAGCTTGAGGGGGGGCTGCTAGTGGGATTTCTTGTGGCGTAGCAGGTGTATGTGTTTCCGCGGATGTTGAAGGAGATGGTTTCGAGGCGACGGGGGTTCTTTCGGGTGCCGAACCAGTTGGTTGTCCACCTTTCTCTTCTATTGAGAGGAGAGCTTGTCCGACCTTGACGACTTCGCCTTCTTTGGCCATGAGTTTCTGGATTATTCCTGGCTTGGGGGAAGGTATCTCTACGTTCACCTTATCCGTCATGATCTCGACGAGTGGTTGGTTTTCCTTTACTTCGTCTCCCTCTTTCACAAGCCATTTTACAACTTCGCCTTCTGCGACGCCTTCACCTATGTCCGGGAGGCGGAATTCGTAGACCAATAGGATCACTCTTTCCTGGTTAGAAGTTGTAGGCTTTCTCGATTGCAGCTAAGACCCGGGGGGCGTTGGGCATGTATTCGTCTTCGAGAACGTATGGGAAGGGAATGTCGAAGCCTGCTACCCGTAGGATAGGGGCCTTCAAATTTAGAATGAAGCGTTCAGCGATTTGCGCTGCTATTTCTGCGCCGAACCCGCAGGTCTTGCATGCCTCATGTAGAATTACCACCCTTCCTGTTTTCTTAACTGATTTGGTGATTGTTTCGATGTCGAAGGGTGCGATGGTTCTGATGTCAACCACTTCTACATTGATGTTTTTGGCTGCTGCTAGTTCCGCCGCTTCCATGGCTACGTGGAGCATCGCGCCGTAGGCGAACACAACTACGTCATTTCCCTCGCGAGCAATGTTGGCCTTGCCTATGGGGACTGTGTATTCCTCGTCAGGGACTTCTCCGCGGACTGTTCGGTAGATTTTCTTGGGTTCGAGGAATAGGACGGGATCAGGATCGCGCATGGCAGATGTAAGGAGGCCTTTTGCGTCGTAGGGTGTTGCTGGAATAACAACTTTGAGTCCCGGTGTGTGGGCGAAGAAGGCCTCAGTGCTTTGGGAGTGGTAATGGCTGCCCCTGATGCCGCCTCCGTACGGGGTTCTGATCACGACGGGGGTTGTGTATTGGCCTCCGGATCTGTATCTGAACTTGGCAAGTTCGCTTTGGATTTGGTCGAAGCCGGGGTAAATGAAATCCATGAACTGAATCTCTGGTACAGGCCTTAACCCATAGAGAGCCATTCCGATGGAGACCCCTATGATTCCTGATTCGGCGAGGGGTGTGTCGATGACGCGGTTTGGGCCAAATTCTTGGTATAATCCCTCAGTTGCTCGAAAGACACCGCCGTTGACGCCCACGTCTTCACCCAATATTACGACTTTGTCATTTCGCGTCATCTCTTCCCGTAACGCGTGGTTGACTGCTTGAACCACATTCAGGGTACTCAATTATTGTCCCTTTGCCGCTTCTCTTCACGCAACTCTCTCAACTGTTCTTCGAGGTGCCAGGGCATTTCGGCGTAGACGTCGGCGAATAGGGTTTCGAGGGCGGGTTTGGGTAATTTCTCAGCGTGCTGAACCGCTTCATCTATTTCACGATTTGTCTCATCCTGTGTCTTCTTTTCGTCCGCCTCACTCCAAATCCCTTCCCTTTCCAGATACTTTCGAAATCGTACTAGTGGATCCCGTTTCTGCCATTCCGCGAGCTCTTGTTCTGTCCTGTAGCGTTTTGGATCATCCGAAGACGAGTGTGCGCCCATGCGGTACGTGACGGCTTCTATGAGAGTCGGGCCTCCACCCTTACGGGCTTTTTCAACGGCGTCTTTTGTGGTTCGATAGACAGCGAGAATATCGTTTCCATCGACGCGAAAACCGTCGAACCCGTAAGCCTGCGCCTTGATTGCTATAGTCTCAGAAGCGGTTTGTCGCTCAACCGGGACAGAAATGGCCCAATGGTTGTTTAGGCAGAAGAATACCGTCGGAGTCTTGTATACACCGGCGAAATTCATGCCCGTATGGAAATCATTCGCAGATGTGGCTCCGTCTCCGAAATAAGTTAGCGTCACAATTGGGTCCCCTCTAATCTTCGCTGCGAGGGCGGCGCCAACGGCCTGTGGAATTTGCGTGGCAATGGGTGCGGATCCCGTAACATAGTTAACGGTCTTAACGCCCAAGATATTCGTCAACTGCCGACCCTTCTGAACATCCTCAGCATTAGCAAAGTATTGGTCGAGGAGTTGATTGAGTGTGATGCCACGCAGAAGCATTGAACCTATTTCTCTGTACGCAGGGAAAATCCAGTCTTCTGGTTTCAAAGCATAGGCGCTTCCAATATGTGCAGCTTCCTGTCCCAAACACCCGATGTAGAAGCCTATTCGTCCCTGTCGCTGCAACTGTAACCCACGAGTATCCAGATTTCTCGTCAGAACCATTACACGGTAGAGCCGCCTCAGCTCGTCTTTGGGGATTTCTGGCTCCATCTTAGCGACTAACTCACCGCTAGGCTTGATAACCTGCAGTAACTCGAGAGTCAAACCTTAACCCCCATTGAGGTTGCGTGAAACGCAGCCAAAGCCGAACTAGGGCTTGTAAAGCTTGCTCTTAGCGATGTTGATTCGAACGAACCGCCAGTGGATGCAGGGACTAAGCCGCATGAATGCAACCTTCAAGGATCCAACCTCCATGCGAAGCCCGATGAGGTGACGAGGCATGAGCCTAAAACCTGCGTCTACTGAACCGGATGTACGAAATCATAAACAAACGAGCCCGCTAGTTTTCGCCGGGGAAAGCAACCCCTTGTTTCTTTCACATGGCGGCTCAACTGCATTGTAACTGCGCTGAGCTGCATCGCAGTTCGTTCCGTCACCGAGACAGGACCCACCCCCCATGGGGGGTCCTGCTGGTGAATGCGTTGGTGTAACACACATGTAGACGCTGTCCGCCTTGCTTCTGCTAGTAGTTGTGTTACGGGCTTAGCAGCTTCATGTTCACGGGAAAAATCATCGTGACCTACACTGTGTAACCGACGAGTCTCTCAACCTTGCTTCACTCTCGGGTCACGACGGGTTCACAGGCGCGAGGGATTAGCTTGGTACCATGGTTTCGATTTTCTTCTTCCCAATTAGCGCCTCGAGGAAGAACTCTCCAGCCCTGTATGAACTTCTGACGAACGGGCCGCAGGCCACGTATAGGAATCCTAGGTTGTCGGCGAGTTGCTTGTAGTGTTCGAACCTTTCCTGGCTGACGTATTCGGTTACCGGAATATGGCCCTTAGATGGTGGAAGGTACTGTCCAAGTGTTAGAATATCCACATCTGCTCGCCTCAAGTCTTTCATCGTCTTGACGACGTCACTCTCAGTCTCGCCCAAGCCGAGCATGATAGATGATTTCGTGTATACTGAGGAGTTGACTTCCTTAATGTATTTGAGAACTCGAAGCGACTGTTCGTAGGTTGCTCTTGGGTCTCGCACTTTCGGTGTTAGCGTTTCAGTGGTTTCGATGTTATGCGCAATAACTTCGGGTCCGGCTTCAATGACCTTGTTTACGCTTGCCAAGTTGCCTTGGAAGTCAGGTATGAGGACCTCTGTGATTACATCTGGGTCTCTTTGTTTAATGGCTTTGACGGTGGAGGCGAAGTGTTCTGATCCACCGTCTGGAACGTCATCTCTATCGACTGAAGTTATCACGACATACCTCAAGCCCAAGTCTGCAATGGCTCCCGCTACCTTCACGGGTTCAAAGACATCCAATATCCCACGGGGGTTTCCTGTCTTAACCATGCAGAATCGGCAGCCACGCGTACATGTGTCGCCCATGAGCATGAACGTGGCTGTTCCTCCGCCCCAACATTCGGCTACGTTGGGACAGTGCGCCTCTTCACACACGGTGTGGAGGTTGTGGTTCCGAAGCACGACCTTGATTTGTTCGTAGTTGTCTCCCGCTGGATATCGCACACGTAACCAATCTGGTTTCCGTGCCATGTCCGCTTCTTGGATCTGTAGTACGTGTGAGTATCGAGGCATGCAGACGGCCCCATTGACTCAGACCTTGTGTTTCACGCATTTGGCTTTTGCTTTGCTGGGTAACGAGCTACTAATGTGTTAAGGATGATGAGATTGTTCTAGAGAACCCGTGCCTCGACGGTTTGGCTGTAATATGGAAGTGACGACAAAAACTGGGCTTGAATGAAAGTATTGGGCAGTAGAACGTTGAATCGCGGAAAAACAGAGCATGAATTGGAGATGGGGAATCAGACTCCAGGCCTTCGGAAAGCTATCCGATTGAGAAATGCTGTTGCCCTGTACGTGAGCTCAGTTCTAGGTTCCGGTGTATTGGTTCTTCCTGGATTGACGGCTCAGATCGCGGGGCCAGGATCTATCCTTGCTTGGGTCTTGCTTTCCCTTGCAAGTTACCCATTTGCGTACACATTTGCTTCGTTGTCTGCTAGACGACCGGAATCTGGAGGCATCTATTCATTCACGAAGGAGAGTTTCGGATTTCGAGCTGGCGCAATAATCGGTTGGCTTTTCGTTTTCTGGGTTATTACGGGTGCGCCCGCGGTTACTCTCATCGCCGCCTCCTACCTTGGCTACGCTTTTCCACTGAACCGAGCGGAAACTTACGTAATCGCATTCGGGGTTATTCTCGCGGCGTTTACCATAAACTACAAAGGGATAGTTGTCAGCAACAAGGTTCAGTTTGCTGTTATTGGATCCATAGTCGCACTGCTTCTAGCAACCATAGTCTCCTCAGCATTCTTGGTAAGAATACAAAACTTTACTCCATTCCTCCCGAACGGCCTCCTAGCGGTTGGGACCGCTGCCGCGCTAATCTTCTGGTCCTACCTGGGATACGAGAATACATCTAATGTGGCTGAAGAATTCGAAAACCCGGAAAAGGACTTTCATCGAAGCATTATTCTAAGCGTGCTCGTTATCAGCGTTCTCTATTTGGCCGTCGCCCTTGTAACGATTGGAACTCGAGCGTACGAGGCGGGGGGAAGTGTGGCGCCATTCGCTGCGATTCTGTCAAACGTGCTCGGAAAATATGGCGCAGAAGGAACAGGACTACTCGCGGTCTTCATAATATTCGGAACCGTTAACGCCTATACAACAGGCGTGTCGAGATTGTTATTTGTGGCGGCAAGAGACGGTGGACTCCCCAGAGCCCTGTATCACCTGAATAGCAAGACTAAGGTTCCGGACCGAGTTCTGTTAGCACTTCTAAGCAGCTATGCCATCGTACTCGTATTGTATTATTTTTCTCAGGTCAATTTAGAAACGGCCCTCCTAGTTCCAAGCGGGGCCGCTATTTTCGTTTATGTAGTAGGCTCGGCGGCGGGCGTGAAGATACTCGGTCGAGATTACGGTGGTAGTTGGAGGAAAGTGATTTTCCCTTTGGTTTCACTTGTAATCTCACTTTTAATTTTGCCCTTCATTGGGCCGCTGCTTATTGCAAGCCTAGTTGTTATCGTGGCTGCTTTCGTTTATGTCTCAGTGATTAGAAGAGATGGTTTAGATTCTGAATCCAAAGGCTGATGCGAAAGATTCAACTCTTCTAAAATTGTTAAGAAACTCAATACCTTTCTGCGTTAAGCCGTAGACCTTATCGTCAATTCCAGTCTCTTGTATTACTCCTAACGACTCCAGTTCTTCGAGGTATTTGACGAGTCGATCGTGGGATAGGTTAGCTCCGTAGAGAATTCTAGTGGGCTTCGCCTGGTTGCTCTCGCGCTGAATGACGTACATCATGTCCACATAGATACGAAGTTGTGATCGATATTTTGCAGTAGGCTTTGCAGCTTGACCCTGCGTGTCCGGTATCATGCGGGTCGATTCACCCTAAGCAGCATGGCTAACAATAGAAGAAAACCAAACAATTGTGCGATATGGGCGAATGGATAGAACAGAGGCTTTACGGTGTAGATTAGAAAGAAAACGTGTGCAATCGAGAGCGAGGTAAAGGCGCCGAAGACCAGCATTGAGTTCGTGTTCTTGTTTACGCTATAGTTAGTCGCGGTTTGGATAGCGATGTAGACGAGGAAAAAGATTAGGATAAGCTCCGTTACCGCGTTGCGTTCGAAGAACAATACCGGAACAGCTGCCAGCGCCTCTGTCGTAGCGGTTAGACTCCTCGCCTGACGAGCGTACGCGTACACTAGTAACCCGTAGGCAAGGACTTGCGCAAGGAAATTGATCGTGTAGCCGACACTAAAGAGATACAGAAACCCTCTATGAACACGAGCGACAAGAACGATTAGACTAGCGAGCCCGTCGACCAGCAAACCAGCGCCGATTAGAACGAAGCTCAGGTTAAGGTAGAGAAGAGTCTTCTCTTTCGATAAGTTGTAGGCCTTCAAGGCTTGATATGCGACCGCGATCGCGATCACGAAGGCAATCAACTCCATCATGGAGCCGAAACCAAAGAACCAGGACGGAGCAGCCAATAGAGTTCAGATCCTGCTGGTCTTTACCAGAGTTGAGGTACTTTTCAGGGTTGTGCACTATTCGTAAATCGAAAATCTCCTCTCTCTGCAAGAGAGGATTCAAGTGAGGAATTCGATGTTCTATGTTGTGGCGAGCTGTACGAGTTTACCGTTCGTGAAGAACCCTTTGAGTCCACATTCCTCGCATGTGGCTCCCAGCTGAAGGTCGGAACCCTCTTCGTAGTAAACATCTAAGGTCTTTTGCCCGCACCTTGGGCACACATCGCCCTCGACCTTATCCATCAGTAACCAGGAAATATACACGTACACGGCCATATAGGCTTGAGAGATGACTGAAAATAACAATAATCAGCCAAAAGGGTAACTTTCCTTCCCCCTCCGAGGAGTGAAAACTCAAAACCTTAAGGGGTTCCATCTCTACGCCCCTTCGAAGAACTGAAGCATAGACGCAGTCGTGGCAGCCCTTCGCGGGTTTGTATCTTTGGCAGGTAGCGCTAGAATGGGAGTTTATTCTTTCCTCACTTCATTCCACTGAAACCCGAGTTCGGCGAGCGCCTTTATGATTGGGTTCGGGGCTAATGCTTCGGGTGGGAACACTCCTGTTCTATCCGGGGGAACAGCTAAGCGAATCGGCGTCTCAATGGCAAAGCGGTCAAAGAATTCGATTTTAACTGCAATCGTTGTATTTAGGACTGAATCTCGTAGCTTTTTCATTCGTCGCTCAACTGCGTTCGGTTTTGAGACAGAAAATGCAATTTTGATACCATAAAAACCCATAAAATGTACGTGAACACCATCCTACTAATATATATGGTAGAATCAGGTAATCCTTGGTGTGGAGTTGTTAAATTTGCTAGCTCTCGAAGGCCGCTCGGAACCTAAACTCCTTGGACCAATCCCGGCAGGCGCGGAGCAGACTCGTTCATTCGAGAGATCGCGGGAATTGTATGAGCAGGCAATGAATTACCTGCCGGCTGGAGCTTCATCTAACGTACGCGTTCACATGCACGAGCCTTTCCCCATTCTGTTTCGAAGCGGCGACGGGCCAAGGGTTCTGGACGTAGATGGGAACAGTTACATTGACTACCTCATGGCTTACGGGACGCTAATTCTTGGGCACAGACATCCCCGGATCATCGCAGAGATCCAGAAGCAGCTTCAGGAAGGAACAATGTTTGGGACGACCACGGAGCTTGAGATTGAGGTTGCGAAGCTCGTTTCCGGCGCCGTTCCGGCTGCTGAAATGGTCACATTCGCCAATACGGGAACCGAGGCGACGATGGAGGCAGTGCGCATTGCTAGGGCAGCGACTGGGAAGGATAAGATCATCAAATTTGAGGGCCACTACCATGGCCACCACGACTACGTCCTCTTCAGCGTAGACGCCCCATCACCAGTCTCAGGGTTGGAGGCAAGCCCCACAAAACTACCATACTTCCCCGGCATACCTGAGGAAGTGGCGAAGACAGTCATCGTGGCGCCCTGGAACAACCCAACCTCACTAGAACGCATCCTGAAGAAGCACAGCGGAGACGTTGCCGCCATCATAACCGAACCCGTAATGGCAAATCAAGGCATCATTCCACCAGAACCAGACTACCTGAAACAGTTACGTGAACTGACCACCAAGTATGACGTCCTCCTAATCTTCGACGAAGTCCTCACAGGCTTTCGCATCGCGAAGGGAGGCGCGCAAGAACTCTACGGAGTCATACCGGACATTGCCTGCTACGCAAAGGCCATCGGAGGAGGAGCTCCGGTAGCTGCCGTCGTCGGAAAAAGAGACGTAATGAGCATGATCGGGCCCGGGAGAATCGCTTTCGGCGGAACCTACAATGCCAACTCTCTATCGCTTGCTGCCTCGAAAGCCACGCTGCAAACTCTCTTCGAAAATGACGGCGAAGCGTTCCGCAGAATGACTGACATCGGAGGGAAACTGAAAGCGAGATTGACGGAGACTTTCAAAGCAGCAGGATATCACGTCGTGATCAATAACGTCGGCCCATTGCTATCAATCTACTTCACCAAACTACGAAAGGTTTCAAGCTACAGGCAAGCAATCCAGTCAGACACACGCAAATACAAGCAATTCAGGGACGAGATGATCAAGCATGGAGTGTACATGCATCCCGACGGATTGGAGCGCATGCTAATTTCAGCTGTCCACACTGAGCGCGAAGTTGAAGAAACAATAACCGCCGCCGAACAAACGCTGAAAGCCCTACGCACACAAATCCTAGACTGATACGGCTTAAGCGACTGAGGCCTAGAGGTTGCTCTCCGAGGTCTCAATTTCGGAGACAAATGCTGGTCGCCATAGTTTTCATCTCGCGCTGAGCTTCCGTTCGACTGAGGATCGATAAGAGAAAGTGGAGTGAGTGTTCTCATGAAAACGTTAGTTTTGGGGGCCTCAGGCCAGATCGGGGCATACGGCGTTCAAGACCTAGTCGAATTCGCTAAGGCCGAAGTGATCGCATCCAGTCGAAAACTCGATAACGTCAAGAGGGCCATGACTGACCTCAACCTGAGCAACAAAGTGCAACTGATGCAGCTCGACGCCAGCAACGCGGAAGCAGTAGCCAAGGTAATCAAAGCCGAGAAGGTCGACACAGTGATGAACTGTGCGTGGTATCAAACTAACCTAGCAGTCATGGACGCATGCCTCAAGGGCGGGGCTCACTACACCGACCTCGGGGGTTTCTTCGACACTTGCCTCAAGCAGCTTGAACATGATAAGGACTGGAAGGACGCAGGACTAAACGCTACCATAGGCCTTGGCAGCACACCAGGGCTAACTAACGTCGCGGGCGCCGCTGGCTTTGCAAAACTTGACGCAGTTGACACAATCAACATCTACTGCACGTGGGGTAACACTCTACCCGTAAAGGAACCAGGGTGGCCGGGTTATTCCATTCGAACTGTGCTAGATGAGTTCACACAAGAGCCAGTAATGTGGCTCGATGGTAAGCACGTGAAACAGCCCGTCTTGTCAGGTGAGACGACTGTGATTATGCAGGAACCAATCGGGAAAGTTACCGCGTATTACGTGAAACACTCGGAACCAGCGACCTTGGGAAAGTACGTTGGTAAGGGTTGCCGAAACGTCACGTTTCGAATAGGCTTTCCAAGCACCGACTTCGCCACCTTCAAAACGCTGCGAAGCCTTGGATTCGCCGACACCGAAGGCATCCAGTTTGGAGATACGAAGGTTTCACCAGTTGATTACCTAACCGCGATGTATCAACGCGCTATCGCGAAAAATCGGCATGAAGCCCCACCACGCGAGGAATATGAGTATGACGCGTTCAAAATCGACGTTTTCGGAACCAGTAAAGGCGCTCCTGCAACTGTTAGTTACGACATAATTACCTGGAACGATCCGGAGAAAGGGATCCCATCATCACGCGACACGTCCGTACCCCCAGCAGTGGTTTCACACTGGCAGTCGACTGGGAAGATCAAGCCACCAGGCGTATTCCCACCAGAGTCAACGATAGATCCAGAAGCGTTCTTCAAAGAGATGGGAAAGAGAAAGATCAGAGTCGAAGAACACTTCACCGAAACAAGAAAGTTCTACTGACCATCGCCCACTATCCAATTGTGTAGCGGGTGAAGTGGAGAGAGAATTTTCACAGGAAAATGCGCCGCTACTGGAACTAAATACGAAATGTTAAAGCAGATCTTGGAAGCCTTTCTTGGTTAGGAGCCGTAGTCACTTAGTTGCCTTATGGGGTTGACGCAATCGGGTGAGGCTGCCGATCGCGATCTTCTGAAAGTTAGCGATCTCACTCTAGACTATGCGACCATCGACCAAAGAGTACGCGTACTTGAGAAGGTCTCATTGCGTGTGAAGAAAGGAGAGCTAGTGGGCGTTGTGGGGGAAAGCGGATCAGGGAAAACGACGCTTGGGTTATCGATTATCGGCCTGCTAGACTCACCGCCCGCAGACATCATCAACGGTTCCATAACCTTCGAAGAGAAAGACCTGCTTAAGATGAATCATACTGAACTCTCGCAACTTAGAGGGCCAGGAATAGGGATGGTGTTCCAAGAAGCCCTGGCAGCCCTAAATCCGGTTTACAGAACTGATACACAGCTTAGAGAATCGATTGAAGTTCTTCGAAGAGCTCAAAAGTTGACTCTTTCAGCAAAAGATGAAACTAAAATGATGATAGAAACCCTGACTGATTTGCGCCTCGACAGACCTGAATGGGTCATGACGAAGTACCCACACGAGCTTTCCGGCGGAATGCGGCAACGGCTCTCGATAGCAATGGCCATCGTGGAGAAGCCGAAACTTCTGATACTGGATGAGGTGACTACTGGGCTTGACGTGTACGTCCAGAATAGAATATTGGGCATTCTGAAGGATTTGAATCGGCGAACAGGGACCGCTATGATGTTCATCACCCACGACTTGACGGTCGCTTCACAGATTTGTGACAGATTGTACGTGATGTACGCAGGCAGGGTAATGGAGCAGGGCGGTACCGAGGGTATACTGAATGCGCCGTTGCATCCTTACACTCAGAAACTCTTCGCAGCGATACCGCACGGGTTTGTCGATTCCCCCCCGCTACCCGCTCCTACAGGTGAAGCCCCAGACCTCAGGACCTTGCCCACAGGCTGCAAATTCCATCCGAGATGTCCATTCGTGATGCAGAAATGCAAAGAGACTGAGCCTCCGGTTTTTGAAACCGAGGGTGAACATAGCGCCTTATGCTGGTTGCTAGAGAAGAAATGAGCAACATCATCGAAGTGAACAACCTCACGGTTTCCTTCATCGTTAGGGGAGGGAGCCTATTGTTGTTCGAGAGAGGATCCGGAATGATGGACGTAGTTAACGATGTCACTTTCCAAGTCCGGGAGGGTGAGACTTTTGGTTTGGCTGGTGAGACCGGTTCCGGCAAGTCAATAATAGCTTGGGTTCTGGTTGGCCTGTTCAAGCCGAGGTCTGGGTCCGTAAAGTTACTGGGTAAGGAGATAAACTTCCGAAAGAAGGCGGACGTTATTTACCTTAGGCGAAATGTTGGAATAGTCTTTCAAGACCCGGTCGGCTCGCTAAACCCGCGCTTGCGTGTTAAGGAAATCATAAGGGAGGCCTTAGTGGCCTCGAAAACTTTCGACCAACGAGATTACGATAGCAGAATAGAAGAGACCATTGATCTCGTGGGTTTGAGAAAGAGCAGCCTCGATGCTTACCCCCGGGAGCTCAGCGGCGGTGAGAAGCAGAGGGTAAGCCTTGCTAGAGCAATCGCTGTGCCGAGAAAGATGTTGGTGCTCGACGAACCTACGAGTTCATTGGACGTGTCGGTCCAGGCCCAAGTTTTGAACACATTAAAAGAGCTGAAGTCAAAGTTGCATCTCTCCTACTTTTTCATAACTCATGACATCAACGTTATGAAGTACATGAGCGATTCGCTTGGAATCCTGTATTATGGCAAGCTCCTTGAAGTGGGACGGACCTATGATGTTGTAACTAACCCCAAGCATCCATTCACAGTGAGGTTGATGTCGAACGTCCCAGGACTCAGGCGTGCTGAACGTCAACAGGAAGAAGATTTGGGTGAGCGGGGATCGTCACCGACCGGATGCGTGTACAGCAGGGTTTGTCCACGCGTCTTCGAGAAATGCAGTAATTCGCCAGCGATGTTTGGTTTAGGTTCCGACCATTTTGCCGCTTGCTTCCTTCACGATAAGAGCAGTTGACACCTCGTCAGCTTGAAATTAGGCTCCGACGCTTGCTATCGGAGCGTTCATTGCTTCGCCAATTCTTGCTTAGTGATTTCGGGCGCCTTTCTGAAGGCTCTTCCTTTAAAGAGGATGTAGGGTCTGACTTTCACGTCAGAAGCTTCTCTGGCGCCTTCGCCTAGGAAGCTGAAACCAACCACGAGAATCATTGTTATGAAAGCTGGGAAGAGGGCCTGCCACGGGTAAGTATATAGGCCATAACTGATTGAACCGACCATTACGCCAAGCTCAGGAGTATTCGGCGGAATCCCAATCCCCAAGAAGCCTAGTATGGATACTTCAAGCAGAGCAGTTCCGACGTCAAGGGTTGCGTACACTAGGACGGAGGGCAATATGTTTGGGAGGATGCCTCTGAACATTATGTAGCTGAAGGATGAGTTCAACGCTTTCGAGACTGCGATGAATTCTTCCGCAACCACCTCCAGTACGCCCCCTCTCACTAACCTCACATAGGGAGGCCACCAAACGAACACGAAAGCCAGCATTGCGTTGACTAGGCCTGCTCCTAACGTCGCGGCAACTGCCAACACCATTATGATAGTCGGAAAGGCCAAGAAGAGGTCGGTTATTCGCATGATGACCTCGTCCACCACCCCCCCTACGTAGCCCGCCGCCATACCTAGGAAGATTCCTAATACCGACGAGAGTAGAACGATCGCGATTGGCAAGCCCAAGTCGATGGGCAAGGCAGCGATGACTCGAGAGAATATATCTCTTCCCTGGAAGTCTGTCCCAAAGAAATGGGTAAAGCTCGGCGGCAGATTCGAATCCTGAAGATTGAGCGCATACGGACTGTAAGGAGTGATTCGCCCACCAGAAATCGCGAAGGCTGCAGCTAAGCTGACAGATACGATTACGATGGCTAAGCCCAAGGACGAGAGCCGGTTGGTTAGGACCAGTTGCCTGAACTTAAGTGACTTCACTTAAGTGACCACCGATTGCGATTCTAGGATCAAGAAGCGAATAGGCTACATCCGCGACGAAGTTGGCCACAATTACACCGAGAGTGAATATTACGACGATGGGAATCAGAACGGGATAATCGCTGCTGAAAATTGCTTGGTAGGCGTCATAGCCTAAACCGGGCCACGCGAATAACTCCTCCACGACCAAAGTGCTCGTTAAGACCCAACCGAAGACCACAGCGCTGAGACTTGTCGCGTCGATCAAAGCATTTCGTAGAATATGCTTACGTCTAACTTCACTTTCACTCAATCCCTTCGCCCGTGCAGTCTTCACATACGTAGACCATCGGACGTTTAGAATTGATGACCGAACCGCTCTCGAGATTAAACCAAAATTCACAAAGGCAAGCGCCAAGGCTGGAAGAATCAAATGTTGAAGCCCTGATACAAACGCGGGCATGTTAAGTGCGATAAGTGCGTCAATTAGGAAAATACCTGTTACGGGTTGAGGTGGCGAGATAGATAACGAGTACATGCCGCCTGACGGAAATATTGGGATGAAAGTTGCAAACAAAAGGATGGCGACGATAGCAGCCAAATACATTGGCGTCGACCAAGAAACTAAGTAGATCACTCTAGCAATTGAGTCCCCAAGAGTGCTGAAGTGCATTCCCGCGAAGTATCCTAAGGCTACCCCTACTATGATGATAATGACGAATGAGAACAGCACTAGTTCAAGGCTGTTTGGCAGGTAGAATCGGATTTCAGAGAGAATCGTTTGGCCAGTTAATGGGTCGATGCCGAAGTTTCCGGTGAATAGGTTTCGCATGAAGTAGTAATACTGCGCGTACAGTGGTTCATTCAAGTGGTATCTCGCTGTTACAGCCAGAATCGTGGACTCACGGGCCCTCGGCCCCGCCCACAGCCGCGCCGGGTCCGGGTTGAGAATGTACGAGATGAAGAAAATGATTGTGACCGTTCCGATGGATACGAGTACCGAGCCTACTATTCTTCTTGCAAGAACAGGAAGAAAATCTTTGAAGTAGACCAGAATCCGGTCATCTACGAAGTGTAATGTATTGTATTGTAAAACATGAAGTATCCCATGCCTGACCCTGCGGGGTTAGGAATCATTCCGACGACACTGCTTCTATTCGCCGCCATGAAGTACGGCACGTCTAGCCAAATGTCCGTGTAGTTATAGTACATGGCTCGGGTAATTTGTTGAAAGTTCTGAATTATGGTGTTTTGATCTAGTGCGGTTGCCGCCGACGTTGTCCAACCAACAACGGTCTGGTTGTTCCCGTTCCAGGAGAATCCGGAGAATCCCACCTCGTAAGTTGTAGTTAAAGCGGATACGTAATCTATGCTCGCGGTGTAGTCTTCACTATAGTAGCTTAGGCCGAAGGGGTAAGCGGTACTGTTAACGGATTTAGTGTCGGTTATCACATTGGCGTACTGCTTGAACGTAAGGGGAGTGAGAGTAATTGTAATGCCTGCCGCCTGGAGCTCAGATGATATGATTTGTGCACTTTGACTTTGAGGCGAATCGTCAGCGTTGTATAGGAAATTCACTGACGGGAAGGATTTTCCGTTGGGATTAAGTGATGTTCCGTTTGGTAAGGTGGACTTGTAACCCGCTTGCGCGAGCAATGACGCAGCCTTAGTTGGGTCGAACTGGTAAGGCTGCAAGCCAGTTGTAGATTCGTTGTAGTCGGGGAAGCCTGGGGGAACTGGACCAATCCATTGAGTTGCCAAATCGTCCAACACTGAATGAATTATAGATTTGTAATCGATCGCGTAGGAGATGGCTTCTCTAACTCGGGGGTCTTGAAATGGTGGGAATGCGTATGGATCCATGTAAACGAAGATGATGCTTGCCGCCGATCCGAAGGCGGTGGGTAGGATAGTCGTGGTGATCCCTGCGGCCTGCTTAAGAACGCTGTACTGAGTGGAAGGTGCATCGATCATTTGAGCTGTGTTGGATTCTAAATCAGCGATCATTGCGGATGTGGCTTTGTAGTAGAAGCTGATTGAGTTAACGATCGCCGGCTGAATTGCATAATTGCTTTCAGATGTTGGAAGATTTGTTCCCCAATAATTCTGATTCTTGATTAGCGTTATGCTCTGTCCCTGAACCCAAGACTGCAATTCGTAGAAGCTTGTTCCTAAGGCATGTGTTTCCATGTAATTGTTCGGTTGCCCCGCGACTACGCCGCCATTCGCTTCCACAACCTTCGGGTCCACAGCCATGCCCATTGGCGTAATGAGAGTAGCCAGAAACGCGGAGTATGGTGCATTCCCGTTGTAACCGTATCCGAGGTGTATGATCAGCTGATTGGGTGAAACGGCTTGAATCGATTGGTTTGCATAAGTCAAGTAACTAAGATCTTTCGGTGAAGGGCTGGTGTAGTTTATGGAATTCAGTATGCTGTCTGTTATATTGAATCCCGCGCCGTTTGTTGTAGCCAGATTTTGGCCAAGAATCCAGGCAGGTGCTTGATTCATTACGAGCGTCCTGTATATGGAGAACCACATGACGTACGCATTGAATGGATCTCCATTGCTGAACGTCACTCCTGGCCTAAGGGAAAATGTGTAGGTCATTCCGTCTGATGAAACCGTCCAATTCTCAGCGAGAACTCCTATGTATGTAGTGTAGCTCGTCCCATTCGGCGCTAATAGCCCCTGGTAGACTTGCTCAACGATTTCCCACCCGGGAGTCGTATAGGTAACCGCGGGGTCCATCGAATCAGGCTGGCTCTCCTCCTCCACTACCAATGACGTGGGCAGTTGACTGGTTGAAGAACCCGTTGTTATGCTCGGCGTCTTAATCGCGGAATAGAAGTAGACTACCCCAACCACTGCGACTATCAAGACCACAATTATTGCTATGCCTTGTATCTTTCCGATGCCCGACTTGTGCAACCCGTTCACCCAATTACTAACCGATTGACTCAAGCAGAAGATAGCTTCAAGAATCCAATTTTAACATTTGGCATTTGACTTCTGAATGGCCTTCCTAGAAACTACTCATACCGCTTCGACTTCCTTCAAGCTTCATATGGAGCGAATATGTACCTCAATTGGCCACATTAATGGACGCGACATATGCGCAGCGATGTCCCAGCTGCGACAATAACTCCATGCTTACTAGCCAGACGGAATATGAGGTGGAGCACTTCGGAGCTGTATTGCTAAGCGTAGCAGTATGCCAAAGATGTGGCTACAGACACTCGGATGTCATGGCGCTCACTAATCGCGAAGCCGTTGCCTTAACTGCCAAGATAAGTTCTCTCGACGACCTGAATATGCGGGTAATCAAGTCCGGAACTGCAACGATCAGCATCCCGGAGTTTGGAGCGACCGTTACTCCAGGGCCATACAGTGAGGGTTACATCTCAAACGTAGAAGGCCTCCTGGCGAAAATAGAAGACGCCCTAACATTCATGCTCAGTACGGCGAAGGGAAAACGATTGAAAAAGGGAGAGAGAATGTTGAAGAAAATGCGAATGGCAAGAGATTCGAAGCCCCGATTCACCCTTATCATCAAGGATCCCCTCGGAAATAGCGCGATCATATCCCCAAAGTCGCGAAAAATCCAAAAACGCAGGTTGACAAATCGAGAATTACAGGCCATCAAGTTTGGCCAGTATGCGGTTTTGGAGGATGTAACTCAACACTGAGACATTGCGTACAAGGCTGAGGCGGATCTAACTTGCAGGAACAGCCGATCGGGTGGCGCAATGGGATAATAGTGAATACCGGCTCGTCCCGCCTTCTTTTCGATCCTACTTTAGGCAGGCGTTTAGGTGAGGATTGGAATGTTTTCATCACTCACGCACATTCAGACCATACTTATGGCTTTGGGACTTCCGCGAGAAAACATTCCACTCCAGAGACCCTGCGTATCTACGAATCACTTTCAAAACGTATAGTCAAGAACGATCGGACCATTAGGATCGGCGAAAAGATCCGATTTGATGATACTGAGGTCAGGGTACTCGATGCGGGTCATATGCTTGGTTCCTGCCAGTTCCAATTGATCGCTCCCGAATTTACGGCGCTCTATACCGGTGACATCAACTGTGTCGAGACGTTGACTACCAAGGCAGCGGAAACTGAACACTGCGATTTCTTGGTTATAGAGGCTACCTATGGGCATCCTTCCTACGTATTCCCTCCAAGAGACACCATATACGCGGACATCATACGATGGACAATGACGGAGATTAATGACGACAAGTTACCGACTTTCCAAGTTTACTCATCAGGTAAACCCCAAGACATAGTCCGCCTCTTCAACATCTACACGAAAATCCCCGTCATTTGCGCGCCTGATATAGCGGCAGCAAACCTCGTTCACAATGAAAACGGCGTTCAACTTGAGTACCTAGATTCATCCACCGCTGACGGAAAACATGCATTAAGATCACGGGGATGCGTTTACGTAACGACGAGGGGAGATCATGTGCCGCATAAAGCTTCGAGGGCAGTTGCAACAGGTTGGGCTCTGCGGGAGGCTTTTCGGAGTTTCACTGCGTTTCCGCTAAGTAGCCACGCTGACTACAACCAGCTCATGCAATTTATCGCGGCCGTCAACCCGAAAGCGGTTTACATTTTCACAGGCTACATAGATCTGTTGTCAGCCCAGATAGAAAGAAAGCTAGGCATCAAAGCTGGGCCACTGCCTGTACTCGCGCAGACGAAGTTAGCGGACTTTACGCGAAGGGCTACTTGAAAGTCAGATACATGAAGAGACTTACGGCGACAAGGCCGATTGAGAACATGATCACGACCTCCGGCCTTATCTTTACTCCCGGGGTTTCCTCCTCAAAGAACCGAAGTAAGCCAGCGCTAGCGGCAGGCATTGGTGATTCTCGTTTGCGCCTTTTCTCACGTGCGGTTGACATTGCTTACTAGATACCTGCTCATTGGTTTTGGATGACGTGCAATTAAACTTTCATTCTTATTGGGTTATGAAATGGATGGTTATCGGATTCTGATGTATTCGTAGGCTTTCTTCGCGCTTTCGAAGCAGTAGTGGACGTCTTGGAAATTCTTCTCTAAATCTTATTTGTAGAGTGGAAACTTCTTGCAGAGATCTATAACACTCTGTCTCGTCTTTTTGATTGTATTATTCTGTTTTGTATCCTCTCTGAATTGTTTCAATACTTCATTTCTTTGGTTTTTATCTTCAGGCAGTTCGTAATTTTTGACTTCAAAAATTATTTTAGCTATCCAGCTGCCAATCAACTCCATCTCATTTTCCTTCATCCCTCTCGATGTTAGTGCCGGAGTTCCTAGTCTTATTCCACTTGGATAGAACGGAGAAGATGGTTCACCTGGTATTGTGTTTTTGTTTACAGTTATACCTGCAGCATCAAGCGCCTCTTGCACAAAAATTCCTTTTCCTTTTCCAAACGTGGTTAAATCTATGAGAATCATGTGGTTATCAGTTCCATTGGTAACTAATTTTATTTTATTATCCATCAAAGATTGAGCTAATGCTTTTGCATTCTTCACGATTTGTTTCCCATATTCTTTGAATTCTGGTCTCAAGGCGAATCCTAAAGTAGCAGCTATTGCGGCTGTCGTATGATCATGAGGGCCACCTTGAAGACCTGGGAAAATAGCTCGGTCAATTTTAGCAGAGAGCTCAGGATCTTTTTTTAATCCTTTTTCTGT
>Ga0326728_10002231_pt1 | contig 65222 bp, 56 predicted proteins | sample MB3enrmetagenome_FD_207602 | JGI IMG/M metagenome (GOLD analysis project Ga0326728, IMG submission 207602) | Lab enriched peat soil microbial communities from McLean, Ithaca, NY, United States - MB31MN | ecosystem: Environmental > Terrestrial > Soil > Wetlands > Peat | place: USA: New York...
GAGTGCCCACTCATCGTCTGTAATATCGGACGGGTATCCCGTTCGTGTCGGTTGCTTCGCGTCGGTCATCCCTGAGCAGGAACCAGAACCGTGCGGAAGGGCCAAGTTCCTGTGGATCACCTTCTCAACAAACCTGACCGAAACCCACCCCCTGCCCCTCAACACTCGCGACGCTGCTCACGTGTGGCCCATCAACCCGCGTTTGAGTCGCTCGTCGGCCTCTTGAAGCAAGGCCACAAGCTTCTCGTACTGCGCGCAGCTGCGCTCGACTTGGGTCAAGCGCTCTCGCAACTCGGCGAGCTGCGCCAAAGCCTCATCGCGCTGACGGCGCACTTGCTCGATGTCTTGACTCTCGGTCGATGCTGCGTCCGTCGCAGCTTGTGCATGGCTCGGCAAGGCGCCCGTCACGAACGCGACGTATGCCTAATTCGCGACGCCCCCGTCAATAGCTATTTTTGAGAAAATAGCCTTATGCCGCGTCTCGCTTCACTCGAGGTGGACGCGCTACACCTGCGAGAAGTTTTGCAAGCGCCACGGTGTCGATATGCACCGACGCTGACCCCGCGCTCACGGGTAGCTCGAAGACCGAGCGATGAAGCCGCTTATACAAAATGCAGCATCCGTTGCGCTCAAACCAGAGAACCTTCAGTCGCGTCGCGCCGCGGTTGGCGAACACGACAAGCGTTCCGCCCTTCTTCACTTCGTCTCCGACGATCGTCTTGGCTCGCAGCGCCAACCGGTCAAACCCGCGACGCATGTCCGTCGGTTCCAAACACACCCAGACGCGCACGCTTGCGGGAATCACGACGCTCCCTCCAGCAGCTTGATTAGCCGGCGCAGCGCGCTGGCGTCGAACGACGACGGAATGCGCTGTCGCCGACCTCCTGGTAGCTCCAGCTCCATGCGCGCGTCCTCGGGCACTCGAAGCTCGACGAACGATGCCACTGTCGCCTGCGCTGACCCTCCGGGATTCTCGCGTCTCAGTCTCCACTTCCAAACCTTCAACGAGCCCGCCTTGAGGCCCGTCTGCGCGCCGTACTGTGTCGCTGTCAGCCCGCGCGACGCCGATCGTTCGACGTGCTCTCGCCACCGCTCTCTTGCCGCCATTGTCCGTCAGTCTCCTGCCACCTGACGTATGTCGGAATCGCAACCAGGTCAGCCACGCGGGAGAGCGAATGGATACGGAGGCCTTGCCGCGGTTAGAGGCGTCGGCGGCGAACGCCAGCCGGGGCGCGGTCTAGGTTCGCCTGCGCGGTGAACATCTAAGTTGACGAGACGACAGCGCTGCGAATCAGATCGCTCGGGTCTTGGGTGCGAGGCAATCCCGCTCGGAGGTTGACGCGTCTAACGAGCGCCCAGCCGGGGCCTTCGCGATGGGTGCGGCTGTTGACTTTGCCGACCCTGGACTTTCCGCTACCCTTGCGCCGGCAACACGCGCCCCTACGAGCTCGAGAGCCCGGAACGACGTTGCTTCGAGCAGCACGTCCGCCGTGGGCGCCCTTCCGCTCAAAAACGCTTGAGCGAGTTCATCCAGCGCCCTTTCGGCCGTCGGTGGCACGATCACTGTCGCGGCCAGCTTGCGCGTTCTTACCATGGTCTGACCGTAGGTCCGCGTGCCATCGCAGCCAGTGACAGGTATTTCCGCGAGCTCGGGTCTCTTCGACTCCGCCGCCGCCAGCAGGGCGGAGCGCGCACCGACCGCCATGAGGTCGTTCTGAGCGCCGACGATCCAGTTCGAGCCAGTGAACGCGCCCGGAACCCTCAGCCGACTCTGGAGCGCGCGTTCCCCGCTCACGACGGACCAGTCCCCGTTCTCGATCACCATCTTTATGCCCGTGTTGGCGAGCTCGCTCTGAACTCCCTCCAATCGCAGCTCGGCCGACGCGGCACCAACGGTTCCCCTTATGTAGAAGAGGGTTCCCCCTCTCGGCAGTAGCCTCTTGAACTGCTGGCCCTGAATGCACCCCACGTGCTTTTGGTCGGGCGATACCCCAAAAAGGGGCACCCTCGGATACTTCCTTCGGAGTTCCGCGAGGTGGTCGGACGGGCGATTGACCACGACGAAGGCCACACCGAGACGGGCCGCATCTTCGGCCAGAGGCCGCATCAGAGCATCGGCAACCGGACAGACCACGATCGCGCGGGCGCGGAGACCCTCCGGCTCCGCGAGGCACTCTTTGACTTGGGCCACCTGCCGTTCGCCGTTGTTGAACGCGCTCACCTCCTTGAGAGTGAAGTGGTGCCTCTGTGCGGCAACGCGCGCAACGCCTCTCTGGAGGTCCTGGTAATCGTTGTCGAGCGCCAGGAAGAACATCGCTATCTTTACGGGCTCTGGCACGATCCCCTATCCCGTGGAAGATCCGATCGGACTGGGCGTGTGTGATCCGTCGGCCGGCTCCACAAACTCTAGAACGGCCGTGTTGCCGACGACTGCACCGGGATTAATGGCGCGATCAACTGGGGGGTTGAGCAAGCTGGACGCGATAACGAGCGCGACCGTCCGACCCCACCCTGCCCGCGTGTGCACGAATGTCGTTTGACGGCTATCATAGTAGGTTGTCGCGTGCCGATGTATGAATCCAGACGTGATGTTTGAGGTCTGGGGGGCTCGCAAGAGCTGCAACGGAAGGGGACTGTGCTGGCTCTTTGCGCGAGCGACGCGTCATTCTCAATGATTTCGACCGCATCGGTCCGCCGATAGGTACCCGTGCGCTTGCGTCAATTGACGCAGACTAGCGCGTCAGGATCGCGTCGTTGTCACCAGCGATGGAGCCTAATAGTATGACACTTTTATCTATATCCGTGTCGCCGAAGCGTCAAGACCTGACCACACGGCGTGACGCGGACAAAGACGCGCGTCACCCAAGTCGGACCTGGACGCGCTAACGCGCAACTCTTCAGCAATGACGCGCGGATCGGCGAGATAGCCAGCACAGGGGCGCCTCGACCTCGACGACCAGCCAAACGGAGTCGTAATCGACGCCGAAGTAGTCGTGAATGAGCACATCCCGCATTCCGGCGATCTTTCGCCAAAGGACGGAAGACTCGCGGCTCGTCGTCTCGGGCGGCAATCTCTTCACCGCCTCTCCGATGATCTCGAGGGTACGCACTACGGCATCACGCACCATGCCAGAGGCGAAAAAGGCCTCGCGGCCGCCTTGGGTGTAGTCCGCGATGTTCGAGAGCGCGTCTCGAATGTGAAGAAGATACGCCCGCGGATCCTGCACGCTCATGCTGCCTGCGCGACGAGCTCCTTTGCCTCGGCGAGAATAGCCGGCCGGATGTACGGCGAGAGGGATTGTTCGGTGACGACATCGACCCGAATGCCAAGTAAATCCTCGAGCGCCAGCTTCATGCCCACGAGATCGAGCAGACTTCGAGAGGGCTCCAGCTGAACGAGTAGATCGAGGTCGCTCGCAGCGTTTGCGTCCCCACGGGCGCGCGAACCGAACACTCGCACTGCAATCGCTCCATTCTCACGGGCGACGCGGAGGATATCTGCAGCGGGCAGGTCGGCCAGCATGTTCGTGTCGAGTGCATCCCAATTCTCAGGCGTTTCTACGGGCCGCGTTTCTCGCCGCTGCTCTGCCTTGGTGGGAAGCGGCTTCATCGCTGAGATATGGGGCCAGTTCATGTCACCTCGGTTGCCAGAGGTGCGCAAAGATAGGGATGGTCTGGACCAACTTCAGCGCGGCGGGCTCGTAAGAGAGGCCGTCGGACGTCGCAGACCCGCCCTACCGCGGTCGCATAAAGAAATCGACGCCCGACCGCTCACAAAAATCGACGGTTGGCGAGTATGGGGGTGAAGGGCGCGAAGGCCGGCTGAAACGCTCGGGCTCCCTCGCGTCGCTTCCAGGCGATTCGTCAGCGGCCCGTGCGGGGCGGCAGGCGCCTCGTGTGTGACTCCGACCGAGATCGACGAAAGGACGCGTGCGCCATGATCTTCAACCCGACCACAAAATCGACATCCCCCGTCAGAGAAATTCGCGCCCTTCGCGATTAAGGAGATGAGGGGAACCGTCGCCATGGAGCGACGCGTCGCCGACGTGAACCCGGCCCTTGCGGACTCGAGGCGACCGTCTGTCAACCTGCAAGGACGCGTCGCCAACGCAAAGCAGCGCTTCGTCCAAGAGAAATGAGCGTCTGCTCACGGGAAGCGACGCTCTGCCAACCAGAAAGCCTTCACGGTCCACAGAAACCCGTGCTTCGACAGTGAGAAAAGGGGCTTTGCCGACTGGAGGCGACGCTCTGCCAACAAGAAAGCCCACGCGGCCCACAGGAACCCGTGCTTCGCCAGTGAGAAAAGAGGCTTTGCCGACTGGAAGCGACGCTCGACCAACAAGCAAAGCCGCGTCGCGAACGAACAATGATGCTCTGACGACAGACAATGACGCTTTGACAACAACAATTGATGCTCTGACGACAGACAATGATGCTCTGACGACAGACAATGATGCTCTGACGACAGACAATGATGCTCTGACGACAGACAATGATGCTCTGACAACAACAATTGATGCTCTGACGACAGCAAGAGATGCTCTGACAACAACAATTGATGCTCTGACGACAGCAAGAGATGCGGAACCCATAAGAATAGGTGCTCTGCCAAGAGGAAAACTCGCTCTAGCAGAAAAACAAGACGCTCCATCGACAATACGAGACCCTTGTCACGTCCACAAAGGCCCTTTCTCGAATCAACGCCCGAGTCAGCAAACCAAAAGACTACCTACGACCCAAAACCACAACCAGGAGAACGGAGAATCATCATGGCTACTGCAACCAAGTCCACCAATCGCTCGACGGTCACGCTCAGCCTTCCCAAGAGTGTGCCGGCGCTCGTTGTATATGCCCAGGGCATTGTAAAGCGGATGACGGGAAACGCGTCCTTTCCCAATCCCACGCCCACGCTTGCTGCTGTCACGACGGCCGTCGATGACCTGCGTACGGCCGAAACCGCGGTTCTGGCGCGTACCAAGGGAGCCGCTGCCGAACGCGACGCAAAACGTTTGGCGCTTGTCGCGGCGCTGCAGCACCTGCGAGCCTACATCCAGGTGACGGCCGACGCCGACATGGAAAATTGGGGGGCCATCATCGAGAGCGCCGGAGTCGCCGTTCGCAAGACGCCCACGCGCCACGCCCGCACCTTCGCTGCGAAGCCCGGGGCTGTTTCCGGAGTGGCGACAGTCGTCGCTGCGGCGGCGGCTCGGCGCGCGTCGTACGAATGGCAGTACAGCAGCGACGGCGGCAAGACCTGGGTCACGGCGCCGTCCACGCTGCAGGCCAAGACCCACGTCTCAGGCCTTCAGCCGGGGTCGACCGTGTCCTTCAAGTATCGTCCGGTGACCAAGACGGGCGAGGGAGATTGGAGCCAGCCGGTGTCCCTCCTCGTTGCCTGAGTAGTCACTCCCCTCAGCCGCCCTTGCGCGTCACGCGCTGCGCTTCCGCCGGCGCGCAAGGGCCGTCGCCGCGAGACACAAGAACGGCCACGCGTTCGACGACGTGCGGCTCGTGCGCACATCAAGCGAGCACATGAACCCACCCTTGTCGACCGCCGCCGCGCCGTCACCTTCCGATGCCACCGGACCTCCGTCCAATGCCATGTGAGTCTCCAGACTTTGTTCCCCGGCCGCGTCGGTCTTGGCGGCAGCATCGAGCTTGGATCCCACGCCCGTCGCCACGCGCGTTGCGGCGTCCTCGGTTGCCCGAGAGGCGGCGTCGGGGGCAGACTCTTCGCCCGTATCGCGCCCTGCGTCTACGACCTTCGCAGTGCCAGCGTCCGTGCCATTCGCGGGTGTGGTCACGCCCCCTGCGTCGGATTTGGGCTGGGAGCCCGAAGTCCCTGCGCCTCCAAGCTGCGCCAAGAGGGAGCCGTTCAATGTGCCCCAACCGGTCGGACCGTCGTAGCCCGGCCCCGCGGTACAGAATGACGACGTCTCGCAGGTCCCGTTGCTGCCTTGAACGATGTCAAAGAAGTCCGCGCTATGAGCCGACGGAAACGATGGATCCGCCGACACACCCAGCACCGTGAACGCAGCAGCGACAAGCGGGGCAGCCACGCTCGTACCGCCCATGATCTGCCAGCCCTGGTGAGAGTCTCCACAGTCCGTGCAATATACGGCGACTCCCGTGTCCGGATCCGCCACCGCCGCCACGTCGACCTCCATGCGGTTCGCGCAGCCCGTGTTTTTTTGCCATGTCGGCTTCGGAACGAATGCGCTGCATCCGCTGCCGCCCGACGACCAGGCGGACTCCGCCCACCCCCGGCTCGACGTCGACGGCTGCAGCGTCGTCCCGCCCACCGCGAGCACGTGGATCGACGAGGCAGGATACTGCACAGAGTAGCCGGAATCCCCGGACGACGCGGTGACCAGCACTCCCGGAAAGTCGAAATACGGCTCGACCCACGTCACCTCGGAGACTTCCGCGAAGCCGTAGCTATTGGTCGCTGCAGCGGCCCCACGCTTGACGGCGGTTGTGAGTGCAGCCCAGAGATCACCTATATAGTCCGAGGAAGCCTCGACGAGGAGAATCCCACAATCTGGACAAGCCGCACTCACCATTTCGATGTCGAGCGTCGTCTCGCCCGCCCAATTCTTGTCGGAATCGGGCAGATCGGAACCCCCGGTTTGGTTGACCTTCCGAAAGCATCCGTTCGCCGTCGTGCACGGCGACAAGCCAAACTTCGTTCGATATGCGGCCAGATCGGATTCCGCATTCGGCACGTCGTAGGCGTCGATCACCGCCACGACCTTGCCGTGACCGCCAGCGGTCGGAAGGCCATACGCCGACTGGAAGTCGGCAGGGCCGTACCCTGAAGGCGCTCCCGAGGGTGAGTCGTTGACTACATCGTCGGTGACGATACGCGCGAAGCAGCGCGCATGCTGAGGCGCAACGTCTTCGGCACATGCGGCCCTGTGAGCGCGATGCTTGACGTTCGACAGCGCGGCTCGGTCCGCCTTCACGTCGTACGACTCTGCCGCGATGACCGGGCCCGTGACAAACGCCAGCGCAATCGCAGCCGAGAGGGGGAGCATGTGTTTCATGGGGTGCGGGGGTGGACTCGACGCGGCTCGGCAACCGGAAAGGACTCGCGCGTGAGTTCCGTCCAAGCAGAACGGCGGAGCCCGCAAGGCGTTGAGTCGTGACTCCGTCTCACATCCGCGGATGCCTCCTCGCGGGTGTACAGTCGATGTCATGGGCCCGCGCAGCGTGCTGCTGGCTTGCGTCCTACCCCTCGCCGTGGGGGCAGACGCTTGCGCTCGTCCGCCCTCCTCGACCTCCGAATTGCGCCTGATGGGGCACGTCCTCGTCCTCGATGCAGACCGCAGGCTGCTGTCGTGGTCCAGCGCAGATTCGCCGTATGCAGAGGTCGCGCGACTGGCCGCTGAGACCTTCGCTACGAAGTTTGGCGTCGAGGAGCCGGTCGTCGAGACATGGCTTGCGTGGTCGCGATTCGATCCCGAGACGTTTGCGGGCGTCAATTGGCCCCACAATCCAGCGGGGCTTTACGCGATGCTCATGGATTCCGCGACGCTCTGGTACGCGTTCAGCGGGGACCGGCGCCTTCTCGAGGACGCACTCAAAGCGCTCGACGCCGCACTCGCCCACGGCACGACACCCGCATCGTGGGACTGGGCACGCGTTCCCTACGCCAGTGCCGATCCGGGCGAGGTGGAGTACCGGGGCGCGGATGACAGCTGGTGCGACTCCTGCGGACGGGGCGACGGGATAGGCGTCATCGAGCCCGACAAAGTCGCCGAGCTCGGATTCGCGTACGTTCAAGCGTTCGAACTGACGGGGGACGCTCGCTATCGTGACGCCGCGATCGCGTGCGCCGATGCGCTCGCAACTCACGTACGTGTCGGCGACGAGAGCCGTTCGCCGTGGCCATTTCGCGTCCATGCGGAGACTGGAATCGTTCGCGAAGAATATTCAGCGAACGTCGTCGCGGCCATCGTTCTGTTCGACGAGCTCGGACGTCTCGACTTCGGAGACACGGACGCCTACGCGGCGGCACGCGCCAAGGCTCTCGACTGGCTCCTTCGCGTACCGTTGACGAACGACGCATGGAGCGGATACTTCGAAGATATCGAGATTCAGTCGGACCCCAGCGCCAATCCAAATCAATATGCCGCTCTCCGAACGGCCCGGTGGCTTCTTGCCCATCCCGACGCAGACCCGAACTGGCGCGCCGACGTGGCCCACTTGCTCGAATGGACGACCGCCCAGTTCGGGTGCGATACCGAGACCGAGAGCGGGACGCAGTGGGGAGCGACGGTGCTCAGCGAGCAGGGCGCCGACATGGCAAAGATGGGGAGCCACACGGCGCGCTTCGGGGCGATGCTTGCGCTATGGTTCGCGGCGACCGGCGATCCGAACGCCGCCGAACGAGCGGCGCGTTCGCTCAACTGGGCCACGTACACCTGCTCGGAGAGCGGGACGGTCGCGGTCGGCCCCGACGCCAACGAAGGATACTGGTTTAGTGACGGCTACGGCGACTACATTCGGCACTTTCTCGTGGCCATGGGGGCAGTGCCCGAGTGGGCCCCTGCGAGGGAGAATCACATTCTCCAGTCGACTTCGCTGGTCACCCGCGTGGCCTATCGAACGGGACGCATCCAGTGGAGCACCTTCGACAGCGATGCCACCGAGACCCTCCGTCTAGCGGCGCGACCTCGGAGCGTGGTCGGCGGGGGTCTGCCGCTCCTTCAACGTTCTGATCTGGGCCGCCCAGGGTACACGATCTGGCCCATCGCCAGCGGCGGCTACATCGTTCGCGTTCGCCATCGGACGCCCGGCGAGATTGTGCTGACGACCACGAGTTCGCTCCTGTTTTGAATTTCGCGAGCCTCTCGGACGCAACCGCCCCGCCCCTGCGCCCGATGGGGGGGCAAACCCGCGAAGGAGGCAGCCATGGCGACGAATGGAGAGGTACGACTCGCAGCGATCAAACGCGAGCTCGAGCTGCAGGATAGGGAGTGGGCGCAAGCGATGGACACGCTCGCCCGGATGGGTGATGCGCTCCTCGCCATTCCCCAAGCATGGCTCGACGAGATGGACCTGCTCGTTCAGCCGTCGCAGCCGGCCGTCGCGGGGATCCGTGCCTGACCCACCTGAAAGGAAACATCCCCATGTCGAACGTATCTTCAACCACCGCATCCACAGACCCCTCCGCCGCAGGAGTCGACGCGACAGACGGAACTCTCGGCTTAGACCCGAGCGCCTATCTGACTCCCGACGCGTTGCTCGCTTATTGCCAAAGTCGCCTTCAGTCCATCGACTCGCAGATTCAGACGGGACTGGAGACTCAACAGAGAAACAACACCGAGATCGCGGGCATCGGACAGGTTTTGGCAGACCTGAATGCCGTGTCCAGTGGGAGCACGAGCTCGGACACGATTCGCACGGCCGAGAAGTCTCTGAACACATACATCACGGACATGCAGGCCAACGACCCCAATAACCCGAACTTGGGCAAGCTGATTCAGACATACAATCAAATGGTCTGGTCGGGAACAGGCGGGACTTTGAATGGCCACACCGACAGTGACCCTGACTTCATCGAACCGGACCAGTACCCGCCCGACGAGACCTATACTCAGGGCGACAACAACTACAGCGCGGACGAAGCGCAGGGGTACATCGCAACGATCAAAGGCATCCACGACAGCATGAACTCCGACTCTGAACTGACGATGATCGACGTCCAGTCACTCATGTCTCAGCGCGAGACGGCGGTCCAGCTGACGACGAACATGATGCAATCGCTCGACGACCAGGCGAAGCAGATCACCCAGAACATCGGGCACTGAGGGACGCCATGGCCAAGACGCAAGCTCCGCTCGCCACCCACGCGCGGGCCATCGAGGCGCTCTACGCAACAGGCCACTGGCTCCTGTCCCAAGAGCGGATCGCGCAAGCCGTCGTCGTCTTTCGCGCGATGATCCACGTGGCACCCCACGACGAACGCGGATGGCTCGCACTCGGGGCCTGCCACGAGGCGCGCGCCCAGCACTCGATCGCGCTCGAGCTCTACGGAGCCGCGGCAGAAGTCGCCAAAACAGCACCGCGGTGTCAGCTCGCGCGTGCTCGAATCCTCCGGTCTCGAGGCCAGCTGCTCGAAGCGAACGAGGCGATCGACCACGCAGCGGTCCTCGCGATGAAACTCAACGACGCGGAACTTCAATCGCTCGTTGAAGCGGAACGTGGGCCGGAACGGGGGCGCTCATGACCACAGCCGTCAGCGTGACCACTTCGAGCACGCCTCCCCCGACGGAGTCCTCGTCATCGCCCTCGGCGAACGGCGACACGGGCCTGCTCCCAGACGCCGAGCCGATATCCAGCACGACTCTGAATGACGCCTTATCGTCGCTCTACGCTCTGCTTTCCGAGCTTCGCGTCAACGACATGAAGGACGGCCAAACGGACGTGGCCGAGCTCCGACAAAAGCAGGAAAGGGCCATCGCCGATTTGCGCGACGCCATCGCGCGAAGGGCCGCTGCCGAGGCCCAGAGCGGCGACGGGTTCTTCTCTTGCATCAGCCACTTCTTCGACGACGTCGTCAGCGACCTCACGAGCGGCAAGTTGGACAAGGCGCTCGACGATGCCACAAAGGACGTTGAGGCGGCATGGAACAGCCCTGCCTTCTGGAACGACCTCGAACAGGGGCTACTGGTCGTCGCCAAGGTCGCTGGTGCCGTGGGCTCGGCCGCTGCCACCATCGCGACTGCCGGAGCTGCCGGAGGCACTGTCGTTGCCGTCGCCCTTCTGCTCTCGGCTGGCGGCATGGCCGTGTCCGAGTCGGGATGCCTCGATAGCTCCTTGGGTAAGCAATGGGCTTGCGGAATCGGTCTCGGGTTGGAGCTCGGCGGGGCCGCGCTCACGTGGGGCGCGTCCTTGGCCTCGACCAGCGCGGCCACGAGCAGTCTCAAGAGCCTCGGCGACGCAGGCGATGTCGCATGCGCAACGGGCGGGACGGCATCCGTCGGAGCGGGCGTTGCTCACATGCGCGTCGGCGACTTCCAGGCCGACGCTCAGGAGGCCTCCGCCGATGAAACGGCGGCTTCGCAGCAAAACGCACGCCTTGGACGAATCGTCGAAGAGATCATCGAGTCGATGAAGGAGGGCGAGCAATCGGCCGAGCGAAAAGGCGAGTCGATCGTCTCCTGCGAACAGACCAACGACCAAACCTTGGCAGCAGCCACGCCGACGTCCATTCGATAGCATTGAAGGAGATTGCCCATGAGTGTATCCGATGCGGGTTGCGTGACGACGACCCACGTGCAGCTTCCCTCGGCAAATGGCGGCACCGCCGATGGCGGGGGATCGACAGATTCGTCTTTGCTTCCCGAGCCCACCGCGATGGTCGCATCCTCGGGAGATGTGGGCGCCGAGATTGCTGCGATGGCCGTCCAGACCGGTGAGACGGAATGTCAAACCGACGACCAAGCGCGAGCTGCCGATGAGGCACAGCAAGATAGGGAGGAGGCAAGCGAGGTCCAGGCCATGCGAGACGAAGCGGGCAAGATTCGCGAGTCGGCAATCTGGACGGGCGCCTCAGGGGCCTTTCAGGGTGCAGGCGAGTTCGGAGGCGGAGCCGTAGCCTTGAACGATGGAACAGAGGCCGGGCGAGCCCAGAGCGAGAGCTGGGCTGCCATGTTCAAGGGAGGTGGGACTGCGGGATCCGCGTTGACCAAAGTCGGCGCCGGAATGGCCGATGGGGACAAGGCTTCCCTGGAAGCCGACGCAGCCGCGCACAAGGCGGCCGCCGATCACGCGGCGACCGCGGCGGGGGACATGCGCGACGCCTCATCAAGAGCCAACGACGCCATCACGCAAGCCCTCAGCTTTTACCGTGAATACGTCTCGACGCAGGGACAGACCTGGAATGCGGCGCTTCATCGATCGTGAGATCGCACGGCTCGATTGGAATGAACGCACTCGTGCTTCACAGCCTATTTCGCGAAGTACAGAGTCGCTCGCTTCTCGCCCCTGCTATGGAATCGATGGCCGTCGAGCCCCTCCTTGAGTATTCCGGCCATTTCCTTCGTTCGAAGCCCGAGGGCCGTGCAGATCTCGTCGGCACGCAAGCCCTCGGGCTGATCTTTCAACAGATCGACGACACGCTCGAGTGCCGATTTGACGTCATGCGTGGCGCGCGTCGACCTGGAGGATGTTTCGATCGACGCTGACGCTGTCGCCGATTCCTCCTTGGCCACGCGTTCTCGCTTCGCCGGACCGGCTACGGTCGTCGACGAGACATCCGCCTCGGACCCTACGGCCTTCGACAGCGGTTCGACCTCGATCATCGACCCAAGCTTTCGCTCGATCGCATCGGCGCGCTCCGTGTATTCCTTGGCGAGGGCCCGGAGCTTTGCGATCTCCTTGACGCCTGCCGCGCGCGCCACGTCGATGAGCTTGAGCACATCTTGGGTCCCACCGCCCTTCCCGATTCGCTTCCGGGACGCCCGCTCGCCTTCCGCCCCCACCCCGTTCCTATCCGTCTCGTTCTCGATCATGAGCGCCTTGTCCGATGTCAGGTTCTTGCTCGCGGGCTTCCCAACTGCTGATGGCATTCTCAGTCCTTCCTATCGTTGGGGCGGTCTCGGCGCAAGATGAGACTCCGAAGCAGCCTTCAGGCCTTGCACCCTCGAGCCACACGCGCCAGCTTCGAGGAGATGAAGCTCTACACAAAGACGGGCGACGACGGAACCACCGGCCTTTTGGGCGGATCGCGCGTCTCGAAGGCAAGCCTCCGCGTCGACGTCTATGGAACCGTCGACGAAACGAATGCGGCGATCGGCGCGGCCCGGGCTACACCGCCAAGTGCCCTCGGTGGCGACATCCTTGCGCGAATCCAAGAGGACTTGTTCTCGCTAGGAGCCGAGTTGGCCTGCGCGCCGGCCCACGAGGGAGCCATGAACATCGCGCTGCTTGGAGTATCAGACATCAGACGCCTGGAGGACGCGATCGACGAAGCCACCGCCCGGTGCCCTCCTCTGCGACAATTCATCCTCCCCGGCGGATCGCCCAAGGCGGCAGCGCTCCACGTCGCGCGCACGGTGTGCCGTAGGGCCGAGCGGCTCGTCGTCGCTCTGACCGACGCCCCGCCGAGGCGCGAGGTTGTCGCCTATCTCAATCGGCTCGGCGACCTGCTGTTCGTCCTGGCTCGCCTGGCAAACGTGGCTGGCAACGTCCCCGACGTCGAGTGGACCGGAGGTCGGCGCACGGACCGGTAACGCGACTCACACCATGGTCCCGATGATCCTGGGCACCCAGTCCGCGATTTCGCTCGCCAGCATCCCACGGTCCGCGCCTGCGTGTGCCCGCGCCCACGCTTCCCCCGCAATTCCGTGCAAAAGGACACCCGCGCAAGCGGCCTCGAACGCCTCCAGCGAACACGCAAGCGCAGCGATGACCCCCGCCAATACATCGCCCGAACCAGCCGTCGCCAAGACTGGACACGCCACGGGAGAGATGGCGACGCGGCCAGTCGGTGACGCAATGACCGTGTGCGCTCCTTTGAGAACGACGACCGCTCCGGTCGCGTCGACCGCGTCGCGCGCCGCGCGGAAACGATCAGCCTCGATGTCGCTCGCATGTCTTCCAAGAAGGCGAGCGAGCTCGCCGGGATGCGGAGTCAGCACCGCGCGAGGCGCCAACTTGAACTCCTCGGCACTGCCAGCAAACACAGTGATGGCGTCCGCGTCGACCACGACGGGGCCCCGCCACGCCTTGAGAATTTGCCGCACGACCGAACGCGAATTCTCGGACACGCCAAGCCCCGGACCGATCGCCACCGCGTGCTTGCCCACGAGCGCCGCTTCGACGCTTTCGGGGATTCGCGCAGCATCGAGCCTCATCGTCATGACCTCGAGCGCGCTCGACTCGATCGCCGCTGCGGCTTCGGGCCACGTTCCTATCGTCGCGAGACCTGCGCCGGCTCTCATGGCGCCGCGGGCAGCGAGTCGGGGCGCCCCGACCTTGCCTTGAGATCCACCGAGGACGAGCACATGGCCAGCGCTGGTCTTGTGCGCGCCCACGTCACGTCGGGGAAGCCATCCTCGAAGATCTTCCTCCGCGAGCTGCTGCGCCGCGGCGTCCCCCCGAGACGCGAGCACGGCGGCTACGCCGATGTCCACGACGATCCTCTTTCCCGCGAGCGACGCACCGGTCGGCGTCAGCAGTCCGAGCTTCATGTGCCCAAATGTCGCCGTTGCTGCTGCGCGGACCGCGACACCGAGCACACACCCAGTGTCGGCATCGAGCCCCGACGGAATGTCGACCGCGAAACGAGGCGCCGCCGAGGCATTCATCCCACGCACGGCGTCCGCGAGAACCCCTTCCACCGTCCTCGTGAGTCCCGTCCCGAGGAGGGCGTCGACGACGATGTCGACGTCCGAGAGCACGCCGCCCCACTCGGCTGCGGACGACCCCTCGCTCATTGTTCGAACCGTCCCTCCCTGACCGATCCACGCTTCGAACTGCACGCGCGCGTCGACGGCCATCCGTTCGAGATCGCCCACGGCGAGGACCCGCACCATGGCACCCCTGACAACAAGGTGCCGCGCTATGACGAAGCCGTCCCCGCCATTGTTGCCGACTCCGCACACGATGGCGACGCGCTTGCCCCTCGCCACGCCTCCGAGCATCTCGCGTTCGAGCACGTCGGCGGCGCCGCGCCCCGCATTCTCCATCAGCACGAGGCCCGGTGTCCGTCCTGACTCGATCGCGTGGGCGTCGAAGGCGCGCATTTGAGCGCGAGACAGAACCGGGATCACGGACCCTCCCTCCTAGTCTATCTTTCGGGCCGCCAAGCCCTGGGAAACCATTTTCGTGTACCGCGCGACCGTCGCTGCAAGACCGATGAAGAGTGCATCGGCGACGACCGCGTGCCCTATGTTGAGCTCCTCGATGGGCCCTGCAGCGACGAGGTCAGGCACGAGCTCCTGCGTGAGGCCGTGACCGGCGGCCACGGCGAGTCCAAGCCCATGCGCTCGCCTCGCTCCGGCCCCCAGACGCCCGAGTTCCCCATTCCTACCGTGGGCGTACTCACCGGTGTGGAGCTCGATCTGGGCGACGCCGAGAGCGCGGGACGCGTCGACCTGCGCCTCGTCGGCGGCGATGAACAGACTCACCCGAATGCCCGCGTCAATGAGCGTGCGCACGCGGCGCGCCAGCTCTTGACCTCCGGCCACCACGTCGAGTCCACCCTCGGTCGTACGCTCCTGGCGTCGCTCCGGGACGAGCGTGCACGCTTCCGGACGAATCCGAGTCGCGATGGACACGAGTTCGTCGGTCGCCGCCATTTCGAGGTTGAACGTTCGTCGGGCGCGCGCCAGCGTCGTTCGCAGCCGTTCGATGTCGTCGTCGATCACGTGGCGGCGGTCTTCTCGGAGGTGGGCCGTGATCCCGTCCGCTCCCGCTTCTAGGCAGACCTCGGCAGCGCGCACGGGGTCCGGATACGGCGTACCTCGCGCATTCCGAAGCGTTGCGACGTGGTCGATATTGATGTGAAGACGAACACGCGAGAGGCTCATGGCCACCACCCTACTCGTCTTCGCCCGCACCGGTTTCGCTCAATTCATCGTCGGTCTTCGGTGTCGCCAAAAGCTCGCCCCCCGAGCCATCACGACGCACGATGAAGGTTCGTCGCGTCGTCGTGTCCGGGTTCTCCCGAGCGATGACCGAAACGACGTTGACTCCCGGTCGCAACGGCAGATCCGCGTCGAACGCCATGTTCCTGGGATCAGCCCCATCTCGATTGGATCGGTAGAACACCTTGCGCGCACCAACGAATATGAACGCGTCGAGCAACCGCGCGTCATCGCTTGCAACGCCGTGCACAAGAGTGTGGGTATCGGTCGTAGCAAGCTGCGGTTGAGGGATCTCGAGTGCAGGGGGCGCGTGCGCCATGGCATCCTCAATCACCACCGCGGCACTGGGGGTCCCACCCGAGTCGAGATCCTCCGGGCGCGCGAACGCAAAGCGACCATCGCCTAGAGAGACCTTCACGAAGCCGTTGGCTGTCCCGAGTCCCGCAGCCGCGGTTCCGGGAGAAAGTCGAGCAAACACCCGACTCGACTCGTCGGGCGCACCGCGCAGATCGGCTCCGGCCCCTCTCGCATGAACCGTTCCCCTGCCCGCGGCCACGGCCAACGGTTCCACGATCGGAATGTGCAGCTTCTCCTCCACCCCTTCGCGCAACTCGTCGTCGCGAACCGAAAGAGATACGACCGCCTCCGGTTCCGTGAGTTGCGGCTCCACATCGAACGTGAACGCGACGCGCCGGACATCGCCTGGAGCCATGCTTCCCAGATCGAACCGCCCATCGTGAAGCAAGACCCCCTCCCCGGAAAGATTCCGGAGGTTCGCCATCGTGTCGAAAGACCGGCCCTTGCCCGCATTCTTGACCGTGAGGAACATCGTGAGCCCCTCGCCGCGCTGAGCCCGTCCGTCCCCATTGCCATGGCGGTTGTCGATGACCTCGTAGGAGTACGCGAATATCGGCCGCTCGAGTGACCTCACAGTCGCTCGAAGCTCGGCGTCAGCTGGCGCATGCCCGCGCGCTTCTTCGAACTGGAATTTCACCCCATCGGCTCGCATCAATGCGTCCTTGGGGATGAGGCACACCCGCGGCGTGTCCTTTGGGAGCTGAGACGTCGACCCCACCTTGTGTCCTTTGAGATCGCACCAACCGGCGGGTGCCAGGGCGACGCGAGACTTGCCCGGCTCGAGCTTGCCAATCACGAGCTCCTTGCGGTCGAGTAGTGGATTCTCGCTCTTCGTGACCGCGTACAGTCGATACAAGGGAACCGAGCCCTTGTTGGTCACCGTCAGGCGCACGTTCATCGAGTCGCCGGCGGTGACTTCATTGTTGGGTCTGTCGGTGTCGACCTTGACTTCTACGCCGGCTGGCACTTCGTGGGGTTGCACGGTCGGCGCTTCCGCCGGGGCGTCGCTCCAATCGACGCCCATGGCCTTGAGCTCCTCGGCGACCTTGTCGAGCTCCGCTCGCCGTACCTCGGCGATGAAGGAGCGCGCCTGCCGAACCTGGTCGGAGCGTTTGCCCGCGCGCGAGTGCGACAGGAATCCGCTCGCGAAGAGGATTGGAAAGTCTGCGATGGTGGTCTCGTCGACGTCGCCCCCTCGTTCCCGCATTTCGAGCCGCTCCTGGTTGGGAAGCGCGTAGCGCACAACTTCCGACGGCCTGACTCCCTCCTTGGCACGTGAATTCGAAAGAGCGCGCGACAGATCTCGTTCCTTGACCGCGCTGGTGTCGCCCGTCAGGTCCATCTCGAGGGGGTCGACTGTCATCGGATCGAGCTCGATGTCGGGCGTCACGCCCACCCCTTGAATCGACACGTCGCCGGGCTCCGTGAGGTACTGGGCGATCGTCAGCTTGAGAGCCGCCTTGTCAGGCAGGTCCGTGAAGACGAGCTGAACGCTCCCCTTGCCGAACGTCGTTTCCCCAACGATGACGGCTCGATCGTGGTTCTTGAGAGCTCCGGTTACGATCTCGCTCGCGCTGGCACTGGCGCCGTTGACGAGCACGACGATGGGGTAGTCGGGCTCCGTTCCCTCGGCGTGCGCGGATTTCTCGTCGCGACCCTCGCTCGGATTGCCCACCGTGGCGACGATTGGCCCTTCTTTGACGAACGCATCGACCACCTTGGCCGCCTGATCGAGCAAGCCTCCGGGATTGCCGCGCAAGTCGAGGATCAGTCCTCTTAGCTCACCGGACCTCTTCATGTCGGCGAGAGCAAGCTCGAGATCGCTCGTCGTGTTCGCCTGGAAGGCCTTGAGCCGAACGTAGCCGATGCCCCCTTCCATCGTTCGATGCACGACCGAATCCACGTGGATGATTTCGCGCATCAGGTCGAACGGCTTGGACCCGGCCCATCCGCCGGGTCCGTCGCGGTGAATCCACGCCGTCACGCGTGTTCCCGGTGCGCCGCGGAGGTGATTGACGGCCTCGCTCAGTCCCATGTTCAGCGTGGACTCGCCGTTTATCTTGGTAATGCGATCGTACTTCTTTAGCCCAGCGCGCCCGGCCGGCGTGTTCGGCATCGGATTCATGACCGTGAGCTGTTGGTCTCGGATGGAGATCACGATGCCAAGACCTCCGAACTGGCCCTGGGTCGACAGATTCATCTCCTTGTAGGCGTCCGGCGACAGCAACACGGAATGAGGGTCGAGTGTGTGCAGCATTCCGTTGCATGCCGCGTACTCCACGTCCCGCAAATTGACGTCGGTGCCCTTCAGGCCTTCCTGCATGTACGCGAACACTTCGCGCAAATGCGAGCTCACGTCCCACGGGGCCACGACATCGTCGACACGGAATTCCTTCTCGTGAGTGTCGACTCGCACGCGCACCTTGGACGTATCGCCCTCGTCTCGAATGACGATGACCTGCGCCACATCCTTTTGCACGTAGTCGAGCGCCGACAGAAGCATCTCCTTCGGCTTGACCCGGCGCGGATCGACGTACCGTTCCCGTACGTTCTTCAAGACGTCGTTGACGACGCGAAGCTGGGTGAGGTCGTACGGAGGGGGCTTCGTATCGGTGGGCGTGGAACCGGCCGCCACCGCTGGCGCGAGCCCCTGCCACAGACTGCCGCCGTGCAGACGGACCGCGAGCAGACTGGAGAGGGCGAACGCGACGAACAACGAACCTGCCTTCGCGAGTCGATCGAGCATGCGCATTGACCCGAGTATAGACGGGTGCGACTCCTGCGCGACCGCCGAGCCGAGTTATCGACGGCCCGAGAAGGTCAACGGACCTGCCGCAGTGCCACGGGTGGTTGCGAAATCATGACCGGGTCGACGGGCGACAACTGGCAGGAATCGTCCATGTTGAAGAGGTGCACCGGATAGCCATCCGCCGCTCTGCGGCGGTCCCCGACCATCACCACGTTCCCCACAATTTCGAGCCCCTCCAGGTCATAGCCCGCCGTGGACAGGGGCGAGTTCGCCACGGATGTCTGAATGGCACCACTCGCCACATCGACGGTCACGAGCGACGTCGCATTCGCGGCTGAAGCATCCGCGACGATCGCCACGCCGCACGATCCCGAGACCGCGACCTCTGCCACGCTCGCGCCGAGGTCACTTTCGGTAACGACGAGCTGCGACGTGCTCGTCGCCGGATCGAAGCGCTCGATTCCCGCGTTCGCTTCATTGGCATCGGACCAGCTCCCTGGATCGGCGAGCCAAAGCACGCCTCCCTCGGCAACCATGAGCCCGAACGGGTTACGTCCGGCCAGTACGACGGTTCCTTCAACGAATGCAGTCGCCACATCGATTCGAAGCATCCACGCGGCCTGGTCCGCAGCGTAGCCGTCGGAATCGTCGAGCCGTTCGAGCACGACGAACGCCTTCTCCCCGAGAGCGGTGTCCACCATGGCCACTGAGCTCGCGTTCGGATTGCCATCGCCGTCATAGCCGGAGAGATCGATCGTCCGCGTGAGCTCGCCATTATCCCCCATGACCACCAGCGCCGGGACGTCGAACAGCGGGACCCAGAGCGAACCGTCTCGGGCGACCCCCACATCCTGGGGATCGAGAGCCCCGAAGGCACCGGGCGGCGCTGGCACGTCAACGCGGGAAACGGGCGTCCCGCAGTGCGGATCGATTTCGATGATCGCGCTTTGGTCGCGGGCTACGAAGAACGCTCGCCCGCGCGAGATCGCCAGCGCTGGATCGGCGCCCAAGTCGACGCCGCTCGCGTCCGAGAGGACTCCGAGGGCGAGCGACAGCCCTCCGACCGAGCTCGAGGAATAGTCGCTCGCCACCCACAGGGCATCCGCCGATTGTCCGCCGCAAGCCGCACTCGATGCGACGGGCCCCGTACCCCCGCATCCCGCGATCCCGACCAACGCCCATGCGGCAGAGCGAGCAAACGTCGAGGTCATGGAGACCGTTCGGTCGGCTGGAAGAACCGCGCGCTCACGAGCGCGGACCGGCCTGGAAGCGGGAACGCGTAGGAATCGCCGATGGGCTCGTGCACCGGGCCGAGCACGCCGGGGTAGGTTCCCACGCGGACGTCGAATAGATTTCGAACATCGACGGCAAGACGAACGCCTGCCACCACGTCGACATGCAGGCCCGCCGAGGTGAGAACGCGTGCCGGAACGGGAACGTTGCCGGCCAGGTCGGCATCGAGTCCATCGACGGCGTCGATTCCGATTCGCAGGGCCGACGGTCCGAGGCGCAGCACAGCATCGGAGACGAGATCGTCGGCGGGGCGCCCCGGCAGCGGAGGATGTTCGCATGGGCCGACCTGCGCGAGGCATGCAGACTCATTCTGCGTGGCGAGCCCCGTGTACGACACGCGAACCTCGAGCGGGCCTGCGGCGGCTCGCACGTCGAGCTCCGCGCCGAACACGCGCGCACGGCCTATGTTGGTGGCTACAACGCGTCCGTACGCTCCCATCGGAACGAACGTGATGAGATCCTCCTCCCAGCTCGCGAAGCCCACGAGTTCTGCGGCCAATCGCACTCCGAGCAGGCGTAGGGAGCGCCGCGCGCCGGCGTCGATTGTCCAGGCGGACTCCGGACGCAGGGCCGGGTTTCCGACGAAGATTCCGCGGTCGCCAAACCGCTCGACGAAGCTCGGCGGACGCGCCGTGACGCCTGCGTGCGCCGCTGCAGTGACCCACCCGACATCGGTCTCGATTCCGATATGTCCGGTTGGGCGCACCTGTCCGCCGCTCGCTCCGGCGCTCTCTTCGTCGGACCACGCGTCAAGCCTCGCCGCTCCGGTCCACGTCATCGACGGACGGATGCGCACGTTGGCATCGAGCGCGCCCCCGACCGCCGTCCGCCTGGCATTGGGCGGAACGGGGGCTCCAGAGCGCGCCCCCGGTTCGTAGTGCTCGTCGCTCGCGTCGAGGTGTGCCTCGACGCCGAGGGTTTCCATCCATTGGCGACGCCACCCAAGCGAACCGCCTGCGGCTTCGAGCGTGTCGTCAGCGGCTGTCGGTCCGGGCCCGACGGCGATGGCTTCGTCGCGCAGGCGAGAGCCTTCGCGCTTTCCCCAGGCTCGCGCGATCCACGTGTCACCCGACACAGATTGGGTGAGCTCCAGCGACGCGAGCTCGCGGTCAGAATCGAGGTACGCAAACTGCGTAGGAGCGTAGACAGTTCCCGGCAGCTCTTGGTGGCGACCTTGACACAGCGTCGTCACGACCAGCGCGCCTTCGCCTCCCTTTCCGAGGCGCACGGGAGTCGACCAGGCAAGCAGGGCGTCGGCCGCGGCGTGTCCTGCGTTCTTCCGATCCGTATACACGTCGTTTCCCTGCGTGGAATTCAGGGGATCGAGATACGTGAAGTCGTCGTCCGATCGCGATGCGCTCACGGCGGTTGCGACCCGAGTTCCCGATCCGGTGTCGAAGACACCCCCGACTCGGAGGCGACGAGATCCGAAGCTACCGACGGCGGCCCAGGCCTCGACGGCTCGAGGCGACGTGGGTCGCGGCGGGTCGAGCACGAGCGTACCTCCGAGCGAGCCGGGACCGAGCGATGCCGGCGCGAACGTTCGATGCACGCGCGCCACGGCGCCGGGCCAAAGGGGAAGCGAGGACAGGTCGAGAGAGGGGTCAGCTCCACCGGTCAGCGGGACACCGGCAAGAATCACCGCCACCTCGTTCGACGCGGAACCGCGAATGCTCATCGTCGAGAACGAGTCGTCCCCTCCCAGGCGCCGCACGTGCACTCCGGGGAGGGCCTCGACCAGACTCGCCGCGTCGGTGAGCTCGCGGACCGAATCACCTTCGCGTGCGATGCTGACGAAGTCGCCCGATCCAGCTCCCCTCACCTCGACCTGCTGCACCTGCGCATGCGCCACGCCGCCGATCGCCAAGAGTGCGATCGCCCAACCAAGTTTCGCACACAAGTTCCCACCGAGAAGGTCGGTGTATTTCGGCCGAAACCGAGCGAGGCCGGCGGCGAGCCGCGCGGAGCCTACTTCCCGTAGGCGAGCACGCTCGACGCCGGGGTCGCGAAGGGATCGGCCGAAAGACACCGGCCTTCTAGGGCTGCTCGGCGTTGACGATGGACACCGCGTCGAGATCGAAGCCGTTCGTCGTGGGACGCTCGCCTCCGTCCGGACACGACTCCGCCGTTCGGTCGACGATGCGAACGTAGTGGGCGCGAGCCAATCCCACATCGGCGAGATCGAACGGATCGCCGCCCGCGACCGACGGATCGACCGGAGAGATGCCGTTGTTCGGATTGGAATAGACGGGATGCCAGCCCGCGCACAATCCATACGGCGGCCCCACACCCGTCGACGAAGACGGGTCGACGGCCGGAGCACATGGAAACGTAAGCCACGTCACCCCGTCGTCACTGACGCTGACCTCGCCCGGCTCCGCGTAGATGTCGTCCGGATTGCCCCCGATGAGAAACGGGTTCTCGAAGACGATGAAGTCCGGTCCTGGACCGTCGACGATCGCGTTCGGCGTTAACGAAACGACGATCGAACCGCCGTTGCCGAGTGAGACCACATCGGTACTCCCCTGCTCGGCTCCCCCACCTACCGGAGGCCCCTCGACGACGGCAGGCATTGAAGCCTCGCCGAAACCCGCACACGGGCCGGGGTCGAACGACACGACCCCGGTCACGAATCGATCGATCGGCCACGCGGAGCCACCCTCGGTCTCCCCATCGCTCGATGGGGAGCCGGCGTCGCCCGGCGGGTCGCTCGACAACTCATCCCCCGTCGCCGCATCGGATTCCGGCATGTTTCCTCCGGCCTCCGCGTCTCCCCCAGCCTCCGCATCCCCTCCCGCCAGCTGCGCGCTCCCTTCCGGTTCCGCGTCTCCTGCCATCAGCGCAGCGCCCGTCGCCGAACCGCAAGCCGTCGTGGCCACAGAGACGACGACGCACCAACCCCAGGCGCGCATCGCTCAGGGTCTCGGCCAAAGCTGGGCGCCTGACAGGAATCCGCCGGTGAGCGAGAACGGATCGGCCCCGAGCTTGGTCACCATGCCATCCGACACACGGACGGAGACGACATCCCAACCGACCGGGCCACCGTCGGATCCGTTGCGAGGTGCAACGCCGACAAGGTTTCCGTTGCCGTCCCAGTCGTAGGCCTGGGGAGCGTTGGGCACCGGGACACCAAGAGTCGGAATCGTCGGATCCCACGTGTACACCGTGTCGAGCTGTACGAACGCGTGATGCGCGTCGACGTAGACGAGCCCTTGCGGATATGCCTCATCGTCGAGATCGAGGAGCATCGTCGTCGTCGCGGCGAAGAGCGAGACTTCCTCGACACCGCGATTCTGCAGTGCCCCGGCCGCTCCTCCCTCGGCGACTCCGTTGCACCCAGCATGGAGAACGAGGAGTCGGTCCGCCGTGGAGTCGTAGACCAGGGCGCCCTGCCCCCAAGCGGGATTAAAGCCTTGGAGCGCGATGGCAACGCCGTCGGCCGGTCCGTTGAGATCGACGATCGAGTCACTCGTCACGTCGATGGCCACCACTGTCGGGTGCGTGTTGGAACAGAGAAGGGTATATCCGTCCGAGGCCACGAGCGTTCGGTTGATGTTGGCAAGCAACACGTACACGCGCTCGCGACCGGGATCGTAGACACCGGCGGTCATCTCGACAGTGCCATCGCCCCCAGCTTGCACGAGCCCACTGAGATCGATCGACCCGATCGGAAGCGCCGCGTCGGCCCCGTGCGACGTGTCGATCACGGCGATCTCGTTTCGCGTGTATCGGAGCACGTACGCCTTGGTTGCCGTGCCGACGATGGCCGCAACCGGATCCGAGTAGGACGATCCACCGTCGACCGCATCGGTCAGAGCAACATTCCACGAGCCTCGCACGAGCCACGGCTGCGTCGGGTCGAGCTCAGCGACCACGTCTCGAAACTGCTCGAGCAGCCACGGCTCCCCTGCGCCGACGTAGCTGGTGCCTATGAATCCGGGATACTCGAGTCGACCCGCGACGGTACCGGACGCGACATCGAACGCGACCAGCTCGCTGTTGGTCGTCCCGTTGTACGAAAGAAGCAATCGCGACGCGATGCTTCCCCCTGCCTCGGCGTCGCTCAGCCCCGCTTCACCATCCACCGGCGGGGACGACACATCGGCGGCCTCGATCGATGAATCGGACGGGGTGGTATCCGCGGCCGAGTCCCCTGCGACGGCATCCAGCATAGCTCCGTCAATAGCCGCGGTGGCATCGCCCCCCCCATCGCCCAGGCCGTCCAATGCGGATCCATCGCTCGCCCCCGTGGCATCGAGCGCGCCATCGAACTTGGAGCCATCACTCGCCAGCGCCGAGTCGGCCCCCCCGTCGTCCTCCGGCAAATACACGACGTCCCCGTTGTCGCACGCGCATGGCGCAAACAGCACGACCACCATCACCGGAACAAATGCTCTTTGCATCGAACCCTCACACCGCGCCGACCCCGGAGCGGATATCTAGGAGAGCGCATGCTTGGGCCCGGTCTCCGGACTTCCGGGTATGGCGAGGACGCCACCTCCCTCGGATCCTTCCCAGAGCGCGGTCGCTCCAGTGGCTGCATCCGAGTTCGTTCCCGGTCACCGTGGCGGGGGCCGTGCCGGGCTTTCACCGGCTTCCCTACGACCCAGCACGATCGGCTCGCCCGCCGGCAACACGCCGTACGAACCGCCGACGCGGATGGCTATAGGACGGCAACGCGAACGGCGTCAACACGCAGCAGCGGATGAACTCGATCTGCTGCCCGAAAAGTGCCGCGCGAACGGGGAGTTGGAGCCAGTCACGCCCGTTCACGCTCTCCCCGTGACCGCCGCAAGCACCACGGCCAGCGTCGCCACACCGCGGCACTCTCAGCGATCCGACGTCCGCCTGGCGATGGCGACCAAGGTGCCGCCACCCCGAGAGAGTGTCGACAACGATGTCGCCGCAAGCGCCGCGGGCGCCAAGAAGGCACCCGCCACATAATGGACCGCGAGCGGAACGAAACCTGAGTCCACAGGGCGCCCACTCATCGCCTGGAACAGCACATTATGCCGCCCTGTCGCCGCGTTGAGCGCGCTCTGCATCCAGCCGAATACGTCGTATTCCAACTCCTGGTGACACCAGCGTTCCACACGAAAGCCGGAATCCACGAGGAGCCGATTCAAGGATCGCGGTCCAAAATGGAACAGATGGCGGGGGACATCCAAGTGAAACCAGTGCTCTCCGAAGGTTGCCGCCTGCCATCCATCGGCGTTCGGAACGGCGACGATGAACGTGCCGCCCCCTCTCAGCGCCGACGCGACCTCGGTCACGATCGCACGCGGATCCGAAAAGTGCTCGAGCGTGTGCCACATGGTTGCAGCATCGAACGGGCCGCGTTCCCGAGCATCCGCAACGGAGGCAAAGACCTCCACGCCCGCCGCGCGGGCCCGGTCCGCCGCCGCGCCAAGCTCCGTCCCGACCACTCGAAACCCCCGAGTTGCCGCGGCCTGGAGGAACGTGCCCTCCCCACATCCCACATCGAGCAGCGCTCCCGTCATCCTCCCGGTGGCGGCCTCGAGCCAACGAACACGGCGCTGCGCGCAACGGCGAGCCGTGAAGGAGTGTCTCTGCCCGTAGTAGCCCGGACCGTAGTAGCGAACAATGTCCTCCGGGACGGGTCTTGTATGGCCCAAACCGCAGTCCGCGCAGCGCTCGACACGGAACGACTCTCCGGAGTCCGCATCGCGAACCCTCTTCAAGTTCGGACGCAGCGAGCCACCGCAGACAGAACACGAGCCATTCGCGTGCAATGACCTCAATTGGGCCTCACGTAGAAATCGGATCCCACCTTCTGGTACCCAAAATCGTTGATGAACGGTGTCATCAGTGCGTTCATGTGGCGCACCTTCCGTGAAGCAAACCCCGGATCAAGAATGATGACCTTGGGTCTATTGCGAACCAACTGCTCGCGCAAATGGCGAACCTTCTCGACGTCCGTGTTCCCCGGATAGTAATCCATGAATTCGTCGATGATCGAGCTCTCGCGCAACGCGCTCAGTCGATTGGCATACATGTACAGCTGGGGCTCCCCCGTCGTGAAAATTCGATCGCTTGGCACCGTATTCTTCGCGATGAAGTCGTAAACGCCGGGCACGGGATCGGTGATCTTGGCCCACTTGTAGGGATATCCTTCGAACTCGCTCAAAAATCGTGGCGATACGAAAACGGCAATTGTGCCGAGGAAGACGGCACCGATCCAGTGGCGCACCAACGGAGGGCACCCCTCCATGTACGGCTTGAGGCTGTCGAGCCCCACGAGGCAGAAGAGAAAGATCCCGGGGAGCGCCATATTATAATAGTGAGGCCACTGGCAATTCGTCGCCGTCACCGCGTAGATGCTGAGGAGCATCGTCACGAAACTGCACACGAAAAGAAGCCGTGAGCGCACCCACGTGAACACGAACGAGACCACGAAAAATGGCGTTAGGTATCCGATCGTCGCCACGTTGAAGAACTGGGCACGGATGTATTGCACCTGGGCGAGGAGGTCATGCAAGGGAGTCCCGGGCTTCCAACGCCCCAGGACCACGCAATAGGATGTCTTCGGATTGCGGAAAAGCGCCGCATACTCGATGACGAGCTCCACATAGCGTCGGAGAGCCCCCGTCGGGCCCATGTACAGAACGATTCCGAGAACGACAATCCCCGCCCCTATCGCTGTGTTCTTCACGTAGTGGACGACATGCTTTCGAATATCCGTCGTGCCGTAATTGACGAAGAAAGCGGTCACCCACGTTCCGACCACGACGCCCACGAAGGGCTCCTTCGAAAGAGCATTGAGCGCAAGGAAGGCGCCCCCGGCCATTTCGAACCAACGTCGGTGGCGCCCCGAGTTGGCCAGGAGGGCCGCCAAGGCCGCGAAGTAGTAAATAAGCCCGATCGACTCGGCGTCCTGAAGCGCGTTGTCATGATACGCGGGGTTGACCCACTGGTATGTGACCGCAACGAGGAACGCCACCCCCAGCGCGCGCGGGATCCCGCGGGACGCCACCGACAGATGGAGTCCCGTCAGAGACAGCAGCGCCAGCGCACTGAACGACGCTCGATAGTAGAGCCCCTTCGTGCCGGCAAGAGCCAGAGCGAGCGCATGGGTGATGAACACCATGGGCGGCTTGAACTCGAAGAAGTCCACATAGGGACGCTGTCCGCGCAGGATATTCCAGCCCCCCCAGACGAAAAACTGCTCGTCATACCCGAGAGGCGCCTTCATAATCCGGTCGTTCAGAACGACAAAGACGACAATCGGAGCGATGATGGCGGCAACGGCCCAAAGAGCCAAGGTGGAACGCTCGAGCACGCGCGGCACGTTATGCCCAATCCACTCGCGCACCCCACGAACCGCCGCCGTACTCACGCTCACGTGACGCGAAGCCTCCGGCCGTCCGAATCGAGAAACTGTGGATTCGCGAGACCCAGGCGCTTGGCCTTCACGCTCAGCGCGGTACCGAGAACCCCGAACCCGTATTTCACGCTTCGCTGGAAGTTAATCGACGAGGAGGTTGATTCATACCGCGTCGGACAAGTCACCTCCGCGATGCGGAAACCGAAATAGATCGCCTGCGCGATCATCTCGTTGTCAAACACGAAGTCGTCGTCATTTTCGTCGAGGGGCAACTCAAGCAGGAGTCGCCGGGAGAAAGCCCTATAGCCGGTGTGATACTCGGAGAGCTTCGCGTCGATCACGATGTTCTCCACGGCGGTGAGGATTCGGTTTGCCAGATACTTATAAAGTGGCATTCCTCCTTCGAGCGCGCGTCCGCCGAGAATCCTAGAGCCGAGCGCCATGTCGTAAAGGCCGCTCGCAATGCACGAGGCCAGTGCCGGGACCAAGAGCGGCGTATATTGATAGTCTGGATGGACCATCACCACGATGTCCGCGCCCCGTCGGAGCGCTTCAAGATAACACGTCTTCTGGTTGCCGCCGTAACCTCGATTGCGCGCGTGGACCACCACGTGGAGACCGAGGCGACGCGCGACATCGACCGTCTCGTCCCTCGACCTATCATCGACGACGACAATGTCGTCGACGATATCCCGTGGGACCTCCGCCACGGTCCTCTCCAGGGTCGTCGCGGCATTGTATGCGGGCATCACTACGCAGACGCGTTTCCCGGACAGCATGAGGCGCGAACCTCTACCCTGTTTTGCAGATCGAATCAAGCCACCAAGGCCGCGGCGCGAGCGCCACACCAACGTTCCGCCCGGCTCCAGACAAGCTCCGGACGATCGCGCGACGAACGGCGGGATTGGGTTCGGGCCCAGGCGCTCGCGTCAACCCATCATACCGGTTCGAGGGCAGCGATCACGCCGGCCAAATTTACTTGCCACGACGGAAAGGGGCCGACTTGCCTGGTCGCTTTCGATACGTCCAGAACGCTATAGGCTGGCCGGCGTGCCGGGCGAGGGAACTCGTCCGTCGTGCAGGGCTCGACTCGGCAGGGCGATTTCGTCGCGTCCAGGATGGCCCGGGCGAACTCGAACCAAGAACATTCACCCCCGTCCGTCACGTGGAACACGCCGTCGAGCCCTGGGCTCGCGCAGTCCCTCTCCATCAACGCAAGCGACGTCCTCGCGAGGTGCTCCGCGCTTGTCGGCGTGCCGCGCTGGTCGTCCACCACTCGAACGCTGGAGCGTTCTTGGCCAAGGCGCGCAATCGTCCGGACGAAGTTCTTCGCCCAAGGCGCGTACAGCCAGCTCGTTCGCACCGTAATGTGAGAGAGATCGGATTCGATGACGTATCGCTCTCCGACCGCCTTGCTCCGCCCATACGCGTTGGTCGGATCGTGCGGGTCAGTGGTTGCGTAGGGTCGGCTCGCTCGACCGCGAAAGACGTAGTCGGTGCTATAGTGCAAAAGCGATGCGCCGATTCGTCGGCACCGGTCAACAAGCCATCCGACGCCCGTGCCATTGATCGCCGTGGCCAGCGCCTCGTTCGTTTCCGCTCCGTCCACGTCCGTCCACGCCGAGCAGTTGATGACCCAGCGATACTTCGGATCGAGTATGCGTTCCACGGTCTCCCGGTTGGTCAGGTCGACGACGAAGCGATCGGCCTCCGCGAATGGGATGTCGCGATTGCGAAGGAGCTCCAGCCACGCACGTCCGAGCATCCCGTCCGGGCTGAGCAGCAGCACGGGGCCCCTCAGCGGACCCATCGGGAACCCTCTAGCGTCGGCAGCCGATCTCTCGGGATGTCACGCAGCAAGGGCCACGCATCATCCCTGGTGGAGAGAATAGGCTCGTTCACCGGCCACCGAACACCGATCGACGGATCGTCGTAGCGAATGCCCATTTCGGCGTCTGGCACATACGACTCCGTGCACTTGTACGCAAACGTCGCGAAGGGCGACGTCACGCAAAAACCATGAGCCAAGCCGGGAGGAATGAAAAGCTGGTGCCGGTTATTCGCCGAAAGAACATATCCCACCCAGCGTCCAAATGACGGCGAGTCCACGCGAACGTCCACGGCAACATCGAACACCTCCCCATCGACCACTTGCACCAGCTTGCCTTGACCATGTGGGTTTTGGAGATGCAGTCCGCGAAGCACGCCGTGCACCGACCGCGACAGGTTGTCTTGGACGAAAGTCCAAGGAATCCCAGCCTCCGCATATCGTTTGGCAGACCAGGTCTCGCAAAAGAAACCTCGATCGTCCCCGAACACCTGCGGCTCGACGAGCAACACATCCGGGATCTCTGTGCGTGTAACCCGCATGCCTCCTTCTCCGCGAGGATCTCTGGAACAGGACACTACCGTTCCCCGTCGAGCAGGTTAAGCAAATACTGACCGTAGGAGCTCTTGGCCGTGGCGAGCCCCACCTGCCGGACCGCTTGTTCATCAATCCACTTCTTTTCGTACGCGATCTCCTCGGGACATGCGACTTGCAGACCTTGACGCAACTGCAACGTTTGGATGAACGTCGACGCCAGCAGAAGCTGCTCCGGGGTGCCGGTGTCCAGCCACGCAACGCCGCGCCCCAGGCGTTCGACGCGAAGCATTCGTCGCTCGAGGTAGACGCGGTTGAGATCCGTGATCTCCAGTTCACCCCGGGCCGATGGACGCAGGGTCGCCGCAATGTCAACCACGTCCTCGTCATAAAAGTACAAGCCAACGACGGCGTGGCTGGAACGCGGAACCTTCGGCTTCTCTTCGAGTCCGATCGCCAACCCATCCTTGTCGAACTCGACAACGCCGTACGCCTCTGGATTTCGCACGACATAGGCGAAGACCGTCGCCCCGACCGACCGACTGGCGGTCTCGCGGAGAAGACCCTGCATTCCGTGCCCGTAGAAGATATTGTCCCCCAGGATCAGGGCGCACGGCTCTCCTGCAATGAAGTCGCGTCCGATCAGAAACGACTGCGCGAGACCATCGGGTCTCGGCTGAACTGCGTACTGGATGCGCAATCCCCATTGGCTCCCATCCCGGAGCAACGTCTTGAACAGGTGTTGTTCGTGCGGCGTGGTGATGACGAGGATCTCTCGAATATCCGCCAGCATCAACGTCGACAAGGGGTAATAAATCATCGGTTTGTCGTACACGGGAACGAGTTGCTTGCTGATGGCAATCGTCAAAGGATGCAATCGCGTTCCGGCTCCCCCCGCGAGGATGATCCCCTTTCGTGTCATGACCCGTGTCCTCCCGCGCGCATATCTCCGTCCCTGCGAGCGTAATTCATTTCGATCCACTTCCGGTATTCGCCCGTGCGTACGCAGTCGATCCACTCGCGATTGGCGAGATACCACCGAACGGTCTTGAGCAAGCCACTCTCGAAGGTTTCCTTGGGCTCCCACGAGCATTCGCTACGCAGCTTGGACGCGTCGATGGCGTACCGAGCGTCGTGTCCGGGGCGATCGCCCACGAACGTCATGAGGGAGGTCAGATCGGTCTCCGACGCTCCCGTCTCCGAGGCCACCACGCGACAGATGGCCCGGACAACATCCACATTTCTGCGTTCCGTGTTACCTCCAACGTTGTACGTCTCTCCGAGGCGTCCTCGCTCGATTACACTCCAGATCGCCTCGACGTGATCGTCCACGAAGAGCCAATCCCTGACGTTGATGCCGCGCCCGTAGATCGGCAGCGGCTTGCGCTCGATGGCGTTCAGGATCGTGAGTGGAACCAGTTTTTCTGGGAATTGATAGGGGCCGTAATTGTTCGAGCAATTCGTAATCTTCACGGGAACCGCAAACGTCCGAAAGTACGCCCTCACGAGGTGATCGCTCGCGGCCTTCGAAGCCGAATACGGGCTCGATGGATCGTATCGGGTCTCCTCCGTAAAGAATCCTGATTCGCCGAGACTGCCGTAGACCTCATCGGTGCTCACGTGGTGAAAGAGCCCCTCGTTCGATCGCCAGTGGCGACGACACGCCTCGAGCAGGTTCAACGTCCCCTCCACGTTCGTACGAATGAACGCGCGCGGGCCGACGAGGCTGCGGTCGACATGGCTCTCGGCCGCAAAATGGACGACGAGATGGGGCTTGAGCTCGCGTACAAAGGAATCCACCCGCTCGGAATCTGTAATATCAAGACGCTCGAACGAATAGTTTGGGCGCGTAGCGATCGAGGCCACGCTCGCCAGGTTGCCCGCGTAACCAAGGGAATCGGCGTTGACAAATTGGCGGTCCGGATACCGGCGAACGGACAGGTTAAGAAAGTTGGCGCCGATGAATCCGGCTCCACCGGTTACGAGCACGCGCATCATCGTGCGAGCATACGGGAACAGGCTCTTCCCGGCAACGCGACGAGCGACTCGGCTCGTGGGACATCGCTTGCTGGCTGCCCCAACTCGCACTCTTGGAGCTCGTCCTCCGCGCATCGACGCCGTCCAGGGCTTGGGTCGCCCCGCGCACCCACGTCCAACCAGCGCGGTCTCCGCGAGCGTCGACCCGACCTGCGGACCACTGCTGGAGACTGGGTCAGAAGTGGGCTGTCGGTACAACCGCTCAGAGCGGTTTTCGCAGCACGGCAATGTAGAATCCGCCCAATGCCGCGAGCGGCGTGTCGGCGAGGCGGCGCTCGATGGCACCGAGCGCGCGCCCGAGCAGGGGCAGCCGCCACGCACTCGCGGACGGCGTCACGATCCGCGCGCCCCGAGCCGTTTCGAAGCGGAGTCCCGGGGGCAGAACACGCGATACAACCCACGGTGGATCGAACCGTGTGTACACGTCGCTCTCGCGCGTGCGCGGCGAGGTCGCCCCGACCGGTCCAACCCATTTGGCCAGCCGGCGGAGGCTCACGGGATTGTAGAATTCGGCGATCACGACGCCACCGGGACGAGTGACGCGCGCCATCTCAGCCAATGCCCGGCCGACTTCGGGAACATGCGCGAGGACCTTGAATGCACACGTCACGTCGAACGATTCGGAATCAAACGGAATCGACGTGACATCGGCCTCTTGCACGTCCAGGCGTCGCGCACGCGCGCGCTCCAGCATTCCGGGCGATAGATCGATGCCCTTGGCGCTGCGCGCGACCCGAGCCATTCGCTCGAGCAGAAGGCCAGTCCCACACCCGCACTCGAGCACGTCTTGCGCCCTGCAATAGCGTTCGACGAGCTCGACTTCGAGGTCGTCTACGAGGGCGTGGTAGCCATCCGGGCAATTCGGGCGGCGCTGCGCCTCGTACACCGACGCAAATTCGTCGTAGTAGGCTCGCGTGACTTCGTGACGTTCTGTGGGTTCCATCCGGTGTCGCGGCACGCTACCACACGAAAACGTGCGCGGCGCCGGGCGCACGCGGGCCTATCCGCACGCAAGACGGAGAAGGGAGCTGCCGGACGCGTCGACCCAACTGAGCCACAGCGCCCCCGTCGCGTCGGACGCCAGTGCCACATGGGTCACATGGCCAGCGACCGGGCGCACGTCGCGACCGTCAAATGCGCGCTCCTCGGTGACCTCGCCAAGTTCGAGTATCTCGGGCGCCCCCGGCTCCGCGCCATTCGGTCGAACGCGCGCCGCCCAGATGCGACCGGAGGATTCCGCGACGGCGACTGGGGGAGAGTCGAGCCCGTTGGGATACAAAGACCAGACGACCGGTTCGTCGACGCGGGGAGGTTCGTGGATACGAGCGAGCGCGAGCCCAAAGCTCGCGACGTCTCGTGCAATCGGCAGGAGGGACCAGACCGGCCCCCCCGGCACCCCGACGACCGAGGCCACGGTCCGACGGTCGGACGGACTGCCCACGAAAACCACAGCGTCCTCGCCGAGAGTTGCGTGCCCAGACTCATAGGAAATTGTGCGCGCGTGCACCGCGGTGAGGGCCGAACGGGCGTCGACCATCACGGCGAGCAGGCCTGGGCTTCGCGCAAGGAGAGACACGGACGTGGCGCCGCTTCCGTCCTCGGAGATCCGCTGCGGTGCACCATTGTCGATCTCCAGCCAGGCCTCGCTCACCCACCCCTCGGTGGTCTTACGACTCGCGACGTACCCAAGGGCGACGTGACCTTGCCCAAGTTCAGTCGCCGAGATTCGCGAGCCGCTGCGAGCACTGGCGACGACTTGATCGTCCGCCCCGAGTATCGAGGAACGATGGATCAATCCAGCGCGGTCCGCGCAAAAGACGAGGTCCGATGCGAGGGCGCACGGCACGCTGGGCCCTGCGCAACACGAGTCGGACACTGTCTCCGAGGATGGAACCCGCTGCCCCGCTGCCGGGGCTCCCGCGGCGAATGACAGGGTTCGCGGGTGCCCGTCATCGTCCATGACGGCGAGCGCTGCGTCGCCGCGGAAAGCGAGAGTCGCCGGAACCCTCTTGGGCAGCCCGATCGGACCGCGGACGACACGGCATCCCGGCACAGTCCGCGACGACGCTGCGGGGTGCGCACTCGAATATCGTGCGACGCTCGCGGAGGCGGGCGTCGCGGCCGAGGCGGCCGTCGGGACCAAGGCGGACGGAAACGCCGCGGATGGCCCCGAGGACGGCGAGGAACCGGCGGCCGAAGTGACAGGTCGCCGCGGCTCAGGTGGGGTAGGACGTCCGCGCGCATCGCAGCCGAGCGCAAGGGCGACTTCAAAGAGGAGCGCGATGAACGCCGAGCGCACGATTGTCATTGTACCCCCTGCCACCGAGCAGCGGCGAACGCTGACACGCAACGACCGATCGGACCGAGAAGGCCGGTGTATTTCGGTCGAAACCAAGCGAGGCCGGTGTCGAGCGCGCGGAGCCTGCTTCCCGAAGGCGAGCCACGCTCGACGCCGGGATCGCGAAGGGACCGGCCGAAAGACACCGGCCTTCTCCAAGCCAAGGGAGCCCTGCCCGTGGTATCGCATCTTCTCAATCTCGATGGACCACAACCTGCTTCGCAGCTACCTAGCCACCGTCTACGAGTTCATGACGACGTCCGGTCCCCTTCGAGCATCCCTGGACGGCGACGTCGCAGGCGACCCGTCAGGTCTGCCCGAGCTCTTGCGGAGGTCATTTGCTGTCATTACAGCGTACAATCCCCGCTCGATGCTGCTGCCGCGTAAGGTCAACGAACAGCGGCAGCAAGTCATGCGTGATCTCTTGGTGCTCGGCGTCTATCGCGTCGAGCCGTGCGTCGGATTCGAGGACGATCCGGAGGGAACATGGCGCGAACCTTCGTGGATGGTGCATGGAATCGAGCGCGACGAAGCGATCGCGTTCGGCCGCGTGTTTCGACAGAACTCGATTGTAATCAGTCAGGCCGGACGACCCGAGGTCATCGTCACCGATCCGACCTGCGACGACCTAGGGAGGACTTTCGCATGCGCCTGGCGGGTGCGTTCGTCATGAACTCGAGGGTGGTGGCGGCAGGTCTGGTGACGGTATGCGCCTGCACACAGAGGCCGGCGGCCGCTCCTAGCTCGGCGGGACAGCCGGCCTACGCTCTGCACTACGCATCGGAACTGACCCGGACGACCAAGACCATTGACGAGGAACAGGCGCGCCAGAAGACTTTGGTGACCGACCTCGCCGCTCGAATCGAGGAGCTGAAGAAGCCCAAGTGGGAGCACGTGCGTGCCATTGTCGATGACTCGGACGCGGTGGGTCGCGCAGCGGACTTCGCCGAGGGTCACGAGGAAGTCGAATCCGTCCGATCCTTCTGGGCGGACGAGAAGGAGCCCATCACGAACCGGGTTGCTGGCAACGCCCAAGGGCTTGTCCAGAAGGCGCACTGCTCCAGCAGCGGGGCGTCGGGACACGGGGGAGACAGCTCGCTCGACATCAGGGGGACGGTCGGTTTCTCGCTCAGCGAGTCGATCGACAAGCAGATCCAGAAGCGCCTCCGCGCCCGCAACGACGCGTTCTTGCTCATCGAGCGATACAAGACCGAACTCGGATCTCAAAACGTTGCCTCGCTCGAGAAGCTTGCCGACGAGATTGCCGAGGCGAGCTACGTGGTCCACGTGGAGCTTCCCGCAGCACGCGACCGACTTCACCGCTTGATCGCCGACAAGCAGGCGGTGGGTGACACCCTGGTTCGGTACGCAACCGAAGAGAAGGCCGCCGAGAGCGAACAGGGACGCTCGGACGCGGACAACAAGGCGTCCGAAGAGCGGATCGCCGCCGCCAATCGAAGTCAGACAGAAGTGGACGGCGTGGCCGGGCAGGCGAGTGCCTCGAGCAAGGCGATCGATGAGCGGATCTCTCGAGCAGAGAAGGATTACGACGACGGGATCAAAGCGATCCGTGCCAAGATCGACGAAAAGAGAAAGGCTGCGTCGCAGTAGTAATGAACGACGGCAACCGCTGCCCCTCTCCCGAGTGGAGAGAGGGGCGATCGAAGAGCGAATTACGTTACTTGACGGAGCCGCACTGGTTCGCCTTGCCACCGCCCCCGCACGTCTGCGCACCCGAACATGTGCCGCACTCGAGCAAGTTGCCGCAGCCATCGCCCGCGGCCCCGCAATTGTAACCCAGTCCTTCGCACGTCATCGGCACGCACGTTCCTGCCTCCGGGGGTGCCACGCACTGGCCCCCGAGACAGCTCATCGGCGGTGTGCAGGTGCCACAATTGAGTTGGCCACCGCACCCATCGCCCGCGGCGCCGCACGACAGGTTCTGTTGAGTGCACCCGGTCGGGACGCATCCCGCCGCAACTCCTGCGTCGACGGTCACGCACCGCCCGGCCAGACACGTTGCATTTTCATCGCACACACCGCACTGAAGCACGGCGCCGCAGCCGTCCCCGGCGAGCCCGCAGAGCAGATTCTGACTCGTGCAGGTGGCCTTCGCGCATGTCCCTGCGTCTTGCACGATGCACTGACCGCCAACGCAGACGGCCGGGGACGCGCACGAACCGCAATCGAGGACGTTGCCGCAACCGTCTCCCGTCTGTCCGCAGGAGAGGTTCTGAGCTCCGCAAAGCGTCGGAATGCAACCAGGTCCCGCATCGGGAACCACGCACGCGTTGCCCACGCAGACCGCTGGCGCGGTGCACGACCCGCAATCGAGGATGTTGCCGCAGCCATCGCCGCCTTGACCGCACTGGAGACCTTGGGCGGTGCAGCCCTTCGGCATGCACCCGGCGTCGGGTGGCGAACCGCACTGACCACGAACACCTCCTCCGCCGCACGTGAGTGGTGCCGCACAGTCTCCGCACTCGAGAAGCCCCCCGCAACCGTCACCAGCAGGACCGCAACCGATGTTCTGGCTCGAGCAGGTGAGCGGAGTGCACGTCACGGAAGAGGGACCGACGCACGAGGCCAGGTCGAAGATCATGTACTCGAGGACCCTCTCCTGCGCAGTCAGGCCCGTGGTTGGGCATTCTTTCGGGAAGGTCATGCCCTTCGTGCTCGCTCCGCCGTTGAAGTCGGACACGTGAAAGTCGCTGAAGATCGCGTGGCCACACTGATTCGTCGTGCCCGCATCGGCCGCGGCTACCGGCGTATTGAACGTAAGATGCTCGACGAGCGCGTTGTTCTTCTTTGGATCCGTGCCGTCAATCCAGTCGAGCGTCTGTCCAAGAACGGCGTCGACGTCGTGGCGCGGGTTGCTGATGGACACCTCGGGGTTGACAGGCATCGGGGTCGCGTCATTCGCGAGGGCGCCAACGAGGTTGAGCCAGGGGGCAAAGACGGCCCCATTCGCCGCTGGCGGAGACGGAGGAACAAGGGTGCTCACGTTCAACGTCCACACGACGCTGCCGGGATTATCGTAGTCCGCGTGCCACTTGGCGACATTCTTGAACTCGCCGTTGGTCGCGAGCCACGAGTAGCTGTAGTGAGTCGCGAAGAAGTGTCCGCCATTGTCCGCGTAGGAAATGAGGTTCGCCAGCTCCGCGGTCGTCTTGGTTTCGGCCGCACCCCAGCACGGCAGCATGATCTGATCGTAGTTCATGAACGTGCCCGTCCCCGAATCGGTGGTGTCGAGGAGAGCGCTCTCGGGACGAGTCGACGTGTCGACCGTGACCCCTGGAGCTCCACTCGAAGGGACCGGCCCCCCGCCGTAAATGTGAATGCGCCCCGTGCTGCTGTCGGACGTGAACTCGGCCTGATCGACTCCCATCTTCAGCAAAACGCACTCGAGAGGGTCGACGCTTCCCGTCGAGATCGCCGTCAGTGGAATGTCGCCCTGGCTCTTGTTGCTGGGCAGGTTGAGGTCGGTGGCAAGTGCCACCGTCGTGCACGAAGACACGTCGAACTGGAACACCCTGCGCCAGCGACCGAGCTGGACGACGACGGGTATCTGGCTGCCAACGGGAACATTGGGCAACGTGAAGGTCCCATCGAAATTCGTATATGTCCAAACGAGCGGATTGCCCGAAACGTCGGCGCCACACTGCCGGCACGCCGCTCCAGGTGTGAACGGCTGAATTGCCGTGGGAATGTTGGGGATGTAGACGAGGGCATTCGGCACGGGGTCCGGAGTGGCGTTAGTCCAAGCCGACAGAGCCGCACGCACAGTCCCCGAAATCGTTGTCTGCAGACCACCGTCGCAGACGACCTGCTGACTGCAAAGTCCCGTGCACCCGCACTGACCGGGCGTGCCTCCGCCACCGCACGTCTGGCCAGTCGTCGTGCACGTTCCACACTGAATGACGTTCCCGCAACCATCACCAGCCGGCCCACAGTTGATGTTCTGATCCCCACAGCCGAATGGCACACAAGCGGTGGACCCTCCGTCCGCGCTCGTGCCTGGTGGCAACCCGCACTGGTCGAATTGTCCCGCTCCACCGCAGGTCTCAGGAGAGGTGCACATTCCGCACTGGAGGAGGCCGCCGCATCCGTTCCCCGCATAGCCACACGTGTACCCGAGTGATGTACAGGTCGCCGGGGTACAGACTATTGTGGAGCCTCCGTCCGGACCAATACCGGGCGGCAGTCCGCACTTGTCGAACCCTCCAGCCCCGCATGTTTCAGGAGCGGTGCACGTCCCGCACTCGAGCAATCCCCCGCAGCCATCGGACGCCGCGCCACACGTGAAGCCGAGCGCCGTGCACGTTGTCGGCGTGCAAAGAGGCACCCTACCACCGTCGGCCGTGATACCAGGAGGCAGTCCACACTGGCTGAATCCGCCGGCACCGCAGGTCTGCGGAGAGATGCAATCTCCGCACTGGAGCAGGTTTCCGCAGCCGTCCGGTGCGGGGCCACACGTGTAGCCCAGAGCCGCGCACGTTGTCGGGGTGCACGAAGGGCCCCCGTCCTGATCACCCGGATCGGTTGATCCGCACTTGCTGAAGCCTCCTGCGCCACACACACCGGAGCCGGGACAACTTCCACAATCGAGAACGCCGCCGCACCCGTCTCCGTTCTTCCCACACTCGTAACCAGCCGATGTGCACGTTGCCGGGACACAGACGTACGCGGCGGCGTCACCGCCGTCCGATGTCGCCGACCCCGTCCCGCACTTGCTGAAACCTCCACCACCGCAGTAGGCCGGCGACGTGCACGTTCCACACGTGAGAACGTTGCCGCAACCGTCTTCAGCCGAACCACAATCGAATCCCAATTGATCGCAGGTCTTCGGAATGCAGCCGCCACCCTCGATCGTGAGGATGGTCGTAGCTCCGTCCTGGACGATCGCACCACCGTCGTCGCCGATTCCTCCAGAAGAGGAGGAAGAGGACGAGGACGAGCCTCCCGACGAATTAGACCAGTTCCCAGCGTCGAATACGCTCGTGAGTCCAGCCGGGTGCGTTCCTCCACACGAACCGAGCGCACCAACGACGCCCGCCAGCACGAGGACCAGACCATAGCCTCGAGCAAAACTGCTTGTGAACATCGACTGAGTCCTCCTGCACGCGGCGCGACGATCGCCAGCATCTGGAATCCGAACGTTCCTTCAATTGTGACTTCTCACAGTCACATCAGCAAATGGCCATGACGTCGAATATCCATCACCGCGTTCTCGCGTCGCTCGCCCACATCGGCGCGCACCGGAAGGTGGTTTCGTCGGCGACACGATTTCTCACCAACGGGCCTATTTCTCGAGGACGCACCGCTTCTCTCGGGCGGCGGATGCGTCCACGAGTCAGACGAACACGTTGCCACCCAGTGGATTCCCTACGCCGAGCACCTGTCCGCACAGAGCCGGCAAGAGGAGTGGGGGCCGCCTATCGACTTAGCCCGAGCAGGGCGGCTTACACGCACACGTGGCGTTTCCACGGGTCGCCGTGTGGCAAGATGTGAGCTCAGTGGCACCAGATCAGTTGCACGCCTGAATCCCGCCAGGACCCCATTATTCGAGCCGGTGCAGCCGGGGCCGACGGCCGTGGTGTAGATTGCACATGCGCTGGCAGCAACGTTCCAGGTCTGCCCGCACGCGGCCGTGCCGTAACTTGTCCCGATTCCATTGCAGTCAGGAAGCAGCGGTTGCGCAAATACGCGTGCCGTTTGCGTCGCATTGAGGACGCATCCTCCGCCCTGCCCCCAGCAGTCATCGGGGCCGTTGCTCTGTGGAGTGGCCTGTCCATCGCAATTATAGTCGAAACTGCCGCACAGGTCAGCGGTCCTGAAATACCCTGTCTGTCCAGGATTGGCCAACGGATCGGTATCACAGCAATCGCCACCTCTCGTCACGTACCCCGTCGGTGGCGTGATCGAGCAAGAAGAGATACTGAGGTTGCCCCACCCATCGCCGTCCTGGTCTTGATAGTACGTCCTCGGCGTGCTCGCCCCAACGCACCCTCCCCACGTCCCGTTCACGCAAGTGGACACGCCGTCGGAGCACTGTCCACAAGCCTGCGTGTTGTTGTTGGCACACGCGCACCCCTCGTTGGGTATTCCGTCGCAGTTGGCGTCGTTGCCCGGGTCACAGGTATCCGCAGCGCTCGGGCCTGCCGCGCCAGTGCACGCTCCCCAATTGGCGATCCCACCGGTCGCGACGCATGTCTGCGTTCCGTTCGTGCATGGACTCGTACACGCGGAAGCGTTCAAACACTTGGTTTCATCGGAGATCGCCGGCGCATAAGGATATTTGGCGCAAGGACGCGTATCGCCGGCATTCGCGAGCCGCGACAGAGCGCGCCGTCTCCTGGAACTGTCTGGGAATTCGCCCCACCGACAAGAACGTCTCGCGCGCGTCGACCAGTTTGCCAGCGCTCACGTACACCCGACCGAGGTCGAGACCTATAATCGGCGTTGCCGCTAGCGCATTGGCCGCTTTGAGCTTCTCGATCGCCCCACCAAGATCGCCCTAGTCGCGTAGCATCGTACCCTGATTGTAGAGCTCGCGCGCCTGCGCGATGTCGACCGAGGCGTGTTCTTGGGCAAGGGCAGCGGTTGGGTCCACCGCAAGGGACAGTCCCGAGGCGAGAACGCGTGTCGCGAGAAGGAAAACCGAGCGATCAGAATATGTCTTTTTCAGTGGGGGTCGGGCTCGGTTTGGGCGGGGGAGCGACCGGGGCTACCGGCGGAGCAGGCGCAATCGGTGGGGTAAGCGGAATCGTCGGCGGGGCGGGCGAAGGAGCTGGTGGCGCCGGGATGACAAGGGCATCTGGGGCGGGGGTGACCGGCCGGCCAAGTTGGCGAGGCGGGCGGCCGTTGGGGCCCGATCGGGTGTGCTTCGTCACCGCCTCGTGCTCTGCGTCGGAGGGAATGGGCGGCGCCGGACTTGGAGCTTCCAGCGCCACCGGGGCGAGCCCCGCGGCCGAGGCGCCCGAATCTTGAATCATGGGACTTGAGGGCGCGACGAGAATCGACGGACCAGGCGGCGCCGCAGAGACGGGCATCGGACCTCGCGTGGATCGCCAGGTAACGGCGAGAACGCTCGCCGCCGAAGCAGCCAACACAACGACACCGATAGCAACCGCCCAGGCCAAGAGCCGTCTCTCCGGTGGTGGTCGTGGCGCTTTGCCAGAAGTGTGCCATGGGGTGCCCGTCTCTGCTCCGCGGGACGAGAGGGGCTGTCCGCCGCTCCTGGGCGTCAAGATCGGCGCGTGCCCTGGCATCGGGCCTGCCCTTCCAATCTCGTTGCCGGCACCGAGGACGAGGCCGCAGAGCCGCTGGATGCGCTCGACGGAGCCAGCCATCTCCGGAGAGCCGAACGGAAGGAGCTTCGAAGCAAGATCGCCAACGCTCTGAATTCGGTCTTCCAATCGACGCTCGAGACACTGTCCGACGACCGAAGAGAAACCCGCGGGCACGTCAGGGCGGTACTGACGCACCGTCGGCGTCGCGTCGGACAGAATGCGCGCAAAGGTCTCGCCCAGGGTCTCGCCTTCGAACGGACGCGCTCCGGTGACGAGCTCGAAGGCGATCGCCCCGAGCGCCCAGATGTCCGCGCGCGCGTCGACCGCCTTGGCGCTGCGCACCTGCTCGGGGGACATGTAGCAAGGCGAGCCCATGACGAGCCCGCTCGCCGTCAGGTTCTTCGCGTCGCCAACCGTGTTGAAGTCGACCGCCTTCGAGATGCCAAAGTCGAGAACCTTGATGACGGTCGTTCCATCGCGACGGGCTGACACAAAGAGATTCGACGGCTTGAGATCCCGATGGACGATTCCGACGGCGTGAGCTTCCGCAATCGCCTCACACGCTTGCAAGATCACGCCGACGGCATCCACAACCTCCATCGGCCCACGTTCCTTGAGCATGTCCCCGAGGTCGACCCCGGCCAGGTACTCCATGACCATATACGGCGCACCGGATTCCAGCGTCCCCACGTCGAGGACCCGCGTCACGTGTTCGCTCGTCAACGCCACGGCTGCCCGAGCCTCGCGTAAGAATCTGCCGGCAGCGCTGGGATCCCGCGCTGCCTCCGCGTGCATGAACTTGATAGCCACACGCTGGCCGAGTTGCACGTGACGCGCCGCCAGGACGACGCCCATGCCGCCGATACCGAGCACGCGCTCCACCTCGTACTTCGCTGCGATCAGCTCTCCCGGTTTCGGAATCCCGGGCTCAGTAACGATGTCTTGGCTTGACACGTTCGCAGAGGGGTACGAATCCGCGTCGATTGCCCGCAGCATTCCGTCCGGTATTCGTCGATCGGTCATGCGCTCCCGCTTCCTCTTTGACGCGCCCAAATCTTAATCGATGCAAACGAACGCGCCATCGCCGAAGCGGCCATCCCGGCCCCTGGATGGAGGACTTCCTTCATGGCGAGCGATCCCTCCCCCAATTTTATTACTAGTGCACGCGCGCGCGCTACGGAAGCGTCTCGTCGACGTCGACCGCGCAGCGGAATCCGAGCATGGGCAGACGGTAGTGACCGGGATGGTGGACCCGATTGGTCGAACGCAGCCCATGGGCGTCGTAGTTATAGGCGCCGCCGCGTATCGAGTGCTCGCATTCTGTTGGAATGGGATTCGTGCCCGTGAATCCCTGACGGTGATTGCGGCGCAGATCATCGAGGGCTTCGAGGATCGAGGCGCACGACCCAGGTCTGCCCGCGGAGGCTGTCGAACGTCGATACGCGTAGGGATCGTATTCATCCTCCATCCATTCCCAGACGTTGCCCGCAAGGTCCTCGTGGCCGTAGGGACCGCGGCCTTCGGGATGCGAGCCCACGATTTCCGTTCGATTCGATGCAAACACGGTGAGCGCATGGCTCGGAGGGTCGTTGCCCCAGGGGAATCGACGGGAGTCCCCATCTCGCACGGCCTTCTCGAATTCGGCTTCCCTCGGCAAGCGTTTGCCGCGCCACGCACAGTATGTCCTCGCGTCGTCCCACGAGACCCCGTTGACGGGACGGTCGCGTCCTTCGAGATCGGGGTACGTGGTGCGAACCCAGTCCGACTTCGATCGGCATACGAGGGCCCGAGCACACTCCTCGTAGAGGGCATTGGTTACCTCGGTTCGATCGAGTGCAAACGCGGCGAGGTCCACCAGGTGGGCCGGTTGCTCGTCCTCCTCCCCGCCCGAATCTGCGCCCATGGTGAACGATCCGGCCGGAACCACGAGCATGTCAGCCGGCAGTGCCTTGCGCGGTGCCTGCGCGACGCTCGATGCAGAGGCAGAAGGCAGGCCCGACGGGCAGTTCGACGCCGACGGGGAACTCGAACCCACATCGTCGACTTCGGCTCGGGAACGACCGCAACCGATCGCCACCCCCGCCATGGCAGTGATCGAGAGCACGACTGCGCGAGATCCGGTCACGATGCCGTGCAGCGTATGACAGTCCCGTCCGCCCGCGGTAGAACCCTGCGACTTGATCACCGTTTCTCATCTATCGAAGCGCTACGGTTCGCGCCTCGCCATCGATGACGTTTCGTTCGAAGTCGCGAAGGGCGAGGTCGTCGGGTTCCTCGGGCCGAACGGTGCCGGAAAGAGCACCACACTGCGCATTCTTGCCGGCTTCCTCGGGCCCACGGCGGGGGTCGTGTCCATCGCCGGTCACGACGTCGTAACCGACCCCATCGAAGCTCGGCGCTCCATTGGCTACATGCCGGAGTCGGTGCCGCTGTACCCCGAAATGCGCGTGGTCGAGTACCTGCGCTTCCGAGCGGAGCTGAAGCGCGTCGCGCGAGGCAGACGCTCGACCTACGTCGATGAGGCCATGAGCCGAGCCGGGGTGGTCGATGTCGCCAATCGCCGCATCGACCAGCTCTCGAAAGGCTATCGACAGCGCGTAGGCCTTGCGGATGCGATCGTCGCAAAGCCTCCGATCGTGGTTCTCGACGAGCCTACAAGCGGGCTCGACCCCAACCAGATCCGCGATGCCCGTGCGGTGGTGCGCGAACTTGGCCGCGAGCACGCGGTGGTGATCTCCACGCACGTTCTGTCCGAAGTCGAAGCGTGCGCGACGCGCGTCATCCTACTTCATCGGGGAAAGCTGGTCGCCGAGGGCCCACCGGCTACGCTCCGCACCCTCTGCAGGAGCCGACCCGTCGCGCTCACCGTCCGCGGAGACTTGGCCAGCGTGAAGAACGCCATACGCTCGATTCCGCGCGTGACCGGTTGCGAGCTCGAAGGCAAGCCTGCGCTCGAAACGTGTGCGATCCACGTGACCTTCGATCCGGAGCTCTCGTCAGAGCAACGCGGGTATCTTGTCGAACGCTGCGTCGCAGAGCTCGTGACTTCGGGATTCGGCGTCCGAGACGTTCGCGAGCTGGGAGGCTCGCTGGAGGACGCATTTGCAGAACTCACACGCGAGGTCGAACCCGGCGTGCAGCGATCCCGCGGGAGAGATTCTTCGGCACCATGACGACGTTTTGGCCGCTGTTCAAGCGCGAGCTATTCGCGTTCTTCGTCACGCCCTTGGCTTGGGTTCTGATCGTCGTCTTTCTTTTGGTCCAGGGAATGCACTTCTATTTGCTCATCGATCACTTCACAAGCCAGGCTGTTCCGACCGGCGACGAGACGCCCATCTCAGCATTTTTCGGCAACACCGTGCTCCTGTACTTGGTGCTCTTCGTCGTCATCCCGGCCCTCACGATGCGCCTGTTCGCCGAAGAACGGCGCAGCGGAACGATCGAGATGCTCCTCACCGCGCCCGTGTCCAGTGCTTCCGTCGTCCTCGCCAAGTACGCGGCCGCCGTTACCACCTACGGCGCCATGTGGCTGCCTACGCTGCTCTATGTGGTCATTCTGCGACGAACCGGCACGCTCGACCTTCGCGTCACCGCGAGCGCATATCTCGGAGTCCTTCTCGTGGGCGCTGGCTATTTGTCGCTCGGCGTATGCGCGAGTGCGGTGACTCGATCGCAACTCATCGCTACGTCTCTCACGTCGCTGGTCCTTGTCTCGCTCTTTATCGTCGGCCTCGGTGAATTCGTGGTGCGTCAAGGCACCACAGCGCAAGCCATCTGCGCGTACGTGTCGGTCTGGGGACACATGAACGACTTTGCGAGCGGCATCGTCGACTCGCGCCGCATCGTGTTCTACGGCACGATGATCGCGCTTCCGCTCTTCGTGGCGACTCGCGTCGTGGATGCGTGGAAATGGGGATAGTCAGTCGATGGCGCCCTATGCAATGGGCGTCGCTCCTCAAGCCTGCCGGACTGATCGCCGCGATCGTTCTGGCGTCGGTCGTCAACGTCCTCGCGGCACGCCATTTCACTCGCTGGGATTGGACGACGTCCGCACGCTGGACGCTCTCCCCAGCGACCGTCGAAACGCTGCGCGCGCTCAGCCAACGTGTCGATGTCTGGATCGTCGGTGGCGCCAACGAACCGCTCCGACAGAGCCTGGAACCGCTGCTGGACTCGTACCGCGCCCATTCCGCAAAGCTCGACATCCACTGGATCGACCCAGACCGCGACGCCGCGCAATTGGCCGACATCGATCGGCGCTTTGGGCTCGAGACCGATCGCGCCGAAGACGGACGAGTCGTCGCAGACGCCGTCGTCATCGTCGCAAGCGGCGATCGGCACTGGTTCGTGACGAGTTCCGACCTGGTGGAGACGACGGACGATGCGCACGTCAAGCCCCGGGAAGAGCGGGCTCTCACGCAAGCGATCCGCCGCGTCTTCGCCGATACGAGGCCGAAGCTCTGCTTCACGGTGGGCCACGGCGAACTGTCGCTCGAGAGTGACCGCGACGAGCGCGAAGGACTGGGATCACTGAAGGGCATCCTCGAAAAGAGCAACTACGACGCCGTCAGTGTCGACTCGAGCATCCCCGACGCCCACGAACCCTTCGCGGGGTGCACGGCGGTCGTCATCGCCGGGCAGCGCGATCGGTTCGGTCCGGACGAAGAAAATCGTCTTCGGACGTACCTTCTCGAGGGGGGGAGTTTGCTCGCCGCCCTCGGTCCTCTCGACGGACCCGACAAGTCCGACTTCTGGCCATCGGGTCTCGATCGCGCACTCGCCCCGTTTGGGATCGCCCTGGACGAGGCTCTCGTCCACGAGACGGATGGTCGAGCTACGATCCCCGAAACCCACGGGGAAGGTTTCTTCGTCTCCGTGCGTCCGCATCCTGTGACGGTTGGTCTCGCCGATTCTGCTGCCCATCCTCCCCGCGTGGCTGTCTTCTTTGCAAGGTCGTTGACACACGTCCACGAGACCGGTGCGGCGTCCGCCACCGACCTACTCGTGACAAGCGAAGGCGCGTTCGGCAAGCGCAACATCGCCGGCGCCGGCGACTGGGATGGCACACCTCCGCGCGAACCCGACGATCTCCCAGGTCCGCTCGTGATCGCGATGGCCGCCGAGCGCCCGCGTACTTCGGCCAACGCCTCGCACGGCGCACGCGTCGTCGTGGTCGGATCGCGCTTCGTGCTCGCCGACGACAACTGGCGCCAGCCGAGACCCATTCACGGCGCGGCCTTCTTCATCGACAGCGCGATATCGTGGCTCGCGGCGAGCCCTTCCGTGGTCGACGTGCCCAACAAGCCGGAACTCGGGGCCGGCATCAGGATTTCGGAAGCGAGCCGATCCGAAATCAGGCGATATGTCCTCTTGTGGATGCCGCTTGCGGCGTTGCTGCTGGCCGCAGCGGTGTGGTCGTGGCGTCGTTCTTCCGAGGGCAAGCCGTACGAGCCACGAGGACCGAGACACGGTCCATGAAGCCGCGCGACGTCGCCACCCCGTTCGTTCTGCTGCTGCTCGCGGCGTTGACCATTGTCTACGCCTACTTCTTCGATGGCGACGCGGCGTCCGAAGGCAGCCGCTCCGACGGCGCGAGCGACGTCTTTCCCAACTTCCGTGTGGACGAGGTCACGCGCGTCGAGCTCGTTCACGGTGGAGAGACGCTCCTCCTCGGGAAGGACGATCTGGACCGCTGGGAGCTGTTGTCGCCGACACGTGCGCGCGCGAATTCGGCAGCGGTCGACGTGCTGCTGCGCGAGATCGATCTCGCCACGCGCGTACGCGCTGTGCGGCAATCCGACGCAGTGGGCCTCGATAAGCCCCGTGTCGTCGGGAGTGTAACCGTCGGCAAAACGAACATGGTCGGTCACGGGGCAGAGTACCGCTTTGCACTCGGCGGCGATTCGCCCCGGCCGGAAGGAGCCGCCTATTTCCGGCTTGAGGGGCACGGGACGTTCGTCGTCAATCGATCACTCAAGGTGCAGCTCTTGCGCGGCGCCGACGCATACCGAGACCGAACGCTTGCGCCGATGGCGGCGAGCGACGTGGCGCGCATCGAAGTCCAATCACCGGGGGCTCCTCGAGTGGTTCTCGACGAGGCCAATCCTGAGTTCCGCATCGCGGCAACAGGACTTCGCGCGTCGCGAAGTGCGGTGGATCGCCTGGTGTCTGCGATCACCGAAGCTCGCGTGGAATCTTTCACTCAAGCCCGGCGCACAACAGACCCCGGGACGACCACGGTCACGCTGATACCGCGCGAGCCCAAGCGAGATTCCGTCGTACTCCAAATCGGAGGCCCGTGCCCGGATCGGCCCGACGGAATCTTCGTCGAACGCTGGGGACCCGATCCCATGGCTGGCTGCATGCCGGCCTCGTGGCTGAGTGCCGTGGAGACGCCCGCGACGGGATTGAGTGATGCGTCCGTCTTCTTCGCCCGCAGCGACGAGATCGAAGAACTTCGCCTCGAAACGCTCGGAGCGCCCCAGCGGACCGTCGACATCGCACGCAGGGACCGGACGTGGCGAGAGCGAGAGCCTGCCGACCACGAACTCACTGCCGACGAGTCGGCGTCTGCCAGCGAACTGGTTGCAGCGTTGGCATCCTCGACTGCGATCGACGTGCAGCCAGCGGCGAAGGGCGAACCGTTTTCGCCCAGGATCCGTGCCACGGTCGTGCGCACCGGAGGCGGACAGACAGAAATCGTGGATCTCTCTGGTCTCCGAGCGGACGGAACAATGCGGGCTCGGCGGCTAGACGACGGTGCCTGGCTAACCTTGGCGCTCGAGACGGCACGGCGCTTCGAGCCTCACGCGGTCGTCCTGCGGGGACTCTCGGCGTGGCACGAGCCCCTTCGCGCCTCGTCGATCGTCGGAATCGACGACCGATGCGGTTCCCAAGCGCAGCGCCTCGAGCGAGTGGAGGGCGGCTGGTCCATGCGCTCGCCCCCGGGCATGCAGGCTGGATCGACGCTCGTCGAAGGACTTCTCGAAGAGCTGGCACGCGCCAAGGCAGAGTCCTGGGTCGCCGAACACGACGACGGGACGTTCGGTCTCGGGGGACCGCGGGCCTGCACAGTCGGCCTGTCCGTCGAGCACGGGAATTCGTCGATTCGGCAAACGTCGCTGATGTTCGGCGCCGACGCCCCGCAGGGTGTGTATGCTCGATGCGGAGACGATCCCGCGGTGTTTGTCATGGGAAGACCTCTCAGGGACGCTTTCTCCGTCCCGCTACTCGACGCCAGCGCTCTGCACATCGATCCGGACATCGCGATGAGCATCCGCGCGACACGCCGTGGAGAGCGAGTCGTGTACGATCGCGTGCACGATCGATTCGTCGCCCGCGGGCTGGGGCCAGCCGGCGACGCAGCGCCGAATTTGGACGGAGAGCCATTCGAGCGCGCCGTGGCCGCTCTTCGACCCGTCGCTGCCAGCCATTTTGGCGCTCCGTCCTCGAACGAGGGGTTCGACACGCCGACGCTCGAAATCGACGTCACGCCGCGACACGACGCCGGACCCCGAGGGGAGATTCACATCGCGTTTGGCGGGAAGGCTCGTTACCGCGACATCGATAGCTACTTCACCCGCACTCCCACCGTCGACGCCACGTTCGTCGTACCCGCGGGCCAAGTGGACGCAGTTCTCGAGCTTCTTCGCGCTATCCCAAACCCCTCTCGACTTGGCGAAAGAGATTCAGAACTTCCGAGGTGACGGATTCCTGAGCCTCGACGCGCGCCAGCGCTTCTTCGGCTTCTGCCGGCGTCACCGCCCCGAGCAATGAGCAGAGGCGCTCGCGAGCGACGCGTTCAGAATCGAGCGCGGCCCGCAAGACCGCTCGCTCTCGGGGGCCGAAATCATGAATGATACGGGCGAGGAGCGCTCGCGGACGGCCGTCGAGACCGGGCATAAGCCGCTCGACCTCATCGAGTGCCCAGTTGAGCGCGTGCGACTCCGTGAATCGGCCGGCGAACGAACGCGCCATCCGAATCACCCCGCGAGCGCGATGCATCCGCGACCGGACCTCGGTGAGCGAGAGATCGTCGAGAGAGAGTCTGGAATCTTGCTTCATCACGGACGAAGCAGGATGCACGGCCAGTGCCACTCAGGGAGTCGCGGAAATGCAGCCGACCCAGGGACCCGACTGCCAACCGAGGCAATCCATGTCCCGGCACGAGACACGGCACGCGCGTTCACGGGTCGACGGCAGTCTCGGACTCAAAGCTCCCGTCGGTAGACAAGCCATTTCCCCGATCGGGTGACCATCCGCCAACCGTTCTCCCTGTCCAGGAACGAGGCCAGCGGAGGCGTGTCGTCCACGAGCACCGCGTTCGTCCCCGAAACGGCCAGGCGGTCGCGAATCTTCGCGGACGTCGAATCGGGATTGTCGAATACGTTGAAGTCCCGAAACGCGGACACCGAGTAGCAATCGTTGCGAGGGTCGAAGAAAACTCGAACTCCACGCGAATAGCTTTCGGCGATGACCAGACCGGCAACGTGAAACGGCGCGTACAGGTTCGCGCCGTCAGGAACGCGGTCGATCGCTCGCCTTAGAGCGGGGCCCGACTCGATCCAGTCGTCGGGCGCGCGACGCGCGGTTTCCACTGCAAACAACCCGATGGCCACGGCGCAAGCAGGCGCGAGCGCCGCCACGGCCGCCCGTCGCCGCCAGCCGGGCGTTTCGGGCTTTGCCCAGAACAAGCTCTGAGCGCATTCGTCGACATAGGGAAGAAGCAAGATGCAAGTGAGAATGCCGGCGAGTTCCTCATGCCGGACTTGAAGCATCGCTAAGACGAGGAGCGCCAGACAGAAGAGCGCGCGCAGCCTGTAGGGCGGCCATCGAGCAGCAAGTACGGCAAGGGTGATGGCCACACCCATGGCTGCGAGGTCGCGCACGCCGAACGTTCGTCCCCACGCGGTGTAGACAGTGCCGAATTCGACGATGTTGTGGTGAATTTCGCGGTAAATTCCGTCCCCTCCACGCAAGTAGTTCCATACGAATCGGTGAAGGGCCAATCCGTACGGATTGATGCAGGTCGCAGCGGCGCAGAGCCCTGCCGTCGCGATTCGACGACGGCGACCGTCGGGTCGATCGAGCGCGGCCAGGAGGACGAGAGCCACGCCGAGGGGGAAGCTGCCGTGCACATTGGTCCACAGGACTTCGATCAGCACGGCAAGGGCGATCGAAGCCCGTCCGAACCGGGGCGCGAAGGCCACTAGCGTCATCGCGATTGGGAAGACGAGCGCCACGTGCGTCGGCCGCACCGACAGGAAGCGGCTTCCAAATCCGGCGAGAGCCGCAAATGCCATGATCAGGCCGGCACTCGCGTGGCGAGCACGGCCGAGTGTTGCCGCGACAACGAGGGCCATGTCGATGGCGAGCAGTGCGATGGTTGCCGCGACGAAGACGCAGGGACCGATACGGTCGAGACCCCACGCGTACGCCGGACCGAGGAGCCATTCGTGCATGATCCAAGGGTGCGTCGGTTCGACGAAGGAGAAGATGTTCTCGGTCGGCACCCTACCCGTGGCAAGCATCCGGCGACCGGCAGCGGCCACCCACCAGATGTCCGGATCGAACAGGGGCTTGTACGCAACCTGAACTTCCGCGGTCGTGAAGAGGACGCCGAGAAACAACACGAGATTGCGCGGCCGCGTCAAAACGCGAAGCAGGAACTCGGCGAAGGACACGAGCGCTACGTTAGACGATGCCCGCCTAGGGCGCCGCAGAGCTCCCGTTCCACAATCTTGACCAAGGTCCTCCCAGCGGTCGCACGAAATCTCTCCGATTGTGACCTTCCCGGCGAAACTCCTCGAGGATGCGCTGCGCTTCGGGGGAAGCGACCGCGTCCCGGCGGACGAAGATGCCGGTCGTCAGCCCGTCCTGGTCGGGATCTTCCTCTTTCGAGTAGACGTGGATGGGCACGTAGTCGCTGGCGAATCGAGAATCCTGCTCGAAGTGCGCTATCTTCGACCAGCGCCCGTACGTGTGAAGAAACGTCGGCTTCATCGTGCCAAAGACGTAGTTGCGTTCTCCGTCGGGATTGGCCGCGCGCAGCCGGGCGATGCGCTCGTCGCAAAGGCCCGCAAGATCATGCACTCGAAGGTGCGACCAGAGCAACATGCCACCCACGTCGGGGAGCAACACCGAAGCGTCACGAACGTTGAGCTCCGCTGCGTAGCGATCAAACCGTTCGGCGAACGCCCGCTGCACGAAAAAAAGGTCTATATTGACATTGTGCGCGTAGGTCCGCGCACGCGCCACGTCGTCGGGCACCATGAAGAGCACGAGGGCCAAGCCGACCGCCGCGGTCGCCACGGACCTCCAACGAACGATCGAGCATTCTAATGCGAGGTCGGTCAGCACGAAGACGCACGCATAGTAGAGTGGGTAGAACGCAGTTCCGAATCGATTCTCACGCGCCCAGTCGGCGGGCATGAGCATGAAATCGCCAAGCGCGAAGAACGCGAACACGGCGAGCGTGGCGAGAGCCGGAGACGAGCGCCCCATTCTTGTTACGAACCAGCCCGCCGCCACGGTCGCCATGAAGAGCGTGTTCGTCAGCGGCTCAGGAAAGGCGCCCTCGAGCAAGCCGTCGAGTTTCGCAACACCCTGCTTGGTCAAAAAGACGAGCGCGACGAGGTCGTCGCCCGCCGGTCCGCCCTTTGCGACCGCCGTGTTCGGCAGGAGTCGATGAAATACGACAAAGCGCGCCACGAGAAACGCGCCGAACAGCCCGCCGAATACGGCGCCGTAGACGGCCAACGAACGCCGCTTGGGCCGCGATCCGACCAGGCCCGCGACAGCGAGCGGAGCGATCGCAAACAGGATTCCATTCGGTCGCGTGATGGCAACGAACGCAGCGACGGCCCCCGACGAGGCGAACGCCCGGTCGTTTGCCGATGGCGTCAGGGCCCGCAGGGTTTCATGCGCCAGCAGGACGATTCCCAACAGATACAGTGAGTTTTCGAGTCCCGAGACCGACCAGACGACCATCGATGGATTGAGCGAAGACGCGAGCAGCGTGCACGCGGACGTCGTCACCGGTCGCACGGAGGCCCGCCCGATCATCGAGATGACCAGGGCGTAGCAGGCGGCGATGCAGACGCCGGCCACGAGCTTCGGTGCGAGCGGAAGCGACAACACACCGAGCCGCGCGAGGACAACCATGATCGCAACCCACGTGGGATTCGAGAACCCTTCGACCGGAGTTGCCCCCGCCTGCGCGACAAACCCGTGTCCCGCGACGACGTTGCGCGCGTACGCAAATGAAATTCCCGCATCGTCGATCAGCCACGTCCAATAGAGGAGCGCGTGCGCGGCAAATACCCCCACACCCAGCATCGCGACCGTGAGCCACGCGACCACGCTGACGGACTGTCTCGAAACACCAAGACGGCCGCACACGCTTTCGTTTGAATGCATCCATCCCCTTATATCTCGACAACGCTGGACCAAGGGACAGGACTGCTCTTGCGACCCGGAGGGTCGTTCGTCTCGCTTCCAAGCCTGGAGTGAGCGACGAAATGCTACGGTGCGACCGTCAACTCGGTGGACCAAGCACTCACTCAGTCCGGCAAGAGCCCAGTCTCCAACGCCCCTCCGCGTGCAAGCAGAGGTCTCCTGGCGGCTTTTGCGGCGTATCTCGCGTGGGGCCTTTTTCCGGTATATTTTCGGGCGCTTCGGCAGGTCTCTCCCCTCTCGATTCTGGCCCACCGCATCGTATGGTCGGTCGGCTTCCTGGTCCTGCTTCTCGCGTGGACGGGGCGCTTGCGCAGCGTTCGAGGGGCTTTGTTCGGGCCCGGCTTCCGTGTCTATCTCATCTCGACGGCGCTCATTTCGAGCAACTGGCTACTCTTCATCTGGGCGGTCAACGCAGGACACGTGCTCGATTCGAGCCTTGGGTACTTCATCAACCCTCTCATGAACGTGGTTCTCGGCATCGCATTCCTAGGCGAGCGCCTCCGAATGCCTCAGGCCGTGGCTGTCGCGCTTGCCACCGCGGGAGTCTTGGCTCTCACCGTCCATCTCGGGACTGTCCCTTGGATCTCCCTTGTCCTCGCAAGCACCTTTGCTCTCTATGGATTCGTCCGGAAGAGTGCGCATATCGAGCCATTCGCAGGTCTCTTGATTGAGACCACGATTCTATTGCCATTTGCTGTCTTTTATCTCGGGCTGGAAGCTATCCGTGGCGTGGGAATGTTTGGGCCAAATGCATCGACCGCAGCCCTCCTCGTGTCGACCGGCGTGGTGACGGCGACGCCTCTCATCTGGTTTGCGGTCGGGGTCCGCACACTGCGCCTTTCCACGATGGGCCTTGTCCAGTACGTCAGCCCGACGAGTCAGTTTCTCCTGGCGGTCATTGTGTATCGCGAACCGTTCACCCGCGCACACGGAGTCGCATTCGCGTGCATATGGCTCGGGCTCGTGCTGTACACGTGGGACGCACTGCGGCACGCGGCCGTGCAAGGCGCTCGCGAGCGGCCTGGACGCGCGGCTGCGTGAAGGTATCCTGCGGGGTATGAGGGAGCCTTCGGAAAACGCCGATCCGTCCGGCTTGCACGGGTGGCTTTCGGAAGTGTATTTCGGCGCACTTCTGTCGGGCGCGTGGGAACAACTCGCTCGCCGATTGGGATTGCGCGCGTCGGTGGATGATCCACTGTTCGGGTCGGCGGCAGGCGCCGAGCTCCCCCGCTATCTTGCGGACATCGCGGCTCGGCTCGCGGCCGCAGAGGCCACCTTTGACAGGACGCAGTTCACGCTCGGCACGGATCGCGACGTCACGGAGGGCATCCTCGAGATGCAGCGTGGCGGCAATCGAGTGGCAGTGCCGGTGGGAATCGTGTCCGTGAGGCGGCCCGCGCGAGAGATCGCCATGCGCCTCTACTTCGACGCGGAGCGACTGGGCGGGACGAGGTCGGCCCGTGCGTCGCTTCTCCCGGCTGCAGTGCATGCTAGCGTGCCCCCCGCGGTAGCGGCCCATCTTCGCGCCATGAACCGCGGCGACATCGACGCTGTCGTGGCAAGCTTCGAGGCCGGCGGCCGGGTAGAGGATTCGCGCGGCAATTCGTATGTCAAGGATTCTCCGAACAACGATGTGCGCGACTACTACGCGAGAATCTTCAAGTCGTCGCCGCGTGGAATCACGTGGAACAACGGGGGACGCGCTGACGATGGACGCGTGTGCGCGCTCGAATACAGGGTCGATGTCGCGGAAGAATCGGGGGTTGGCAGCAACTCCGGCCTGGCGGTCTATCAGCTCGGTGAAAACGGATTGCTGCACGCGCTTCGCATGTACGGGGACGGCGAGCGGTTTGGATGATTGAGGGGCTTGGCCACCCCGATTCCTCACTCCACCGTCACGGAGATCGTCTTCGTCATTTCGGACCCGAAGATGTCGACGACCTTGACGCCAATTTGGTAGCGACCCGGCTCCTCGTACACGTGCGAAGTGGACAGCGTGAGTCTCGGGGCGCGGCGCGTGCGCAGCGCTCGCCACTGATTGTGAAACGGTCTCCCACGATAGTCCCAGTCGATGGCCCACGTGTCGACCCATTGCGAGAAATGGCGAACGAGAGGCCTCACCTGTTGCGAGAAATCACCGGGCGGCATGAGGAAGTCGGATAGCTCGACGGATACGGTGCGCGCAGCGATCTCCGTCCTCGTCGAGAAATCGCCCCGATTGATCGAGACCGCTTCTGCGGGTTCCCGCCGCTCCCCAAGACTGTGCACGACGAACGGTGCGACCGTCGAAGCGCGGAGGAGCCGTTTGTGCGTCGTGTGAACCGCGAATCGACTCGCGTCACACGCGATCCAACGCCGACCAAGTCTTCCGGCGACGACCGGCGTCGTGCCCGAACCGCAAAAACAATCGAGGACGATATCGTTCGGCTTCGAGCACACCCCGACAATCCGCTCGAGGAGCTTCTCGGGCTTTTGCGTTGGATACCCCGTGCCTTCGGCAATAATCGGCGAATTCGCAGTCATCGACGAGATATCCGTCCAAACACTACCTATCGCGCGGCCTTCATCGGCATAGTACTTGTAGTGCTTCCCGTTGACGGTCCGGATTCGGTATCGCCGTCCGTCTTCGTCGGCGCGCCTGAAGTGGGTTCCAAGACTCCCTTCCGCAAAGGGTTCCCTGGCAATCTTCGCGTCGCAGTCGTAGGTCCACGCATCGCCGGCCGAATATACGAGGATGATGTTGTGCTGAATCGAGAAGAATTTGCGGCTCTTGGCTCCAGTTCCGAGTTGCCAGATGATCTCGCCACGAAAATGTCCCACTCCGAAGACCTCGTCCAGAACAACCTTTGCTTCGTGCGCGACATTGTCGTCCAGATGAACGAAGAGGAGACCGGTGTCAGTCAGAAGATCGCGAAGGAGCACCGCAGTGTCGGCGAACCACTGCAGATATTTGTCGCGGGACGTGACTCCGCGACATCGGTCCTCGGGCGAGGGACTCCACGTATCGTCGTAGGCCGGCATATCGATGCGCGTAGCCCGCTGCCCGGGAGACTCGTCCACCGGGGGGACCGCAATGGAGACGGAGAAGTCCCCACCGGTATAGAACGGGGGGTCGACGTAAATCAGGTCGACTCTTCGAAGGAATTCCGACCGTAGACTCGGGAGCACGAGGTTCGCGTCGCCCAAGATAAGCCGGTTGCGCCACGGCGCGGGCGCTGCCGGGTCCGCAAGATCGGGCGATGGCGCAACGGGGAGCCCATCGTCGACCGTCTCTACGACGTCCAAGGGGAGTTCGGCGTACGACGTGTCCGCGAAGATATTGTCCCGACGTTTCCCGTGCCAGAGAAGCTCGACCACGCAGGCGTTCTATCATGAGGAGAGGGATTGCTCTCGCCAGCAACCCGTTGAGCTTCTACACTCCAACCAGCCGCATCTGGCGCCGGTGCGTCGGCGTGAACGCAATCGCGTATTGTCCCGAAAAGCACGCGTGACAGAACGTGTTTTTGCCCCCGATCGCCGTGAGCATGCCCTCGAGGGATAGATAGCCGAGAGAATCCGCCGTCACATAGCGTGCGATTTCGTCGACCGAATGGCTCGAGGCGATGAGTTCGCGCCGCGTGGGCGTGTCAATTCCGTAGTAGCAAGGCCACTGCGTCGGCGGACTCGCGATACGCATGTGAACCTCCTTCGCCCCGGCGTTGCGCACCATCTTGACGATCTTGCGTGACGTCGTTCCGCGGACGATCGAGTCGTCGATGACGATCACGCGCTTGCCGCGCAACACTGACTCCACGGGATTGAGCTTCAGGCGCACTCCGAAGTGACGAATGCTCTCCTGAGGCTCGATGAACGTCCGCCCCACGTAGTGAGACCGAATGAGCGCGTTCTCGAACGGCACCTTCATCTCCCCCGCATACCCAATCGCCGCAGGCACCCCTGAATCCGGGACGGGAATCACGACATCCGCATCGGACGGATGTTCGATCGCCAGCCTTCGCCCAAACGCCTTGCGGACTTCGTAAACGCTGCGCCCCCCTATCTTCGAATCCGGGCGCGCAAAGTAAACGTATTCGAAGATGCATGCGTGCTCGTCCGCCTTGGGCATCGGACGGATCGAGCGCATCCCCGAACGGTCGAAGATGACCATCTCGCCAGGATCGATATCGCGCACGAACGTCGCCCCGATGAGATCGAACGCGCACGGCTCGCTGGCCACGACGCTCGCGTCTTTGGTGGCCGTCGCGAGCAGACCGAGACAAAGCGGGCGGATTCCCATCGGATCCCGCACCGCGATCATCGTGTCTTCGCTCAGGAAAAGGAGCGAGTACGCCCCGCGAACGTGAGACAGCGCGTCCGCCACACGATCCTCAAGAGCCGCTTCTCGGCTCGTCGCGACGAGGTGCACGAGCACCTCGGTATCGACGTCGCTCGTGAATATCGAACCGCGCGCCTCGAGCTCATCGCGGACGTCCTCGGCGTTCGTCAGATTCCCGTTGTGGCACACAGCCAGCGACCCGTGCACGTAGTCGACCGCCAACGGCTGGGCGTTCTTGATGTGCGACCCTCCCGCAGTGGAATACCGCACGTGCCCGATGGCGAGTCCTCCCGGCAGTTTGGCAAGCTGCGCCTGAGTGAACGCGTCGTGCACGAGACCCATCGCACGATGGGCGTAGAGGTGCTCCCCATCGCTCGTGACGATCCCTGCCGACTCCTGACCGCGATGTTGGAGGGCGTGGAGGCCCAAGTAGGTCATGTTGGCCGCTTCGGGATGCCCGAGGATGCCGAACACTCCACACGCGTCATGAAAGCGATCCGACTCCTCCCCTCGAGGAGGTGGTTCGCCATGGGGCGGATCCTGCACGATCAAGCGGTGTTTGGAACCTGGCATCGGCGATGGGTACCTCTAGCCGGCGCGGACGCCGGCGGAATGGGAACGCGTAGGTGTAGCGCGTCCACGAGCTTCAGCGAGGAACGTACGCTCCGTTGACGTTGCGGCCACGGGCGTCGTCGGCGCTGCCTTCGGTCGGAGCACTTCGGTACGTCGCGACCACGGAAAGCCGATAGCTGGCGTGCTCATGGCTGACCGAATCGAGCGAGACGCTTTTTATGGCCGCGCGCACCGAATTGGCGCAAGCATCCACTGTACGCGCGTCGTGAAACGAGCGTCCCGAGCGCGGCAAGGCCACACCGACCTTGTGCTGGCGAAAACTGACGCTGGCAACATACTCGATGGTGCCCCCGGAGGAGGCCGACGACACGCACGAGGCGGACTGCTCGATCGCGTTCGACAGCGCCGCTTCGACGGCGGGAATGCGGTCGCACTGATCGGGCGGCGTCTTGCGCGATCCACGGTCGTGGCACCCGAGCACGCGAATCTCCGTCAGCGCAACCGGCCCAGCGTCGACGTTCGCGGTCCCGCCATCGCCCAGAGCTGGTGAGGATGCTGCCGATCCGGCGGCCATCGGGCCGAGCTCCGACGACGCCGAATCGCCACCTGTGTGTGGGCGGCGCCACACGAACACACCGCCGCCTATGAGCAGGACGCCCACGACGAACGCAACCACGACCTCGGTGCGAAATGCACTATCAGCCGGAAGGAATCCAGGCCCGCCCACAACCTTGGGGTGCGGGCCGGCCGGGGGGCGAGACGGTTCGATCCTGTCCATCAGGCTCCATCCACGAGGTTGCCCACGCCGGCACCTGGCTGGTACGGCGCGATGGTGGCGGCCAATTCGAGCCCATTGGGAAGCATGCCCTGAACCTGCCCAACCACCTGCTCGACGAGATTGCGTGCTTCCTGCAGACCGGGACCGACCATGGCGACACAGAAACGCAGGGGGCCGACGCGGCCCGCAGTCACAGCGATGAGGGACAGCAGTAGCATGTCCGTGAGCTCGACCACGCGCGTCGCGGCTCTCCGGAGTGCGAGCATCTCGAGAATCGTCGGTCTTTCGCTTACCAACTGATGGGGGCCACGGAGTTCATAGCGTGCCAGCGTAAGCGGAGCTTCGACCCACTCGGCAAAAGCGGCATCTTCGCCTAGAGCTCGCATGAGCTGCTCGCGAATGAGGAGCCCGGTCAGCCCGTCGCGCTTCGCCAGATAGGCACGAGCGCGCTGGTGGTGCGGACTTTCCTTCGCAAAGCTGACGAGCCGGAGGCGAAGCTCGCCGAGCTGGATGTCACCACCGTGGATAAGGTTGACGATTTTGCGACGCTCGTAGTGAAAGTCGACGAACGTCCCGTTGGTCGACCCGATATCCTCGACAATCCACGTGGCATTCTGCCATCGAAACTCTGCATGTCCCCCGCTCACGGTCGCCTCCGGGACCACGAGATCGGCATCGGGTCGGCGCCCGACGGAGACCACGGGCTTGCCCAGGCTGAGCAGCTCACCGACAAAGTCGCGCGCATTCGTGGCAAACGTGACGAGAAGAGCCTGCGCGTTAGGGACGAACGACTGAGAGAGACTCCGGGCCGGGGGCGGACCTGGATCGATCCGTTCGCGGGCCACTTGGATCGGGTTGGTCGTCAGGGTCACCGGGTTGAAGAAGCGCAGATGGCGAGCGACGATTCTGTGCTGCGGGTCCTCGGCCAGTGACCGAAACACCTGCTTGACTTCGTCTACGCTGAGCCCGGCGGGCACGTCGAACATGATCTGCTGCTTGAGAGTCTTGGCACGCGGGTTGTATCCGGGTTCCGGGACCCGACAGGTCCACATCTCGAGAAGCGTGAGGCCGAGGGCATAGACATCGTCTTCGGGACTGGCCCCCCCGGAGCGGATGCGCTCCGGGCTCATGTAGTTGGGCGTGCCGCCGTCGGGAGGTGCGCCTGGCCGTCGGGCGGATGTGCGCGCGCGCTCTTTGGCGAACCCGAAGTCCAAAACCATCGCCTTGCCGAACGAACCTTCGGCGTTGGTCGTGACCATGACGTTTCCCGGCTTGAGGTCGCCGTGGACCAAGCCCTGGGCGTGAATCGCCGCGACGCCGGATGCGATGTCGTGAGCGATGCGACGAAACTCGTCCGCCGTGTAGCCGCCCTGCGCCTTCTTCCGACGGATGTGAGCGTGAAGGGTCTGCCCCGTGATGTGCTCCATCACGAGAATGCACCCGTACGGGCTGGGAACGAGGTCGTGCACGCGGCAGACGTTCGGGTTGCTGACCGAACGCGCCAGAATCAGCTCCTGGCGCAGCGCCTCGTCGTCGCCGGGCATGCGAGCCTCTTCGCGAACGATCTTGAGCGCGACCGCCTGCTGCGCGGTGCGGTCGTGCGCAAGAAACACTTCCCCCATACCGCCTTTTCCCAGGCTTTGGCGGATTTCATACCGATCATTGACGACCGCACCGATCGTTAGCGGCGGAAGATGCGTTCGGTCATCATCAGTCATCCGCGCCTCGACACCGTTTCGCTCCGTGCGGAAATTCCAACCCGGACGCTCCTAGGGGTGCGGCGGCTCCGGGGTCGCCATTTTGCCACGAATCGACGAACAAGACAGGCTGTCATTTGAACAATGCGACGGCTGCCGCCGCACGGTGTCGCGACGCGCCACCTTCAGGGCCGTCGGCACTCATCAAGATGTCGCTGGGGGAGCTCGAGGGGGGCCGCGAAGCGCCCTCCTCGTCGATTCAGGTGAGCAGCGAGATGAGTCGCGGTCGTAGCACGGTCCTCTTGCTGCTGGGAGCTATGATTGAGCGTTGCCTCGCGCGAGCCTCGCGTAGAACCCGGCCAGGGCTTCATCGAGCTTGGCCACATCGGGACCGCCTGCCTGGGCCATGTCGGGTCGGCCACCTCCCGATCCCCCGAGCGCCGCGGCCACACCTCGCACGAGATGGCCAGAATGATACCGATCGGTCAGGTCCTTGGAGACAGTCAGCACGAGCAGCGCCTTGTCCTCGGCAGCCGCGCCCACGAGGACCACGCTGCTCCCGAGAGTATCGCGCAGCTTCTCGGCAAGCTCTCGGAGCGTCGACGGATCGCTCACACTCGCGCGCAAGGCCAGCGCCTTCCCCCCGGGAATCTCGCGTGCACCCTCGACGAGCTGGCTGACGCCGCCGCCTGCGTGAGCGCCGCCGCCCATGGCAAGCGAACGCTTGAGCGCGGCAACCTCCTTTTCGAGCGACCGTTCGCGATCGAGAAGCTTGGCGACTTTCTCCGGTACGTCCTGCGTGGCAGCCCGCAGGGCGTGGGCCGCGCTCCGAAGCGTCGACTCCACCGCCCGAACGTGCGCGAGCGCCTGAGTGGCCGTGGCCCCTTCGATGCGCCGAACGCCCGCGGCAAGTCCTTGTTCGCTCACGATCTTGAAGAACCCGATCTCGCCGAGTGCGCGCGCATGCGTGCCTCCGCAGAGTTCGACGGAATCTTTCGTCATCGTGAGCACGCGAACGACGTCCCCGTATTTCTCTTCGAAGATCGCCATCGCCCCGCGCTTGCGAGCCACGTCGATCGGAAGAACCTCGGTCACGACCGGTGCGTTCGTCAGAATCTTCGCGTTGACCAGGTCCTCGATGGCCACGATTTCTTCCGGAGTCAGCGAGCGTCCGTGAGCAAAGTCGAACCGGAGTCGCGCCGGACCGACGAGCGACCCCTTCTGCGTGGCCTGTTCACCGAGCACGCTGCGAAGGGCCCAATGAAGCAGATGCGTCGCGGAGTGATTCCGACGGGTAGCCGTGCGGAGTTCATGATCGACCTCCAGCCGGACGGTGTCTCCCACGCCGACCGACCCAGTCACGATCTTGCCGACGTGCACGAGCACGCCGGCCACGGGACGCTGGGTGTCTTCGACACGATATTCCAAGCCGTTCGATCGATTGCCGGTCGCGCCGCGGATGACGCCGCGATCTCCGACCTGCCCACCCATCTCGGGGTAAAATGGCGTTACGTCGGTCACGATCGCGACGTCGGCCCCCGCTTCGGCCCGAGCCACTATCGCCCCATCGCGCACGATGGCAACCACCCGGCCCTCGCCCTCTTCGCGCTCGTAGCCTATGAACTTCACGCCAGCATCCGACGCTTCGCCCAACAAGTCGCGGACTGCGTGCCACACGTGCGCGACAGCCACAGCATCATTGAGCTTCGACGACTCACTTCGGGCTCTTTGCTCTTGCAGAGCGACCTCGTAGCCGGCCTCGTCGACGGTGAGGCCGCGTTCCCTGGCGATGACCTGCGTCAGATCGAGCGGGAACCCGAACGTGTCGTACAGCCTGAACGCGGTAGCGCCACTGACTTCCCCCGCGGACGCCGATGGGGCCCGGTTCGGGTCGGTGCGGACCGCCGACGCGGCCGTCTGGACGCGCCCGATCTCCTCTTCGAGCATCTTGAGCCCGCGCTCGAGAGTCTCCCTAAAGCGCGTTTCTTCCTGACACGCGATGTCGATGACGCCCTGTCGCCGCTCGACGAGCTCCGGGTACACGCCCCCCATCGCAGCAATGACCTCTTCAATCACGTGGTGCAAGAACAGATCGCGGATGCCGAGGCGGTGGCCGTGTCGGACGGCGCGGCGCATGACGCGCCTAAGCACGTACTCGCGGCCTGCCCTATCGGGGAACACGCCTTCGGCGATGAGAAACGCCGCCGTCCGCGCGTGATCGGCGATCACTCTCATGGAAACGTCGTCGGGCCCCTGAGATCCGCCATAGGGCTTGCCCGCCAGGGCGCTCGCTTTGCCGACGAGTGCGCGGAGCAGGTCCGTATCGTAGTTGCTCGTCACGTTCTGGAGGACGCTCGCCATGCGCTCGAGGCCGGCCCCCGTATCGACGCACGGTTTCGGTAGCGGCGTGAGCTGGTATTCGCCGGACGCATCCTGGGACCGATCGAACTGCGTGAAGACGACGTTCCAGATCTCCATCCACCCGAGGCCGTCGGGCGTCGGCTCCTGGCCGAAGGTGCCGTACGGAACGCCGTTGGAGGCGTCCCCGTTGAACCAGTGGATCTCGGTGCACGGGCCGCAGGGCCCCGTCTCCCCCATTTGCCAGAAGTTGTCGCCCGGGACGCCTTGGATGCCGACGATGCGCGCGTCGGACAGGCCGGTCACCTTGCGCCAGATCGTTCGCGCTTCGTCGTCTGGCGGCACGCCCTCGGCTCCGCCGAACACGGTGATCATCATCCGGCCAGGATCGAGGGCATAGACGCGCGTCAAGAGTTCCCACGCCCAGGCGATCGCCTCCTCCTTGAAGTAGTCGGCGAACGAGAAGTTGCCGAGCATCTCGAAGAACGTGTGATGCCGCGCGGTAACTCCGACATTCTCAAGGTCGTTGTGCTTGCCGCTGATGCGGATGCACTTCTGGCTCGACGTCGCGCGCGTATAGGGGCGCTTTTCGCGGCCCGCGAAGACGTCCTTGAACTGGACCATCCCCGCGTTGGTGAACATGAGCGTCGGATCGCTCGCGGGCACGAGCGGGGAACTTGCGACGATGGCGTGACCGTGGCTCGCGAAAAACTCGAGGAAGGCACGTCGAACGTCGGCAGACGTAGGGGTCATCGTGGGCTGGCTCATAGCATGATGCCCTCGCTGGAACGACGCTCAGTGCGTGCTGCGCGGGCGTCCGGCTCCTCCGTGCCTCCAGGACTTACGGCTCACCGCCGAACCAAACTCCCGAACAGGCGGCGAAGATGGTCGCCGAGCTTCGTGATGTCCTCCCCGGTAACGTGCAGGTGCGGCCGGAGTCGGATCGTGTCGGCGCCCGCTCCGAGCAAGAGGAGGCGTTCGTTCTCCAAGGCGGAGCGAATGACAAGTTCCTTCATCGATGGATCTCGGAGAGAGAATCCCTGGTAGAGGCCGTACCCGCGAATGTTGTAAATGAGGTCGGGGTACTCGCTCGCCAGGCTCTCGAGGGTTTCGACGAGGTGTGCGGACTTCGCCGGCACTCGTTCGATCAGCTGTTCGCTGCGCACGATCTCCATTTCTTGAACGAATCGGACCATGTCGGCGAGCGACCCGCCCCACGTCGAGTCGAGCACGCCGTGATCGAGCATCGGGCGCCGCATGTAGACTACGCCATTTCCGAGCTTCTTTCCGGTCGCCACGGCTTGGGGCGGATGGGGCAGGTCGAGGGCGTCGACCATGAAGAACGTCCCGGTTTGGCCGCCCGCGGTCTGCACCTCGTCGAAGCCCAGCTGAACACCATGCGCGTGGCATAGTGCGGAGAGCTTCGGAAAGAACTCGCGCGGTGCGACGCGATGTCCACCCGCTCCCTGAAGCGGCTCCACGATGACCGCTACGATTTCTTCGCCGTGCTGCCGGAATACCCGTTCGAGCGTGGACAGGGTCTCGACCACGCGAGCCGAATTGTCCGCCGCCGGCGCCGACGTGTCGAGAGCGGGAAAGGGAACTTCTATGTTGCCCGGGACGAGGCCCTCAAAGTCCTTCGTCATGACCGGGTCGTGAGCCACGCGCGTTACGTTCAGGGCATATACGGTGCGGCCGTGGAAGGCCTGTTCGAAATAGACGAATCGGCGGACCGATGGCCTCTTTCCCTGCGCCAGGAGTCGCTCGTGATGCAGGTTGATCAGGTACTTCATCATGTTTTCGACGGCTTCGGCGCCGGAATTGACGACGTAGACCTCGAGCGACGGACTCCTCATCGGACGCGGGGCCAGCGCGTAGAGCTCGCGGTAGTACGCGACGCATTCGGGAGTCAGAAAGTCTGGATTGGCCGTCTTGTTGTTCGCGGCGACGACGAGCCGCGCTGTGTAGTCTGGTTCGTATAGCCGCGGATGATTGTGAGCAATCAGCTTGGCACCGAAATAACCCGCCCAGTCGAAGAACCGCTCGCCATCCACCGTGGCGAGATACATCCCCTCGGACTTGGCCAGATCGATGACGAATGGACGCAGCTCGGCGATGACATAGCGACTCATCTCGCCCAAGAGTTCGAGACTTCGCGAACCGATCTCGCGCATGTCCTCAAAGGTAGGCGCTTCCTTGGCGCGAGACGAGTCTGCAGGCCGGTTTGCCTGGAAGCGATCTCGAAATTGAGCCGCGTTCCGATCGTCCTCATCAATGCTTCAAGATCGCGACATTGCGAGCAACTTGACTCACATGGGCGTGGTCGAATCGCTGCGCTTTCGATGGATTGTCTCCATTGGTTCACGCTGGAATAGCGCGCGTACACGCTGATGCGCTTGTCTGACCTGCTTTCGCCGATCATGACCGCACCGGCGCGACAAGCAAATCGAGCAGCGCGAGCTGGTTCTCGTCGATGACGGCTTCTGGATGCTGCCGCGCGAGCAGCGCGGCGCGGTCAACCGCAGCGGTCATCGACTCTGGGTAGTGAGCGTGGTCACGATGTTTGAGGGGAAGAGAATCAAGAAGATTGAGGGCCCAGGGAGACGGGGATTCAGAACGGCAAGTCGTCGTGTTCGGCCTCGCAGAGGATGGCGTCGACGAGTCCGCGGTAG
>Ga0326728_10002234_pt1 | contig 65200 bp, 59 predicted proteins | sample MB3enrmetagenome_FD_207602 | JGI IMG/M metagenome (GOLD analysis project Ga0326728, IMG submission 207602) | Lab enriched peat soil microbial communities from McLean, Ithaca, NY, United States - MB31MN | ecosystem: Environmental > Terrestrial > Soil > Wetlands > Peat | place: USA: New York...
TTCCGCACCCGCGCCTCCGGCGACAAATAACTGAATATATGACTCTGCTGCTGATCGTCTCCGCGCATGTTTTCTCGTATCACACCAGCCTGTGGATTAGGAGTAGTATTTCAGCAGCCTGCTAGGAAACTCGAAACAAGCAAAAGTCTTCCTACTGCCTTTCCCGGGCCTTGGCTTTTCCGGAACAAGAACGGCGGGTTCTGTCCAGCCGGGGCTACTGCAGCGGCTGGCCGGTGCTCAGGCAAGAATCTCCGTTTCCGTCCTGCGAGTAGCGCACCGCCCCTGATTGATCACTGCAGAAGGCGCGCGTTCCCGCATTCGCATCGGCTGGAACCGCGGTTACGCTATAAGTGGACGCCGGCGTTCCATTGCAATTGCTCAGCTTGAAAACATAGCCGCTCTTTCTGCCGTTCGAAAGTCTGGGCTCGAGCAACAAAGCATGATGCTCGTCGGCGCTGTTGCCTCCGCCCATCCCGCCCAATTCTGACAAGGTGCAGGTGAAGCCGTGCGCCGGATATGCGGCCGCGTACGTAATCTGCGCGGTGTTGATGGTGCGCACAGAAGCCGCGGCAGAACTTTCATTGGTCGTACGCATAGAGCCGAAGTTGACAGCAGGCGCGGTTTGCATTTGGGTGGAGGCAGTGTTGGTCATTGGCGCCTTGATCGGTGTGGTGAGCAGCTTCAGGAACTTGGGATCGGTCAGCGATACTCCGATGGAAAACTTCAGGTCATGCAGCCGCCAGGTTTTGTTTTCGGGCCGTAGGTCGAGAATAAGGCGCGGATCCAGCCCCGCAGTTTGCAGTTGGCCGTCTTTGTAGGCGCGAAAAGAGAGTTCCATCTCGTCGGTTTCACCATTCAGATCGTCGCGCTCGACCATTACTTCCAGCTTGGAGTGCGTCTTCGGATCTTCCGATGTGAACAGGATCGGCCCGGCCTCGAAGCTCTCGAAGTGGCTAGTAGTGTGCGCCTGTCCGCTGAGCAGCGAAAACATTGACACCAGGGATCCCGCCGAACCGGGCTCTGCTTTGCCAATGGCTGCTAAAGTTGCTCCCGGAAGATGCTTTTCAAAACTGCCGTTCTTGCCGGAGAACATCTCAATCAGCGCCTGGCGGGCAGTCTGTGGCATGGGCTGAGCTGAGGTGACAACAGCCGCGGCAAGCAGGATTCCTAACATAGAAGTGCGTCGTAACATAGTTCGCCTCCAAGCGGACCTTGCTGATGATGGCAGGCATTTTCCCGACGCGCCAGTTACCAAAGTCAGAACGGATCGTCCGGCGGATTTCACAGGGAAGAGGAAAGCCGAATCCATCGGTTTCCCAGCGGCCTGCTAAAATGCTTCCGTGAAGGGGAGCAGTCATGAATCTTAACGGAGTCAAATTAACCTGGCTGGGGCATGCGACGTTCCGCGTCGAAACTCCGGGCGGCAAAACCATCATTCTTGATCCCTGGGTGATGGGCAATCCGATGTGTCCGGCGAATGAGAAGGCCGTGAAAAAAGTGGACGTAATGCTGGTCACCCACGGCCACGGCGACCACATTGGCGACGCGGTCGAGATCGCCCAAGAGCATAAGCCGATAGTTGTCGGCATTCCGGAACTTTGCGGATGGCTGGGCAGCAAAGGCGTCCAGAATCTTGCCGAGATGAACAAGGGCGGCACGCAAGCGATAGCCGACATCAAGGTCACCATGGTGCATGCCGACCATTCCTGTGGCATTCAGGATGGCGACCAATACGTGTATGGCGGCGAAGCCTGCGGCTATGTGGTCACGTTCTCGAATGGCCTGAAGATTTATCACGCGGGCGACACCAACGTTTTCGGAGATATGGCGATCATCCACGAGCTTTACGCGCCGGATATCGCGATGCTTCCCATTGGCGACCACTACACCATGGGGCCGCGCGAAGCAGCCCACGCATGCAAGCTGCTGAAGGCGAAAACCGTGATCCCCATGCATTTCGGAACATTTCCTGTGCTCGTGGGCCGGCCCAGCGATCTAAAGAAACTTGCGCCCGGAGTCGACGTGGTGGAAATGAAGCCGGGAGAAACGATGGCGTAGGTGATTTGAAAAGGCGCGGCTTCGTCCCGTAGAGACGTTGCTTGCAACGTCTCACTGGCTCCCGACAGAGACGTAGCAAGCTACGTCTCTACAGATGCAACGGGAGAAGATCCCACGGGAAGCCGACGAACTCTCATGAAAGGAATCTAGTTTGCCCGAACAGAAAACAAATAGGCCCAACTGGCGTCACTACGGCGACGTTACCATCCCGGCAGTTGACGACTACCTTTTCTCATTGCTTCCTCCTCGCGACGAAGTCCTGGCGGAAATGGAGGCGGAAGCCAGCAAACGGAAGATCCCCATCGTTGGCCCGGCGGTGGCGCGAGTCTTGCATCAACTGGCGCTGCTAATTGGCGCGAAGACCGTATTCGAGATGGGTTCGGCGATTGGCTATTCGACCATCTGGTGGGCGCGAGCGGTGGGCGAAAGCGGCAAGGTCTATTACACCGACGGTGATCGCAAGAACGCTGCCGAGGCGCGCAAGTATTTCGAGCGAGCGGGCGTTGCCGACCGCATCGTTGTGGGAGTCGGGGATGCGCTGGAGCTCATTTCCGAGCAGAAGCAGGAGTTCGACGTTGTCTTTAGCGATATCGACAAGACGGACTACCTGCGGGCCATGAAACTGGCATTGCCCAGGCTGCGGAAAGGCGGCCTGTTTATCACGGACAATGTTTTGTGGAGCGGTCGCGTCGCCGATGCGAAGAACCAGGAAGCATCCACAAAAGCGATCCGCGAGCTGAACCGGGCCTTGTACGAGAATTCGGAATTGTTCGCTACGATTCTGCCGATCCGGGATGGATTAGCGGTTGCGGTGAAGAAGTAGCTATGAGAGACCGTTTTGCCTAAGGAACTCCAAATTGGCGCAGGAGCTTGCGGCTGCGTGCCTTCATCGCTGCGGTCCCGGTTTTCATCGCTTTCCGCAGTGACGCCTTGACCTGCGGCTGCAGTGATGCGTCTTCTGCGGCAATCTCAGCCAGTGCCTGCAAGGCACAGGTTCTCACGATCAAGCTGGGGTCCTGCATATGTCGCCGCAATGCTGACGCGGCGCGAAGGCGTTCTTTCGTGGTGAGTGGGACACGGGGCAGCATTTGCGCCATGTGCCAAAGCACCTCTTGCTGGCTGGCCTCTTCGAGAAGGCGTAGCAGTTCTGCCTTGAATGGCCGCAACAGTTCAGGCTGTTGACGGGAAGCCTTCTCCGCAGCGTCGGCCGCACGCATGCGAACCAGAGGGTCCGCGTCACGGACTCCGGTCATCAACTCTGCAAAAAGTGCAGGCTGTTTGAGCACAAGCGCAGCGACTTCATCAGATCGCCCGATAGATCGGCGGTCTCCTCCCGTCAGTCTTTGCAGCAGGTTCTTGGACGAAGCCATGAGTCCTCTCAGATCGACTTCACGGGAATCAGCGTCAGATCTTCGACCAGCCCGACTTCCTTTTGCAGGAACGGCTCGGCGTAAGTCACGCCGCCCAGCATGCCATAGAAACGCGCCATGGCCTCGACGCGGGCGCGGATTTCCCCCTGGGCAGGGAAGATGCTCTTGCCAGCTTCCTGATCGCTGTATTGCGACTTGTACGCCATCAGTGATTGAAAGCGCGCCTCGAATTGGTCGGTGATGTCGACGACGAACGTTGGCCGTACGTCGTAATAGAGCGTTGCGTAGATGATTTTGAAGGGGCGATGCGGCGGAAGTTCCTCAGCGGCTAAAGCCGCCGTTTCTAGTGCGTTCCCTTCGGCACGGCTGAAGCCGTGCCCTTCCACGGTAGCGCCAGCATCGTTTCGAGCGGGCTCAGTCCGGGACTCCCGGCTATCCTGGGGACGCTCCGCGCCCGGCGTAGCGCCCTGGCTGAATGCTGAATGCTGAGTGCTGACCGCCTGGTTCACATCAAGTTTCGTCAACCCCGCCAGGAAGCACGCTTCATATCCCAGCACAGACGCCGTGTAGTGATCCGGGTGACGTCCTTTCCAGTAGGGAAGTATCACCACGCGCGGCTGCTGCTCGCGGATCACGCGAGCAACCTTCAGCCGGTTCTCCCATGTGTTCTCCACGCGGCCGTCGGGGATGTCGAGCGCTTGCCGCCAGGACGCGCGCAGAATCTTCGCCGCTTCGGCTGCCTCGCGTGCGCGGTCTTCGGTTGTGCCTCGCGTGCCCATCTCGCCCTGAGTGAGATCGAGAATGCCGGTACGATGGCCGCGCTCGGCCATTTTGAGCAGCGTGCCGCCACAGGTTTGTTCCACATCGTCGCGGTGCGCGGCAATGGCGAGGATGTCAAGAGGACTTTCTGGCATCAGTCTAGATTCCCCTGCTCCAGCACCACGTTCTCCCGCACGATCAGGCGGTGGGCTGCCATCTCTTTCAGCGTGGGCAAAAGGCGGCTTACGTGCTCGTCGGTGTCCACGAAGATGATGATCACCGGCAGTTTGCCGCCGGCATCCACCAGATGGGCGGTCTCGACCCGGTGTCGTCCCAGGAATCCGGCAACGGCGTGGATCGCCGTTGCAGCGTAGGCATTCTCCCGCCGCAGGTAGTTAAGGATTTCGACATGCAGCGGCCGGTGATGCCACTGATCGGCTTCGTTAATGTAGATCGTAACCTGTACAGCCATCGCGTCTGGCATTTTACACCCCCCGCGCCAAAGCCATACCGGCGAGCGCTCCGGCGAGGCATAGCAAGTTGTTCGTAAGTATGTTGGTCATCGTGAGCATCCACTGCCCTTGTTCGAAGTAAGCCATGGTTTCAAAAGCGTAGCTGGAAAATGTGGTGAACGAACCGCAGAAGCCGATGACGATCAGCAACCGCCAGCGTGGATCGACCACCGCGCGCTCCGTGGCCCAGATCATGAAGAACCCCACGATCATGCTTCCGGTGATATTGATGAAGAGCGTGCCGTAGGGGAAGATGGGGCCGAGCAGTTTTGCCGCCAGGCGGCTGATCAGATAACGGGCATTGGCGCCGGCGATCGCGCCAACAGAAATAATGAGCACGTCTTTACCAAGCAATTCGTTCACGACGGAGTTCTCCTGACAGAATTTGTAGGAGTCATCAGCCCAAGTCCGGTGTGAGGCGGTTCTGGCGAACTCCATCGCCGTAGTTCATTTGTACCACAGCGCCCACGCCGAGTGCAGAAGTCGCACCGCCCTACTTCTTCTTGCTCTTTACGATTGCTTGCAGCGTGCCCTTCGCTAAACGGGCGGAAATGGCATCGCCGGCTTTTACCGAGCGCGTGTCTTTGAGTATCTTGCCGGAATCGTCGAACACCAAAGCATAGCCGCGATCGAGAATCGCCAGCGGCGACAGAGCATGCAAAGCCGTATCCATGCGGTCCAGCCGCACCTTGCGCTCCAGCAGCAGGTTGCGGGCAATCGAAGCCAGGGCGGCTATTTGCGTGCTCAAGTCCTTTTTCATGCCAGTCAGCACGCGGCGCGCATCGTAATGGCGGACCGCCGCTGACAACGTTTCAAAGCGTCGCCGCCGAAGTTCGAGCAAACTGCGCTGGGCCTGCGTCAGCCGGTAAACAATGTCATCCACGCGCTGCTGCTGACGATGGATCAAATCCATCATGCGGACAAACGCGCCGTGCCGCGACAACTCGGTAAGGTCCTGCCGCGCGCGAAGCAGGCGATAGCGCATGCCGTTTTCCAGACGCTGGCGCAAGCGTTCGGCCTGCTCCTCGATCTCCTGCCGCGAGCGAATCACTAACTCCGCCGCTGCCGAGGGCGTAGGCGCGCGCAGGTCGGCAACAAAATCGGCGATGGTGAAGTCGGTTTCATGGCCAACCGCGGAGATGACGGGAATCTCCGAAGCCGCGATGGTGCGCGCCAGGGCTTCGTCGTTGAACGCGGCCAGGTCTTCGACCGATCCTCCGCCGCGCGCGACGATGATGACCTCGACAGTCTCCGTCTGGCTGAAATATCGAACCCCCGCACTTACCTCGGCAGCAGCGGCTTCTCCCTGAACTTGCGCGGGAAAAATGAGCACCTGCGCGCTGTGATGGCGCCGCTGCAGAATGTTCAGAATGTCGCGCAGCGCAGCCGCCTGGGGCGAGGTCACAACCCCGATGGTGCGGGGCAGCGCCGGAAGCGGCCGCTTCCGGACAGAGTCGAACAGTCCTTCGGCCTCCAACTTGGCTTTGAGCTGTTCGAATGCGATCTGCAGCGCGCCCGCGCCCTTTGGTTCCAGATATTCGGCTGAGATTTGCAACTCGCCGCGGTCTTCATAAACTGTCACCCGGCCGCGGGCAACGATCTGCATGCCGTTCTCGGGGCGGAAGCGCAACAGGCGCGCCGAAGATCGGAACATCACCACCCGGATCTGGGCCGTCTGATCTTTCAACGTGAAATAAAGATGCCCGGACTCATGCGCGCGGAAATTGGAAATCTCGCCTTCCACCCACACGTCCGTGTATTCGCGCTCGATGTGCGCGCGCACCGCGGCCACCAGGTCGCGCACCGTCCAGGTACGGCGGCTGGGAACCGGAAAGGCGAAGCCGAGTTGATCGGGTGCGGACACTAAGGAATCATCTTACAATTGCGGCGAGCGCCTACATGCAGCCTTCGAGCCAGTGGTAGACGGTAATATCCTTCAGCGTATCGTAAGGCTCTGCCGTCGTAAACCTGCGCTCCGGGCCAAGGAACTCGAAGGCAACATAGACGTTGTTTTCGCTACACGCAAAAGGAACATCTTCCTCGCCGATCTTGACAAGGTCATCGTACACCCCGCCGGAGGACCCCTTCATGTTGACGCAGCACATATGGCGAAATGGCGTGCCGCTTGCGGAAAGATAATCCTCCACCTCTCTACGTGTCATTCCAGGCCTGAGGTCTTTGGAGTATGACTTGACGGCTGCTTCGTATGCAATTTCGTGTTTCGCCTGTGCTCGCTTTTCGTGTAGGTAGCGCAGGGCGAACGCGGCTATGGCGACGGCCACTAGCAGGGCAATGAATAGTCGCCAACGCTTCACCGACTCCTACCTCCGTATTTTCCCAATCACATACAGCACGATCGAAAGCACTACGCTGAGCAAGATGGAGGTCGCCAGCGGGAAATAGAACGTCGCATTTTTTCCGCGGTAGATGATGTCGCCGGGCAGGCGGCCCAGAGGGAGATTGGTCCGGCCCAGAAGCATGAAGGCCAAGCCGACGACCACCACAACCCCGCCGACAAATACCAGCAGTTTTCCCAAGTCTGCCACGCCAAAATTCTAGCAGGCGGCGAAGACTGGTATATTCGACACTTCGGCTTCGAAGATGCTCTGAAGCCGCGATCCCTAAGGAGCCGGGGATGGGTCAACACTTACTGCGTTCTCTCACGTACGGCCAATAGCTGCGTCTCAACCGGTACCCCACGCGTCACCTTGACGTGGAGCAAAACTTCAAAAGGTCGCACTTCTCCACTGTTTGACCGTGACAGCCGCGACAGCAGATCCCGCAACAAATCCTGACGGCAGACATACTCGGCAGCGGCTTGCGTGCCGAAATGGACCAAGGATATTCCAGGATGGTCTTCGTATGTTGTTGAAGACATGGTAGGCCCGAATGGACTCGAACCATCGACCTCTTCCGTGTCAAGGAAGCGCTCTAACCAGACTGAGCTACGGGCCTACAACTACTTCCGAGTCTAGCAGGGAACGCGTGCTAACGGAAGCGGCCGAGCGGGCGGACCGCTTCAACTTCATTGTGCGCCAATTTCATCGCTTCGGGAAATGGCGCGCGGCTGCTTGTATTTCCCGCTGATCGCGTACCAGCGAATCTTGAATAGCTCGACCAACATACGCAGTCCGTCGCGCAGAGGGCTGATATGGGTACCTGCCCGGTGCGCCCATTCCACCGGAACCTCCTCAATGCGCAGCCCCGCGCACTTCGCCAGATAAAGTAACTCCGGGTCGAATCCCCAGCGTTCAATCCTTTGCGGCGGGAAGACCTGCTCAACCGCCGAACGGCGAAACGCTTTGAATCCGCATTGCGTGTCTTTGAAGTTCAGGCCCAAGACCACTCGTAAAACAAGATTGAAAATGCGCCCCAGGATGCGACGGTGAATGGGTTGGGGTTTGACCTGCAGCTCCTTCCGCACCCAACGCGAACCGATGGCCACGTCCGCTCCAGCCTGGATGGCGGCGAACAGCTTGTCCGCCTCCTGAATGGGCGACGACAGATCGGCATCGCTAAACAGCAGCACGTCACCGCGGGCGTGCAACATTCCGTTGCGCACGCTGAACCCCTTGCCGCGGTTGCCGGGGTTCTCAATCAGTCGCAGCGCGGGCTGCCGTAACGCGTACTGGAGCACAATCTCAGCCGTGCTGTCGCTGGATCCGTCGTTGACCACGATGATTTCCGTGGTCCCGCCATGTTGCCGCGTGTATTGCAGGACTTTGTCGAGGGTCGCGGCGATCCGCTCCGCTTCGTTGTATGCAGGCAGGACGATGCTGAGGGTTTGGGGCTCCAAATCGGCGGCCTTCAGGTCTTAAGTCCGGGCTTTCATGTTGCCTATCAGAAGTCAGAAGCCGCGCCTTGCCGGCCAGAAGGTTCTGATCATAGAAGATGCTCAGGAATATCACAAGGACAACGCAGAAAAGCTCCTGACTGGTTGTGAAACAGCGTGCCTGCGTGGCTGGTCGGTACCAGCACCCTGTCGTCGTCGATAACCTGCGCTGAAGGCAGCCTTTATTCAAAGACTTCGGGGACTGGAAGCGTTCTTTGGGGGTGTAACACCTCCGGCAGGTGGACCACGATCAGGTGATAAAGGGCTTCCAAAACCGGGAAATTGGGGATAGGATAGGGGTCTGTGTAGTCTGTTCCTCCCTCCCCTTGACAACGCCAATTTCCCGCGAGGAGTCAGTGTACTTATGAGTCCCAAGTTGTGGTTCGACAGCGCAAATCGGTGGCTGGTAGCGGTCTTGACCGTGCTCATGCTCACGGCCAATGCCTCAGCAGCATGGACGGAGAAAGTGCTTTACAGCTTCCAGGGCGGCAGCGACGGTTACACTCCGGCAGGTGGCGTGGTCTTTGATTCCGCTGGAAATCTTTATGGGGCAAATAGCTGGGGCGGATCAGGGGGCTGCGCCTCGCCCGGCTGCGGAACGGTGTTTGAGATTTCGCCACCCAGCCAGCAGGGTGGAGCGTGGACCGAAACCACGATTTACGCATTCCAGGGTGTTCAAGGTGGCGCAAATGACGGTTTCACACCCGTCGGCGGGGTGATCATCGACAAGGAAGGCAACCTGTATGGGACAACCAGCCTAGGAGGCAGCGGTTCTTGCGTACTGCTGGGGTCAGCCGTAGGTTGCGGTACGGTGTACGAGCTGTCTCCGCCGACGCAGCAAGGCGGGTCGTGGACGGAAACGATTCTGTACAACTTTCAGGGAGGGAATGACGGCTACTTCCCCTGGGGCAACTTGGTCTTCGATAAGAAAGGCAATGTGTACGGAGCCACCCAATTTGGCGGGGGCAAAGGCACGACTTGCAACATGTACTACGGCGGCAATTGTGGAACGGTGTTCGAGCTGAGGCCGCCGAAGCAGAAGGGCGGAGCCTGGACGGAGAAGGTTCTGTACGGCTTCGCTGGGGGCACAAAGGGGCAACGGTCCGGCGATGGGGCGAATCCCAACGGCGGGCTGATCCTTGACAGCAAGGGCAGCATCTACGGTACGACGTATTTTGGCGGCGACGAGGCTGGCACCTGCGACGTTGGCAGCGGTGGAACCGGCTGCGGCATTGTGTTTGAGTTAGTCCCACCGAAGAAAATGGGAGGGGCGTGGACAGAGAAGCGCCTCTATCTTTTCCGAGGCGGAAACAACGATGGGGGCAACTCAGCAGCAGGTGTCGTCGCTAGAGGCGGTAACCTTTATGGTACAACCGAAGCCGGGGCGCCGGATGGGTGGGGAATTGTCTTCGAGTTGAAGAAACCCTCCTCGAAGGGCTCCTCTTGGAGGGAGACAATCCTGCACTTTTTCACCAACGGTACCGACGGCATACTTCCACAAGCCAGCCTCATTTTTGATGGAATCGGCGACTTGTACGGCACTGCCTCTGGTGGGAAAACTCACTTAGGCGTTGTCTTCCAGATGAAACCTCCGAAGCATGGGAATTTTTGGTTGTTTACCACTCTTTACAACTTTACTGGCTCTCCGGACGGGAGCCATCCGGCCGCGAATGTGATTTTCGACGGATCGGGAAACCTCTACGGAACAACCGTGGGCGGCGGCACGGGAGGCGATGGGACAGTGTTTGAGGTCAGCCCGTAAGAAGCAGCACACGACGTACTTTGATTTGGCAGAAAGAACAGAATTTTGAGAGTTATGGAGAGAACATCATGAAGAACATGACAAAGGCAGTATTGGGCGGGCTGTTCTGCGTAGTTGTACTAATTGGCTGGGTCTTAATCTCTTCAATAACCGGGAAATTGGGGATAGGATAAGGGTCTGTGTAGTCTGTTCCTCCCTCCCCTTGACAACGCCAATTTCCCGCGAGGAGTCAGTGTACTTATGAGTCCCAAATTGTGGTTCGGCAACGCAAATCGGTGGCTGGTGGTGGTGGTCTTGACCGTGCTCATGCTCGCCGCCAACGCCTCAGCAGGATGGACGGAGAGCGTGCTCTACAGCTTCCAGGGCGGCAACGACGGGCTGAGGCCGGAGGGCGGAGTCGTCTTCGACTCGGCTGGGAACCTGTACGGCGCAACCTACGAAGGTGGGTCTACTTGTCCGTCACCGGGCTGCGGCATAATCTTCCAGCTCAGCCCGAGCGGAGGCACGTGGACAGAGACGGTGCTTTACGGGTTCAATGGTACCAACGGGTCCTACCCCGTGGGCAGTGTGATTGTGGACACCAGCGGAAATCTGTACGGCACGACGTCCATTGGTGGCAGCGGCACCTGCTACCTTCTGGGCTTCAACGTGGGATGTGGGGTTGTGTACGAGCTGTCTCCGCCGGCGCAGCAAAGCGGAGCCTGGACCTACACGACCCTATACAACTTCCAGGGCGGGAATGATGGGCTGTTTCCCTTGGGCAGCCTCGTTTTTGACAAGAAGGGCAACCTTTACGGAGCCACCCAGTTTGGCGGCGGCAAAGGCACGACTTGCAACACCTACTACGGCGGCAATTGTGGAACGGTGTTCGAGCTGAGGCCGCCGAAGCAGAAGGGCGGAGCCTGGACAGAGAAAGTGCTGTACAGCTTCGCTGGAGGCACAAAGGGGAAACGGTTCGGCGATGGCGCAAATCCCCAAGGCAACTTAGTCTTCGACAGCCAGGGCGCAATTTACGGTACGACGTTTTATGGCGGCGACGAGGCCGGCACGTGTGACGGTGGCAGCGGTGGTACCGGCTGCGGCACCGTGTTCAAACTCATCCCGCCGACGAAGAAAGGTGGGGCGTGGACGGAGGAGCAGCTTTACCTGTTTCAGGGCGGTAGCGATAGCACGCATCCCGCGGCAGGCGTGGTTCTACGCGGAAAACGATACGTCTGCGGTGTCACCGTTAGCACGGCGTTCCGCCTTACACCGCCGTCGAAGAAGTCCAGTCAATGGAAGGAAACGACTATATACACCTTTAGCGGAAACGGCGTAGATCCGGATTCCCCGGTTGTTTTCGACTCGAAGGGAAACCTCTATGGTACGACATTGAACAGTGGTGGGACATATTCCGGTACCGTTTACCGGCTGAAGCCACCCCGCCGGAAGGGAGAAGCATGGACCTACAGCCTTCTCTATGGTTTTGCTGGCCCTCCCGACGGAGCGCAGCCCCCATCCGGGCCGATCTTCGATAAGTCGGGCAACTTGTATGGCACAACAAAACTAGGTGGAGCCGGCACGGCGTGCCGGTTCGGCTGCGGGACCGTGTTCGAGGTCAGTCCGCAAAAGTAGTACATGACGTACTTCAATTTGGCGGAAAGGAACAGAATTTTGCGAGTTACGGAGAAAACATCATGAAGAACATAACAAAAGAAGTGTTGGGCGGGTTGTTCTGTGTGGTTGTACTAATTGGCCTAGTCTTAGTCTTTTCAACAGGTGCGGCGGCGCAGGCAGGCGACAATGCCGTCTACAATTCGAGCGGGAACTGCAATTCGCAATCCCAGTGCGCGGCGTCGCCGGCCTTTTTCGATGCCAGCGTGTTTGTTGGCAGCGTTACTAGTCCCACGGTTTGCTCAGTGCTGAACTACGTACTAAACACTTCGAATCACATTCTAACATCTACCGGGGCGGTCATTGACGCGCGCGGCGTCATTCTCGCGGGAGCAAGCCCGACCTGTACCTCGGCCTATCCCAGCCCTTGGTCTGGCATCAGCAGTCCGCCGCCGTCGACCATCCTGCTGCCTGCGGGGGTTATCACCATACCCAGCACGTGGGTCTTACCAAGCAACACCCATTTGATCGGGGAGGGCGACAACACCTCGGCTGCCATCAATACCACCCTTCGCGTATCGTCGGGCACTTTTACAGCTCCTGGGCCGATCATTCAGTTCGGGCCGGCAGCCGGCGCTTCCGGGATTTCGCTGGAGAAGCTGACCTTAGACGGGCAGGGGATGTCGGTCAACGGAATAGTGAATGAGTATGCCGGCGATGACAGTTACGTGGATCATGTGAGCTTGTACCAGATTCGCGGTACCGGCCTCTTGGTGGAAGGCAGTGCTGCCAACTCCGGGCCGTACAGCAACATCTTGTTTGACACGACGAGCAATTATCCGGGTACCTCGTCGACGGTGTGCGCGCAGATTTATGACGTTAGTGGAGGCACGCGCGGCATCCACGGGCTCACTTGCCACGCCTACACGAACGATCCACCAGCGGCCGTGCTTCTGGATTCGTCCAATAACACGATTGCGGATGTAACCATCATCGGTTTCTATGATGGGATCCGGGTGGGCGCGAATGGCATGGCCAAGAATAACGTGTTGATGAATATCGCCGGGGACACGGTACCTACGGGCATAGGATCACCGATCAACACAATTCACATCGAGAACGGCAGCACCTATGCGATCAGCGATCTGAGCATTATGGGAACGAGTAAGGGTTCGTCGTCAACTTATACGGTTGAGGACGATCTGACTTCGACTCACCTAGCCGACACCTATGTCGCCATGTACGCTATCGGGAATAAGGGAAGCGGTGGTTACTATTCTCGGTTCACGACGACTCCGAACGCAGCTTCCTGGGTAGTCGGGGCCGGTGCGCCGACGGGCAGTTGCGCGCAAGGCAGCCTGTATAGCTGCATCGGCAGCTCTAACGGTTGCGGCAGTACGTACTATGCACTTTGGGCCTGCGCATACAACGGTGGGACTCTTGGCTGGCAGGGGGTGGAGTAGGCAACATGTGGCTGCTGGATTCAGGTTGCATTGCAGTTAGAGAGTGGCTCTGTGTTACTCGTTAAAGGAGGTTTCCTGAGGCTGGAGTGAGTTACAAGGCATTCTCCGGCGGGGATTCCTAGAGGACAAATGAGAAACCTGATCATTGCTATCCTCTGTGTCGGGCCGGTGCTGCTGGGATACGCGCTGGCCCGCACAGTGGAGGACGCAAGCCCAATGCCGGAGAGCTTGAAGAATGCTCGCTCGGTGTACCTGACCAGTCCCTCGGGAGACGAATTCGGGATGTTTCCGATGCCTGAGGACAAGGAAGCGTTGATTGCGACCCGCAAAGTAATCACGGATGCACACCGATTGAAATTCGTATTCGATCCCAACCAAGCTGACATGATTGTTGTGGTAAGCGGCCGTGCGTCCAGAGACACAATCAAGGTGTTCGATGGCCGTGATCGGAAAACGTACCTTTGGCATCTCTCCGGTAAGAACGGGCTGCAAGGTGAGGGTGCAGCTCTTGCTAGACTGTTCGAGTCGGAGTTTGAAAAAGCAACCCTGGAAGAGGGAACTAGGCAAACCAACTCAGGTCATTAAGCGGGATTTCCATCCGCTGAACCTCTCACCACGTTGCAGGTCACAAATCACCGCAAATCACGCCTTGGCTTTTCATGTACTTCCAACAACTAAGATTGCTGACCGTGCTCGGTTAAGTGCTTTGTTTGACGTTTGCAGGTGGATTCGAGTCCTACCTGAGGAGCCATTCTTTTCCCCGCATGAGACCTGTGTAACTTTGACTTCCTGTCCGAATTGCACCTGCGATCGGACTAGCCCCCGGACAGGCGCTCAAGACGCACCGGAGGCGAGCCGTTCGCCAATCTGCCCCCCGCCCGACAGTTGGCCGCTCAGAGGAAGCACCCTTTCGGATGCTCCCTCATCAGGCCCGGAGGACACCACAGCAAACCACCGCACAATCACGATTACGGCCAGAAGCCACCAAAGAACCCACGCCTTTATAAGAAGAAGCGCCATCGCATCTCTCCCGTCATAGACTACTAATACCATAGACATACTAGCTACTGCAAGCAGAAAGTAACTGGGCCGATTCATGGATCCGATGTGGCCCACATAAAGAGATCTCACCACCCGTTGCGGGTACCACCGCTAGGAACGAATCCCGGGTTGCCGGTGTCCGCTAGGAATTCCCGGCACCACCTCCCCTGTGCCAATTTCCGTTGGGTTCAGGCTGGCGATAACATTGATAACAGAGAACACCGAAAGGACCACATTGTGCCGATTTGCTTCTTTGCCACCGATTTGCACGGACAAACCGATCGATACGACAAGCTCTGCATGGCCATCATGAGAGATCGTCCCACGGCCGTTTTTTTGGGTGGGGATCTGCTGCCTCGATCGATGTTTTCATCAGCATCAGCCGGCACCAGGCACACCGATTTTGTTCATGACTATCTAGTCCCGGCCTTCAGCAACGTTCGCGATGCGTTGGGCCAAGACTATCCAGGTATCTTCCTGATTCTCGGCAACGACGACCCGCTCCGTGAAGAGGAGAAATTTCTAGCTGCGGCAGCCAGCGGCATGTGGCACTACATCCATGGACAGAAACTTTTGTGTGGAGATTTCCCTATTTATGGTTTGGCTTATGTTCCGCCCACGCCATTTTTGCTGAAGGACTGGGAACGCTACGACGTTTCCCGCTATGTTCCTCCCGGCTGTGTTTCTCCGGAAGAAGGGCACCGAAGCGTACTGGCCGAAGAGAGTGAAATCAAATGGGGAACAATCCAGAAAGACCTCATCTCGCTTGCCGGCGATGACGCTCTCGATCGCGCAGTATTTTTGTTCCATACCCCTCCTTCCGACACGCCGCTCGACCGCGCCGCTCTTGATGGGAAGACATACGAATACGTTCCGCTTGATGTGCACGTGGGCAGCATTGCAGTCAGGCGGTTTATTGAACAGCGGCAGCCGCTCCTGACCTTGCACGGTCACGTGCACGAAGCGGCGCGGCTGACTGGAGAATGGAAAATCCAGATCGGCCGGACCGTCTGCATTAACGGTGCTCACGACGGGCCTGAGTTGGCTCTGGTGCGCTTCGATCTGGAGTCACCCGCGGAGGCCACGCGGGAACTGCTTTAATTCAGGTCTCGGAACCTCTCATCGGCAGCTTGCGAGCGGAATCCGTGATGGCGTCAATTTTGACGGCAAAACTGGAGCGTTCAGCGATGTCCTTATCGGTGACCGTGTGAACATCTAAAAGGCCCTCACTTCGATAGCCGGTGCGAAGAAAATTGATTTCACCAAGGCAACGGCTCCACCCTTCCAGCCAAAACATGAGTCGATTCCTCTGCTCTTCCGTTCCCTGAACATGCAACAGGAGGTCGATGTCACTGGCGGGGCCCGCGGTTGCGTTCTTCGTGCTACCGAACAGGTAAAACGCTTTCACACCAAATTCCCGAGGATCGAGATCGGCCGCAATCTTTTGCGCCATGCGATACCGCCAACGCCAGTGTTCGTCGGTGCCGCGATCTATGACCTCGATCCCGGGCTCGACAGGTCCAATCCTTTGCTGTGGGGTGGACAGGAATCCGACGGCCTGGTCAAGGTCTGCGTTCATGAGGATTCGCAGTACAAGGCCATTGGTTTCCAAGGGTACATCAATGACGCGGAGTGTATCAGCAAGGTGCATGAATTCAGGGAGTAGGTCTTGAAGCATGTTGCGTGAGCGCTGCAGGAACGATTCCTTGAATACCGTTTGCTTGTCGTCCGGGTACAACGGCAAATAACGGATCGAGGCTTCTACCAGGTCCTGGAAGAAGTGTGTCCCAAACGAAAGTTCTGGTTCGTAATTCCCCTTCTGTCGTGCCACCTCGATCAACATCCCTGTATTGTTGATATCGGAGTACGTCACCGGAACGCCCAACTTGATATCGCCGCGGCTTCCCCAGCGCCCGGGCCCAATCAGTATGAACTGGCGTTTGGGCAGCAGCTTGTTTAGTTTGCCAACCGCACGCCCCACATCGCGCAATGCCGCCTGATCGGGGAGTTGGCTGTATCCCTCTGGGTCGACATAGACGATGTGGGTGATGTCGGGAATCTTGCCATTGGACACAAAACGGCTCGCCGAAAAGATGACCCTTTCAGCGGGCAGGTCCTGTGGAATCGTGGCGGGAATGACATCAGCGCCATAGCTCTGGGGGCGGCATTGCAGCAAATAGAAATCCTCGCCGTTGTATGCGAACTCGATGTCTACCGGTGTCCCGAGCTCGGATCGCAGCAGATTCAACAACTCCTTGATGCGGTCCACGAACGGAGTCTTTCGAATCAGTCCTTCAAAGGTGAAGACCGCATCTTGAGAACTGAAGTCTGGCAGAGGCCCGATCAGTTGCTCAATCCGGTCTTGGCTCACCACAGAAACCAGGTTGCGGATCTGCGGGAACGCGGCGCCTGATTCGCGCAAAAGTTGGGCAACCTCAATTGTCTCGAAGGCGTTGGTCTCCAAATTGATGAGGTCCACATGCTTGGGTGAGTACTTCATCACCTCGTCCGGGGTAACGTTGGCGCGCAGGCTCGGCTGACCCGGAGCGATCAGCACGGGGTAATCATCGGCGACGCGATCCACGGCCCGCGTCCCCAACCCGGGAACCAGCCGCATCAACCCATCCCCGCGCTTGATGCGAGCTGACCAGCGGAACTCGTTGTTGCTAAAAGCAACTCCGGAGCAGGCAGGCAGGAAATACTTACCGACGACCCGCCCGACAACCTCCTGGATCATGATGCCCATCTCTTCGTGAACGTCCAGAAGACCTCGTTCAGCGCGGTACTCAGTCGGATCAGGACCGAAGATTGAGGCATAGACCTCGGCGATCGCGTCCATCAGCGCATCCAAACGCTCTTCCTTCGTTCCGCGATTGCCAAGAAACAAGCTCTTGTACTTGCCGGAAAAAGCCGATCCAGCGCGGTCTTCAAGCAAGCTCGAACTGCGCACAATCAGCGGCACATCTCCGAGATCATCGAGGGCCAGTGCAAGCCCTTTGGCGAGTTCCGATGGAAAAGAACAACTCTTGAACAGAGCCACCAGGTGCGGGTATTCCTGGCGAACCTGGTCAATCTCCAGATACTTTCGATTGAGAACGTCCTCCAGGTCGTTGTAATGCAGGAAATTCTGAATCCAGTCGGAAGTAAGGTACCACGTCTTGGGGATCTTGACTTCATGCAGCAATGCGCTTGCTTCGGGAGCCTTATCAATGATTTTTTTCGCCAGCAACAAGCCTGCGCTCTTGCCGCCCAACTTGCCGTGACAGTCTGGCGGAAACACCATGGTGTCCAGCAGGCCGTAAAAGTCCCTCACCTCGATGAAATTCTTGGCGACGTTGATGAACTCCAGGCTTTCAGAAAAAAAACGCCGGATCAGCGCTACACGCAGGCCCTTCTGAGTAGAAAGTGACAAATCACTCTCCTCAATATCAGAGTGCCGGTAGCGCTCGATGCATTCCACAATCTCTCCCAACGGCGTGTCCTGGTTCTCCAGCGCCCGCACGAAAAAGCCGCACTTGTCCTCTTTGATCCACCCCGTCACGCAGTTGAGAATTTCCGTCTCGCTCAGGTGCTCTTCAGCAATGCGGAATGCCTGGGTCGTGAAATCGACAAAACTCCCCGGTGCATTCTGCGGAAGAGGTCGGTTTTCGTCAGGAGAGGCGCCAACTTCATCTGCTAGCAGGGCGCTGCGGCGCTGCAGCAACTCCTTGGCCTCCTCAATCCCGCTCCAACTCAAGTGGTTGATCAACTTGCGCGAAATCCGTTGCAGCAAGGAAGGGTCGGTGTCGCGCAAGAACTCAAGCACAACCCTCCACTCACGCTTAGCCCCCGACGGCCCCGCCCAGCCCTCAAAAGCTGCTTTCAGCCGCCTTTGCGTGACCGCACTGGCAATCCGTTCGGCAACTGTCTCGATCAGCTTGCGCTCTTCCTTAAGGAATGGCCCCTCATCCGACCTGGGCATCTCCTGACGGTATGAAACCTCTACTGCCCCAGCTTTGTGGCCTTGGACGATAATGCTGGCGCTTTGAACCCAAGGTGTAGGTCGGAAATCTTGCGGCTGGACGACAAGGTTCTCAAAGACGATTCGTGCCTGACACTCCTGTGGGTATCGCCAACCTGGCGGCAAAACTTCAATGATGCCGCGAAAGATGTCTTCCAGCGGCCGGTCCTGCTGACCCACAAGCTCGCCAACTTTATAGAGGCAATTCAGTTCCTTTGCCCGCTGCTGCAAAGCATGGAGTATCGTTCCGAATTGAGTCTCCTCTGGATTCACCGTTTTGCTCCGCCTACAGTATCTTGGGCGCGCGACAAAATCACTCCTCGCGCGCTGCGCCCATCCACGCGCACCGAAAGCAATTCCGGCGGCCGCACATGACGGACGAATTCAGTTTCACGAACCACCGGCTGCCGGTTGAGCCATTCCCAGTCAATTCCGAACTGACGACCGTGTCGCACCATGAAATAGCTTGCTCGGAAGCTGGATAGATTATGGAAAAAGTGAGAACCCTGGCTCAATTCGACATTCATCTCCGGCAGTGTCGCCTCGACAATTGCCCGAGCTCCGGAAATCTGGCTCCAGTCCACGGGAATGCCGAGCGAAGGATGAGAGCTACCCCAGCGCCCGAACCCAATCAGTAAGAACGGCCGCTGCTCTTGTTGTAGTTCACGGTTTATCGACTCCAATTGCTGAGCTATGGCGGGCGTGTGCAACGGAGAGAATTTCTCTGGCCGCACGTAGACAATATCCTGGATGTCATCGGCGGTGCCGTTGCCCATTACCATATCCGAGGCAACGACCGCGTGCGGGTCAGAAAGGTCCTCGATCGTAACGTCGACTAGCTGATCTGAGACCACCGTGGAACGAACCTGTAAGAATCCCAAGCGCGCCCGTGGTCGGTCCCCGCGTAGCTCATGGAAGGTGACAGCAAATTCGATCTCGACTTTGGCATTGGTGGCCTTCTCCGCTGCTTTGAGCAAGGCTATGATCAGGTCGTTGAGCGGGAGTTCTTCCCGCACCAGCAAGGGTGAAAAGTCAAGAACGCGGGGACCGCGAGCCCCGAGGCCGGGAACCACACGATCGCGCTCAGGATCGTAGGTTGAGGCGAGCAAATCCAGCACCTCGTCACTTTCAGCGTCGGCCAGATTTGCCCGGACCAAATACTCCGTCTCGCTGACTGGATCGTAAGCGGGCGGCTTGCCCATGTTGACCGCCCAAAACTCCGTTTGCGTGCTGTTCAATAGCTCTTGCACTGAAGCGAACGGAGGCGGCTTCTTGGGATATGCCGGTGAGAATGTCCAGGCTACGCCACCATCCACAATAGTTTTGCCCAGACCAAGCGCAAGCGTCACGATGCCATCCTCGGGACGGGCTGGTGCAACGGGATAGAAGTTGCAGGAGCGCGCCACGCCAGCCACGTCGGGATAGAAGCGATCTCCCCTGCGTTGACCAACCACCTCCTGGATGATCACCGCCATCTTTTCTTCCCCAAGCTTGCGGCCTGTGGTCCGGATGTAGTCCCTGGCCTCGCGGAAGTATGTCGACGCGTACACATACTTAACGGCTTCTACCAGGTGATGGAACCGAGTGTCGGGGTCCAATTGGTTGTTGGGAATCATCTTTGTGGCGTAAACCCCGGCGAATGGACGTCCCAGCGCATCTTCCAGCAAGCTGGAGGAGCGGATCGCCAGCGGAGTCTTGACCTGGACAATCAGCGCGCGGAGATCGCCCAGCAACTCAACTGGCACGTCGGCCATCTGGAAAGCGTGGCCAATGCGGTCATCGGACATTTCGCTGACTGATAGCTTGTCCAGGTGGTTCTGGGTGACGAACTCATCGAAACAGTCAGTGGCGATGACCGCCATGGTCGGGACGTTGACGTCAGCCCAAGGAAATGCGGCGGAATCGATTTCTTTTGCCAGCAAATCCTTAATGAACACCAGTCCACTGGCTTTTCCACCCAGCAACCCAGTGCCGATTTGGGTGCACTGGAAAGTGCCATCCCAGAACTTGCGGTCGAACACCGGCAATTCTGGAGCAACAGACTTCAAGCTGCTCATCGGCACCTCCAGCCGTGTTCAGTGAAACGGAGCCTCTTGCTGACGAGGCTCCGTAATGAGGCGTTATACCCATCCGCGTTCGTGGCAGGCCTTTGCAACCCGTCCGATTGCGATTGCGTATGCAGCATCCCGCATGTATAGCTTCTCCCGGCGAGCCAAATCGGATACGGCGAGATACGCGGAGGTCATCTTCACGTCGAGCTTTCCCAGTACCTCGTCTTTCTCCCAGAAATAATTCATGTTGCTCTGCACTTGTTCAAAATAACTGCAGGTTACACCCCCAGCATTGGCGAGGAAGTCGGGGATCAGCAGAATGCCGCGCCCGTGAATCTGAGTATCGGCTTCCGGCGTTGTCGGCCCGTTGGCGCCTTCCGCAATCACGCGTACCCGGCGACTGATCCGGCCTACGTTATCACCGGTAAGCTGGTTCTCTATCGCACTCGGGAGAAGAATGTCGACATCTTGCTCAAGCCACGCGTCTCCTGGCAGTACCTCATAACCCAATTCTTTCGCTTTGTTCTTGTTGATGCCGCCGAAGCGATCGGTAATCGACGACAGTTTCGCCAAGTCAACGCCCTCACCCCTGCGATAGGTATAAGAACACTGGTCCGTCTGGTCCCAGCAGGAAACGGCAATAACGCGCCCCCCCAAACGCTGGTAGAGCTCGATGGCATAGTGAGCCACATTGCCGAATCCCTGAACGCTCGCTTGAGTGTTCTCGGGCCGGATGCCCAGTTCCTTGAGTGCTTCGCGCAAGGTGAAAACAACCCCATAGCCGGTGGCTTCAGTTCGGCCTTCGGAGCCGCCCAGACCGACAGGCTTGCCCGTGATGAACCCAGGAAATCTGCCGCCATGAATTCTTTCAAACTCGTCGAGCATCCAAAGCATGTGTTGCCCATCAGTCATCACATCCGGTGCCGGCACATCGGACACCGGGCCGACATTCCTCGCCACCTGGCGCACCCAACCACGGCAGATCTGTTCCTGCTCGCGGGCGCTCAGATTGTGTGGGTCACAGATCACCCCGCCCTTCGCGCCCCCGAGGGGAATGTCGACGACGGCGCACTTCCACGTCATCCACATTGACAATGCACGAACGGTGTCGATGGTTTCCTGAGGGTGGAAACGGATGCCGCCCTTCCCGGGGCCGCGGGCGTCATTATGTTGGACTCGGAATCCGCGGAAAATCTTTACCGAGCCATCGTCCATGCGCACAGGAATGGCGAACTGATACTCGCGCAGCGGGAACCGCAGAAGATCTCTAGTCGCCGGGTCCAATCCCAGGTGCTCGGCCACCTTATCGAACTGTGTTTGCGCGATCTGAAACGAATTGTAGGCTTTGGTTGAGCCCTTCGCAGGTGCTGCGGAACCTGCCTTTGGAACTTCTATTTCAGCCCCCAGGGGCTTCTTTGATCCACTTTCCACCATAAGTCATTCTCCTTGGTATTTTCGCTATTGCTCCAAATACTACTTTCTGACAGAATTGACGCCTAAAAAGTGATCGTGAGCACAAGGTCCAGTGATCTGCGCCGTTCACTGACGTGTCGTGTACGACAAGGTCTCCTGTGGACAAGATCGATCACTACAGCGCAGCCGCACCAACAGATCGCTGCCGATAGAATGGTCGGGTGATCCGCAACCTGATAATCGCTCTGCTGCTAATCAGCAACTCTGGTTACGCAAGTGATCTGAATGCCGAGCTTGCGCGTTTCATGCGCGTGCACGCCGGCACGGCGGTGGTCGTCGATGTGGGCTCCGGTCATTTGCTCGCCGTCTACCATCCAGAGGTTGCGGCCCGTCGCCTGGCACGCCCCGGATCTGCTTTTAAGCCGTTTACACTGCTGGCCCTGCTGCAGTCAGGCAAGCTAACCGCGGCGGAATCATTCGTCTGTAAACGGACAACCCATGTTGGCACGCATGACCTTTCCTGCTCGCATCCACAGACAGGGCCGTTGCAGGCGGCATCGGCGCTCGCCTATTCCTGTAATGACTTCTTTGCAACGTTTGGACTGCGTTTGAGCGCGACAGAGCTTAGCGCCGCATTTGAGAGTGCGGGGTTCGCATCACCCAGCGGGTTCCTGCCGGATGAGGCGGTCGGGTTCATTCACTTGGCGCGCACGGATGAGGAACGACAGTTGCAAGCGGTCGGTGAGGGCGATATGAAGATCACTCCGCTGGAAATGCTCGCCGCGTATCGCTCGCTCGCCGTTCGCCGAAGCGCGTCGCACGGAAGCGCAGCCGAGCAAACGGTATTCTCGGGTCTTGAGCAGGCCACATCGTACGGTGTGGCACGACTGGCTTCCGTACCCGAAATGAAAGTCGCCGGGAAAACCGGAACACCCCGGACGGATCAAGGCACGTGGACAAACGGTTGGTTTGCCGGATACGCACCGGCAGATAAGCCGGAAATCGCGGTGGTTGTTTTCTTGGAGCGTGGAACCGGTCCAGGCGACGCCGCACCGCTAGCCGGCGAGATATTTCGTGCTTGGTACAAGGCCAGGAAACCATGAACCGCCTGGTTTGCGCGATGTTGCTGTTGTGGGCCAGCGTGCCGGCTGCGACACAGCAACGTACTGTGCAGGTTCGTTTATTTTGGCAGCATCCCCCGGTTAGCGTCCACGTCGTTCCCAATGGAGCGTATCTTCGCGCCTGTAATAGCTGTGCACCAAGGCCTTTGAAAGAGCCGATCGAGATCACTGGTAAGGCGTCGAGAGTTTTCGCCGGTTCAATTTCTTCTTCCACGGTTCTGCTTAACGGACGAGTTCGCATCAGCGGAAACGGCTTTTCACCTTTTGCCGTGGACAATGAACTTCGTCTGCAGGCGCGCGATGACTTGCTGCTGCTCACGGTCGCCATGACGTTGCAGGAGTATGTCACTGCTGTTTTGCAGGGAGAAAGCGCAAGTTCCAAATCTGACGAAGCGCTGAAGGCCATGGCAGTGGCGGCGCGAACCTACGCTGTTCGATTCGGCTCGCGCCACCAGCTCGAAGGTTTTGATTTTTGCGACACAACGCATTGTCAAGACCTGCGCCTTGGCAACGAGTCCCCGCGAGCGCGGGCGGCGGTCGCGGCAACCGATGGTGAATTGCTCTGGTTTGAGGGCCGCCCGGCAGCGGCCTACTATCACCGCAGTTGCGGCGGAGAGATTGAGGATGCGAGCGCGCTTGAACCCGGCTTGCGCGCCCCGTATCTGCGACGGCGCCATGATGACTATTGCGTCCGAACGCCCGATGAGTGGCAAACCGAGATTCCCAAGGTCGATCTCGCGCGAGCTCTGGGCCGACCCGTAGGCACGGTGCGAGTGACTGCGCGGTCCGGTTCGGGTCGCGTTCAGAGGCTGCTGGTCAACGATCGCGCCATCACGGAGACAAATTTCCGGCTCGCAATCGGTAGAACGCTTGGATGGGATAAGCTGCGCAGCGATCTCTATCAGGAAGAAGACCTGGGCGATCGTATAGAGTTCCGCGGACGAGGCCAGGGACACGGGGTTGGGCTTTGCCAGAGCGGCGCCGAAAGCATGGGAGAGCAAGGGCGCAGCTATCGCGAAATTCTCGCCTACTACTACCCTGGGACGGCCGTTGGACTCAACGCGCAAGGGCTCTCCTGGGAAAAGCTCCCCGGCGAATCGCTCGACCTCGTCAGCACAAATAGAAACGATGCGCCCGTCCTGCTTCCGGCGACTGAACGCGCATTGCACTTTGCCATAGAACACACAGGCTGGGACATCAAGACGCGCCCGCAGGTGAAGGTATACCCGACACTCACTATTTATCGAGATGCAACCGGCGAACCTGGGTGGGTCGCCGCCAGCACGCTTGGAAACGTGATCCGACTCCAGCCGATCAATATATTGCAGCGCACGCATTCTCTCGATTCGACGTTGCGCCATGAGTTTCTGCACATTCTGATCGAGTCGCATGCCCGCGCTGACACTCCGCTGTGGTTGCGAGAGGGACTCGCGATCTACCTGTCGAATCCAGACCTCACGAGAGCCAACAAGGTCGACGTGCGCACACTCGAACGGCAACTGCATTCGCTCCGAACCGAAGAAGAAATGCGAGCCACGTATCGGGCCTGCGCCGCCGCTGTGGCGGATGCAGTGGACAAGAATGGGTTAAGCGCAGTGCTTTCGTGGGTAAATACTTCCAAGTAGCCCGACGACTCGCATATGCGCACGACTCGATTATGCGCTGGAAGACGGATGGGTTGGGATCGGTTCCGGCTCAGTTACTGCGCGTTCCTCGCCATCGCTCGCCCGCATGATCGCGGCACACAGCACAACCCATGCCGTTACAAGCAGCAGGTATCCAACTCCCAGGCGCAAGATCATGCTCCAGGTCTCCTCATTCAGCGAAGACGGCTTTCTTGGAACCATCCATGCAAGCGTGTAGGGCACATACGCCCCGATCAGAAAGCAAATCAGGTAAGCGAACCAAAAACGCACTTTGCGCAGCGGGCGGAATGCGACCGCATTGAAAAACCCGCGAAAGCTTTTCATCGCAACCTGCGCGCCGACGGGCAAAAACAAAATCGGCCACAGGAAGAAGCGCAGGAACCATGTCAGCCAGCCCGAGACGGAAAACAGTGATCGCGGCGTCACATGACGACGCAAAAATGAGGGAAGTGAATGGCGTGCCCATCCGCCAATTTGCTCGTCATAGTTCCACAACTGTCCAATCAGCCAGAGTACGAGACAGAAGATCACCGTCCAAGCCAGAAATGCGGGGATGCGGGCGACAGAGCCGCGCAACGAAGCTCTGAAGCAGCGATCCGATGCCGGGCTGAAATAGGCGAATGTGGCGCAATGGAGCCATAACGTCACGAACCCAATCGCCAGGCCGCAGACCGCCGTCAAGGCAAATTGCCAGCCAGTTTCTTCGGGAATCCGCGTCCAGAAAAAGAATGCAATCATGAGCAGCGCATTTGCGACAACATGCGCGAGCCACACGCGTTTGCTGTTTATGACCGCCGTCAACGTATCGCGTTCAAAGCCCTGCATTCGGGAGTTCATTTGACCTCCAGCGTCAGCGGATCGCTGGTCGCAAAATACGAAGGTTGATACATCGGTTCGACCTTGCCCGGACTCACTCGGAACACCCCGGGATTTACCACCTTCAGCAAGTAGACATATTCCTGCGCACCGCGCGAGAAGTACGTCTGGAAGAATGCCGCGCGGTCATCATGAAATTCACGCCGCGTATACCACCAGTTCCACCAGGACGGCTTCTCCTTCAAGTCGTAAAGATTATCGTGCTCAATGAACTCTGTGCCGGCGGGGATTGGGTCTTCGACCATCATGTACTTCCAGTCTGAGCCAGTAACGGTAAGCCGAACAGCGAGCGTGTCGCCGGCCTGCACGGGGCCATTTAGCGGGTCCAGTTTGTAGCGGATGCGTTCATTCTCTCGCATCGGCGACAACTTGAAATACTCGCGTGCCAGCGTCAGATTGAATGACCCAACATTGGTCAGCTTCTTCTCGTCAGAGTAGTACTCGCCGCGTAATGCCCAGTAGAGACGGCCCTGGCCCTGCTTGCGAATGACCACGCGATTCGCCTGACCGAACTGGTCCGGCCCAAGACGCACGGTTGCAGAACTTGGCGAAAATGCATCGGCTTCCGTGAAGCGCTTCGTCAGCACCTGCTTATCGTTCACCAGCACATCCACCGAATAGCTGGGCTTTAGCTCGCCGCTTTGTTTCAGGAAGTCGATCAGCCCGTATACAACGAATGCCGTTTGTTTCGTGGAATCCCACCAGTAGCCTTCGTCGCGGTGAGTTACAAGCCAGAATGCCGCCTTGGGCAGCAGTGGACTATTCGGGTTCACCTTGCTCAGGAACTTGGCAGCGAACGCGGTTGCCTCGGGGCTGGCATCGGTTCCAAAATCGAGCATCGGATCACGCGTCAGACTCCAATGCGCCGATTGATCGTCTACCACGGCGCCGTTCTCAACCGTTGTGGCCAACTCTTGTATTCGAGGGTCATTGGTAAGGCTCATAGCCAGCCCCAGCATCGCAGCGCCATAGGGTGTGAGATCGGAGCGCTGGTCCCAAACCGAATCGACAATTTCTTTGTCGGTCATGCCGCTCAGCGCCAGCGAGTACGCAATATAGGCGCGCAGATCGGCAATGATTTTCTTGTCACCGTCAAACGCATGCCGCACCCAGGCTTGCGCTTTTGTGAGCCGGTCCTGATCCACCTCATACCCGATGCGCTTCGCCTGGCTAAGTCCGGCGAGCACATAGGCGGACATAAAGACATGGCTCTCGTCCGTCTGCCACCAGCCCCAGCCGCCATCATCGTGCTGGTATTCGTAGAGTCGCTTTACGCCCGCGTCGATTTTTTCCTTTAGTTCGGTTTCGTCCATCGCGGGCTTGAGCCCAAGCTGCTTGATGGCATCGCCCACGATCACGTCAGGCAGGAAGCTCGACATTGTCTGCTCGGTGCAGCCGTATGGATACGAGGTCAGATATTCCAGCGCGCCGAAGATTGCTCCAGCCGTAGAAGGCGAAAGATCCACTTGCAGCGAGCGTCCACTGGACTCGCTTCGATCGGGAAAGTCTATTTCCTGAGTTGTGTCCCCGCTGGCTTCACTGATCGAACCAGAGCGAGGGACGGCCATCTTCACGCCGTATGGAATCAGCGGCAGCGTGAGTTCCATCGCGTCCGATTCCTGGTCGGTGAGCGCTTTGGCAAGGACGGAGCTCTGCAGCACGTTTTCGGCTTTCACGCGCCAATCGACCTTGACCTCGCCCTTGCTTGGAACGCTGACATCGCGCGTAGAGCCGTCCATCACGTCGAGACCTTTGAGGTCCATTGATACGCGGGCTGTCTTCGCATTCGGCAGGTAGTTGTGAACAATGGCGGAAATCGTGACCTGATCTCCCTGCCGGAAAAAGCGCGGAACCGCTAATCGGACCATCACGTTCTTCCGGACAATCACTTTTTCGACGGCGCTGCCGACCTTGCTGTCCGCGGTAATTCCCCTTGTTGTCGTTCGCCACGTGGTCAGAGAATCGGGAAAATTGAATTTCACTGACGCTTTGCCGTCCGTTCCTGTGTTCACATCGGCCACCCAATAGGCGGTGTCCGGAAATGCCTTGCGAACTTTCGGCTCAACCAATGTTTCGGGCTTGATCTGCGCCAGCCACTTGTGGACTTTCATATCCGCCAGTTGCATCTGCTTCTTTCCTGCCTCACCGTGGAAGTAATAAGCGAGCGAACTGTCGGTCGTGACGCGGTTGAAGACGCGGCCATAGAAAAACTTCAGAATGTCTGTCGTGGCTTCGGGGCGTATCGCGTAGATGGCCTCGTCGACCACCCCCACACTGAACTCAGCGGCCGCAGGCTTTCCCTGTGCGTCTTTGGCGACGATGGTGTAGCTCGCAGCTTCGCCGGGCTCAAACTGCGGCTTGGAAGGCTGCAATTGCACGTTGAGCTTGAAGGCGTCCGGCGGCACGTTGATGACCTTCGAGCCTTGATGGAGTTTGTTATCTTTCAGGAACGCCGCACTGATGTAGAAGTTCGGTGCGCTCTCCATCCGTATCGGCACCTCGACCGTCACCGGTCCTCCATTGCTGCGGACCACCTGCTGGCTTAAGAGCCCAATGCCTTCCGACGTCACCAGGATGTTCACCGGATCTGGGCCAGCCATGATCAGTACTTTTGCCGTGTCGCCCGGTTTGTAGGATTTCTGGTCGGGGATAATCTGGATGCGCTCGCGTGCGCCTCCCCACCAGTACCATTCACGGTCGGGCACCCAGATGTAAGCCGTTTCTTTGAGCGTTCGGTTCTCGGGCGTGACAGCGGTAACCGTAGCGTGGATGGAGCCACCTTTGCTGATGGGGACCTCAACTTCGGCATGGCCGTTGGCATCCGTCTGCCCATCGCTCGAAAACAAAGATTCGCCCGTACGCGAACGATAATTCCAAGCTTCCAGAACTACGTGAAAAGCAGTTTGTACCGGCCGCCCATCGTAGTCGCGGGCCCCGACGTTTAACTTTGCGGTGTTGCCCACTTCATAGAGATAGCTGGAAGGGCTGGCGCCGATCCGAAAACTGCCGTACGTAGCCAGTACATAATTGTGCCCGCTAATCTCGCGGTTCGCTTCATCTGTGACGCGAGCCTCGATGCGATAGGTCGTATCGGCGTGTTTGCTTTCGTCAAAGTCTGTAGGAATTGTGATCTGCAGTTGACCATTTTCATTCAGCGTTCCGGAATTTTCTTCCGTTTGCTCGCCATAGTAGTAGCGTTCGGAGTCGCTGCCGCCTTCTTCGTCTCCCTCGTCCGCGGATTCGTTTTCTTCGTCCGCTTCTTCTGCATACATATTCAGGCCGCTGTATGTGCGCTCCTGGTGGACCACCCACTTGACCTTGGCATTTGCGACCGGCTCGCCAAAGTAGTACTTCGCCTCAATCGTTGCTTTGATGGCCTGCCCTTGGAGCACACGCGGCGCATTAGGAATAATGCGGACCTCGTATTCCGGTTTCTTGTACTCCTCAACCGCAAAGCTGCCTCCGGGCGTGAAATAGTCGCCGGTGCGAATCTGGATGTTGTAGTCCCCGAGCGCTGCATTCGACGGAATTGCGTATTCGCCGTGCAGTGTGCCCATCGCGCTCGATTTCAACGTGCCGGCAAAAACATCCTTGCCCTCCACGTCGCTGATCTTCAGGTTGAAATCAGTGTTCGCGGGCGCCTGGTAGTTGAATCCTGCTCGCGTGCGCAGAATGGCCTTGAAGTGAACTGTATCCCCCGGACGATACACTGGCCTGTCCGTGTAGATGTAAGTGGTCAGCGAGCGTGCAGGATCGGTGTCCATCCAGTAGGACCAAGGTGCGCTCACAGCAAAGTCATCTTTTGTCCGCGCCATCACTTGCACGTTCTCGGGACGCGGTTCCTTCACGTCAACCTGCGCAAGGCCATCCTGATCGGTCGCCTCGTCTCCAACCTGATTGCGATTTACGAAGAAGAAAGTTTCCGCTTGAGGCACCGGTTGACTTGTCTGCCGGTCCGATGCGAATGCCAGAATCGTTCCGGGGGCGGTTTTGGTGATCAGGGCCATCTGGCTGACGACCACGATGGTGTACGCGCGCAGCTTGCCGTCTGTGGCTTCGATAAGATAGAGGCCCCGGTCCTTGACAGGAATTGCCACGTTTTCCGTTTCCCAGCGATAGCTTCTTGATGTCACGTTCTGCCGCCAGGTAGCGACCAGTTGTTGCGAGTTGAGGATCGGAATCTGCGCGAAAACGTCGGCAGCGGTCTGCGGCTGCTGTTTGGCCTGGCTGCGCTGCTGCCGGATCGTCTCCCGGTTTTCCGCTGTAAACTGCGCGCGGAAGAAGTCGCGAATCCAAACAAAAACCCTATGCTTCCAGTTGTGGAACCGCTCCAGCCACGTGAGCTTGTGCGGAGGCCGAGGCGCGCGGCCGCCAAACTGGTGCGCATCGCCCAACTGGAAAAAGAACTTGACCGGATCGTTTATGCGGTAAACCCGAAATTCCAATGTGTCCACGTTCTGCGCCCACACATCGATCGAGATTTTCTGTCCCGGAGCATAGGTGCGGCTGGAGTTCAGCGAGAAAAAACCGGCTTTCTCTTCTTGCGCGGAGACAGCCGAACAAAAGATAACGACGAGGAAAGCTGCGATCCCAATTACGCGAAAACAACGCATATCAGTCCTCCTCCCGGAGGATGTTCCAGCGATACACTCCTAAGAACGCAGGATTTTGTGGCAATGGCCGCCAGCAAAACTCGGGATGTTGTCGCAATTCACTGACCGTGACGCGCCGAATCTCGCCCGCGTGGCCCTCGCTCGGTCCCGTGTGATAGATCAGCCAGCCCGCCCCTTGCCCGAAGCAGCTGTCGCCCAGGTAAATCATGGTGTGAAACGGCATTCGATGTCCCTCCTGCCGGAAGAACAAGAGATCGCCAGGACGGGCCGCGTTCAGATCGCGGCTCACAAAATGCGTGTTGTAACGCCGCAAGGAATCGGAGTCTGCGAACTCGGCAAAGGTGCCATTCGCGACGTCATCCGGCGCAAACGCTCCGGGTTGCGTCCGAAACAAGCCTGCGCCAAGCGCGGTGTGCGGATATTCGTATTTGTGGACTGACGCAGAGGCCGGTAACTGCGCCAGATGCCACTGATTTGCCCACAACGTATCATGTTTGCGCAAAGCTTCCCGATATGCGAAACGAATCAACGCTGCGCAGTCGTTCACTTCCGCGGGTCGGTCTTGATCTTTCTGGAAGTAGATGGATTCCGCCAGAAAGGCAAACCAGTGGCGGAATGCAATCTGATCCTCTTCACTCTGCAGGCGAAGAAAATCCGGCGTGCCGTCGCCAAATTGGTCGGTAGGATCGAGCCCGAGCCGCACTTCAACTGGTGCTGGGCGAAACCCCCGTGCCAGCGCCATTAGCGTAACAACGCCAGGAGTAACCCCGGCACGAAGGCGCGATTCTGAGTTGGAAATCTCGAGTCCAGCGAGGTTGCCCCCATTCTCGAATTGCCAAGTGAGGCCGGCCGGTTGCGCTCCGTTCGAGTCTCGGGCCTGCAGCTTAGCCGTGGCATAACCGTCGGCTGGAAGCACGTCGTGATCGAGCGCAATAACCAGCGTTCCTGCGCCGGCCCGAGTGCGGTGAGCGAAAGCAATCGCCAAACCCGCTATGAAGCACACCAGCAGTACAACCCAACCGCGGGATGCAAAGTAGCGAGACAAAGCAGCCTCTCTGGAAAGCGAATTATAGCCGTCCACGATGCTGCAGGTCGGTTACCAAGAAGATAACGCCCGCATCCACGGGGATGCCGAGCAGTCGGATGCCGCTGGAACTGGGGATGCATTCGCCGTGGATGAGCTGGTGGTAGGGCGATTTGGAACACGAAGTGATCGTGGCGCATGTGCGCAACGCGTGTCCCTAGCCGCGGAGCAACGCCAGAGTGAAGCCCGCGGCGTAAGCCGTGCGTCATAGGGGAAAACGAACAAGCTTCTGAAGCACGAAACAGGAGTTCTCACGCACACACTTTCAGCGCTTCCTCACCACTATGCGCTTTAGCTCCTGAAAGTGGGGTTCGCAGTTTCGCGAAAACAACTGTGCAACCAGTTCTCAGTTTCAGTCCGGCGTGCCCGGCTGCGCTTCAGATCCGCTCCAGTTCGCGATGGGTGCGCTCATTCACCACATTTCCGGTATTCAATGTCGACGCCGGCTCGAAAAGCAACAGCCAGCACTCTTCGTCGGCCACAGGCTTGTGCTCGACCCCGCGCGGCACCACGATGAATTCTCCCTCTTCGATCCAGACCTTCCGGTCGCGGAATTCCATGCGGAAGCGCCCCTTGACCACCAGAAACATCTCATCTTCGTTTTCGTGATGATGGAAGACGAACTCGCCCTTCAGCTTGTCCAGCTTGACGCATTGGCCGTTCAATTCCGCCGCGATATAAGGCTTCCAGTATTCGTGGATGTGAGCGAATTTCTGCAGGATGTTGACTTTGTCCATAACGGTCCTTTCCGGATGTTTGTTGGATTCCTACGGCTGAACAGAAGTTGCGGGATTGCTCGCGTGCGTCTCACCCGTCCAAGCCATACCACGACTCATGTGGTGATCATTACTTTTCCGTCGAGACAATGGAACTGGCTTGTCCGCCACAGTTCTTTGCTGGATCATATGTCGCCGAGCCTACCTGTTTGCCCTTGGACGCATTGAAGTACAGAATTCCACCCTTTACCTTTTCGGGCAGGCCCTTGATTTGCGTTTTGCCGTCTACATTGGTGGCCGCCTCCAGATCGAGACGCCGTACCCCGGCAAAACCATACGCCATGTGAACACGAATTCTCGCATCGTACACCGGCGCACCGTTTGTGTCGGTCACGATGAACGCCACCGAGCATGGACCCGCCTCTCCGTCCATGACGGGAACCTGATGTGGGTCAGGAATCTGCTGGGTTTGCGCGAATACAAGAATGCCGGCGGCCACCAACACTTCAGCCAGAAACAAGAGAAGCCTGATGCGATGCATAACCCCGTTCATGAGGTACCCCTCCCTGACACTATAACTCCAGTAACCGCAGGCGTCCTCACCCGTGCCAGATCACCTTGGGTGCTATCGAATGACGGTCTTGACAGAGGTCATGGTATATATCATAATATATACCATGCTCAGAACCGCCAAACTCTTCCGCAATGGCCGCAGCCAAGCGGTGCGCCTGCCTGCCGATCTTCGTTTCCAAGGCTCGGAAGTGTACATCCGTCGTGACCCGGCAAACGGTGACGTGATTCTGTCCCGGAGGCCGGAGTCTTGGCGAGATTTCTTCGAGCTGATGAAGACGGTCGACGTTCCCGAGGGCTTTCTGGCGGATCGCAAGGACGTTCCTCCGCAGAAGCGAGACCTGTTCTGAATGGTTCGCTACCTGCTCGACACCAACACGTGCAGTTACATCATCAAAGGCAACCGTCCGCACGTGCGTGAACAGCTTTTGCGGGTACCGATGACCGAGGTGGGGATTTCGGTTGTGACCGAAGCTGAACTGCGCTTCGGCGTTGCTCGTCTGCCTCAGGCGAAGAAGTTGAACATTGCCGTCGAGGAGTTCTTGCTGAGGGTGGAGGTATTGCCTTGGGATTCGGAAGCGGCGCAGCATTACGCTCAGTTGCGGGCGCTTTTGGAACAGAAAGGCGAGCCAATGGGCAACCTCGATACGATGATCGCCGCCCAAGCCTTGGCGGCCGGGGCGGTGCTAGTAACCAGCGATCGCGTGTTCCGGAGAGTGAAAGGTCTGAAGCTGGAGGATTGGAGCAAACAGTAGCTTCATGAATTTGATCGTTTTCGAAAAGCAAGAGCCTGTCGAGCTACGCTCGGCTTGGACGGGCGAGGGCGCCCGTCCAAAAACCAAAAGCCGCCAGCTTGTGGCTGACGGTTTCGGAACAACCTCCGTAGAGACGTAGCTAGCTACGTCTCTACAGGATCAATTCTCGTACAACAACACACCTTCGGTTTCTTTCGAGTCCACCGGCCGGTAGTACAGCTTGTTATCCCCGAGGAAGACTTCGATAAACGCCGGTCGAGTAGTGATCGTTCCCTGAATCAGCGCTTCTGACAGCGGATCCTCGATGTACTTCTGCAGCGCGCGGCGCAGCGGACGAGCGCCGTAGCTGCGGTCCGTAAGCGTCTGGTTCAGGATCCACTTCTTCGCTTCGTCAGCTACCGTCACCGTGATCGACTTCTGCGCCAGGTTGGTATTCAACTGGCTGACCATAAGTTCCAGAATCTGAATCAGGTCGGCTTCAGTCAGGGCCTGGAACAGAATGACCTCGTCCAGCCGGTTCAGGAACTCAGGGTTGAAGGTGCGCTTCACTTCGCCCTTGACCATATCCTCGACCTTCTCGGAAATCATTTCTTCCTTGCTTGACTGGAAACCAAAGCCCTCGCGTTTCTGCAAGTGCCGCGCCCCAATGTTCGAGGTCATGATGATGATGGTGTTCTTGAAATCGACAGTATTGCCCAACCCATCGGTGAGCTGGCCGTCCTCAAACACCTGCAGCAGGATGTTGAAAACATCCGGATGCGCTTTTTCGATTTCGTCCAGCAGCACGACGGAATACGGCGCGCGCTTCACCCGTTCGGTAAGCTGTCCACCCTCTTCGTAGCCGACGTATCCCGGAGGCGAGCCGATCAGCTTCGACACGGAATGTTTTTCCATGAACTCGGACATGTCGAAGCGAACGAGCGCTTTATCGGTGCCGAACATGAACTGCGCCAAGGTGCGGGCGACTTCGGTCTTGCCCACGCCGGTGGGACCGAGGAACAGGAACGACCCGATGGGTCGGTTCGGGTTCTTCAAGCCGGCGCGGCTGCGGCGGATGGCCCGAGCCAAAGCGCTGATTGACTTGTCCTGCGAAATGACCCGCTTGTGCAGCTCTTCTTCGATACGCAGCAGCTTCTGCGTCTCTTCTTCCTTGATCGAAGTAATCGGAACGCCCGTCCAACGCGACACTACATCCTCGATGTCCTCGCGGCTTACCACTCCGCCGGAAGACTCGTCGATGTGATATTTCTCGCGCAGAGCGCGCAGGTTCTCGCGTTCCTTGCGTTCTTCGTCGGAGTAGAAGCGCGCCTTCTCGAACTCGTGGTTCGCGATGGCGTTTTCCATGCGGTGGACGATGAACTTGATGCGCTTGTGCACTTCCGTGACTTCTTCGGGCAGGGAAGTCTGGCGCAGCTTCACGCGGGCGCCGGCTTCATCCACCAGATCGATCGCTTTATCGGGCAGGAAGCGGTCGGGAATATAGCGGTTGGAATGCGACACCGCGAAGTTGATCGCCTCGTCGGTATAGGTCACCGCATGGAACTTCTCGTACCGGTCCTTGATGCCAAACAGAATCTTGGTCGCGTCCACCTCGCTCGGCGGCGGCACTTTCACGGACTGGAAGCGGCGCTCCAGTGAACGGTCTTTTTCGATCGACTTGCGGTACTCTCCGGGGGTAGTCGCGCCGATGCACTGAATCTCGCCGCGCGACAAAGCCGGCTTCAAAATGTTGGCCGCATCCAGCGACCCTTCCGCAGAACCTGCGCCCACCAGGGTATGTAGCTCATCGATGAAGATGATGGAATTCTGCGATTCCATCAGTTCCTTCATGATGGTCTTGAGACGCTCTTCAAACTGCCCGCGGTATTTCGTCCCCGCAACAATCAGGGAAAGGTCGAGGGCCAGAATACGCTTGTCCGCCAAAAAGGTCGGAACCTCGCCATCGGAGATCCGCTGCGCCAGACCCTCAACGATGGCCGTTTTTCCCACTCCCGGTTCCCCGATCAACACTGGATTGTTCTTGGTGCGGCGGCACAGAATCTGAACCACCCGCTCCAGTTCAGTCTCCCGGCCGACCAGCGGGTCAAGCTGCGAGTCCATCGCGCACTGCGTGAGGTCGCGTGAAAACTCGCTGAGCAGCGAAGATTCACGCTGCCGCTGCGGCTGGGACTTCTCCTGGCTGGTGCGCGCCAGTTCTTCGCGAATCGTCGAAAGGCGCAATCCGCGCTCGTGCAGGATCTCCGCCGCAAAGCACTTTTCTTCCCGCAGCAACCCTAGCAGCAGATGTTCCGTCCCAATGTGCTTGTGGGAAAGCCGCTCGGCTTCTTCGGCGGCGTAGGCCAAAACTCGTTTGCACTCGTTGCTGAGCGGCAGGTCGACCGAGGTGGACACTTTTTCGCGAATCGTGGTGTGTCCCTCAATCTGCTTGCGGATCGATTCCACCGAGGCATGCGAACGCAAAAAGCGGTTGGTCAGGGCTTTGTCTTCCCGCAGCAGCCCGAGCAACAGATGCTCGGTCTCTATGTAGGGCGATCCGAATTGGCTTGCTTCGTAGCGCGCGAAAAAGATCACGCGCCTGGCTTTCTCCGTATAGCGCTCAAACATACTGCCCTACCCCCTTGAGTTCACGCAGGGAAACCGCTGAACCGCCTCGGCCCACCCCTGAACTCTAGCCCCATGGTTCACTACAGCAATCGTGGTGCCACATCCAACCTTAATTTATCGTGACAATGACCACCGCGATCTAGTTACCAAAGACAACCTTATGCAGCTTTTCCACAATGAGTTGCAAACATTTGCAGCTCCTCATTGCCCAAGTGATATCCCATCATTCCGGCACGCCAGCCCGCAAAAGTCAATTCCCGCAAGGTGCTACACCGGGAGCGACTTTGGTTCCATCTCCTCTAACCGCCCATCCTGCAACCGCAGCACGCGGTGGCAGCGACGGGCAAACGCAACGTTGTGCGTGGCAATCAAAGAGGTCAACTGGCAATCGCCATGCAGCCGGGTGATCAATTCAAACACCGCGTCTGCCGTGCGCCCGTCGAGATCGCCCGTCGGCTCATCTGCCAGCAGAAGCTTGGGTTGCGTGACCAGAGCCCGCGCCAAAGCCACCCGCTGCTGCTCCCCGCCCGAAAGCTCTCCCGACCGATGGTGCCAGCGCTGCTCCAATCCAACTTGGCGAAGCCACCGGATCGCCTCCCCATGGGCTTGCTCTGGCGATTGCCCACGCAGAAGCAGTGGCATGGCGACGTTCTCCGCTGCCGTGAACTCCGGTAGAAGGTAGTGGAACTGCCACACGAAGCCGATTTCCCGATTGCGAAATTCCGCCGCGGCAGCCTCGGATAACGCACTCACCCACAGGTCTTGGCAGTATACGTCACCGGCAGAGGCGTGATCAAGGGCCCCGAGAATGTGCAACAAGGTACTCTTCCCGGTCCCGGATTCGCCCACGATGGCAACCATTTCCCCTCTTGCCACCTGAAACGATAGGTTTTCAAAGAGCACCAGGTCCGATTTGCCGGACCGGAAAACCTTTTTCAGCCCCTCGCCCCTCAGCATCGCTGCTGTGTTAGATGCAACCGTCATGCTCCTCGGTTCAGAGGGCGGGCCGGCGCTGCGTTGCCTCGCCGCCTCCCCATCTTTTCCATTAAAACACGAGAAGCACTGGCTAGTTTTCCTCCATTTTCCGGAACCTTATGTGCAAACTGTACTTCACTCCGCAAAAGGCTGGATGTGACCGTGGTCACTGGTACCTATGTCTTTAGTCTGTAGCTGGAATCACAGGATTGTTTCATTCGTAGCGCAGCGCCTCCGCCGGCAGAATTCGCGCCGCCGACCACGACGGATACACCGTAGCAATCAGCGAAATTCCGATGGAAACAATCGCCACCAGTACCCCGTCCATGGCGCGTGGCGCGAACGGCACATAATCGATGGAATAAACCTCCGGCGCCAGCGACAGCAAATGATATTGCCCGCCCGCCCAGGACAAACAGTAGCCAACAATCAGGCCAATCGCCGTGCCAATCACCCCAATCAGCACTCCCTGCGCGACAAAGATGCGCCGAATCTGCGATTTGCGCGTGCCCATCGACATCAGCACTGCGATGTCGCGGGTTTTCTCCATCACCATCATGGTCAGCGAAATCAAAATGTTCAGCGCGGCCACGAACACGATCAGGCCAATCGTGATGAACGTCACCAGCCGCTCCAGTCGCAGCGCCCGGAAGATCGCTTTGTTCTGCTCCATCCAATTCGTGGCCATGAAACCCTTGCCGGCAGCTTCTTCCAATTCGCCGGAAACTTCGCGCGCCCGGTAGATGTCATCGATCTTGAATTCGAGAACTGAAACCACGTCCCCCAAACCGAACAGTTGCTGCGAATCGCTGAGCCGGGTAAATGCCCACGAGCTGTCGTAATCATAGAATCCGGAGTTGAAAATCCCGGCCACGCGGAAGCGAATGTACTTGGGGACCATCCCAAAAGGCGTCAGTTCGCCTTGCGGACTGGTAACCAGCACGACCGATCCCACGGCCGCGCCCAACTCGTCGGCCATGTCTTTGCCCAGGATGATGGGCGGCATCGCGGCCGCCCGCTGCTGCACCCCGGCAAGATCGTCAGGAGATGTTGATGTAGGCGCGAGCGTCTCGCCCGCCTGCCCTGAGCGAAGTCGAAGGGTGCGCGGTTCCTCCAACGCATCCGCCGATCCGCTTTTTACCGTATTCAGCAAGTCGCTGACTTTCCGCTCCTCCCCCGGGACCATCCCCTTGAGCACCGCACCCTGTGCGCGCGGCCCGCGAGAAATCAAAACCTGCTCATAAATTGCTGGCGCCGCGGCTGCCACGTGCGGCTGTTTCGCCAGCCGCTCCATTAGCGGACGCCACTCCTGTATGCCGTCGCTTTGAATGCGCAGCAGATTCACATGCGAAGTCGATCCCAGCAGCCGGTCCTGAAGATCCTGGCGGAATCCATTGTTAATGGCCAGCGCGATCACCAGCGATGCCACTCCCGCCGCCACCCCGGCAATGGAAATCGCCGTGATGACGCCGATGAAAGCCTGCCTTCTTTTGGCCCGCAAGTAGCGGGAGGCGACAAATAATTCAAAGCGCATGGGAGCAGTCGTCCGTCGATGGTCGTCGGTCGTTGGCCACTGCTACGAATTATACGGTTGCGCCGCGTCGGCAACGCAGTCGCACCATTTTCGTGGGTCCCGTGGCGTTTGTGTTAGGAGGCGTCGCTGCCCTTGTCGTCCGGTTCATGAGCGCAAGAGTTCGATCATCCAAAGCCCTAACTCTTCAGACAGCCGCCATGGGCTTAGTGTTCGGGGGCACAGTCCCCGTCATTGTCGATCTCATTGATACCGCGCTACGGGGTGGTTGGAATAAGAGCTTTGCAACGGGTTTACTGCCGTTGGGTGCCGTGATCGGACTCGTCTGCGCCGCCGTGGTTTACTGGCTGCTCCGCCGTATGCGGTTGCTGTGCTTCCAGCAATCAGTTGATCCCGAAGCTGTGTAACTGTCGGTAACTCCAATACCACTCATTGTCCTCTGCTCTGAACCCGATATTCCTTGACGACATCCGCTCAGCGGTTTCCAGCACGAAAAAGAGCCATCCAAACCCCAATTACGTCGGTAATTTGGCCTCGCTGATTGCAAGCCCGACAATATACAAACGGGAAGCTCTGGACCCGAAGTGCCTAGTTCTGGCCTCCGAGTTCGGCACGTCTGCGCCCCCGCGGAGGCTGACTTTGCGCAAGATTAATCCTGAACTCTGGCTGTTGTTGTTCCTGGTCGTGATCGCTGCCATGCTGAATTTCCTGGTAGCATCGCAACGCATGGCTCTAGTTTTCTACTTTCTTCCAACGCTTTATTCCGCATATCGCCTGGGGCGCCGTCACGCCACGCTCACCGCGTTTGCCAGCGTGGTGTTGGTGGTCTTGCTGGTGTACGTCAATCCGGCAATGTTCAGCCGGCACGCGGACCTGCCCTTTGACGCCCGCTGGTTTGACTTGACAGTGTGGGGCGGCGTCCTGATGATCACCGGCTACGCCATGGGCACGCTTTACGAGCGCAACCAGAAGACTTTGCAGGAACTGGAAAACGGCTACGATGGCATGCTAACCATTCTGCAGAATTTCCTGGCCAGCCAGAAGTACAGCGAAGCCCACGCCTACCGTATTGCAATGTGTGCTACCAAGATTGCCGAGGCAACCGGTCTGGATGCGGGATCCGTCGAGGATATTCGCATCGCCGCCCTGCTCTTCACGGTAAAGGATCTGGGAATCGCGAACGAAGTTCTCTGCAAGGCTGCCCAAGTCTCGCCGCAAGACCTGCAGCAGGTGTTGCAGCACCACGGCAAATCGTCATTGAAATCCAGCGTCGATGGTTTATCGTTGCGCCGGGCCATCCCGATATTTCTGTCAGAGCGGCAGTTGCGGCAAAACGGCACCAAACCTGAAGACGCCTCGCTCGAAGTGCAAATTCTGGTGCTGGCGGAAGAGTATGAAGCTCTTACCAACGGCGAAAGAGGGGTCAAGATGTCGCCCTCGCAGGCGGGCCAGGAAGTGATCAAGCGAGCCCGCGACCGCTACGATTCGCTGATCATCGACGGCTTTGCCAGGGCTTTCGGCGAACGCGCGGAGGCCGCAGAGGCCTGATCCCAAAGGCTAGACAACCGGCTGCTCTGCTACCAGGCGGCGGGAAAACTCTGATTCACGCCGCTTCCGGGAAGGGTACGACTTCAGAGTCTGTGTCGCAACTCGATTTTTATCCGAGCGGTGGGACGAAACGAACTTCAGTCGCGCAGCAGCGACATTCATTAGACTAGCATCTGTGACCGCTTGAAGATTGCCGCAATGGATTGGTAGCGCCGCCGTCCCGGCGGCTGTACGGTGCGCGCCCTCGCCCGCCGCGCCGAGGGCGAGACAGACTGGGGACAACCGGCAAGATGCCGGCGCTACACTCCACGCGCCCGTGGTAATAATCTGGCGGCCAGAGTCCTAGCCCGGCACGTAAGTGCCGGGAAGTCCCTGTAGCCGAACCAGTTCGCGGGCCGGCGGAATCAGCCAATCTGCCACCTTCCCAGCTTCGGCAGCACCCCAGGCACGCGCTCCCTATAGGCCGCGTACTCGGCGCCAAAGCGTTCCGCCAGTTCTTCATCTTCCATCCGGATCATGACCATGCCCGTAACCACAGCAAACACGGTCAGCGTATAGCAGATCACTAACCCAGTCCCGGCGCTCCACGCCAGCATTTCGCAAAGGTGACCCAGATACACCGGATGCCGCACCCGCGCCCGGATTCCGGTAGTTACCAATCGCTGCTCGAGGTTCGCTGCATGCAACTCGGGCAAGCCGCCAAGTTGCTTTGCCGAGAAGCCTTTCCTGGACTGCCAGTAGAGCCACAGGCCCACGGCAAACAGCGGCGCTGCGGGCATCCACGTCCACGGTGTGGAATAAAGCTGAACCTTCCGCCACAGCAGCGTAACCGCACCCGACAAACCCCACATCCCGACCCACGCCGGCAGCAGAACAAAATATGGCGAGCGCTTCCGCTCCCGCCAGCGCGCCGCCCAGGGATGAATCAGCATCCAGAAGCCAGGGATGGTGGCATAGACGGCACAGGCCATCCATCCCAATAGATTCAGCGATTCAATCATCGTGATGATCGGGCGTCTCGTAAGCCAGAAGAACGTCTACCGCTTACAAGTTTTCGCTGGCACCGCAATAAAGGTGGCTGCGTCGCCCTCGTTCTCAACCACGCCGAACGGAGATTTCGGAATCTCAGTCACACCGTTCCCCTTGGTGGCAAAAACGCCAATCGACTCTGGATTGTTCACCTCTTCCAGGAAGATATCCGGCCCGGTTTTCCCGACAGCCAGTCCCAGCGTGTTCACCGTGGAATCGCGGACATAGATTGTGCTGTCCCACGTCAGCTCACCCTTGGCCCCAACCGAAAGCGTCGTAAGTTGGTTGGAGTGGTTATTGCTTACGTAAAGGTGCTTCCCATCACGGCTGAGGAGAGCGTTGTTTGAGTTTTGGCCGTGACTGTCCGTGAAGTTGTAGAGTTCGCTGAGCATCCCGCTCGAATCGATTCCGAATACTTCGACCTGTTCGGAGTAGGTGACGGCGTCAGCGAAGAAAACCGTCGAGCTGTCACAGCTGATCTCCACGCCTGTAGGAAAGCCTTCGGGTTTGAACGGCCCAAGTTCTGTCAGCTCGCCGGTGCTGTAGTCGATCGCGAAGGAGTCAACCGGGCCAGCGTACGCGACGATGAGGTACTTCCCGTTGGGTGTGACCTGCATGCCGTCTGGCGGACCGGGAACACTGTAGGTCTGGCCGGCAACCAATGAACAGTCCGGCTGGATGCTGAGCACCGAGATGCTGTTGTATGCGCTATTGCCGGCAAACAGCAGTTGATCACCGCCTGCTGCTAAACCGATCCCTGACCCCTGCTTGCCGGATACTCCATAACTGAAAGGTGACCCACTGACCTTCTTGAGCTTCCCGGAAGCCAGGTCAATAGTGAACCCGGCGATCGTGCTGTTTCCGCCATTCGACACAAACAGACATTGCGCCGATTTCAGCGGGGCGGATGCGATTCCCACCAGCGCATAGTAGACGCCGCTGCCCGCGCCGGGACCACCCGTGGAATAACTCTCGATCACCTTCAGCGTGCCGTTCTTTTCCACGCGAACTGCGGTCGTTGTGTTGTTGCCGTAAAACGTGTTGTCGTTGGTGTAGAGATACTGTTGGCCATAAAGAACGCCGGGGGAAAGTATAAGGACGGTGTTGACGAAGGTTGCCAGCATCAACGCCTTTACAAAACTCTTCATGGGTTTGCTCCTTGCAGGATTCATTTGATTCGTGAACCAGCCAGGTCGGCCAGGCGCGCGCGAGTCGCGGCGCGGCTGCGAAGGCTGTGGTGAACCCCGGTCTTCCGAGGTTCACCATTAAGATCGCCGGTCGTCATTCACTTACAGGACTTTGGCGGCACGGCAACGAAACTGGCCGAATTGTAGCTGTTGTTGACCACCGGGAAAGGAGATCCCGTTACTTCCTTCAAGGTATCTCCCTTCATCGCGAGAGACCCAATCGATTCCGGACTGTTCACTTCCTCGACAAACAAATCTGCGCCACTCTCTCCGATCGCCAGCCCCAGCGCATACTGGCCGGTGCCGCCCGGGTTGTTGAGACTGGTCGTGCTGTCGTAGGTCAATGCCCCGTTGGCGCCAACCGACAGAGTGGTGACTTGAAACGACATCGTATTGCTCACATAGAGGTACTTGCCATTACGACTGAGCAACGCAAAATTCGAGTTTTGGCCGTTGTTGTTGGTGAAATTGTTAATTTCTGTTAGCTGTCCCGTGGAATTGATGCTGAACACTTCCACCTGCGTATTGGCCGCGGCATCGCCAAAATACACCGTCGAACTGTCGCAGCTAATATCCGGATCTGCTGCCGAGCCTTGAGAGTTGAACGGACCGATCTCCGTCAGCTTGCCGGCCTTATAGTCAATGCTGAAGGAATCGACTGGATCAAAATAGCCCGCGATCAGGTATTTCCCATTCGGTGTCACCTTCATCGCGACCGGCGTGTTCCCCCCCGTGCTGGCGGTGCTAACCGCCTTCAATGCGCAGCTAGGACTGATCCTGAGCACCGATATCTCAAGGTTAGTCGTGTTGCCTACGAAAAGTAGCTGATTATCGCCCACCGCCAGGCTCATGCCATCACTTTGTCCCCCGACGCCGTAGCTGAACGGAGACCCATGCACACTCTTGAGCTTGCCGTTGGCGAAGTCGATGGTGAAGGCGGCGATCGTACCGTTTCCGCCATTGGCAACGAACAAACAACGGTTTGACTTGGTTTGGGCAGAAGCTATCTCGGTCATCGCAAATAGTGCCCCGCCAGTTTGACTGGGACCGCCCGTCGAGTAAGTCTCGATTGGTTTTACCACGCCTGCCTTGCTGACGCTTAATGCAGTCGTCGTGTTGGTTCCTGGCATGAAGTCGTTGGTGTAGAGATATTGTTGCGAATACAGGGAGGCCGGAGCCAACCCGCATAGTACGAAAAACGCCATGATCTTTGTTGGGAAATTGCGCATTGTGTCCTCCTAGATGACTTGACTGCGCCGCGCGGGAGCCGTCGCAAGAAACCAGCAAGTTGTTCAGGCGACAGCAGCCGTGTCGAAACAGCAAGGATTGAACTCTCTGTGGCGTTGCGTCACCTTATGGCTGGTGAGCACTTCAGGCGGCAAGGAGCTCGCTTGGAAAAATATGCTTCAAACAGTGAGTTGTCTGTGAGCTGCGTCACCTTTCAACCCGCTGACGCTTCAGCCGAATGGCCCGTCGTTCGCCGGGTATGCGAGGGTCCCAGAGTCTACGGACTGCCGTGAACGCGACCCGCCACAAGTGTGCAAATGTTTGCACTTGCCCCGCGGTTTGGCCCGGAAGGCGATATTTCCGCCTGCCAAGTTTGGCACGGAGCTTGCACATATCCAGGGCATAAGCGTGCTTTGGAGCCAAGCGAAAGATGTTGCCGCTACCGCTCCCAACGCAGGAGGTGGTGCGATGAAAACGACGATTCTTTTATTTTGCTTGTTGTGTGCTACCGCAGCTTTCGGACAGTATTACTCCTTGGGCGCTGCGCCCATCCAATCGACCTACAACCCGCCCGACCACCCCACCCGCGCGGCTTCCCAGCCCATGGCAGTCGAGCAGAACTTGCTGGGCGTCAACTCCTTCACCTCGGCCCACGGCGAGATGCCCTTGTGGGAAGCGCCCTCGATGTCGCACGAGGCGCCTCTTGGCGACATCGCCCGCGAGCTGAGAAAAGAGCACGCCGCTGCCAAGAAGGCCCGCCTGACTCTGGACAAATAGGCGATCATAGCTTTTCGCGCTGGATTTTTCAGGAAGAATTGCAGTAAGAGAATCTGCGGCTGGCGCGGGAGAATTTGCCCGCTCAGCCGCTCAGTTTTTTCAGAACGGCTTTCTCAACACAACCTCGCTCTCATGAATAAAGAACTGGGCAGAGCATTCGGCTGACCCGCAGATCACCGGCAACAACCCACCAAGCTGCTTTCGCGTGATCAAGCCCAGCGTCCCGCATTCCGGACAAGAAAGTACCGCCCAGTAGGGGTCGTTCCTGTCGCCCACTTTGCCCGCATTTTCCAGGACAAAGATCGTACCGGGCTGCATCTGTTCGGGGATCCACTCACCCAATACATCCAGCTCTCCGACCATGCTTCCCTCCCAGGGCACTGCCTGTACCGTTGTGCATCGCGCTCCTAGAATGCCCAGAACAAACCCACAAGGACAACTTTGCAGCCATTCTAGGTCCGCCGCTCCCAGTGTCAAGCAAACACTTGTGGATAAGCAGTAATCAGAAGAGTTCCTGGCATAGAGCGTGTTTCAAAAATGGGCTTTGGGTAGGGCACGGCTTCAGCCGTGCCGTTTTGGGGCCTCGAAAAATGCGGGCTTTAGCCCCCGGAGGGACGCGCCCTCAGAGCTAGAAGGTATTTTTGAAACACGCTCCAGCCAAAGTCGGAACATTTCGAAATCGGCAGGATTGCCCACTTCTGGTCGCTGACCACTAACCACTGATCACTGACAACTGACAGCTAATCACCGGCCACTGACCACTAAAAACGTCATCCGCCGCCAACGAAGTGAACAATCTCCAGCCGATCGCCCTCCGCCAAGTTGGTGGTTGCCCACTGCTCCCGCGGGACGATGTCGCGATTCAATTCCACCGCGACGCGGCCCGCTTTCATGCCGAGTGAGTCTACGAGTGCCGCAAGTGACATAGGCGAGGAGAATTCTCGTTCCGCGCCGTTGATTTGAAGTTTCATCAACAGAATTCTCTCAGTGAAATCAGATGACATGCAAGCACCCTGGCGCGGCATTGGCTACGTCCGCGCCACCTGAACCGGCAGCGCCACCGGCGGATTGACAACCTTCACTTGCACCGCCTCGCCCCGAGCAATCGCAGCCTGGATCTTGGCGAACAACGCTTGGAACGCCAAGCGAGATTCCAGAACCGTCGCCACTCCGCGCCGCCGTCCTACCAGAATACAGCCCTCCGTGTCGGCAGCGCAGTTTCCCGAATGAATCCGCACCCCAGCAAAACCCGGCACGTCCACCAACAGAGGCAACAGCCTCTGGAAGCGGTTGGATATATTCACGATCGCCTGGTAGGTCCCGGAAGGAATTGCCGTCTCGCCGGCGATCTTCCAAAGTGCTACCGGCTGGAGAGCCACTTCACGGATCACGTCTTCCAGCGTGAAGCACTCGAACTCGCCATCCACATACAAAGAACCCAGCGTGCAACCGTTGGCACTGGGTTCGCGCCGCACTTCCAGCAGCATGACGGACGCTCCAGACCCCGAGCGTGCTAGTTTTCCGCTCGGCGCAATTGGAACTTGCGAGTCGCGGTGCGGCCCAGATAACTGGCCTGCACCAGAACCGACGAATCGGGCAGCGAAGATTCGCTGACGTCGATCGCCATGTGCGCGTCGCCCTCCGCTCCGGTGATGACCTGGGTGTAAAACGGGGCGGCCTCACGACGGGTAAAACGTATGGTGAGCCGCGCTCCGTCGGCGGCTGCACCGCCATCGGTCACACGCAGCTGCAGCACCAAACTCTGGCCCGCATGCACCGAACCGGCGTTCACCCAATGCACGTCGAGTTCCTTGATGGCGGCGAGCGCCTCGGGGCTGTCTTTCTTGTCGAGGACCGACTCCAGCCGGCCCTCACGCAATGCGTCCAGCACCAGGCGGTGCTGTTCACGCAGAGTTTGCTCTTTCTGCGGATCGGTGAAGCCGTCCCGCGCCTGGTCGGCGTACGAAGTGGCGCGCTTGCCGATGCACTGCCCGCGCACGAACACCTGTGTCTGCAGAAGCAACTCGTTTTCGCGTGCTTCGCTCTGCACGTGGTAAACCGTGCCGTCGTATTTTTCGTCGGTGTTGAAGCCAAAAATCATAAGATTTTGCCCGAGCCGCCAAAACTCTTGAACGCCGTGTTAAGAAACCGTCTCCATCCTGCCCGTTGGCTTGACACTGATGCGCATGGACTCTAATCTAAAACGTTTGGGTGCTTGGCTGCGAATTATATATAGCTCGTCATATGCCGGACAATTACTTTGCCCGTTACCTGCCGCTCCTGTTTCACCTCACGGCTGCCGCTGCCCTGGCAACCGCGTTGGTTGTGCTGTCCTGGATTGTAGGCTACCGCAAGCCTACGCGCGCCAAACTTTCTCCTTATGAATGCGGCATGACCCCGGTGGGCGACGCCCGCGCGCGCTTTTCCGTCAAATTCTACCTGGTCGCGATGCTGTTCATCTTGTTCGATGTCGAAGCCATTTTTCTTTATCCCTGGGCGGTAATCCTGCGGCAGCTCAAGATGTTCGGATTCTGGGAAATGCTGGTGTATATCGGCATCGTCATGGTGGGTTTCTTCTACGTGTGGAAGAAGGGCGTGCTGGACTGGGGCGCGCCCTCGGCCAAGCGAGGCGAGGTGTAATGGTGCTGGCTCCCCCGATCACCGACATCGAGCAACTCAAGGCTCATCCCGCCATTGCGCGTCTGCACGCTTGGAATCCCGCAGTCATCGAGGCAGTGAAATTCGACCGCGACGAACTGACCGTCGTCGTGGAGCGGTCTTCTATTCGCGAAGCTTGCGCTCTGTTGCGCGACGATCCCAACTGCCCATTCAATTACATTGCTGACGTGACCTGCGTGGACTGGTATCCCGCAGACCCGCGCTTTGAAGTCATCTACCACTTGCTCTCCATCCCCAACAAGGAACGGGTGCGGCTGAAGGTCCGGCTGCAGGGCGAAAGCCCGGCGCTGGAATCGGTGACCTCCGTCTGGCCCGGCGCCAACTATTTCGAGCGCGAAGTGTTTGACTTGTTCGGGATCCGCTTCAGCGGGCACCCATATCTTCGCCGCATCCAAATGCCGGAAAACTGGGAAGGCCATCCATTGCGGAAAGACTATCCAGTGGAGGGCTACCGCTAGTCATGGCCCATCTCAGCCCGACCCCCACGCTGGAGCCCGGCCAGGACCGCACCATGATCCTGAACATGGGGCCGCAGCATCCCTCGACCCATGGCGTGTTGCGCGTCATCCTGGAAATCGATGGCGAAAATGTGGTCCGCATGATGCCCGACGTAGGCTTCCTGCACACCGGCATTGAAAAAACCTGCGAGGCCAAATTCTACCAGCAAGTCGTTCCTCTTACCGACCGCATCGATTATCTCTGCCCCATGACCAACAATCTCTGCTACGTGCTGGCAGTGGAGAAATTGCTTGGGCTGGAGATTCCGCCCAGAGCCCGGTGGCTACGCGTGCTGATGAACGAACTCACCCGCATCAACTCGCACTTGGTCTGGCTGGGCACGCATGCCATGGACATCGGCGCGCTAACCGTTTTTCTGTACTGCTTCCGCGAACGTGAAGAAGTTCTCCGTCTGTTCGAAGCCGTCAGCGGCCAACGCATGATGACTTCTTACTTCCGCATTGGCGGCATTGCGCTGGAACCGCCGCTGGACTTTTTCGACCGCGTGCGCAAGTTCGCCGGCGGCTTCAATGCGAAAGTGGACGAGTACGAGAACCTGCTGACCAACAATCCGATCTGGGCGATGCGAACCAAGGGCGTCGCGACCATCACCGCCGAAGACGCCGTCGCGCTGGGCGCCAGCGGGCCGACGCTGCGCGGCAGCGGAGTCGATATCGACCTGCGCCGCGACATGCCCTACACCGGCTACGAAAATTTCAAGTTCAAGGTGCCGGTTCGCAGCGAAGGCGATGTGTTTGCGCGTTATATGTGCCGCGTGGAAGAACTGCGCGAATCCAACAGCATCGTGAAGCAGGCGCTGGATGGAATGCCGGAAGGCCCCATCAAAGCGGATGCCCCGAAGGTTGTGCTTCCCGATCGCGAAAAAATGAAGACCCAGATGGAAGCGCTCATCCATCATTTTAAGATCATTACGGAAGGCTTTGCGGTGCCGGCGGGCGAAGTGTACCAGGCAGTCGAGTCGCCGCGCGGCGAGATGGGCTATTACGTGGTCAGCGACGGCGGCGCGAAGCCTTACCGCGTGCACATGCGGTCTGCTTGCCTGGCCAACATGCAGACGCTACCCAAGATGTGCGAAGGCCGTCTGCTGGCGGACGTAGTGGCGGCAATCGGCAGTATCGATATTGTGCTGGGAGAGATCGACCGGTGAAGATCGGGTGATTGAGTGATCGGGTCATCGGGTGACTGAAAACCGGCTCTGAAGTCACCACGGGGCTGTCAGTGCGTGGACGCGGCAGCCCCGGAGGGGCGGAACAGTTTAGCCCAGGGCGTAAGCCCTGGGTAGGGCAAGAAAACGAGCCGAGTCCCGGAGGGACGGCACAAGCGAACATGAAATTTTCAGAAGAATTCGAGAATCGCTTCGCGGAAATGATCACTCATTATCCGACAAAGCGTTCCGCGCTGGTTCCGACGTTGCTCTACGCCCAGGACGAAGCCGGCCACCTGAGCGACGAGGTGATCGCCGAAATTGCCGGGCGACTCGGCTTGACCGAACTGGAAGTGCGCAACGTGATCAGCTACTACTCCATGCTGACCACCAAGCCTCGCGGTAAATTCAACGTGCAGGTCTGCACCAACATTGCCTGCATGTTGCGTGGCGGAGAAGAGATTTTGGAGCATTGCAAGAGGAAGCTGGGCATCGGACATAAAGGCACCACTCCGGACGGCCTGTTCTCGCTGGAAGAAGTCGAATGCATTGGCGCCTGTAGCTGGGCCGCAGCCGCGCAGGTGAATTACGACTATCACGAGAACCTGACTCCGGCAAAGATGGACCGGATTCTCGACGAGTACAAAAAGAAGGGAACGCAGTAGCGAGATTGAGTAATTTGGTAATCGGGTAATTTGGTAATTGAAAAACCGGCGAGGGTAGCGCGACAGCGGCCTGGGCAAAATCGGTTTTCAATTACAAAATTACCAAATTACTCAATTACCAATTTTTCAAATGGCTGACTTGGTCTCCCATCCCGACGAAGTAAAGGTCGTTTCCAAGCGATTCGGCCAGGGTGCGACTGACATCGATCGCTACCTCGCGCTCGACGGCTACAAGGCCGTGCAGAAAGCGCTGACCATGCAGCCGGACGCGATCATCAACATGGTCAAGGACTCCGGCTTGCGCGGGCGCGGCGGCGCCGGGTTCAACGCCGGGCTGAAGTGGTCGTTCGTTCCCAAGCAGTCGGCCAAGCCCAAGTACATTCTCTGCAATGGCGACGAGAGCGAGCCCGCCACCTGCAAAGACCGCCTGATCTTCGAACACGACCCGCACGCCGTGATTGAGGGCGTCATGATCGCCGGCCTTGCCGTGGGAGCGCACACTGGCTACATCTATCTCCGCGGCGAGTACCGTTATCTTTCCGTGATCATGCAGAAGGCGATCAAGGACGCTTACGCCAAGGGCTTTCTCGGCAAGAACATTTTCGGCTCCGGCTGCGACTTCGAGGTGCACTGGCACGGCGGAGCAGGCGCCTACGAAGTGGGCGAAGAATCGGCCCTGATGGAATCGCTTGAGGGCAAGCGCGGCATTCCGCGCATCCGGCCGCCATTTCCGGCCGTGGTCGGGCTTTGGGGTGGCCCCACCGTCATCAATAATGCGGAGACGCTGGCCAGCGTGCCCCACATCATCCTTGGCGGAGCCGAGTGGTACGAGAAACTGGGCACGCCCAGGAACGGTGGCACGCGCCTGTTCTGTCTCAGCGGGCACGTGAATAAGCCCGGCGTTTACGAGCTTCCCATGGGATACAACCTCAAGAAGATGATTTACGAGGTAGGCGGCGGAATCCCCAACGGCCGGAAGCTGAAGGCAGTGGTGCCCGGCGGGTCCAGCACGCCCGTCCTACTGCCCGAAGAAATTGACATCGCAATGGATTTCGACAGTGTCGCGAAGGCCGGCTCCATGCTGGGTTCGGGCGGCGTGGTCGTAGTGGACGATTCCACTTGCATCGTGAAATTCGCTTTGCGCACCATCAAGTTTTACCAGCATGAAAGCTGCGGCTGGTGCATCCCTTGTCGCGAAGGCACCGATTGGCTGAAGAAAACCTTGACGCGCTTCCACGCGGGCGGCGGGATCAGGAAAGACATCGACAACATTCAATATCTTGCCGAGAACATGCTGGGACGCACATTTTGCCCGCTGGGCGACGCCGCAGCTATGCCGACGATAGCGTTCGTGAAAAAGTTCCGGAAAGAGTTTGAGGACCATCTGGAAGGCAAGCCCTGCCCGTTTGAGAAGGCGGGCGTAGTGAGTGAGCTCCCAGTAATGGCGTGAGAAGCGATTTTGTAATTTGGTAATCGGGTAATTTGGTAATTTGAGAACCACGGTGGCGTCGCGGCAGGAACAGCTTCGCGATCGAACAAAAGCCTTTGCAGTTCGCGTCGTGAAGGTTTACAGAAGCTTGCCTTACAGGACCGACGCACAGGTATTGGGCAAGCAGTTGTTGCGCTGTGGAACGGCCGTGGCTGCAAATTACAGGGCCGCGTGCCGGGCCAGATCGAAAGCGGAATGGATCGCGAAAATCGGTATCGTGGTGGAAGAGGCCGACGAGGCGGTTTTCTGGCTGGAAATGCTGAGTGATTGTGAGATCGTCTCAAGGGAGCGACTGAAAGAACTGACGGCAGAAGCTCAAAAACTAAGCGCGTTATTCACAGCATCGCAGCACACAGCCCGGCGGGACCGTTGATTTTAAATTGCCAAATTACAAAATTACCAAATTACAAAATGGATCCATGGCTGACGCTCCAAAACTCGTGAACATCACGGTAGACGGCAAGAAGATCACATCCCCGGCCGGAACCTTGCTGATCGAGGCCTGCAAGAGCGCCGGCATCGAGATTCCCGCCTTCTGCTACTACCCCAATCTGTCTCTGCAAGGCGCTTGCCGCATGTGTCTGGTGAAGATCGAAAGGATGCCCAAGCTGCAAACTGCTTGCACCACCGTGATTGGCGAAGGCATGATCGTCACCACCGACAGCCCGGAGATCCACCAGGCGCGGAAATCGATGGTCGAGTTGCTGCTGGGCAACCACCCGTTGGACTGCCCGGTCTGCGACGCCGGCGGTGAGTGCGAATTGCAGGACATGACGTTTGCCTACGGCGCTGCCGAGTCCCGTTACATTGACATCAAGAACCATCGCGAAGAGCAGCAGTGGTCGCCGGTCGTTTATTTTGACCGTCCGCGCTGCATTCTTTGTTATCGCTGCGTGCGGGTGTGCGGCGAAGGCATGGACGTCTGGGCCTTGGGCGTGCAGAACCGGGGCGTGAATTCGATCATCGCGCCCAACCAGCAGGACCATCTGGAGTGCGAAGAGTGCGGCATGTGCATCGACATTTGCCCGGTCGGTGCGCTGACTTCGGGCGCCTATCGCTACAAGACGCGGCCGTGGGAGATGAAGCACGTCGGCACTACCTGCACTCATTGCGCCGACGGATGCAAGACCACTCTCGGCGTCCGCCGCTCCGACACCGGCATGGAGATTGTGCGGGGCGACAATCGCGACAAGAGCGGCATCAACGGCGATTTTCTCTGCATCAAGGGCCGTTACGCATTCGATTTCGCGAATCATGAAGACCGGCTCACTCAGCCGCTGATCCGCAAGAACGGAACGTTGACTCCCTCTTCGTGGGAAGAAGCGTTTGACCTGATTGGCAAGCGCTTCCGCGAAGTTCGCGACAAGGACGGCGGGCAGGCGATCGGCGTTGTGGGGTCAAACCGCACTACCAACGAAGAAAATTATCTCTTGCAGAAGTTCGCGCGCGTGGTTTTGCAGACCAACAACATCGACCACCACCGCACCGCCGACTACCCGGCCTTCGCCGCGGCTTTGCATGGAAAGGCCGACGCGACCGCCAGCATGCGCGAAGTTTTCGACGCGCCGGCAATTCTCCTGATCGGCAACAACCCCACTGACCAGCATCCGCTGCTGGCCTGGCAGATTCGCAACAACGTGCGGCTGCACCAGGCGAAGCTTTATGTGATCAATTCGCAGCCCATCAAGCTGCAGCGGCAGGCGGCCACTTTTGCCGCAATCCCCGCCGGCAGCGAGAGCAAACTGGCAGCGTTTCTGGCCGGCGATGATTCAGCCGCCGACGCGATTGCTACCGAAAGAACCAATCGCGAAGCTTGGATCGCCCTACGGAATACTCTACGTAGCGAACAGGGCCTGATCATCGCATTCGGTTCTGAGATTCGCGGCAACGACGTCGCCACGCTGGTGAAATTCGGGTCTTCCATTCCCGGCGCAAAATTCATTTGCCTCAGCGATTATGCCAACTCGCGCGGCGCCGCAGACATGGGCGTGTATCCCGATCTGCTGCCGGGTTATCACCCAATCGCCGACGCCAAGCACTTCGAGCAGGAATGGGGACCGCTTCCCACTACGGCGGGTCTGACTTTGCCGGGAATGGCGGAGAGCGCAAGAGCCGGAAAACTGAAAGCACTCTATGTGGTCGGCTCCAATCCCATAGCTCGATTCCGGATTGACCCATTCGTCTTTGCCAGGAGTTTCGTCGTCGTTCAGGATATGTTCTTCACCGACACGGCCGCGATCGCCGACGTGGTTCTGCCCGCGGCCAACGCCTACGAAAAATCCGGCACCTTTACCAATACCTGCGGCGACTTGCAAGTCGTGAAGAAGGCCGGCGAAATCACTGGCGCTAAGCCCGATTTCGAAATGATCGTCCGCGTGGCTGGCGCCATGGGATTCGACGTTCGCAAACTGGTTCCTTTCGGCCGCGGCGAAAGCACTGACATGGGGCAATCGCGCGGAGCGCAATCCGGCGAGGCTGACCGGCACGCCGTTTGGCTGGAGGCGCATAGCCTGGAGCCGAAACTGAGCCCGTTCGATCCCATGGGGATCCTGGATGAAATCCAGCGGCTGGTCCCGGGTTACGATGTTTCGCGCATCGAGGTGCTGGCTGGCAACGACCAGCACACTAGTTTTGTGCACAGCGGACCGGGAACGCTGCACAAACCTGAATTGATCGCACCGGCCAATGACAATTTGTTCAGTTCAGGCACGCTGGGCCGGTATTCGCCCACGCTGAATTCCGTAATGGAGAACAAACAGCCCGCGGAGGGAATCGCGGCTGATTAGCTGCGTTAGGTACAACAGGTGTTCGAAAAATGAATAACCACAAAGGACACGAAGTTTCACGAAGGTCGTTCAACGGTTTTCCTTCGTGTGCCTTCGTGTCCTTGGTGGTCGTGCAGTTAAGTCCTGGCCAACTGCGCTGCCACCGTAGAGAGCCATAACTAGAGAGCTATAACTTGGGCATCGGACTTTTTATACTCATTTCGCTGATCAAGATCGTGATCGGGCTGGCCGCCCTGCTCACCGGCGTGGCCTACAGCGTTTGGCTGGAACGAAAAGTGGTCGGCCACATCCAGAACCGCTGGGGACCCACGCGGGTCGGACCGTTTGGCCTGTTGCAGCCGATCGCCGACGGCGCCAAGCTCCTGTTCAAAGAAGATCTGCTTCCGCCACAGGTCTACAAGCCGCTCTTCATCGCTGCGCCCATGATCGCCATCATCTGTGCCGTGACCTCGATTTCCGTGATTCCGATCGGAAACTCAATCACGATTTTCGGCGTCACCACGCCGCTCGAGATCACCGACGTGAACATCGGTTTGCTGGTAATTCTGGGCATCACGTCTTTGGGCGTGTACGGAGTGGCGCTGTCGGGATGGTCGTCCAACAGCAAATATTCTTTGCTGGGCGGGCTGCGGGCAAGCGCGCAAATGGTCAGCTACGAGATTGCGCTGGGCTTGTCGCTTGTCGGCGTACTGATCGTGACAGGCAGTTTCAGCCTGCGCGACATCGTCGATGCCCAGGCTGGCCATTTCTGGGGATTCATTCCCCGCTGGAACATCTTTACCGGACAATTTGTGGCCTTCTTTATTTATCTGACTGCGGCGTATGCGGAGACGAATCGCATTCCGTTCGATTTGCCGGAGGCCGAAACTGAGCTGGTAGCGGGCTATCACACCGAGTACAGCGCGATGAAATTTGCCATGTTTTTCATGGCGGAGTACGCCAACATGATCACCGTCTCGTGCGTCGCTACACTAGTGTTTCTTGGCGGGTGGCATGGGCTGGTCTTCGGCCCGCCCATCTTGCAGGCGATTCTGCCGGTGTTCTGGTTTCTGGCCAAAGTTTTCGTGTTCATGCTGATTTACATTTGGGTGCGCGGGACGCTGCCGCGTTTCCGTTATGACCAGTTGATGGCGTTTGGATGGAAAGTTCTGCTTCCGATGGCGGTTGTGAACCTGGTTGCAACTGCCCTGGCGGTGGCGTGGTAATGGCGTTGAAGGCAGGTGGTTAGTGGGCAGTAGTTTGAGCTGTTGGTTCAGCTGGAAGCGATCTCAATAAGTGGTTTTGGGTAGGGCACGGCTTCAGCCGTGCCGCCAGAGTTCACAAAAGACGCGGGCTTTAGCCCCTGAGGGAGCGTTACGAGATGGCCTCTAGCAACTGGTCACTAGCCACTAACCACTAAGAATTGACATGTTTCATTTGATCATATTTTCGGTGTTTGGTCTGGTCTGCGTGGCAGGCGCCGTCAACCTGTTGGTGCAGCGACATCCTATCAACAGCGCTCTGTCGCTGGTGGTGGTGATGGGCTCGCTCGCCGTGGAATACCTGCTGCTGGGCGCTGAGTTCGTGGCTGCCGTGCAGGTCATCGTCTACGCTGGCGCCATCATGGTGCTGTTTGTGTTTGTCATCATGCTCTTGAACGCCGGCGAGGAAGAGCGCACTCAGGGCAGCCGAGTCGCTTTGCTGCTGGGCATTCCCGGCATGTTGGTGGGCAGCATTCTGATCGCATGGGTGGTGCTATACCACTCCGGAACCGGCGCGGTCGCAATCGGCGCGCTGCCCGGCCCTCCGAAAACGCTGGGCTGGCTTCTGTTTCACGATTTCCTGCTTCCGTTTGAGGTGACGTCGATCCTGGTGCTGATTGCCATCATGGGCGCGGTGGTTTTGGCGGCGCGGCCGGAAAAGAGGGAGGGCTGATGGTACCGCTTTCCTATTACCTGATTCTCGGCGGCATCCTCTTCGCCTGCGGCGTGACCGGATTTCTCATCAAGCGCAACATCATCACCATCTTCATGTCGATTGAGCTGATGCTCAACGGCGTGAATCTTTCCTTCGTCGCCTTCGCCGCGCAATGGCACGCATTGCAAGGCCAGGTTTTTGTCTTCTTTGTAATGGTCGTGGCTGCAGCAGAAGCCGCGGTCGGACTGGCCATCATTATTTCGGTATTCCGCACTCGCGAAACTTTGAACGTGGACCAGGTGAACTTGCTCAAACTATGATGCTGAATCTCCATCTCTGGCTCATCCCGGTGTTGCCGCTGATCGGCGCCGCCATCAACGGCCTCTTCGGCAAACGCTTTTCGCGGCAGACCGTCACTGCCGTGGCCTGGGGGTTCTGCGGCGCAGCCTTTGCTCTGGCGGTGTGGGCCGTTGCACAATTCGTTTCCGCAGGCGCGAACCCTTATTCGGAAGTGGTCGCGCATTGGATTCGCGCCGGCAGCTTCCAGGCGGATTTCGCTTTCTACCTGGATCGCCTTTCTGTCGTCATGGTTCTGGTCGTCACGGGCGTGGGCTTCCTCATCCACATCTACGCCGCCGGCTATATGTGGGAGGACGGCGGGTTCTATCGCTTCTTCAGCTATCTGAACCTGTTCATGTTTTTCATGCTTACGCTGGTCCTGGCCAACAACTATCTGCTGATGTTCATTGGCTGGGAGGGCGTGGGCCTGGCGTCGTATCTGCTGATCGGTTTCTGGTTCACCAAAGACTCGGCCGCCGCCGCCGGCAAAAAGGCATTCATCGTCAATCGCATTGGCGACTTCGGGTTCCTGATCGCGCTGTTCCTGCTGGTCAAGCATTTTGGGACGCTGAACTTCGAGCAACTTTCGGCGGCCATCTCGCCCATGGGAATGGAAACCGCCGGCACTGGACTGCTCACTTCAATCGGTTTGCTCTTGATGGTCGGCGCTTGTGGCAAGTCCGCGCAAATTCCGCTTTACGTCTGGTTGCCTGACGCCATGGAAGGCCCCACGCCGGTTTCAGCATTGATCCACGCCGCCACCATGGTGACGGCCGGCGTGTACATGGTTTCGCGGTCGCATTTCATCTTCGACCGCGCGCCCTCAGCGCTGATGGCCGTAGCCATCATCGGCACCCTGACGGCTTTGTTCTCTGCGACCATCGGCATCACCCAGACTGACATCAAGAAGGTTCTCGCCTACTCAACCGTTTCGCAACTCGGCTACATGTTCATGGCATGCGGCGTCGGCGCATTCTCGGCCGGGATTTTTCACCTGATGACGCATGCCTTCTTCAAAGGCCTGCTCTTCCTGGCCGCCGGTTCGGTGATTCACGCCGTGGGCGGCGAGCAGGACATGCGGCAAATGGGCGGCCTGCGCACCAAGATTCCGTGGACCTTCTGGACCATGACGATGGCGACTTTCGCCATCGCCGGAATCCCGCCACTGGCAGGCTTTTTCAGCAAGGACGAAATTCTCTGGCAGGCCTATTCCAGCCCATTCGGCAGCCGCGTGTACTGGCTGATCGGCGTGGTCACCGCCTTCATCACTTCGTTCTACATGTTCCGGCTGTGGTTCATGACCTTCTTCGGCAAGTACCGGGGCAAAGCGGAATCTGATCACGGACAAGCGCACGGGGCGCATGGCGGTTCCGCTCATGGTCACGGCGGCATCCACGAAAGCCCGAAGGTCATGCTGATTCCGCTGGTTATTCTTGCGGTGCTCTCAGTCTGCGGCGGCTGGGTGGGCATCGGCAACCGTTTTGAGAACTTCCTCGCGCCGGTGTTTCAGTCGGGACCTACAGCCACGCTGGAAAGCGCAACCGCAGGCCAAGCAACCCAGACGGCACCGCCAGCCGAGCCCCAAACGCAAGAAGTCGGAAACGAAACCCTGCTGACGGCCGTCTCGGTCTTTGTAGGTCTGGCCGGGCTGTTCCTGGCGTGGATCCTCTACTGTCACCGCCCGCAACTTCCGCAGCAAATCGCGCACGCACTCGGCGGCTTCTATCAGGCTGTTCTCAACAAGTACTACGTGGACGAGCTTTATGCCGCCGTATTCGTGAAGCCGCTGGTAGACGTCTCGACGAACGTTCTGTGGCACGGAATTGACCAGGGTGTGATTGACGCCACCCTCGACAACAGCGCCGACGGGGCGCGTGAAGTTTCCGACACCATGCGCCACATGCAGTCTGGCAACCTTCGTTCTTACGCAGGCTGGGTGGCCGCAGGAGCGGCCGTAGTGATCGGCTACATGGTCTGGATGGGCACACGATGAGCGCAATGGACAGCTCGATCCTCACGCTGGTGACGTTCATTCCCCTGGCAGGAGCCATTCTACTCCTGGTGCTGCCCCGGCGTGACCGTGACATCCGCATTGTTGCGCTGATAACCTCGCTAACAGCGTTTTTTGCGTCTCTGCATTTGCCGGTCCACCTGCACCGTGCGCTGCCCGGTTTTCAGTACATGATCGACAAGCCGTGGATTCCTCATCCGAGTATTCACTACCACATGGGCGTCGACGGAATCTCCATGTGGCTGGTCGTGCTCACCACTTTCCTAACGCCGCTGTGCGTGCTGATTTCCTGGAAGTCGATCCACGAGCGGGTGAAAGAATTCTTCATCCTGCTGCTGGTCCTGGAAACCGCGCTGATCGGCGTATTCATGGCGCTCGATCTCTTCCTCTTCTATTTCTTCTGGGAAGCCACGCTCATCCCCATGGCGCTGCTGATCGGCATGTACGGCCACGGGCGCCGGGTTTACGCGGCAGTGAAGTTCTTTCTGTACACCATGATCGCGTCGGTCTTCATGCTGGCGGCGATTCTGTGGCTCTATGCCAAGACCGGCAGTTTTGACTTTGTCACCATTCAGTCCGCGATCCGCAGCGGACACGTAGAGAATTTCGCCGCCGCGGCGCCCTGGCTCTTCCTGGGATTTTTCCTGGCGTTTGCCGTCAAAGTCCCGCTCTTCCCGTTCCATACCTGGCTGCCCGACGCGCACGTGGAAGCGCCTACCGCCGGTTCAGTTCTGCTGGCCGGCGTGCTGCTCAAGATGGGTACATACGGTATGTTGCGCTTTAACCTCGGCTTGTTCCCCGAGCAATCGCGCAGCAATGCGCCGTGGATCGTCGTTCTCGCGCTGATTGGCATTGTTTATGGTGCGCTGGTGGCCATGGTACAACCCAACATGAAGAAGCTGATCGCGTATTCGTCGATCAGCCACTTGGGCTTCGTGGTTCTGGGAATTTTCAGCTTCACGCCGATGGGTCTGGATGGCGCTACCTTTGTGATGCTGGCGCACGGCGTGGCCACGGGCGCGCTGTTCCTGCTGGCCGGCATCCTTTACGAAAGAAGGCACACTTACGAGATCGCCGACTACGGCGGCCTGGCGACTCCCATGCCGGTGTATGCGTCTTTCTTCCTCTTCATCGTGCTCGCCTCCGTAGGCCTGCCGCTGTTGAACGGCTTTATCGGCGAATTTCTCGTGCTGAGCGGAGCCTTCCGTGCCCGGCCCATTTACGGCGTGCTGGCGGCCACGGGCGTGATTTGGAGCGCCTGCTACCTGCTCTGGATGTACCAGCGCGTTTTCTTCGGCAAAGTCAGGCACGCCGTAAATGAAACTCTGCCAGACCTCGACGCGCGTGAAAAGGTCACGCTATGGCCGGCTGCGGCTGCAGCTCTGGTCATGGGCATCGCGCCGTTGCTCTGGCTCAACTCGATTGATCCTGCCGTGCAAAATGCCCTCGCGCCCTTCACCCAGTTGGCGAGCAAGGTGGTGGGCCAATGAACCCGGTTTTGAGCATGCCCCAATCCCTGCCGCAGGCCGCGGATTACATCCGTATTTTGCCGGAGATCGTGCTTTCTATCTTCGGCATGATCATCATGCTGCTTGATCCCGTCATGGACGAGCGCCGCAGCCCCAAAGCCCTGGGCGGCATCGCGCTGGTTGGATCGCTGGCTGCGCTCGTGGCCACCTGGTACCAGGCACAATTTCCTGGCCTCGGCTTTTGGAACATGGTGCAGGTGGACTCCTTCAGCGTTTTTTTCCACTTCCTGGTGGCGGCCGTAACAGTGGTCGTGATTCTGAGTTCCTACGAGTACATGGACGTCCAGGAAATCCGTGCGGGCGAGTATTACGCGCTGCTGCTCTTCGGTGCCGTAGGGATGAGTCTGATGTCGTCAGCGGTCGAGTTGGTCCTGATCTTCATCGCATTGGAAATCTCCTCCATCTCGACCTACATTCTGGCCGGCTTCCGGCGTCGGGCGGCGATCAGCAGTGAGTCGTCGGTCAAGTATTTCCTGCTGGGATCATTTGCCACCGCATTCTTCCTCTACGGCGTGGCCATGATGTTCGGCGCCACCGGATCGACCAATATCGCCACCATCGCCGGCGTTTTGCGCGCCGGGCAAGTGCCCGTGCTCGCTTACGTAGCCGTCGCGCTGATGTTTGTCGGCCTGGGTTTCAAAGTTGCGGCTGCGCCGTTCCACATCTGGACTCCCGATGTTTACGAAGGCGCGCCATCTCCGGTGGTCGGGTTCATGTCCACCGCGCCCAAAGCTGCGGTTTTCGCCGTGTTGCTGCGCATTATGTTCGAAGCCCACGCGCCGGGCCGCATAGCGCTCATCTGGGTAGTGGCCGCGCTCTCCATGACGCTCGGCAATATCGCCGCCTTGGTGCAGGACAATATCAAGCGGCTTCTCGCCTACTCATCGATCGCCCATGCCGGCTATCTACTCGTCGCATTCGCCGCACTGCCCGACAACGGAATTCCCGCCGTAATGTTCTACACAGCTTCATACGCAGCGATGAATGTGGGGGCGTTTGCCGTAATCAGCCACTTCGCCGGCGCTGGCGAGCGCTATGTCAGTTTGGAAGATTATTCCGGACTGGGCCGGCGTTCACCGCTCCTGGCGGCCGTCTTGACTGTCTTCCTGCTGTCCCTGATCGGAATCCCCATCACCGGCGGCTTCTTCGCCAAGTTTTATGTCTTCGCCGCCGCTCTGCAGGCTAACTTGGTTGGGCTGGTGATTGTCGGTGTCATCAATAGCGCTATCGCCGCCTACTATTACCTGCGGATCATCGTGTTCATGTACATGCGCGAGCCACGAACGGAAGCGCCCATTGCTCCGATACCCACCGGACTGGGTTGGGCGCTTGCTATCAGCCTGGTGGCCACCATTTACCTCGGCGTTCTGCCCGGGCGGATCCTGGATTATGCTTCTCGCTCGGTAGCCGAATTGCTCCGCTGAAAGTGCTCAATGCAACTCAGCAGGCCCGGCAGCCCCGCCGCTCGCAGCGCACAAAGTTCAATTTGACAAGGGTAGTGCGCTGCCTTCATCATTAAGTCCAACATCGTGATCACACAAACCTGGAGGGTATATGGCTGAGCTGGTTCGCAAGCTCTGGTGGGGCGAAGAAGGGCAGGACATCGCCGAGTACGCAGTCATGCTGGCAGTCATTCTGGTTTTGGTCGTAGGTACCATCCGGCTCATCGGGACCAACGCCAACAATGCATTCTCCGCAGTCGCCAGTTCGATCGCTCAGTAACTGTCTTTCCCAGCTGGGTGACCTGCGAGATGCGCCCTGGCTCTCCGCCCGCACGTCTAAACTCGTTCTCGGCCACCCAGCACAGGCGAACCTGTCAGAACGCAGATGCCCGTCTTGTCCCACTCCAGTGTTGCCGCGAGAGATCAAGCGGGAAGGGCACCGCTGCATAGTTTGTGTCGCAACTCCAAGGTGCCGAAGAAAGCGGAACGCGCCGCATCACCTTAGAGCATTTCTCGAAATAGTGTAAAGGGAGAATTTGTCCCGTAGGGACATTTGAAAATAGCCCGGCGCTTCAGCGCCGAGTGTCGTTCGGCCATTTAGAGCAAGCCCCGTAGGGACGACGGAGAGCCGTACTCTATACCACATCGAGAAATGCTCCAGCCGCGGAGCGGCATGAGAGTGAAGCCCACGGCGCAAGCCGTGGGTAAAAGTGCGAAATGGACAAGCCCCCCGAAGGGGCGTAAGAGGAGTCTCACGCACACACGGAGGAGCGAAAGGCAAATTGCGACACAAACTCTCCAGTCGTCGCAAAACCGCTGTTATAGGATTCTGGGTTTGGCCCTTGGACTCTTTTCTGCCCCATCACCGAAACTGCTCTAGCCGACAGTTGCGGGTGCCGTTTCTTCCACCGTGGCTTCGCGCAGGAACCTGGCCGCTTCTTCCGGGGGCGTGGGATTGATATAGAATCCCGTGCCCCACTCGAAACCGGCGGTCTTGGTCAGCTTGGGCATGAACTCAATGTGCCAGTGGTAGTGGTCGTTCGTCGGGTCTTGCACCGGCGAGCTGTGGATTACCAGGTTGTACGGAGGATTGTCCAAAACCTGGTCGGCCTTGGAGAGCAGGTTCTTCATTGCCTTGGCCAGGTTCTCGTACACGTGGGCCGAGGAATTCTCGTATGCGGATTCATGCTGCTTGGGCAGAATCCAGGTCTCGAACGGAAAACGCGGAGCATACGGGGCAATCGTCAGAAAGTCATCATTTTCCGCCACTACCCGCACTCCGGCTTCCGACTCCTGCCGGATGATGTCGCAGAACACGCAGCGCTCTTTGTAGATGAAGTACTGCTTGGCCCCGTCGATCTCCTCGACCACGTACTTGGGCAGAATCGGCAACGCAATCAACTGCGAGTGCGCATGTTCCAGCGAAGCGCCCGCCGCCTCCCCGTGGTTCTTGAAGATCAGGATGTACTTGAACCGTTTGTCTTTCTTCAGGTCCAGAATGCGGTCGCGGAAAGTCCACAGAACGTCTTCAATGCGCTTGGGAGGCAAGGTCGCCAGCGTGGCATTGTGGTCGGAAGTCTCAATGATGACTTCATGCGCCCCGATTCCGTTCATCCGGTCAAACATGCCTTCCGCCTGGCGGCTCATGCTGCCTTCGATCCCCAGCACCGGAAATTTGTTGGGCACCACCCGCACCCTCCAACCCGGCGTGTCGTGCTGCGGCGCTGGTCCGCCATTCGGACTAGACCGGTAGGCCTGAATCTCCGGCGGGGTCTTGTTCTCATTCCCGTAACAGAAGGGGCAAAACCCGCCCTTGATGCGGACGGCGTCGCGGGAAAAGTCAGTCGGACGTTTGGCGCGGTCGGTCGAAATGATCACCCACCGCCCAACGATGGGATCTTTTCTCAGTTCAGGCAACGGCTTAAATCCTTTCCACCTGCATGGGTCAAACTTTCTATTTTACGCCACGGAAAAGGCATTCTCGAATAGTTCAAACTCCGGCCGCCTGGAACCCTGCAGATAATATACGGCGATTATGTCGAACCTCCACTGGCACGAAGGTGCCGAGCAATGACGAAGGTACTCGCCCGCCACCGCCAGAAGCGAACGCTGTTTCTCCCGATCCACCGCCGTTTCCGCAGGCTTCACCTCGCGCGTGCTGCGAGTCTTGACCTCAATAAAACAAAGCACATCGCCGTCCCAACCGATCAGGTCGATTTCGCCACGATGGTGTCCCGAGCGGTAGTTGCGGGCAACCATAACGTATCCGCGGCGGCGCAGATAGAAATAGGCGTCTTCTTCGCCCCTGCGCCCGGTGCGCTGATGAGCCGGACCCGCGTGGTCGGGAAGAGCGCGCTCCCAGAGCCAGTCGAGGGTCCGCACCGTCACCTGCGTGAGCCGTCCAGAAAACATGGCGCTACTGCGATGCTAGGGGCCGCGACCGGAGGAGGGATGTGATCAGGGTCACACAGAACTCGCCAAAATGACCGCTTAAGGAGACTCTGATCAGGTGGTGAATCGAGACGCGGGCGTTCCCGCTGGTGCGAGGTTCCGGTTGAGAGTCCTACTTAATCAGAGTCTCCCTAACAGCCCGTGGTACAAATGCCATTCGTATCGGGGCATACCTGCACAGCTGGCGGAAAAAGTCGGGTTTTGGGTGGCGCAGCGCTTCAGCGCTGCGATAGCCGCTTTGTTATTACTACTCGCTTTAGCGCCTCGGCTCTGAAAACGACTTTTTCCGCCGCCTGTTCAGGCATGCCGTAAGTGCTGCGTCACGAGTGTGCTTTTAGGCGCTGGACTTGGGCGACCGAGTTTCACCACGGGCTGCCAAGCTCTGTCCTGGTGGATTTATTACTCCCCGCTGTCCAGCTCGGCTTCCAGTGCCTTCACATCCGGGATTATTACGGAACGCCCCTCCATGCGGATCAGGCCTTCGGCCTGCAACCGGCTGAGGTTGCGTGAAACCAGTTCCCGTACCGTCCCGATCTGCGCCGCCAGTTCCTGGTTGCTGGTCGGCAGCGTGACCTCAATACCCTGCGCAGTACGCTTTCCCTGTTGCGCTTGCCGCGCCAGAAATGACGCCAGCCGGTGCCGCACGGTGGTAAACGACAGTTCTTCGATAATGCCTACCAGCTTGCGCAGCCGACCTCCCACCACCCGCAGCACTTTCAGAGCGACCTGGGGATGCGCCAGGCAAAGCGCCTGGAAATCCTGCTTGCTTACAAACAGCAGTGTCGCTTCGTCCACCGCCGATACCGAAGCCGGATAATTCCCGCCGTCAAAAACCGGCAACTCCGCCACCGAACTGCCGGGGCCTTCGATGTTCAGCACCTGCTCCCGGCCGCTGGCGGAACTTTTGTAAATGCGGACGTGCCCCGATTCCACTACATACATTCCGGCACACGCCTCGCCCTCGCTGAACACAATTTCTCCCGCAGAAAAGTGTCGGAACACGGCGCGTTGCGCCAGAAATTTCAGCTCGCTTTCCGTGAGTCCGGAGAAAATCGCGGTCTGAGAAAGCACAGCAGCAGGGTTCGTCTTGCTCTGCGGCACGCACACATTGTACCGGAGGGGACGGGAAAATCGGCTTGTCCCGACCGGCCTGCGGATGCCCTCGAACTGGCCCCCGATGAGGGAATCCAGAATTCTGCCCGCTCATCGCACCGCCAGGTCAATGCCCGGGGTTCATCGGAGAACAAGCTTGACGCCCGGGTTATAATGGTAGGCGTGTTCGGGGGAGGGATATATGCAACCGTCCAGAGCGCCTTCCAAGCTTTCTGATTCACTTCATCGCCAGCTCAGCATGTACGCACTTGCGGCCAGCGCCGCCGGAGTAGGGGCGTTGGCCTTGGCGCAGCCCGCTGAGGCAAAAATCATATACACGCCCGCTGATGAGAGCATTGGCGCCACAACCTATCTTGATCTCAATCACGACGGTATCAATGACTTCAAGTTCATCAACACCGTTCACACGTCGAATCGGCCTGACGAGTGCTCTCAAGGAACCAATGGAAAACTGACGGTTTATGGCGCACGTCCAGCGAATAAGATTTTCGGCCAGTCCGTTTGGGCCTCCGCCCTTCCATCTGCGTCCTATATCGGCCCCGGGGGAAAATTTCTCGGGGAAAAAATGGCCCAGGCCTTTGCTGCATGCGGCCAGGAAGATGGCCATGCCGGGTTTTGGGCAGGCGGGAGTGGCCGAGGCATCGAACATCGTTACCTCGGCCTGAAATTTAGTATCAAGGGCAAAATTCATTTCGGTTGGGCCCGGTTAAACGTGGCCATAACCGGAGGGACTATTCAGGCCACCCTGACTGGCTACGCCTACGAGACGATCCCAAACAAGAGAATCATCGCAGGCAAGGAACACGGCGCGGAGCCTGAACCCGCCAGCCTCGGCCATCTGGCGGTAGGAGCTTCTGCGATTCCAGCTTGGCGTGAAAGCGAAATAGCGGCTAATCACTAGCAGGCTGCTGAAAAATTGATCGGCAGCGTGTTTTTGTTTCTGTTGTTCGTCGTAAATGACGGCGAACCGTGCGATTTTCGGTGTTCTTGAGGCCTCTGGTTCTAACTTTGTGCTGCGCCGGAC